>Ga0136611_10000400_pt1 | contig 28133 bp, 26 predicted proteins | sample AntDrymUQ2232306_2_FD_106645 | JGI IMG/M metagenome (GOLD analysis project Ga0136611, IMG submission 106645) | Polar desert sand microbial communities from Dry Valleys, Antarctica - metaG UQ223 (23.06) | ecosystem: Environmental > Terrestrial > Soil > Desert | place: Antarctica: Dry Valley...
GACCAAGACCGAGCAGGCCGACCTGCTCCAGGCCATGTTCGGCCGCAACGGGGAGGCCCCGGTGCCGATCGTCGCCCCGCAGTCACCCGGTGACTGCTTCACCGCCGCGATCGAGGCCGCCCGGATCGCGGTCACCTACCGGACCCCGGTGCTGCTCCTCTCCGACGGCTACCTCGCCAACGGCTCCGAGCCCTGGCGGATCCCCGATGTCGACGACCTCGCCGACATCGACCCCGACTTCGCCACCCACCGCAACCAGACCGTCACGGTCAAGGGCGAGGACAGGTCCGAGTTCTGGCCTTACCTGCGCGACGAGTCGACCCTGGCCCGACCCTGGGCGATCCCCGGCACCGCGGGGCTCGAGCACCGCATCGGCGGGCTCGAGAAGGGCGACGGGCACGGCAACATCTCCTACGACCCCGCCAATCACGACTTCATGGTCCGCACCCGCCAGGCCAAGGTCGACCGCATCGCCGAGTCCATCCCACCGCTCCAGGTCGACGACCCGACCGGCTCCCCCGGACAAAGCGGGGCGAAGGTGCTGGTGCTCGGCTGGGGATCGACGTACGGCCCGATCGGTGCTGCCTGCCGTCGGGTTCGCAAGGCGGGGTACGACGTCGCCCAGGTCCACCTGCGCCACCTCAACCCGTTCCCGCAAGACCTCGGCGAGATCCTCCAGCGGTACGACAAGATCCTGGTGCCCGAGATGAACCTCGGCCAGCTCTCGATGCTGGTCCGGGCCCGCTACCTCGTCGACGCGATCGGCTACAACCACGTCCGCGGCCTGCCCCTCAAGGCGGCCGAGCTGGCCCAGGCCATCGGCGAGCTCGTCTCCCAGGCCGAGGGCATCGAGGTCCACCTTGGGGTGCACGGACTCGCCGCGGCCCATTCGCTCAGCGCCTCGGCGCACAGCAAGGAGGCAACCGAATGACGACGACCGAGGGCACCCAGCTCCCGTTCCCCTCGCTGCGCAGCGGGGTCGAGCTGGTGCCGCGCGTGGACCCCGATGCACCTGCCCAGACCGGCAAGGAGTTCACCTCCGACCAGGAGGTCCGCTGGTGCCCCGGCTGCGGCGACTACGCCGTGCTGAAGGCCGTCCAAGGGTTCCTGCCCGACCTCGGCCTGCGCCGCGAGAACATCGTCTTCGTCTCCGGGATCGGCTGCTCGTCGCGGTTCCCCTACTACCTCGACACCTACGGCATGCACTCGATCCACGGGCGCGCGCCGGCGATCGCCACCGGCATCGCCACCGCCCGCGAGGACCTCTCGGTGTGGGTCGTCACCGGGGACGGCGACGCGCTGTCGATCGGCGGCAACCACCTGATCCACGCGCTGCGTCGCAACGTCAACATGACGATCCTGCTGTTCAACAACCGGATCTACGGGCTCACCAAGGGCCAGTACTCCCCCACCTCCGAGCCCGGCAAGGTCACCAAGTCCACGCCGATGGGCTCGGTCGACCACCCCTTCAACCCGGTCTCGCTCGCGCTCGGCGCCGAGGCGTCCTTCGTGGCGCGCACCATCGACTCCGACCGCAAGCACCTCATCCACGTGCTCTCGGCCGCCGCCGCGCACCGCGGCACGTCGTTCGTGGAGATCTACCAGAACTGCCCGATCTTCAACGACGGCGCGTTCGACGCCATCAAGGACAACGACACCAAGGCCGATGCGATCATCCCGCTCGTGCACGGCGAGACGATCCGCTTCGGTGCGGACGGCGGCAAGGGCCTGGTCCGCGACAGCGTCACCGGTGGCGTCAAGGTCGTCGCGACCGCCGATGTCAGCGCCGACAGCCTCCTCGTGCACGACGCGCACAGCCCCGACCCGTCGACGGCCTTCGCGATCTCCCGGCTCACCGACTCCGGCTACCTCAACCAGTCGCCCATCGGGATCTTCCGCCAGGTCGAGCGGGCGACGTACGACGACCAGGCGCGAGCGCAGCTCCACACCGCCAGCGACGCCGCTCCGGCCGAGCCCCGGGCGCGGCTGTCCGCCCTGATCAACGGCGGCGACACCTGGACCGTGGTCTAGCAACGCTCAGGCGACCGGGCCGATGCAGTTGCTCTCGGAGACAGCGGCCTCGAACCCCCGGCCGCCTGGGACCTTGACCCGGTAGCAGACCTTCGTCCGGCCCGGTTCGAGGTCGGGGACGAGTCGCTTGAAGCGGCTGCGCTCGTCGGTGTGGAAGCGCTCGAACGCGAACCACGAGCAGTCACCGCAGTTGCGACGCTGGAGCACTGCCGGCTTGAGGGCGTAGTCGGGACGCACCCGGCCGACGAGGTAGAAGACGTCGGGCCGCGGCTCCCTCGGCTTCACGACCACCTCGCGGGTCCCTGCGGCCGCGCCCTGCGCCGGCGGGGTCACGACCACGACCGGACCGGCGGCCAGGAGCACCGCCCAGACCACCGCACCGAGCCCTCGTCCATGCATGGCGACCATTATCCAGCGCGGGCCGCCCGGCTCCTATGCTGACCGGGTGCTGGAGTCGAGGAGGGGTCTGCTCCTCGGCGTCGCGGCCTACACCTTGTGGGGCGCCGTTCCGCTCTACTGGCCCCTGTTGGAGCCGGCCGGGGCGATCGAGATCCTCGCGCACCGGATCGTGTGGAGCTGCCTGACCATGGGGCTCATCCTGGTGCTCTTCCGACGGACCGAGCAGCTCCGCGCGATCCTGCGCAACCCGCGGACGACCATGCTGCTGTTGCTGGCCGCCGTGGTGATCACGGTGAACTGGGGCTTCTACATCTACGGCGTCAACAACGAACGGGTGGTGGAGACGTCACTGGGCTACTTCATCAACCCGCTGGTCACCGTGCTGATGGGCATCGTCGTGCTCGGCGAGCGGCTCCGACCCCTACAGTGGGTGGCCATGGGGGTCGCCGCGCTGGCGGTCGTCGTACTCTCCGTCGACTACGGGCGGCCGCCGTGGATCGCGATCGCGCTCGCCTGCTCCTTCGGCACCTACGGGTTGGCCAAGAAGGTCGCCGGGGTCGAAGCGGTCGAGTCACTCACCTTCGAGACGGTGGTGCTCGCGCCGGTGGCCGCGGGCTACCTCCTGATCCTCGGAGCCAGGGGCACCGGCAACTTCACCGCCCACGGCATCGACTACGCACTCCTGCTCACCACGACCGGCATCGTCACCGCCGTCCCATTGATCTGCTTCGGGGCTGCCGCGGTCCGGGTGTCGATGGTGAGCCTGGGGCTGCTGCAGTACCTCGCTCCGATCCTCCAGTTCGCCCTCGGCGTGCTGTGGTTCCACGAGGACATGCCCGCGGGCCGCTGGATCGGCTTCGTGCTGGTCTGGGTAGCGCTGGTGGTGTTCACCGTCGAGGCCCTCAACCACCGCCGCCGCCAGCTCCGCCTCGCGGCCGAGGCGAGCGCCGTCTAGCCCCGAGCAGGCGCTTCCTTCCCGCCGACCGGGAACTTGAGGCCCGCTCGGCAAGAAGTTGAGGCCTGCTCGGCGGGAACTTGGCGCCCGCTCGGCGGGGAGTTGGGGCTGGTCGGTCAGGTGGAGCGGGTGGCGACGACGTCGGCGAAGGCCTCGAGGGCGGCGCGGACCGGGCCCTCCGGGAGAGCGACCAGCAGAGCCTTGGCCTCGACCGAGCGCGCCACGACGTAGTCGCGCGCCTCCTGCATCGCCGGGTGCCGGCGCAGCAGGTCGAGCGCCTCCGCGTGCAGGGCGTCGTCGCCGAGGTCGGCGTCGAGCAGGGCGTGCAGCCGGGCGTCGGCCGGGTCGCCCGAGGCGCGAGCCATCAGCATCGGCAGCGTGGGCACTCCCTCACGCAGGTCGGTGCCCGGTGTCTTGCCGGACTCACCTGCATCGGAGGCGATGTCGAGGATGTCGTCGGAGAGCTGGAAGGCGGTGCCCACGATGTCGCCGTACGACGTCAGGGCCTGCTGCACCTCGGCGGAGGCGCCGCCGAAGATCGCGCCGTAGCGCGCCGAGGTGGCGATCAGCGAACCGGTCTTGCCGGCGACCACGTCGAGGTAGTGGGCGAGCGGGTCCTCACCCGGGCCGGGCTTCACCGTCTCCAGGATCTGCCCCTCGACGAGCCGCGCGAAGGTCTCCGCCTGGATGCGTACGGCGTCCGGGCCGAGGCCGGCGGTCAGCTCGGAGGACTTCGCGAACAGGAAGTCGCCGGTGAGGATCGCCACGTGGTTGTCCCAGCGGGCGTTGGCGGAGTCGGCGCCGCGGCGCAGCGTCGCCTCGTCCATCACGTCGTCGTGGTAGAGCGAGCCGATGTGGGTCAGCTCGACCACGCAGGCCGCGTCGACGACGGCTGGTGAGTCCGGGGTGGCGCCCGCCTCGGCGGCCAGCAGCACCAGGAGCGGCCGGAACCGCTTGCCGCCGGCGGCGAGGAGGTGCGAGGCCGCCTCGGTGACGTAGGGGGTCCGGCTGCGGACGTGGCGGGCCAGCTCGCTCTCGACGAAGGCCATCCGGTCCTCCAGCCGGCGGGCGAGCGCGTCGTCGCCGACCGGCAGGGCCAGGGCCGAGGTGCTCACCTGATGAATTCTCCCGCCTGGGCCGCGAGGTCGAGCAGCGGCCCGGGCAGCACGCCCAGCAGCAGCGTCACGCCCGCGCAGACGGCCACGGCGGTGGCAGTCAGCACCGAGGGATTCGTGACCGTCGGGCCTTCGCCGACCGGGTCGGAGAAGTACATCAGCACGATCACGCGGACGTAGAAGAACGCCGCCACGATGCTGCTGAGGATCGCCACCACGACCACCGGCCAGGCATCGGCCGAGAGGGCGGCCGCGAAGACCGTCCACTTGCCGACGAAGCCGGAGGTCAGCGGGATGCCGGCCATGGCGAGCAGGAAGAACGCGAAGACACCGGCCACCACCGGGGCTTCCTTGCCGAGGCCGGCCCAGCGGCTCAGCGCCGTGGCCTCGCCCGCGGAGTCGCGGACCATGGTGACCACGGCGAAGGCGCCCAGCGTCGCGAAGCCGTAGGTCGCGAGGTAGAACAGCACCGCCTGCAGCGAGGTGATCTGGCCGAGCGCGAGGTCGCCCCGCGCCTGGAGGCCGAGCACGCCGGTGAGCAGGAACCCCGTGTGGGCGATCGAGGAGTAGGCCAGCAGCCGCTTGATGTCGGTCTGGGTCAGCGCCAGCACGGCGCCCACCACCATGGTCAGGATGGCGACGATCCAGAGCATCGGCTGCCAGGACCAGCGGTCGGAGCCGAAGGCGACATACAACAGCCGGGCCAGCGCACCGAAGGCCGCCACCTTGGTCCCGGCCGCCATGAACGCGGTGACCGGGGTCGGGGCGCCCTGGTAGACGTCGGGCATCCAGGACTGGAACGGCGCGGCGCCGACCTTGAAGAGCAGTCCGACGGCGAGCAGGCCCATGCCGGTGAGCAGCAGGCCCTGGTTGTTGACGTCGTTGCGGACGGCCTCGTTGATGTCGGCGAACTCCATCGAGCCCGCGTAGCCGTAGACCAGGGCGACGCCGTAGAGGAAGAAGCCGGAGGAGAAGGCTCCCAGGAGGAAGTACTTCATGGCCGCCTCCTGGCTGAGCAGCCGACGACGACGCGCCAGTCCGCACAGCAGGTAGAGCGGCAGCGAGAGCACCTCGAGCGCGACGAACATCGTGAGCAGGTCGTTGGCCGCGGGGAACAGCATCATGCCGCCCACGGCGAACATCATCAGCGGGTAGACCTCGGTGTGCTCGAGCCCGCGGGTGGACGCCTCGCGCTCCGCGTCGGTGCCCGGCAGGGCCGCGGCCTGGCCGGCGAAGGCCGAGACACCGCCCTCGAGGCGGCGCTCGGCGAAGAGGAGCACGCTGAGGATCGCGAAGACCAGGGTGAGCCCCCACAAGAAGACGGTCGGACCGTCCACGGCGATGGTGCCCATCGCGCCGATCAGGCCACGGGCGACCTCGTCGCCACCGGCCGTCTCCAGGACGTCGAGACCGGTGCCGACCCAGATGGTCGCGGCGAGCGCGGCGACCAGGCCGGCCGCGGCGAGCACGGTCTGGGTGAGATAGCGCACCGACCGCGGCGCGAACGCCTCGACGAGCACGCCGACACAGGCGACGGCGAAGACGACGAGCAGCGGCGACAGCTCGGCGTACTCGATGGTCGGCTTGACGAACTCGTTCATCGAAGGCCTGCTTCCAGGTACGCCGGCGTCTTCACCGTGGGCGAGTCCTCGCTGATGCCGACATCGACCAGAGTGTCCTCGACGTAGGGGTTGATCACGTCGAGGAGGGGCATCGGGAAGAAGCCGAACAGCACCAGGGCCAGCAGCAGCGGCGCCACCGCCCCGACCTCACGGCGGTCCAGGTCGACCATGCCCTCGACCGCGGGCAGCGTGGTGGGTCCGGTCATGGTCCGTTGGTACATCCACAGGATGTAGACGGCGGCCAGCACGATGCCGGTGACCGCGACCCCACCCGCCCACCACGCGTAGTCGAAGGCGGAGATGATCACGAGCATCTCCGACACGAACGGTGCCAGGCCGGGCAGGCCCGCGGCGGCGAGGCCGGCGACGAGCATCATGCCCGCGAGGACCGGGGTGACCTTCTCCAGGCCACCCATCTCGCTGATCCGCGACGTGCCGGTGCGGCGCATCAGGAAGCCGGCGACCAGGAACAGCGCGGCGGTGCCGATGCCGTGGTTGACCATGTAGAGGATCGAGCCGCTGCCGCCGTTGCTGCTGAACACGAAGATGCCCAGCACGATGAAGCCGAAGTGCGACAGCGAGGTCAAACCGATGAGGCGGAGCACGTCGTCCTGACCGATCGCGACGAGGGCGCCGTAGACGATGGAGATCAGCGCCAGGATCACGACGGCGGGGGTGGCCCACTGCGACGCCTCGGGGAAGAGCCCCAGACAGAAGCGCAGCATCCCGAAGGTGCCGATCTTGTCGAGGATGCAGACCAGCAGCACCGACGTGCCGGGCGTGGCCTTCTCGGTCGTGTCAGCCAGCCAGGTGTGCACCGGGAACATCGGCGCCTTGATGGCGAAGGCGATGAAGAAGCCGACGAACAACCAGCGCCCGGTGGTGCCGTCGAGGTCGAGGGCGGCGAGCTCGGTGAGGAGGTACGTCGGGGTGCCCTGGCGCGCGGACACGACGTACAGGCCGATCACCGAGCCGAGCATGATCAGGCCGCCGGCGAGCTGGTAGACGAGGAACTTGACCGCGGCGCGCGAGCGACCGGAACGGCCGAACCCACCGATGAGGAAGTACGCCGGGATCAGCGTCGCCTCGAACACCACGTAGAAGAGGAAGACGTCGGTCGCGGTGAAGACCGCGATCGAGAGCGCCTCGAGGGCCAGCGCCCACGCGACGAACGCGTTGGCGCTGCCTTGGCGGACACCGCCCGCGGCGGGCTCGTCGGTGTCGCGCCAGGAGGCGAGCAGCACGAACGGCACCAGCACCGCGGTGAGCAGCACCATCAGCAGGCCGAGGCCGTCGACGCCGAGCGCGTAGTGCACGCCGAGGGGCTCGATCCAGTCACGCTCCTCGGTGAGCTGGAGCTCGGCACCCGGGGAGTACTGCGTCGCAGCGGCAGCCGCCAGCAGGAGGGTCAGGGCCGCGAAGCCGAGCCCCACCTTCTTGGCCAGGTCGCCGCCGGGAACGCGGGGCAGGAAGCCCGTCACCAGGGCACCCACGAGGGGCACCACGATCAGCGTGGTCAGCCAGGGGTAGTCGTTCACGAGTAGTTCACCGCCAGCAGCGCGAGGACGACGAGGAGCGTGCCGCCGAGGACGGACAGGGCGTAGCTGCGGACGAAGCCGTTCTGGATCCTGCGGAACTGGCCCGACAGCCCCGAGACCGCGAGGGCGCCGCCCTCGACGGCGCCGTCGACACCGTGCCGGTCCAGGGTGGTCAGGCCGCCGACCAGGCGGCGACCCGGCGCCACGACCAGGCCCTCGTTGATCGCGTCACCGTAGATGTCGGCGCGGGCCGCGCGGGTGACGAAGGAGACGTCCTGCGGGGCCTCACGCGGCACCCGCTTCGTGCCGATGCTGAACCAGGCGACCGCGACGCCCACCGCCACCACGGCGACGGCGAGCAGGGTGATCACGATCGGGGCGAGAGGCGGCTCGTGGTGGGCTTCCTCGCCGACGACCGGCGCGAGGAACTCCACGATCCAGTCGCCGATGAGCAGCACGCCACCGAGCACGGAGAGCGCAGCGAGCACGATCAGCGGCACGGTCATCACCTTGGGCGACTCGTGCGGGTGGACGCCCTTGGCCCAGCGCTTGTCGGTGACGAAAGTCAGCAACATCAGCCTGGTCATGTAGAACGCGGTGACCCCGGCACCGAGCAACGCACAGAGGCCGACGAGAAGGTTGTCGGCCAGCGCGGTCTCGATGATCTTGTCCTTGGACCAGAAGCCGGAGAAGCCCGGGAAGCCGATGATCGCGAGGTAGCCCATCGCGAAGGTCAAGAAGGTGACGGGGACGGCCTTCTGGAGGGCGCCGTAGTGGCGCATGTCGACGTCGTCGTTCATCGCGTGCATCACCGAGCCGGCGCCCAAGAACATGTTGGCCTTGAAGAAACCGTGGGTCAGCAGGTGGAAGATCGCGAACGGGTAGCCCGCGACGCCGAGGCCGGCGGCGAGCATCATGTAGCCGATCTGGCTCATGGTCGACCCGGCCAGGGCCTTCTTGATGTCGTCCTTGGCGCACCCGATGACCGCACCCCACAGGAGCGTGATGGTGGCGACCACCACGACCGCGGTCTGCGCGTGCGGGGCGAGCTCGAAGATGAAGTTGGAGCGGACCACGAGGTAGACGCCGGCGGTGACCATCGTCGCCGCGTGGATGAGGGCCGAGACCGGGGTCGGGCCCTCCATCGCGTCGAGCAGCCAGGCCTGGAGCGGCACCTGGGCGGACTTGCCGCAGGCGGCGAGCAGCAGGAGCACGCCGACCGCGGTCATGGTGCTCTCGCTCGCCTCGCCGGAGACCGCGGAGATCTCGGCGAACGAGGTGGTCCCGAAGGTGACGAAGAGCAGCGCGATGGCGAGGCTCAGGCCGACGTCACCGACGCGGTTGATGACGAACGCCTTCTTGGCCGCGGCGGCCGCCGAGTGCTTGTGCTGCCAGAAGCCGATGAGGAGGTACGACGCGAGGCCGACGCCCTCCCAGCCCAGGAAGAGACCGACATAGTTGGCCGACAGCACCAGCATCAGCATCGCGGCGACGAAGAGGTTGAGGTAGCCGAAGAACCGGCGGCGGCGCGGGTCGTGCTCCATGTAGCCGATGGAGTAGACGTGGATCAGCGAGCCCACACCGGTGATCAGCAGCAGGAACAGCGAGGAGAGCGGGTCGTAGAGCAGGTCGAGGCCGACGTCGAAGGAGCCGGTCCGGAACCAGGTGAAGAGGTCCTGCCCGACCTGGCGTTCCTCCTCGCCGCGACCCAGCATGGTGACGAACAGGACGACGCTGAGCAGGAAGGAACCGACGGGGAAGGCGGTGCCGATGAGGTGGCCCCACTTGTCGAGGGCACCGCGGGCCAGTGGTCCACCCGCCAGCAGGATCACCGCGCCGGCCAGGGGCAGGGCGATCACCAGCCACAGCAGCGAGAAGACCCCGTCCGCGGCGACGGGCTCGACGACCGGGATCGTCGAGAGGGCATGCAGGTTCATCGAGTGCACCTCAGTACTTCAGCAGGCTCGCGTCGTCGACCGAGGCCGACCGACGGGTCCGGAAGATGGTCATGATGATGGCCAGGCCGACCACCACCTCGGCCGCGGCGACGACCATCACGAAGAACGCGGCCACCTGCCCGTCGAGGTTGCCGTGCTGCTTGGCGAAGGCCACCAGAGCCAGGTTGCACGCGTTGAGCATCAGCTCGACGCACATGAAGACGACGATGGCGTTGCGCCGGGTCAGCACCCCGATGCTGCCGATGCTGAAGAGGATCGCCGAGAGGACGACGTACTGCGTCATCGGTCCTCCTCCGTCGTGGCAGGGGCACCCTGCTTGCCCACCGGGTTTCGAGACGGTTGCTGCGCCTCCTCATCGACAAGCGGAGGGGGCGAGTAGCCGAGCTGGCGCTGCACCTGGTCGATGTCGTCGGCCAGGGCCGGCGCGGAACGGACCGTACCGCGGGCCACGAGCACCCGCGACACCGACGACTCGGCGGCGGTGCCGTCGGGCAGCAGGGCCGGGGTGTCCACGGCGTTGTGCCGCGCGAAGACGCCCGGCGAGGGCAGCGGGCCGAGGGGCTTGCCGGACTCCGCGTAGTCCCGCATCCGCTGGCGGGCGGCCTCGGCCTGGCCGACCTTCGGGGTGAGCCGCTCGCGGTGCGCGAGCACCATCGCGCCCAGCGCGGCGGTGATCAGCAGGGCCGAGGTCGTCTCGAACGCGAAGACGTAGCGGGAGAAGAGGATGTTGGCGAGCTGCTGGACGTTGCCGCCCGCGTTGGCGTCCTGGAGGCCCACCACGGTGCCCAGCGTGACCTGGCCGATGCCCAGGAGCAGGACGGCGCCGAGCAGCACGCCGCCCACTGTCGCCATCACCCGCTGACCGGGGATCGTCTCCACGACCGAGTCGGAGGCGTCCACGCCCACGAGCATCAGCACGAAGAGGAAGAGCATCAAGATCGCGCCGGTGTAGACGATGATCTGCACCGCGAACAGGAACGGCGCCTCGAGGACGGCGTACAGGATCGCCAGGCTGATCATCACGACGGCGAGCAGCAGCGCGGCGTGCACGGCCTTGCGGACGAACAGGATGCCGAGCGCGGCGGCCACCATGACGGGCGCGAGGATCCAGAACGCCATCAGTCGTCGGCCCCGTCCTGCGACGACGCGGCGTGCGTGTAGTCACCGCGGTAGTAGTCGCCCTCGTCGGAGCCCAGGCGCATCGGGTGCGGCGGCTGCTCCATGCCCGGCAGCAATGGGGCCAGCAGGTCGGACTTCTCATAGATCAGGTCGGCCCGGTTGTTGTCGGCCAGCTCGTACTCGTTGGTCATCGTCAGCGCCCGGGTCGGGCACGCCTCGATGCACAGGCCGCACAGGATGCAGCGCAGGTAGTTGATCTGGTAGACGCGTCCGTAGCGCTCGCCGGGGCTGAAGCGCTCCCCGTCGGGACCGTCGGAGTTGGAGGCTCCCTCGACATAGATGGCGTCCGCCGGGCACGCCCAGGCGCACAGCTCGCAGCCGATGCACTTCTCCAGGCCGTCGGGCCAGCGGTTGAGCTGGTGCCGGCCGTGGAACCGCGGCGCCGTCGGCTTCTTCTCGAAGGGGTACTGCTCGGTGACGACCTTGCGGAACATCGTCCGGAAGGTGACGCCGAACCCGGCGACCGGGTCCCAGAACTGCTCCTTGAGACCCGGCTTGGGGTCGGTCTCGGGCTTCGCAGCCTTGTCAGGGGAAACCATTCAGTGCTCCTCGTCGGAGGTGGTGGACGCGGTGACGTGGCCACCGGTGCCGAAGGTCAACGGCACGGCTGCACCGCGGACGGCGCCCCCGGCGGGCATCGGCGGCACCGGGAACCCGCCGGCGTAGGCGTCGACCGGCGCGGCGTCGTCGACCTCGTCCTCGTCGCCCTCCTTGGGCTCACCCACGAAGAAGAGCACCAGGAAGATCACGGCCAGGACGCCGATGCCGATCAGGAGGTACTGCCGGTCGATGGCGCCCTCGAGGGTGATGCTGCGGATCGTCGCGACCGCGACGATCCACACCAAGGCGATCGGGATGAGGCGCTTCCAGCCGAAGGCCATGAACTGGTCGTAGCGCAGCCGCGGCAACGAGCCGCGCAGCCAGATGAAGAAGAAGATGAAGGCGAGCACCTTGCCGAAGAACCACAGCAGGGGCCAGTAGCCGGAGTCGGCGCCTTCCCAGACGTGGATGATGCCCCACGGCGCGTGCCAGCCACCGAGGAAGAGCGTCGTCGCCAGCGCGGACACCGTCGCCATGTTGATGTACTCGGCCAGGAAGAAGAGCGCGAACTTGAGGCTGGAGTACTCGGTGTGGAAGCCGCCGACGAGCTCACCCTCGGCCTCGGGGAGGTCGAAGGGCGCCCGGTTGGTCTCACCGATCATCGAGATCACGTAGATCACGAACGACGGCACCAGGATCAGCCCGAACCACAGGTCGGTCTGGGCCTCCACGATCTCGGAGGTCGACATCGACCCGGCGTACAGGAAGACCGCGACCAGGGCGAGCCCCATCGCGACCTCGTAGGAGATCATCTGGGCGCTCGAGCGCAGCCCGCCCAGCAGGGAGTACGTCGAGCCCGACGACCAGCCGCCGAGGACGATGCCGTAGATGCCGACCGAGGCGATCGCCATCACGAACAGCACCGCCACCGGCATGTCGGTGAGCTGGAGCGGGGTGCGGATGTCGGTGAACGGCACGTCGACCACCGGCCCGAAGGGGATGACCGCGAAGGTCACGAACGCCGGGATCACCGCGATCACCGGGGCGATCAGGAACACCACCTTGTCGGCGGCCTTGGGGACGAGGTCCTCCTTCAGCGCCAGCTTGACGCCGTCGGCGAGCGACTGGAGCAGTCCGAAGGGGCCGTGGACGTTGGGGCCGATCCGATGCTGCATCCGGGCCACCACCCGACGCTCCCACCAGATGTTGAACAGCGTCAGCAGCACCAGGACCACGAAGATCAGCACGGCCTTGAAGATGACGAGCCAGACGGGGTCCTGGCCGAAGGCGGCCAGCGGCTCCGTCTCGGCGGCCCACACGTTCGGAATCACGCGTCCACCTCCCTGATGGTGACTCGGCTGCCCGGCGAGGCCAGGTCGGCCAGCACGCCGTTGCCGACCGAGTTGGCCGGCACCCACACGACGCCGTCAGGCATCTGGTCGCCGACGGCGGCGGGCAGGGTGACCGACCCGCGGTCGCCGGTGATCGTGACGGTCCCGCCGAGCGCGTCGTACGCCGCCCGGCTGAGCAGCGCGACCGGCTTGCGGGCGGTGGCGCGGAGGTGCTCCTCGCCGTCCTGCATCGCGCCGAGGTCGATCTGCTGCTTCCAGGTGGCGAGCGCGAAGGTCCGGTCGGCGGCGGCGGCCGCGGTGGCCGGCACGGACGGCGAGGTGGCGCGCTCGCCGTCCCAGGGACCGAGGGACTCCATCTCGGTGCGGACCTCGGTGACGGTGCGGAAGCCCAGCGGGCGACCGAGCTCCTCCGCGATGCCCGCGAGGACCCGGAGGTCGGGCAGGCTGGCCGGGTTGACGAGCACCTGGTCGAAAGGCCGTGGTCGACCCTCCCAGGTGACGAAGGTGCCGGCCTTGTCGGTGACGGGGGCGACCGGGAAGACGACGTCGGCAGCCAGGGTCACCTCGGTCTCGCGAAGCTCGAGAGCCACCACGAAGGAGGCCGCCTCGATCGCGGCGCGGGTGGCGGCCGGGTCGGCGGTGTCGTCGGGGTCCACGCCACCGATGACGAGGCCACCGAGCTCACCCGCGATGAGCGCGGCGACGATCTGGTCGGCGTCGCGGCCGGCGTCGGCGGGCAGGTGGGAGATGCCCCAGGCAGTGCTGAGGTCCACGCGCGCGCCGGCGTCGGCGACCGGGCGGCCACCGGGCAGCAGGTTTGGCAGGCAGCCGGACTCGACCGCACCGCGGTCACCGGCCCGGCGCGGAACCCACGCCAGCCTGGCGCCGGTGGTGCCGGCGAGAGTGACGACGGCGGAGAGGGCGCCGGGCACGGTGGCCATCCGCTCCCCCACCAGGATCACGCCGCCACTGTCGATGGCGACGTCGCCGTTGTGGGCGAGGTCGGCGATGACCGAGGTCTCCTCGCCCGGCAGCGCCGGGATCAGGGTGCCGCCCATCTTCTTCAGGCCACGGGTGCGGACGGCGCCGACCGACCAGATCGGCGTACGCCGGGTCCGGTGGGCCTTGCGCAAGCGCAGGAAGATCGCCCCGGCCTCGTCCTCGGGCTCGAGCCCGACCAGGACGACCGAGCGGGCGGTCTCGAGGTCGGCGTAGGTCACCTGGTCCGAGAGGGTGACCTTGGCGGCGAGGAACTCGGACTCCTCCGTGGAGAGCGGACGGGACCGGAAGTCGATGTCGTGGGTGCCGAGAGCGAGGCGGGCGAACTTCGAGTAGGCGTAGGCGTCCTCGGCGGTCACGCGTCCGCCGGTGAGCACCGCGGAGTTCTCGGCCGCGGCAAGACCGCGGGCGGCGACGGCGAAGGCCTCGGGCCACGAGGCGGCCCGGAGCGACCCGTCCTCGTCGCGGACCCTCGGGTAGGTCAGCCGGTCGGCGGCGTGGGCGTAGGTGAACGCGAAGCGGTCCTTGTCGGTGATCCACTCCTCGTTGACCTCGGGATCGTTGCCGGCGAGACGGCGCATCACCTTGCCGCGCCGGTGGTCGACCCGGATCGCGGACCCACAGGAGTCGTGCTCGGCGACCGAGGGTGCGGAGACGAGGTCGAAGGGGCGCGACCGGAACCGGTAGTCGGCCGAGGTCAGGGCACCCACGGGGCAGATCTGGATCGTGTTGCCCGAGAAGTAGGACTCGAAGGGCTCCTTCTCGTAGATGCCCACCTGCTGGAGGGCACCGCGCTCGATCAGGGCGATGAACGGGTCGCCGGCGATCTCCTCGGAGAAGCGGGTGCAGCGGGCGCAGAGCACGCAGCGCTCGCGGTCGAGCAGCACCTGCGCGGAGATGTTGATCGGCTTGGGGAAGGTGCGCTTCACGCCTCCCGATGCTGAGAACCGCGACTCACCACGTCCGTTGGACATCGCCTGGTTCTGCAGCGGGCACTCCCCGCCCTTGTCACAGACCGGGCAGTCGAGCGGGTGGTTGACGAGGAGGAACTCCATGATCCCCTCCTGCGCCTTGTCGGCCGCGGGCGAGGAGAGCTGGGTCTTCACCTCCATGCCCTCGGTGACGGGCAGCGTGCAGGACGCCTGCGGCTTCATCCGCCCCGGCGGGCCCTGCATCTGCTTCAGCGACCCGTCGGGTCCGGGCATCGCGACCTCGACGAGGCACTGTCGGCACGCACCGACAGGCGCGAGCAAGGGGTGGTCGCAGAAGCGCGGGATCTGGACCCCGATCTGTTCGGCTGCGCGGATCACCAGCGTGCCCTTGGGAACGCTGACGGAGATGCCGTCGATGGTGAGGGTGACGAGGTCTGTCTTCTCGGGGGTCGTCGTCATTTAGTGGGCTCCCACGGGGGTGAAGACGGTGGAGGCGGCCGGGTCGAACGGGCAGCCGCCGGCTGCTGCGTGGGCGAGGAACTCGTCGCGGAAGTACTCGATCGAGGAGGTGATCGGGCTGGTCGCGCCGTCGGCGAGGGCGCAGAACGACCGGCCGAGGATGTTGTCGCACTGGTCGAGGAGCTGGTCGAGGTCTTCCGGTGTCCCGTTGCCTCGCTCGAGTCGCGTCAGGGTCTGGACGAGCCACCAGGTGCCTTCTCGGCAGGGCGTGCACTTGCCGCAGGACTCGTGCTTGTAGAACTCCGTCCACCGCAACACCGCTCGCACGATGCAGGTCGTCTCGTCGAAGAGCTGGAGGGCGCGGGTGCCGAGCATGGAGCCAGCGGCTCCCACGGACTCGAAGTCCAGGGGTACGTCGAGGTGCTCGGCGGTCAGCATCGGCGTCGAGGAGCCGCCGGGCGTCCAGAACTTCAGCTCATGGCCGTCGCGCATGCCGCCCGCCAGGTCGATGAGCGTGCGCAGCGTGATGCCGAGGGGCGCTTCGTACTGGCCCGGGCGGGTGACGTGACCCGACAGCGAAAAGATGCCGTAGCCCTTCGAGCGCTCGGTGCCCATGGAGGAGAACCAGGCGGCGCCGTGCTCGATGATGCTCGGCACGGAGGCGATGGACTCGACGTTGTTGATGACGGTCGGGCTGGCGTAGAGGCCGGCCACCGCCGGGAACGGCGGGCGCAGGCTCGGTTGGCCGCGCCGGCCCTCGAGCGAGTCGAGGAGGGCGGTCTCCTCGCCGCAGATGTAGGCGCCGGCGCCGGCGTGCACGACCAGGTCGAGGTCGTAGCCCGAGCCGTGGATGTTCTTGCCGAGGTGGCCGGCCAGGTAGGCCTCCTGGACGGCGCGCTGAAGCCGGCGGATCACGTGCAGGATCTCGCCGCGCACGTAGATGAACGCCGTGTGGGCGCGGATCGCGTAGGAGCTGATGATCACGCCCTCCACCAGGGTGTGCGGGCTCGCCATCATCAGCGGGGTGTCCTTGCAGGTGCCCGGCTCCGACTCGTCGGCATTGACCACGAGGTACTTGGGATTCGGGTTGTCCTGCGGGATGAAGCCCCACTTCATGCCGGTGGGGAAGCCGGCGCCACCACGGCCGCGAAGGCCGGAGTCCTTGACGGCGGTGATCACGTCGTCCTGCGACATGGCCAGCGCCTTCGCCAGCGCGCCGTAGCCGCCGCGCTCCTCGTAGGAGGCGAGCGTCCACGAGCGGTCGGCGTCCCAGTTGTCGGTGAGGACCGGGGTCAGCGTGTCTGTCATGACTTGTCTCCCTCGGCAGAGGTCGAGGTGCGAGCGGAGTCACCGCTGGTCGAGGTGCGAGCGGAGTCACCGCTGGTCGAGGTGCGAGCGGAGCGAGCCTCGAGACCCGGCGCTGTCCAACCGCGGTCGCGCGCGATGCCCAGGCCGACCAGCGAGGCCGGACCGGCGGCTGGGCCTTCGTCGGCGAGGCCGTCGCTGAAGCCGGCGATCACGCGCTCGGCCTCGCGCCAGGTCACGACCCTCGGCCCGCGCGTGGAGCGCACCTCGCGGCCCTCGCGCAGGTCGTCGACCAGCCGGGTCGCGGACTCCGGGGTCTGGTTGTCCATGAACTCCCAGTTGACCGTCATCATCGGCGCGTAGTCGCAGGCGGCGTTGCACTCGATGTGCTCGAGGGTGATCTTCCCGTCCGGGGTCGTCTCGTCGTTGCCCACGTCGAGGTGGTCCTTGAGCCGCTCGAAGATCAGGTCGCCGCCGAGCACCGCGCAGAGCGTGTTGGTGCAGACGCCGACGTGGTAGTCGCCGACCGGCTTGCGCTTGTACATCGTGTAGAACGTGGCCACGCCGCTGACCTCGGCGGCACTGACGTCGAGGATCTCGGCGCACGCCTCGATGCCCTCGGGGGTGACGCGTCCCTGCAGGGACTGGACGAGGTGGAGCATCGGCAGCAGCCCGCTGCGCTTGTGCGGGTAGCGGGCCGCGATCTCCTCGAGCTCGGCCCTGGTCGTGTCGCCGATCATCGGTCCACCCCTCCCATCACGGGGTCGATGGACGCGATCGCCACGATGACGTCGGCGACCATGCCGCCCTCGCTCATCACGCTCGTCGCCTGGAGGTTGGTGAAGGACGGGTCCCGGAAGTGCGTCCGGAAGGGCCGGGTGCCGCCGTCGGAGACGACATGCGCCCCGAGCTCGCCGCGCGGCGACTCGATCGGCACGTAGGCCTGGCCCGCGGGCACGCGGAAGCCCTCGGTCACCAGCTTGAAGTGGTGGATCAGGGCTTCCATGGACTCGCCCATGATGTGTCTGATGTGGTCGAGGCTGTTGCCCATGCCGTCGGAGCCGATCGCGAGCTGGCTCGGCCAGGCGATCTTCTTGTCGGCGACCATCACCGGCGCGCCCTCGAGGTCGGCCAGCCGCGCGGCGGCCTGCTCGACGATCTTCAGCGACTCGTGCATCTCGTTGAGCCGGATCCGGAAGCGGCCGTAGGCGTCCGCGGTGTCCCAGGTCTGCACGTCGAAGTCGTAGGTCTCGTAGCCGCTGTAGGGCTGGGTCTTGCGCAGGTCCCAGGCGTAGCCGGTCGCGCGCAGCGGCGGGCCGGAGAGACCGAGCGCCAGGCAGCCGGCGAGGTCGAGCTCTCCGACGCCGACGAGGCGGGCCTTGAAGATCGGGTTGGCGTTGCAGAGGGCGGCGTACTCGGGGAGCCGCTTCTTCATCAGCGCGATGAAGTCGCGGATCTCGTCCAGCGCGCCCGGCGGCAGGTCCTGGGCGACGCCGCCGGGACGGATGAACGCGTGGTTCATGCGCAGTCCGGTGATCAGCTCGAACAGGTCGAGCACCAGCTCACGCTCGCGGAAGCCCATCGTCATCACGGTCAGGGCGCCGATCTCCATACCGCCGGTGGCAATGGCCACGAGGTGCGAGGAGATGCGGTTGAGCTCCATAAGCAGGACCCGCATGACCTGGGCCTTCTCCGGGATGTCCTGCTCGATGTCGAGGAGCCGCTCGACGCCCAGGGCGTAGGTCATCTCGTTGTAGAAGGGGCTCAGGTAGTCCATCCGGGTGACGAACGTGGTGCCCTGCACCCAGGTGCGGTACTCCAGGTTCTTCTCGATGCCGGTGTGGAGGTAGCCGATGCCGCAGCGGGCCTCGGTGACCGTCTCGCCATCGAGCTCGAGGATCAGGCGGAGCACGCCGTGGGTGGACGGGTGCTGCGGGCCCATGTTGACGACGACGCGCTCCTCGACGCCGTCGCCGAGGCTGTCGGTGATCGAGTCCCAGTCCTGGCCGCTGACGGTGAAGACGCGGCCCTCGGTGGTGTCGCTCGCGCCTGCGTAGATGTCGGTCTGCTCGTTGGTCGAGCCTGTCGAGACCATTAGTTGTAGGACCTCCGCTCGTCAGGCGGCGGGATGGATCCGCCCTTGTACTCCACGGGGATGCCGCCCAAGGGGTAGTCCTTGCGCTGCGGGTGACCTGGCCAGTCGTCGGGCATCAGGATCCTGGTGAGGGCCGGGTGACCGTCGAAGACGATCCCGAACATGTCCCAGGTCTCGCGCTCGTGCCAGTCGTTGGTCGGGTAGATGCTCACGATGCTCGGGATGTGCGGGTCGGCGTCGGGTGCGGTGACCTCGAGGCGGATCCGGCGGTTGTGGGTCATCGAGAGCAGGTGGTAGACGGCGTGCAGCTCGCGGCCCTCGTCGTCGGGGTAGTGCACCCCGCTCACGCCGGAGCAGAACTCGAAGCGGAGCGCCTCGTCGTCGCGGAGCATCTGGGCGACGAAGGGGAGGTCCTGGCGGCGGACGTGGAAGGTGATCTCGCCGCGGTGCACGACGACGCGCTCGATCGCGGGCACCAGGTCGGTCGCCTCGAGGCGGGAGACCAGGGCATCGGCCACGTCGTCGAACCAGCCGCCGAAGGGGCGCTGGGTGGCGCCGGGATAGACCGTCGGCGCGACCAGACCGCCGTACCCGCTGGTGTCGCCGGAGCCCGCGGTGCCGAACATGCCGCGGCGGGCGCCGACGGCGCGCTCCTCGGTGGAGCCGGGGGCGAGGACCTCGCCGGACGCGCGGATCTTGTCCTCGCGCGTCGTGCTCTCGTCGACGTTCTCCCGGGACACGGTGGGGCTGTGGTCGGTCGGCACGGCTGCCACCGGGGCGGCGGTCGTCTCATCCGACTTGTCGTCGCTCAACGCAGAAGTCCTCGCATCTCGGAGGTGGGCAGCGCCTTGAGGGCGGCGGTCTCGCGCTCCTCGATCTGGGCGAGGCGGTTGACGCCGAGCTTGCCGGCCTGCACCTGGTCATGGAGCTTGAGGATGGCGTCGATCAGCATCTCGGGGCGCGGCGGGCAGCCGGGGAGGTACATGTCGACGGGGACGATGTGGTCGACGCCCTGGACGACCGCGTAGTTGTTGAACATGCCGCCGCTGCTCGCGCACACGCCCATGGCCAACACCCACTTGGGCTCGGCCATCTGGTCGTAGATCTGGCGCAGGACCGGGGCCATCTTCTGGCTCACCCGGCCGGCGACGATCATCAGGTCGGCCTGGCGGGGGCTGGCCCGGAAGACCTCCATGCCGAAGCGGGCCAGGTCGTACTTCGGGCCGCCGGTGGTCATCATCTCGATCGCGCAGCAGGCCAGGCCGAAGGTCGCGGGCCAGAACGATGCCTTGCGGAAGTAGCCGGCCACCCCCTCGACGGTGGTGAGCAGCACGCCGCTGGGCAGCTTCTCTTCGAGTCCCATCAGAAACTCCCTTCGGCGTAGTGAGCGTGCATCGCGGCGCTCACTCCCAGTCCAGGCCGCCGCGGCGCCAGACATAGGCGTAAGCGACGAACACGGTGGCGATGAAGATGACCATCTCGACCAGCCCGAAGAACCTCAGCGCGTCGAACTGAACGGCCCAGGGGTAGAGGAAGATGATCTCGATGTCGAAGATGATGAACATCATCGCGGTGATGTAGTACTTCACCGGGATCCGGCCACCCCCCAGTGCCTGCGGGGTCGGCTCGATGCCGCACTCGTAGGAGTCGAGCTTGGCCCGGTTGTAGCGCTTCGGACCGGTCACCGAGCTGATCACGACCGAGAAGATCGCGAAGCCCGCCGCGAGGAGGGCCAACGCCAGGACCGGCGTGTAGAGCTCCATCGGTGGTTGCCTCCTTCGTGCCTCCGGACGTCCCCTCGCGGCCCCGCATGTGACTTTGTGAACGGGTTCACGAGTGGCTCGCCGCACAGTCTAGGGGGCGCCCAAGCGATCTCGCATCCCAGGGGTTCGGTGCGCCAGCCCGGCACTGACCCGCCTATCTAGCGCACACGGAAATCACCTAATGTGAACGAAGCCGGTGTCCTCGGGGGGATCGGGGTCGCGGCCCGACGCCCGCCATGATGGGCGCATGACGACGCCATCCGCACGCCTGGACCGAGGGGTCGCCGCCCCCGTCGACGAGAGTGCCCGGGCCGCGGCTCGCGAGCGGCTGGCGGCCCTCGCGACCCCGGCCGGAGCGTTGGGGCGGCTCGGTGACCTGGCGGTGTGGCTGGCGGCGACCCGCGGGGGGCTCTCTGCGGTGGTCGAGGGCGTGCGGTGCGTGGTCTTCGCCGGAGACCACGGGGTCGCGGCGTACGGCGCCTCGGCGTACCCGCCCTCGGTGACCGCGGCGATGGTCCGCAGCGTCGCGGCCGGCACCGCCGGGATCTCGGTTCTGGCCCGCCAGCACCAGGTGCCGGTGCGGGTGCTGGACCTGGGGGTCGACGCCGACCTCGCCGACCTCGGTCCCGAGGTGGTGTCGCACAAGGTCAGGCGTGGCAGCGCGGCCATCCATCTGAGCGACGCACTCTCGCCCGACGACGTACGCCGCGCGCTCGCGGCCGGCGCCGAGGTCGCGACACACGAGATCGCGGCCGGCGCCCAGCTCCTCGTGGCCGGCGACCTGGGCATCGGCAACACGACCGCGGCGTCCGCCCTGGTCGGCCGCAGCCTCGGCCTGGCGGCCGCCGAGGTGACCGGCCGGGGCACCGGGCTCGACGACGCCGGGTTGCGGCGCAAGACAGAGATCGTCCGGCTCGCACTGGCTCGGGTCGGTGGTTGCGACCGCGACCCGGTCGACGAGCTGGCCGCCCTGGGGGGCGCCGATCTGGCTGCCACGGCGGGCTTCTACGCAACGGCCGCCCGCGCCGGAGTCCCGGTGCTGCTCGACGGCCTGATCTCGGCCGCGGCGGCACTGTTCGCGGACCGACTGGCGCCGGGCGCCGCCGCGTGGTTCGCGGCCGGCCATCGATCCACCGAACCCGCGCAGTGGGCCGCCCTCGAGGCCCTGGGCCTGACGCCGGTCCTCGACCTCGGGATGCGGCTCGGGGAAGGCAGCGGAGCCCTGACCGCGCTCCCCGTGCTGCGCTCCGCAGCCCTGTTGCTCGCCGAGACCACCCTGCTCTCGGAGGTGCTGCCCCGATGATCGCGCCGCTGGAAGTGTTGCGCTTCTCGGTGGGGACGCTCACGGCGATCCCCGTGACACCCCCGAGGTCCTTCGGCCCGGACGTGACGGTCCCGGGGATCGTCGTGGCTCCCATCGCCGTCGCCCCGCTCGGCGCGCTGGTCGCCCTGGTGCTCTGGGGCGGCCGAGAGCTGGACCTGGCCCCGCTCGCGGTCGGCGTCACCGCCATCGCGGCCCTCGCCCTCGCGAGCCGGGCGTTCCACCTCGACGGCCTCGCCGACACCGTGGACGCCCTGACCAGCTCCTACGACGCCGAGCGCTCCTTGGAGGTGATGCGACGCGGAGACGCCGGGCCCGCGGGTGCCGCTGCCCTGGCGCTGGTGCTCGGCATCCAGGCCGCCGCGGTCGCCGCGGTCGCGACTTCCGCGTGGGGTCCGGTGCTCGCCGGGGTGCTGGTCTGCGTATCGCGTGGCACCGCCACCGTGATGTCGCTGCGAGGCGTGCCAGCCGCCCGGAGCACCGGCCTGGCCTCGACGTACGTCGGCCGGGTGTCCCTCCCGCTCGCCGCGGCCTCGTGGCTCGTGCTCACCGGCGTCCTGGCCGCGGTGTTCGTGCTCGATGACCAGCCGTGGTGGCGCGGCGTGGTGTGCGCTGCCGTCGCCCTGGGCGCCACCGCGTGGCTGATCCGCCGGGCGTCCCGACGGTTCGGCGGCGTGGCCGGCGACGTCTACGGCGCCGCCATCGAGGTCTCGCTCGCGTTGATGCTGCTCGCTGCGACCTGAGCCGGACCGGTCAGCGCACGGCGCGGTGCAGCGCGACGGTCCCACCGGTCAGGTTGCGCCACTGCGGAGCGGTCCAGCCCGCGGCCGCGATGAGGTCCGCGAGTCCCCGCTGATCGGGCCAGGCGCGGATCGACTCGGCCAGGTAGACGTAGGCGTCCGGGCTCGAGGAGACCGCCCGGGCGATCGGCGGCAGAGCCCTCATCAGGTACTCGGTGTAGACCGTGCGGAACGGCGCCCAGGTCGGGTGGCTGAACTCGCAGACCAGCAGGCGGCCGCCGGGACGGGTCACCCGGCGCAGCTCGCGCAACCCCGCCAGGGGGTCCACGATGTTGCGCAGCCCGAAGGAGATCGTGACCGCGTCGAAGGTGCCGTCGGCGAACGGCAGCCGGGTCCCGTCACCGGCCACGAAGGGCAGCCGCGGGCGCTCGCGTTTGCCGACGGCGAGCATGCCGAGTGAGAAGTCGCAGGGGACCACCTCGGCGCCGCGGTCGGCGAAGGGCTGGCTCGACGTGCCGGTGCCGGCCGCGAGGTCGAGGATCCGTTCCCCCGGCCTCGGGTCGACGGCCTCGGTCGCGAGCCTGCGCCACCGCCGGTCCTGCCCTAGGGACAGCACGTCGTTGGTGACGTCGTACCGCTTCGCGACGGCGTCGAACATCCGGCGCACGTCGTTCGGCTGCTTGTCGAGATCTGCCCTGGTCACGCGGGAAGCCTAAAGGTGGCCCCGCGGCACGCCGCCGCGCGTGGTCCGACGGCAGGGTCCCGGGGGGTCGTGTGCTCCCCCGCGTACGCTTCAGAATCGTGACGACCCGCGCGACCTCAGGCGACTCCTCGCCGGTCGCATCGCCCGACGCCGGTCCCGGGGTGCTCACCGTCCGCAGCGTCGCCCTCGACCACGACACCGCTGCCCCGTTGCTGGACCTGCTGCCGGGTGACCGCCCGGTCGCGTGGCTCCGTCGGGGCGACGGCCTGGTCGGGTGGGGTGTCGCGTTGGAGGTCCACACCCGCGGCGCCACCCGGGTCGCCGACGCCGACAAGTGGTGGTCCGAGACCGTCGCCCGGGCCGTCGTGCACGACGAGGTCGGCGAGCCGGGAAGCGGCCTGGTCGCCTTCGGCTCCTTCGCGTTCGCCGACGAGCCGGGCGACTCCGTGCTGGTCGTGCCCCAGGTCCTCGTCGGCAGGCGCGGGGACCGGACCTGGATGACCACGGTCAGCACCCGCCCGCTCGCCCCGGTCCCGGCACCGGCACCGGCACCCGAGGCCGCCGAACCGCCCCTCCCACCGACAGCAGTGACCTTCGCGGACGGCGCGCTCAACAGCGAGCAGTGGATGGGCGTGGTCGCCGAGTCCGTCGGGCGCATCAACGCCGGGGTCCTCGAGAAGGTGGTGCTGGCGCGCGACCTGATCGCCACCACCGGGTCACCCCTAGACGTGCGCTGGCCGCTGGCCCGGCTCAGCGAGGACTACCCGATGTGCTGGACCTTCCACGTCGACGGCCTCTTCGGTGCCACGCCGGAGATGCTGGTGCGCCGGGAGCGCGGCCTGGTCACCTCCCGGGTGCTCGCGGGCACGATCCGGCGCACGGGGGACGACGAGCGGGACCTGGCCCTCGCGGCCACCCTCGCCCGCTCCTCGAAGGACCTCGAGGAGCACGAGTACGCCGTCCGCTCCGTCGCCGACGCCCTGGACCCGCACTGCTCCTCGATGAACGTGCCCGAGGCACCCTTCGTGCTCCACCTCCCCAACGTCATGCACCTGGCCACCGACGTGGCGGGGGTCGTGCACGACGCGGAGACGGTCTCCTCGCTGCGGCTGGCCGAGGCGTTGCACCCCTCCGCCGCCGTCGGGGGCACCCCGACGACCGCCGCCCTCGCCCTCATCGCCGAGCTCGAGGCGATGGACCGGGGCCGCTACGCCGGCCCCGTGGGCTGGATGGACGCGAAGGGTGACGGCGAGTGGGGCCTGGCCCTGCGCTCCGCCGAGCTGCGCGGCGACACGGTGCGCCTGTTCGCCGGCTGCGGCATCGTCGCGGACTCCGACCCCGAGGCCGAGCTGGCGGAGTCGCAGGCCAAGCTCGTGCCCGTCCGGGACTCGCTCACGGGTTCCTGACCCGGCGCAGATGGCGGGCCGAGCCGGCGAAGATGGCGGGGCCAGCACCAGCTGCGCCGAGTCAGCGACAGCGGGTGAACTTCTCGGTCCGGACCACCTGGAACCGCGACCCGTCGACCGGGTGCGCGCGGAACTGGTCGAGCACCTCGGCCCAGCGATGGTCGGAGGTGCCGGTGACGAACATCGAGGAGCCCTGGTCGGCGTACATCAGGCCGTAGCGCTTCATGGCCACTACGATCGCCCGCGCCGGGCCGGTGTAGGAAGCGGTGCCGAACCCCGCCTTCAGCCGGAAGCGCAGGCCGCACGACGGCAGGGTCGCGCTGCTGTTGCCACGCGGTCCGCAGTGGCGGGCGGGTCGGACGTAGGCGGCCCGGGCAGTGGGCAGGGTGAAGCGCAGGGCGTGGGTGATCCGGCCGCTCGCGGCCTCCTCGTAGGAGAGCAGTCCGGGCAGGATCGGCAGGCCGGCGGCGTCCGCGGAGGTCCAGCCCGCGGGCCGGAGCCTGTTGGAGCCGAGGTCCCAGCGGGCGGCCGCGGCGGCCCGCCAGGCCATGACCTCGCCGGCGGCGTCGTAGACGCGCTCGGCCCGGTAGAGCTCGACCAGCTCGCACCGACCCTGCTGCACGGTGACCACGTGGCGGTCGCCCCCGTCGGGGTCGGGAGCCTTGGTGCGGCCGCCCTCGATGTCGGCGTCCGTCGGAGTCGGCACCGGGCCGCGGTCGCTCTCGTCGCGGTAGTCCTCCCCGTCGACGCCGAACCGCAGCGGCAGCCGCGGCCGGTCGGCGCCGGCGACGTTGACGGGGATGCCGTAGTAGTCCTCGGTCGAGCCGAGGTCGAGGTGGACCGCGTGGCCGGCCGCCTGGCGTGCCACGATCGCGGCCGAGCGCGGGTGGACCGGGCGTTGGTCGATGCGGGTGTTCCAGGGGTTGTCGGCCGGGAAGACCTGGCAGCCGCCCACCGTGTGGACTCCCCCGCTGGTCGACGAGGTCGCGCCGGTTCCAGCGGGTCTCGACACGGTCGCCAGGGCAACCTCCTCCACCAGCGGCGGGGCCGCACCGAGGAGCAGACCGAGAGCACACAGGGCCACCAGCCGCCTCACAGGTCGGCTCCGTCTCGGAGCCGCACGTAGTCCTGACCGTCGGGCAGCAATAGGCCGAAATGACCGTCGACGATGCCCAGACCCGCCTCGGAGTAGACCCGGTCGTGGATCGCAAGGTTGCGCGGCGCCCCGACCAGACGGGCGAAGTCGACGCCCTCGGACGCCTTCATCCAGGGGGCTGCGACCACCACGCACAGCAGGTCGACCGGGACGTCGGGCGGCGTCAGTGCGTCGCCGGGGTGGAAGAGCGTGGTGTCGCCGGCGGTCACGACGTACCCGCTGTTGTGCACGCGGGGCAGGTCCGGGTGGATGACCGCGTGCAGCTCGCCGACGGCACGCACCGGCAGCGCGGCGACGACGTCCTCGCCGGGCGCGACCACGGTCACCCGTTCGGCAACGTCGGGGGCGTCCTCGCGGATCCGGGCGGCGACCGCGTCGATGGTGAAGACCCGGGCGTCCGTGCGGCGGAGATGGTCGGCGAGGTAGTGGTCGGGGTGCTCGTGGGTGATCAGCACGGCGTCGGCGCCGTCGACGGCTTCCGGGTCGGTGAAGACCCCGGGATCGATGACCAGCACCCGGCCGTCGTGCTCGACCCGGATGCAGGCGTGCCCGAACTTCGTGAGCCTCATGCGGGTCAGGCTAGATGAGTCGGACCACCACGTGCGCGCCTACGATCCGACCATGACGATGCCCGCCGGCGTGCTGCTCCGCCCGGTCACTTCCGACGACGCGGAGGCCGGGGCCAGGCTGCACATCGCCTGCTGGCGGGAGGTCTACGGCCCGCTCACGGAGCCGGACCTGCTGGCGACCCATCTGGCCGACGAGGCCGCCTGGGCGGAGCGCTGGCGGCAGCAGGTCGAGGACGGACCGACCCGGCTGCTGGCCGTCGCCGACGGCGAGCTGGTCGGGTTCGGCGTCGCCGGTCCGGCACGACACGACGACATGCCGGTGGCTCACGAGCTCTACGCGCTCTACGTGCGCGCCACCTGGCACGGCACCGGGGTGGGACCCGCGCTGCTCGACGGCGTCCTGGGCGACGCCGCGGCGTACCTCTGGGTGCACGAGGAGAACGCGCGGGCCCAGGCCTTCTACCGTCGCCACGGCTTCAGGGCCGACGGCGTCCGGCAGCGCTACGAGTCGCTCGGCGCGTGGGAGCGGCGGCTGGTCCGCCCGTGAGCCCGCGCTTCCTGGACCTCGCCGACGCAGACTTCGACGTCACGTCGGCGGAGGTGCACCTGGCCCGGGACCAGGACTGGTACGTCGAGACGGCGTACGGCTGGGCCGTACTGCGCCACGACGAGGGAGGGGCGCTGCTGCGCGACCGTCGGTTCCGCCAGGGCAACGCGCGGTGGCCGGCCCAGAACGGCGTCCGGGCCGGAAGGTTCAGCGGCTGGTGGGCCGAGACCCTGCTGAGCCTCGAGGGCGGCGACCACGCTCGGCTGCGCAGGCTGCTGACGCCGGCCTTCCGCAACAAGGCCATCGCGGCGATGCGCCCGCAGTTCCAGGCGCTCGCCGACGAGCTGGTCGACGCGTTCGCGCCGCGCGGGAAGGTCGAGTTCGTGTCGGAGTTCGCCGAGCCCTACGCCGCCCGGATCATCTGCGTGCTGATGGGCCTCCCGGAGGAGGCCTGGCCACAGGTGGCCCACTGGGTCGACGATCTCGGCAGCTCCTTCGGCATCAGCGTGGCCAAGGACCTGCCACTGATCGAGGCCGCGCTCGACGGTCTGGACGCCTACGTGGACGAGGTGGTCGCAGACCGGCGGCAGCACCCGCGCGACGACCTGGTGACCACCCTGCTCCGGGCCCAGGAGGACGATGGGCAGCTGACCGAGCGCGAGCTGTCGGTGGCGCTGGTGTTCCTCGCCTTCGCTGGCATGGAGACCACCCGCAACCAGCTCGGCCTGGCCCTCCAGGTGCTGCTCCGGCACCCCGACCAGTGGCGCCTGCTCGGCGAGCGCCCGGATCTCGGGGCGCAGGCGGTGGACGAGGTGATGCGGGTCAGCCCGACGGTCACCTGGGTGACCCGAGAGGCGATCGAGGACGTCGACCTGCACGGGCTACACATCCCGCGCGGCGGGATCGTCCAGGTGCTGTCGCACGCCGCCGGGACCGACCCCGCCGCGATGCCGGACCCGTCGTTCGACATCACCGCGGTGCGCCCGCCGCACCTGGGATTCGGGGCGGGGGTGCACCACTGCCTGGGCCACTTCGTGGCGCGCACCGACATGGCCGTGGCGCTGCCGCTGCTGGCTCGCCGGATGTCCGAGGCGGTGCCGGACGGACCGGGCACCTGGCTGCCGGTATCGGGGCAACACCGGGCCGGTGCGGTTCCCGATCCGGTTCACCCCGGACCCCGCCTAGACTCGACGGCATGGGTTTCATGGACCAGGTCAAGGCCGCGGCCACCGACCTCAAGGACAGCGTCGAGGGCTCGCTCTCGTCGACCAACGCGGCGCGCGACGTGGAAAAGCACTACCGCGACCTCGGGATGCTGACCTACCTGCAGGAGACCGGACGCACCATCGACCCTGGCGACCGCGACCGGATCCTCGCGGCGTTACGGTCGGCCGAGGCCGCCGGCGCGATGACGGCCTTCGCGCTGCAGACGGGTACGCCGCCCCCGAC
>Ga0136611_10000401_pt1 | contig 28096 bp, 25 predicted proteins | sample AntDrymUQ2232306_2_FD_106645 | JGI IMG/M metagenome (GOLD analysis project Ga0136611, IMG submission 106645) | Polar desert sand microbial communities from Dry Valleys, Antarctica - metaG UQ223 (23.06) | ecosystem: Environmental > Terrestrial > Soil > Desert | place: Antarctica: Dry Valley...
ACCAATTTCCAGAGCGCGAAATCACGCGCATTTTCCTTCTTGTATTTGTCAGTATCAATCCGTTCACTGCCGCCGATAATGTTGCCTTCAAATTTAATTTTTGAGAGTTTGCCATATTCGGGATAAGACGAAATCCGGTAGTAAGTCGAACCTTCGGATTGGTATGCGTGTCCATTATCGAGCAGAGTTTGGATAATCTCGATCATCTCGCCGATATGTTCGGTGGCACGCGGCGCGACTTCGGGACGTTCGCAATTTAAAGAATCCAAGTCCTCCCAAAATGCGTCAATAAAGGGGGCGGTCAGCGCGTCAATTGTAATTTTACGCTTTGTTGATTCGTTAATGATACGGTCGTCAACGTCCGTTAAATTCATAACGTGCGTCAGTTTATAGCCCTTAAATTTTAGATAACGTCTTAAAATATCTCCGAAAACAAATGTGCGAAAATTACCGATGTGCGCGAAATTCCAAACCGTCGGACCGCAGCTATACATCCTGACTTCTTTGTCATTTAAAGGCTGAAATTCTTCAATTTCGTTTGTTAAACTGTTATGAATCCTAAGCATATAACACAGAATTTACGGGTCGTTTTTTACATAGCGAACTATAAAAAGATTAGCTTTTCATCCGTGAGTAATCTTTTTCAGAGACGACTCAACAACTTTTATGACATCTATTTTAATTCCCGACGCATTTATTGGAATAATCGCTCAACCGAATTAATTTTCGGCGGATATGGCGGCAGATATTTAATGTTAAACTTTTGTTATTTTTTAACCAAACACTGAGATGTGCTGCCACAACTGCGCTATCCATAATAAGAGAATATGAAGTAATTTACCAACAAAGTAGGCAGATCAACGCACAAACATTTGCGAACTTTTCATTCGAATAGTTAACAAATAAAATTCGTGGAAAGTTCAACTACCCCATTTTGGCAATCAAAGCAAAAAAGGACAATCATGAAGATTGTCCTTTTTTGTGATTTTGATGGTGGCTTGGGACAGAATTGAACTGCCGACACGCGGATTTTCAGTCCGCTGCTCTACCAACTGAGCTACCAAGCCGTTTGCCCTAATAAAGAAACTTTAAGAGCAAGTGAAATAGTGTAAATAAGCCATTTGCCGATGTCAAATCTATAAGCGTTAAAGCTAATATCAATCGGTTGGTTGAATGTTTAGTGTTGACATTACTGACGATAGGTTTATAATTCCTTTTTAGTAGTCGCTTGCCCATAACGACTACTAACCTGCCTATTTCGTTTGACACCTGCCCGTGCCGGTTTGAACGCCGTCGCTGACCCCCGGAGACGCAACCTTCAAACCGGCACAGCTATTTTTAAACTTATAATTTTTGAGGTTTTGAATTTATGTTGAGAAATTTCGTATTTATTTTGATTGCTGTTTTAACAGCGACAAATTTAGCTTGCTCAACGGCGACAACGCCGACCGCCAACATTAGCACCGCTAATGCAGTTAACGTTGACTCGGCAAATTTACCGCCTGGATTTTCGACGAGCCCTGTTCAGATGGGGGCAAATTCAACGCCCGGCATTCCCGACCCAAATGACACCAACGCGAACAAAGTTTCAACGGGAAATATTCCAGGCATTCCCGACCCGAATAAGAAAACGCCTCAACCGAAAAATACTCCGCCAATCCCTGGCATTCCCGATGAGAAAACCATCAAAGAGCAAATGAATACGCCGCTCAAAGATGTCAACATCGTAAATAACCCGTCAAAAACGCAATCTGATACTAACAACCAACCCATTAATAAAAGGGGTAACACGCGTCAACCATAACCAGTTAATAAAAGAGAAAATGTAGTTAGCTATCTTGGCGTTTCAAATTCAGATTAAAATAAACAGCCGCGAAGAACACGTGATTAGCTAAAAGACGAACAAAACATTGTGTTATCTGTGGTTTTTGCAGCTGCTGCATTTTTGCCCATTGTTCTGAATTTTTACGCAGTTTCTTTAGCATTGATAACTTCGGTTACTGTTTCGTCCTTAATCATTCCGAGCGCAACTTTGACCTCGTGTTCAACGCGGTCAAACATACCGCGATTTTCTTTAAGTGTAGTTTTAGAATTCTCGCGTCCTTGTCCAAGACGTTCACCCGAATATGAAAACCATGCGCCGCTTTTTTCGACGACGTTATGATTAACCGCTAAATCGAGCAAATCGCCTTCGCGGGAAATGCCTTCGCCATACATAATGTCGAATTCGGTTTCTCGAAACGGCGGCGCGACTTTGTTTTTTACGACTTTAACGCGCGTTCGGTTGCCGACCATTTTGTCGCCTTCCTTAATCGCGCCGATGCGCCGGATGTCTATGCGTACACTGGCATAGAATTTCAGAGCCTTTCCGCCGGTCGTCGTTTCCGGCGAACCGAACATCACACCGATTTTATCGCGCAGTTGGTTAATGAAAATAAAGCAGGTATTTGAATTTGAAATTATCGAAGTCATTTTCCGCAACGCCTGCGACATCAAGCGCGCTTGCAAACCCATATGCGAATCGCCCATATCACCGTCAATTTCCGCTCGCGGAACGAGCGCCGCCACCGAGTCAATGACAATCACGTCAACACTCGCCGAGCGCACGAGCGTTTCGGCAATGTCAAGCGCCTGCTCGCCAGAATCAGGTTGGGAGATCAATAAATCATCAATATTCACGCCGAGCTTTTCGGCGTAATCCGGATCCATAGCGTGTTCCGCATCAATATAAGCGGCGATGCCACCGGCTTTCTGAGCTTGCGCGACAACTTGTAAAGCCAACGTCGTTTTACCCGAACTTTCCGGTCCGTAGATTTCGATAATTCTGCCGCGCGGAAATCCACCCACGCCGATTGCCGCATCGAGGCTCAAACAATTCGTCGAAATTGACCCTATTTCTTCATGCGGACGTTCGCCCAAACGCATAATCGAGCCTTTACCAAATTTCTTTTCAATATTTGCCAAAGCCGCGTCAATAGCTTTGCCCTTTGTTTCAGTACTCATTTTTACTGCCTCTCCAGCCATTTAATTTTCTCCTCTGTGATGTTTATTACAAAAAACTAAAAATAAGCGTAGCACAAAAGGAGGCATTTGTGAAATCGTGTTGCACGTATGAAACGCAAGTCTTTTTCAAAACGTCAGAAGTGTTTAATTAAAGTAGTTGAAAAATGGGGCTTGTGCAAGTTTCTAATGGCGTTTGCGAGATTTACAATCTGACTAATCGCCCATATCCTTCCCTATTAATTAGAACAGTCAAAAGATGTTATGATAGCAGGGTTTACGACGGCAACGGTCGCGCTGACATCGGATGTTCAGAGACGGAGTTTGGCATCTACAGTTAATGACTCAGGACTTTGTAGTTAGTTTATTCGGAGATTCTACCGACATACTGGTTCCAGTCGTCTTTATGCCTTAAATCTATTTGAAAACTCAAATTTCATTGAATTTGGAGCGTTAATTTTGACGCTCTTGTTAATTGCTTAATTTTCGTTTTGTTTTGTCGAAATACTAAATGCTGCTCGTTCTCTTACACCGATGATTTTTTAAATTGTCTATCTTCCTTCACCATTTCGTTGATACTAATGTCTAAACTTTTGATATACTTTTTTTAATCAAACATATACCACGAAAAATAAACATTATTAAAGTTTAGAATTATTTACAAAGATAGGCTTTTACTATCGCCATAAGAAACAAAAGTAAGATAAAGATGTTGGGAAAATTAGTCGGTTTTCCGATGTATATCTAATTGATTTACACTTAATAGTTATGGACGAAACCAGCAAAAGATACAAAATTGTAATCAATGCTTGATCGCCAGAGGTAACGACCGCGGTCTTTAAATATTTTAGAAATTGTTTATTGATTATTTGGAATTCAAACGGTTTTGTTTGTATGTGAATATAACTTAGAACGCACTGTCAATATGAGCTTACAAATTGACAAGTGTCAGCTGTCGTTATATTCGACTTTCCCATTGGGGTCTTCGTGATCGGTTTTTTGATTCACTTGAGCGGTTCTGCGATTAATACTGCAATAAAAAAAGTAAGGGAATTTTTCGGTAAAGCGATTGTCAGTTGTTTTCTTGAACAATATATTTATGAAACAAACAGCAAGTGAGCAAGCAAGCGGAATTACCGCACTCGACACGAATGCCTTAATTATTCAATCTTTGGCTAAGTTGGACGCGCTGGCTTTGGGAATTTCAGTGGGAACGCTTTTCGGCTTGGTAAATTTCCTCGCAACAATCTTTTTAATCATCAAAGGCGGCGAGACTGTAGGTCCAAACCTTGCTCTTTTAAGTCAGTATTTTATCGGCTACGAAGTAACGCCTATTGGAAGTTTAATCGGATTGTTCTACGGCTTTGTTTCGGGCTTTGTCTTAGGTTGGCTGATTGCTGTTTTAAGAAACTTCGTTGTAGCAATCTACCTTCACATACTAAAACTTAGAGGCAACGTGTCTGCCGTTAACGACTATATTGATAATCCTTAAAATTTACTATTCCTTAAAAATTTTAATTGCCATCTCCAATGCTTAAAGACAACAACAAAAAGGTAGTTATTATCGGTGCCGGTCCCGCCGGTTTGACCGCCGCTTATCAGCTTTGTAAAGAAGGTGTCGAATCGGTCGTTCTCGAAAAGGATACGGTCGTCGGCGGTATTTCGCGGACAGTCAATTACAAAGGTTATCTGTTCGACATCGGCGGACACCGTTTTTTTACAAAAGTTAAAGCCGTTGACGAAATGTGGCGCGAGGTTTTGGGTAAGGAAAAGTTTTTGCATCGCTCGCGTCTGTCGCGCATTTACTACAACAAAAAGTTTTTCTATTATCCGCTTAAAGCGACTAACGCTCTTTTCGGGCTGGGAATTTGGAACAGCTTTATGATGTTTAGCAGTTACGCCAGAGCGCAGATGTTTCCGATCAAATCGGAAAAAAGTTTTGAAGACTGGATTTGCAACCGCTTCGGAAAACGTTTATTCAATACTTTTTTCAAAACTTATACGGAAAAAGTTTGGGGAATTCCGTGCAGCGAAATCTCGGCGGATTGGGCGGCGCAGCGCATCAAAGGGCTGTCGTTAATTGAGACTGTCAAAAACGCGCTACTGTCGGCTCAACCCAAAAACAAAAGCGATGTCATCAAGACCCTGATTGATGCTTTCGATTACCCGGAAAGAGGTCCCGGACAAATGTGGGAAATGGTCGCCGAGGACATTCAGACGCGCGGCAGCGAGCTGAAAATGAAATCGGGCGTCGAAAAAATAATCTGGCAAAAAGGAAAAGTTACCGCGCTCGAAATAAATGTTGACGGGCGCAAGGAAACGGTTCCCGGAACTGATTTTATCAGCACTATGCCGATACAGGAATTGGTGCGAAAAATGTCTCCCGCGCCGCCTACTGCGGTTATAGAAGCGGCAGACAAACTCGGCTACCGAGATTTTTTGACCGTTTCGTTGATTATCAATAAAGCCGATTTATTTCAGGACAACTGGATTTACATTCACGATGCGGACGTTAAAGTCGGTCGCATTCAAAACTTTAAAAACTGGAGTCCGCAGATGGTTCCCGACCCGAGCAAAACTTGTCTGGGACTAGAGTATTTTTGCTTTGAGGGCGACGGCTTATGGACTACATCGGATGAAGATTTGATAAAATTGGGCGCGAAGGAATTGGGCATTTTGGGTTTGGTTGACCCGAAACTTGTCGAGGACGGCGCGGTCGTGCGAATGCCGAAGGCTTACCCGATTTACGATTCGGTTTACGCCGATGCCGTCAACACCATCCGCGAATTTTTAGCCGGGTTGGGAAATCTGCATCTGGTCGGCAGAAACGGAATGCACCGCTATAACAATCAAGACCATTCGATGCTGACGGCAATGCTGGCGGTCAAAAATATCCTGGGCGCGAATTACGACGTTTGGGATGTCAATGTCGAGCAGGAATATCACGAGGAAATCACAACGCCGGAAAAAACCAAAAGTGAAGATTTGGCACTGCTAGCTTCGACGCAACCGAGAGTTCCCCAACGAAACGCGGCAAGCGCTTCGATGAACGATACCGTCTGAAAGATCTCCAACTTTAGATTTGAAAAATAAACTCTAATTATTTCAAATAATTCTTAAAATCAAATGAACAATCAATCAAACGTTTCGGCAAAACGCTCGCAGATCGGCGTCGGCGGTTTTAATATCAGCGAGAGAGCTAAAGAATTAGTGATGGAAGTTCTCGACAGCAATCGCATCACGGCAGGACCGAAAATGGCGCAGTTTGAAAGCCAAATCGCCGCGATCCACGGCTGTCAATTCGGCTTGATGTGCAACAGCGGCACGGGCGCGCTTCAAATCGCTCTGGCGGCTCTCAAAGAAAGACACAATTGGCAGGACGGCGACGAAGTTCTTGTTCCGGCGGTGACTTTCGTGGCGACTTCAAACGTCGTGATGTATAACAATCTGAAACCAGTTTTTGTTGATGTCGAGCCGCAGTATTACTGTATTGACCCGGCGCGGATTGAAGAAAAAATCACATCGCGCACGCGAGCCATAATGCCCGTTCATCTTGCCGGTCAGCCGTGCGATATGCAGCCGATTATGGAAATTGCCGAACGTCATAATTTGCGGATCGTCGAAGATTCCGCCGAAACGATGTTCGCCAGCGACAAGGGAAAACCCGTCGGCTCTTTCGGCGACATCGGCTGTTTTTCAACTTATGCGGCGCATATGATTACGACCGGCGTGGGCGGACTCTGCACGACGAACGACCCGGAACTAATCGTGATGCTTAAAAGTTTAATGAATCACGGGCGTGATTCGATTTATATTACGATTGACGACGACAAAGCCGCCAAAGGCGAAGCGTTGTTTCAAATCGCCAACAGCCGCTTTTCGTTCGTCCGGCTCGGACAAAGTTTTCGATGCACGGAGATGGAAGCCGCGCTCGGCATCGCGCAATTTGAAGAACACGAGCAATCGTGCGCCCGCCGACTGGAAGTTGTCGGGCAGCTACATGAAGGTTTAGCCGATTTGCAAAACTTCATTCAATTGCCGCGCCCGCGCCCCGAATCAACGCATAGTTATATGTTTTACGCGCTGACGATTTTGGACGAACGCGTCAAACGCGATGATTTGATTAGATTTTTGGAAGACAATTCGATTGAAACGCGCTATCTTCTGCCGCTGATCAACCAGCCGATTTACCGAAAAATCTTCGGCAATCTCGAAGACGAGTTTCCGGTCGCGGCGCGTCTCAACCAAAATGCGTTTTATATCGGCTGTCATCCTGACATCAGAGATGATGAAGTCGAATACGTAGTTGAAAAATTTCACCAATTTTTTCGGAGTTATAAATGAGTAGAGAAGCTATCTATATAAATAATACAAACGAAACGGCGGAAATCAGTCGCCGCAATCTCGGAATTTCCGGGCGCGTTCGGCAAAGCGACCGCCCCGCGACGGTCAAATGTCAAATTTGCCGCTCGGTAACGATTCCCGGCGTTGACCTCGGCAATCAGCCAATCGGCGATCTCGTTCTTTCGCCGTCGCAGCTCAATCAACCGGAAACTTTTTACCCGCTGAAATTGCAGCATTGCCCGGAGTGCGGTTTGACGCAGCTCAGCTACATCGTCAATCCGAAAATCGTCTATAAAAATTTCCCTTTCGTCAGCGGCACGACGCAGACGGCAACGAGGCATCTGCAAACGCTCCCCAAGCAGTTGGTCGAAATGCTGAATCTTGACGGCAAATCTTTCGCCGTTGACATCGGCTCGAATGACGGCACGCTTCTGAAAGGCTACATTCCGTTCGGTGTGAAGTTTTTGGGCGTTGACCCGTCGGGCGACCCGGTTCGCATCGCCAACGAACAAGGCATCGAAACGCTCCACGCTTTTTTCAACGAAGAAACCGCCGAATATGTTAAGACGAAATACGGCGCGGCAAACGCGATTACGGCTTGCGGAGTTTTTGGACATATCGCCGATTTAGGAAGCGTGATGCGCGGCGTGAAAATACTGCTTGCCAAGCGCGGCGTTTTCGCCACCGATTCGCAGTATTGGCTCGACACGATGCAGCGTCTGCACTACGACAATATGTTTCATCAACATCTGCGCTACTATTCGATGAAACCGCTTATTTATCTGCATCGCCAATACGGAATGGACGTTTTCGATGTCGAACGCTCGGAAGTTTACGGCGGCTCGATTCGCGTTTTTGCCTGTAACGCCGGAGAATATCCGATTTCCGACCGCGTAAAAAAACTCGTCGCGCTCGAAGAAAAAGAAAAGTTGTATGACGCGGCGACCAACGAAGATTTTACGGGAAAGGTCGAAGACCGGCGGCGCAAACTTTTTGCAGATGTTTACCGCCTCGCTTCAGAAGGCAAAAAAATCATCGGCATCGGCGCGCCGGCGAAAGCCTCGACGATTTGCAACTACGCGCGGCTCGGTTCCGATTTGATCGAATACGTCACCGAAGTCAATCCGCTTCGCATCGGAAAATACTTGCCCGGCGTTCGCATTCCCATCGTTGACGAAGAATTTATGTTTGAAGACCCGAAACCGGCGGATGCGGCAATTCTGTTTGCGTGGAATTATTACGACGAAATTGTGCCGAAGCTCCGGGAACGCGGCTTCAAGGGGGAAATACTTTTACCATGACCGAATTTAATCAACCAACTATCGAAACAGGCAAAGGCACGATTTTGTTTGGCGGCAGCGGTTTTCTGGGTCCGTATATTCTGGAAAATTACCCTGACATTATTTCGGTCGGGCGCACCGCGCCGCCGACGCGCAACCGTCATATTCCCATCAAAAGTCTGGAAAATCTGGACGCGCTAAAAGACGTAGAGTTCGACAAAGTTATCTTCATTATCGGTAACACAGATCATTACAATTTGGAAAAAGAAGTGGTTCCGCGCGACGAGCCGACCGCGTTTGATTATCACTTGATGCCGCTCGTCCACACGCTCGAACAAATAAAAGATCGTCCGATTAAAAAATTTATTAATTTTTCGACGATTCTCATCTACGACGAGCATAAGATCACGTTGCCCATATCCGAACACAGTCCCATCAACCCGTATAAAAACCGCTATACGATAAGCAAATATCTCGGCGAAGAAGTGTGTAAATTTTACGAACAATGGACTCCGATTATCACCGTGCGGCTTTCGAATATTTACGGTCCGACACCGCTCAAACGATTCGATTTAATTCATTTGCTCTGTCATCAGTTGCTTGATAACGGCAAAGGGCAAGTTTGGAGTACGAAGCCGGAGCGCGATTTTATCTACGTCGAAGATGCGGCGCACGCCATTGTCAAACTACTCGATACCGATTACACGGGAACTTTGAATCTCGGAACAGGGACGCAAACAGCCGTGCGCCAAGTCGTGGAAACGCTGCAAGAGATTAGCGGCTGTCCGATTACAAGCCTCGACCAGCCCGTTTCGGGACCGATGAAATTTCGCTGCGATATGACGACAATTAATAATTTAATTGATTGGAAGCCGCAAAACTCGACTGCAGAAGGTGTCAGGCGCACCTTTGAGTTGATGAAATCGTGGAGAAAGAAAAGTGCGGTGTCCTACAAATAATGTTGTTTTTTTGTTCATCAATTGCCGCTATATATATATAGTTTAAAAAATAAATAATGTAATTTTCTGTTTCATAACGCTTGAAGAATTTTTTGCAATGCCGGAAAGTTTCCATATAATCAAACTACATGTTTAAAGTATTTATGCCCAATGATTCGGCATAATACACGAAAATTGATGGTTCGACACGATTTACCGGTTATGTTGTTTCGCGTTATAAGCCAACGGAATTTTAATCATAGATAAAAAATTCCAATTTAATCTATAAGGAAATCTATATGAATCTTTGGCACAAACTTCGATGGTATGCCAATCTGGCAAAAGACATCGTTGTCAAACCGACCTATAACCCACGCGAATTTTGGGAACGCCGCCACGCGGAAGGGCATGATTTTTGGACCGTCGGACGGCGCGCGTTTGATGAAGAAGGGAACCTTGCGTGGTACAAAAATCTGGCGCAGGATCTCGTCACTGAGTTCCACGCCGACGGGTTAGATCTTCAACATCTTTCGGTGTGCGAGATCGGCGCGGGAATTGGGTATTGGACACGCCTTGTACAAGATTTGGGCTGCAAACGCTATCTCGGCATTGAGATAGCAGAGCCAGCAGTGCAGTGGCTCCGACCGCAATTTCCGAGCTATGAATTTGCCGTCGCCGACATATCCGAAAAACCGCTGCCCGGGAACTGGGATGTAATAGTGATGATGCATGTGGACGAGCACATTCACGGGGAAAATTTCCTATCCGCGTTGCGACACATCAAAGGAGCAATGACCCCAACATCACGCTTTTTCACGACATACCGGACGGAGCCTACTCCAAGTGGACTTGCCTACGTCGAGTATCACACGCAAGAGGACTTCGCAGCTGTTTTCCCGCCCGCGTGGATTAAGCGTGTGCCGCAACCTCATGACGGTGACGCTATGCTGTCCATTTCGGCAGCTCACCACCGTTAGCCGGAAGGGTTTTGCCACCGAGATTGTGGATATTCAAACTGCCGAAATATTGTAGTAAAAAAAGTTATGAAGCTGGGAATTAACGGTTGGCGCATCCACGGTCAACGCACGGGCGTGGGTCGCTATCTTTTAAACGTAATAAAAAATTGGACGATAGAAATGGTCGGCGGGAAGTTTGATGAAATAAACTTCTATACGCCGAAACCGATTGACCGCAGCGAAATTCCGTTGCCGGAAAATTTTAATGTGCGCGTTCTACCGTCGGATAGTTCGATGCTCGTTTGGGAAAACACTTTGATGGCGCGAGCCGCAAGCGATGACGTAATCTTCTGCCCGTCATATACAAGACCCGTTTATGCTCACGGGAAAACCGTTGTCGTTACGCACGATGCGACTTCAAAAATGTATCCCGAATTTTTCTCGCGTTCGGTGCGGCATTTCTACAATCCGCTTTATGGATGGTGTGCGCGAAACGCAGCCGAAGTGATAACCACAACTGAAGCAGCGCGTAAAGACATTTCGCAGGTTTGGAATGTTCCACTTGAGAAAATTCACGTTACGCGACTAGCTATTGCCGAAGGTTTCAAGCCTTTATCGAATGATCCTAAAGTTGAAGAGCTGCGCCGACAACACACGGGCGGCGTGCCGTTCTTTTTTTTCGTCGGAAAACTTTCGGGGCGGCGAAATGTTCCGCGCCTGCTCGAATCTTTTGCCAAATTTAAACGAGAAACGTCGTTTCCGCACAAATTGATTATTGTCGGACCCGACACGGCAACCTTGAACATCACGGAGATAGGAGAGGAATTCGGCATTGCCGAACATATAGTCCGTTTGAAATACGCTACCGATGAAGATTTGAATTTGCTTTACAACGCGGCGGAAGCGTTTGTAATGCCTTCAACCTACGAAACACTATCGTTTCCGGTGATGGAGGCGCAAGCCGTCGGAACGCCCGTCATCTGCATTGATACGCCGGGCGCGCGAGAAAATACGGGCGGCGCGGCGTTTTTCATACCGAAACTTGAAGTATCAGATATGGCTGAAGCAATGTCGCAATTGGCAAATGACGAAACGCTTCGGCTCGATTTATCGAAAAAAGGTTTAGCGAACGCGCGAACTTTTTCATGGCAGAAATGCTCAACTGAAACGCTGGCAGTTTTGACGAAAGCCGCGCACGCGCCGGCTACTCTCCCCCAACTCGCAACTTCAAAGATTAAGCAGTAGTAAAACCAAAGCATTGTTTGAAGAAGGCGCGGGAGCGTCGGCTAACCCGAAGTTTGATTTATTTTGTCCGATTATTTATTAAGTCTATGATTGATTACCAAAACAGTTCGGTTTTAGTGACGGGCGGCGCGGGCTTTATCGGCTCTCATCTGGTTGAAGAATTTATTCGGCGCGGAGCGAACGTAACAGCAATTGACAATCTCTCGACCGGCTACCGAAAAAATCTCGCGGCGGCTGAAACGGTGGATTTGCGCGAGATTGATATGGCGCGAGACGATTTGCGCCCGCTTCTTAAAGAAAAAAAATTCGATTTAATTGTTCACACAGCCGCCAATGCTAATGTTCCATCTTCGGTAGAAGACCCAAAGATGGATTTTCAGAAAAATGTGATCGCCACGTTTAATCTGCTTGAAGCCGCGCGCGAATGTATTCCGCAAGCGCGAATTCTTCATACCTCGTCAGCAGCGGTCTACGGGCAAGGCTCAGACACACCGACACGAGAAGATTTTACAACCGTTCCCGTTTCGCCATACGGAGTCAGCAAGTTGGCTGCTGAAAACTATATGTCGGTTTATTCTCAATTATACGGATTACGCACGGCAACTTTGCGCTTGTTTCCGGTTTTCGGCGAACGCCTGCGCAAGCAGGTAGTTTATGATTTGATGAACAAACTTCATCACAATTCGGAAGAGTTATTTATTCAAGGAGACGGTCAACAAGTTCGTGATTTCAACCATATAGCAAATATCGTTACAGCCTATTTCACCGTTATCGAAAACGGCGAGTTGAAAGGCGAGGCGTATAACATCGCTTCTGAAGAAACGACAACAATCTGCGAATTAGCGAAAATGATCTGCGAACGAATGAAGGTTAATCCGCGCTTCATTTTCAGTGGCGAAGTCCGAGCAGGTGATATGCGAAGATTACACGCCGACATCTCGCGTTTAAAAAATCTCAAGTATAAATCACGCGTGAATTTCGCCGACGGATTGGACGCGACGGTGCAATGGTTTCAAGAAGAAGTCAAGTCTATGTCAGCGGCTGTTTGACCCAAAATGGGTATAATTCAAAATCTAAAATCTGAAAAATCATAATATGCCAAAACGCGCCCTCATCACCGGAATTACCGGACAAGATGGTTCTTACTTAGCCGAGCTTCTGTTAAGCAAAGGATACGAAGTTCATGGACTGCGCCGTCGCGCAAGCAGTTTTAATACGTCGCGTATTGATCATCTAATCAACGATTTTCGTCACGACAGCGATGCGCGTCTTTCTCTCGTTTACGGCGATTTGACCGATTCGACCAGTCTTATAAAACTTCTTTATAATTTAAAGCCAGACGAAATATACTGTCTTGCCGCGCAAAGCCACGTCCATGTCAGTTTCGAGATACCGGAATACACGGGCGACGTTACCGGATTGGGCGCGGTTCGCATACTCGAAGCCGTCCGGGAAACGGGAATTGACGCGCGTATTTATCAAGCGTCGAGCAGCGAAATGTTCGGCAGCACGCCGCCGCCGCAAACTGAACAGTCGCCGTTTCATCCGCGCAGTCCGTATGCCTGCGCGAAAGTTTTTGCTTTTCATACGGCGGTCAATTATCGTGAAAGCTATGGAATGTATGTTTGCAACGGAATTCTTTTTAATCACGAATCACCCCGGCGGGGCGAAAATTTCGTAACGCGTAAAATCACACGCGCTATTGCCCGCATTAAACGCGGACTGCAAGACAAACTTTATCTGGGAAATCTTGCAGCCCAGCGCGATTGGGGCTACGCGCCGGAATACGTCGAAGCGATGTGGAAGATGCTTCAACAGGAAAAACCCGACGATTACGTGATTGCGACCGGCGAGTCGCGCAGCGTTGAAGAATTTGTCGTCGCCGCGTTTGAACACGCAGGATTGGACTGGCGCGAATACGTTGAAACCGACCCGATTTATTTTCGTCCCGCTGAAGTTGATTTATTAAAAGGCGATTCTTCAAAAGCGAAAGCTCAATTAAGTTGGGAGGCGCAGACGAGATTTCCCGAATTAGTGCGGATATTGGTGGACGCCGACGTAAAACTTTTAGACGAACAACTTGCCAGGGGCGAATTGGCGAATGAATATTCAAACTAACGGCAAATCTCCAAAATTCTCCAGCGACGACGGAACTGCGATTAAACAGCAAACGAACGAATCGGAAAGGCTCGATAAATCTCGCAACGAAGGAAAAATCGGCGGCAACATTTTTTCCTTGGCAAGCGGCGAGATTATTGCCCGCGGCATCGCCTTTTTCGGAACCGCGTATGCCGCTCGCCAACTCGGTCCCGAACAATTCGGCATCGTCGGATTCGCAGCGGCTCTTTTCGGGTTCTTATCTATCGCCGTTTCGGGCGGACTTAATGACATCGGAAGCCGCGAAGTAGCCCGTCGTCCGCGTGAAGCCTCTTCGATAGCCGCTAATGTCATCTCCATCAGACTCATCATAGCTCTCGCAGCATTGATTGCCGTCATATTTACGGCTTGGTTTTTGGACAAACCGCCGACGGTGAAATTAGTTTTGCTTTCGATGGGGCTTTTGTTTTTTTCGCTTGCGCTCGATGCCTCCTGGGTTTACAAAGGACTCGAACGAAATCGTCCCGTGGCTTTCGCGCTAATTATAAGTCAGGTGTTTTATACGGGCGTAGTATTTTTGGCAGTGAATGAACCGGACGACGTGGTGTTTGTGCCGCTCGCCCAGTTTACGGGCGAAATATGCGCGGCATTGATGCTTGCCGTGCCGCTTTTTCGTCTGGGAAAAGTCGAACTTAACTTGCGCGAGGGCTGGAATATCTTGCGAGGCTCAAGTTTTTGGGCAATCTCAAGACTCTCAAGAACATTGATATATACTTTTGATATCGTACTGATCGGCTTTTTGCTGGGCGAGCAAGCAGTCGGTTTATATACTGCGCCGTATCGAATTTGTTTTCTGCTGTTAGCTGTGGCGGGGGCGATGTATACGTCTTATTTACCAGTTATCACCCGGGCGTTTAATTCCGACTCGCCCTTACTTGAAGTTGGGAAAACTGCCGAAAGCTCGGTTAATTTTGCCGTCACCGTCGCCGCGCCGTTGGTGGTGGGCGGAATAATTATATCTACACCGCTGCTTGAAGCGGTTTTCGGGCGCGAATATGCGGAAGGAAGCGCGGCTTTTCGGTTTCTGATTCTCAGCATCGGTCTGGTATTTTTGCACGGAGCGATGCACAACATTTTTTTAGCGGTTAATCGTCTGAAAACCGAGATGGTAATTTTCGGCGTTGCCGCCGCCGTCAATATCGGCTTGAACATTTTTATTATTCCGCGTTACGGTATCGTTGGCGCGGCATTCGTCACGGCAACGGCGGAAGCCGTGACGCTCGTTGCGGGGCTAGTCGTCGTCAACCGAATCGGGATTCCGTTCAGCCTGCGCCACGTTTGGCGACCGCTTTTGGCTTCCGCTGTAATGGGCGCAGCGTTGCTTGCGCTGGGCGCGAATCATTCATTGGTTCTGTATCTAACGGTCGGGGGCATCGTTTATCTTTCGGCTTTAGTTCTTTTTCGAGGCGTTCCGCAGGAAGCACGTCCTTTTTTGAAAACGACGGCTTCGTTTGTTAACAATTTGCGCGGAAATTTTAAATAAATTTTCCGCGCAGCAAGCTGACGCGGTTTTAAATCGGAAGTTCCATAGCAAGCTAAGGGGAATTAAACCTGTAAGGAACGATTAAACCTGTAAGGAACGATTAAATATCAAAAATCCTCGAATCCAAGATGACGTTTGTGAGGTAAATATTGATAATTAATATTAGGAGAAGGTAAAAAGGCAGAAAGATAGCGTAACTTCTCCGTTTGCTTTGGCTCGCCGAAAATTTCAGAGGAAATAGCGCGGAACAATGCCGACGCAAACAAACCAAACTCTTTATGCCAACTATAAATATGACTGAAAACAACATAATTGAATCCGAAGAGCTGCTTTTAAAGCAAGCGGTCTCGCGCCTGAACGGGAACATTCTGGGTTTTGTTCTCGGCACAATCGGCGCATTGATTATTTTTGTCGCCACCAACTGGCTGGTTCTCAAAGGCGGCGAGGTCGTCGGTCCGCATTTAAGCCTGCTCGGACAGTTTTTTGTCGGTTATTCGGTAACTTTTATCGGCAGTCTCGTTGGCGCGGCGTATGGATTTATTGCCGGTTATTTGAGCGGTCTGCTCATCGGTTGGGTTTACAACGCCGTGATCAATCTGAAAAGTTAAGAGTAAAACCGATCAAATTCAAACGCACCGATTAAAAAAGCGATTAAAAAAGATTGTTCAAAATAATAAATAAATGAATTTTTGGAAAGAGAAACACGTGCTGGTGACGGGCGGAGCTTCATTTATCGGCAGTCATCTGGTTGACAGGCTGGTCAGCCTGGAAGCGAATGTAACCGTCGCGGATGACCTCTCAAGCGGAAGATTAGAAAATCTTCACGAAAGCATCGGCAAAATCAAATTCTTAGAAGGCGATTTGCGGGATCGTGATTTCGCCCGCCAATCAATGGAAGGCGCGGAAGTTGTTTTTCATCTCGCGGCGTGTCACGGCGGGCGCGGGTTTATAGACACGCATCCGGCGGACTGCGCGTCGAATATGGTTCTCGACGGCATCGTTTTTGACGAAGCGATGAAAGCGAAAGTTGACCGTGTTTGCTTCGCCAGTTCCGCCTGCGTCTATCCGACTTCTCTGCAAGTCAAACCAGAGAACGGAAATATGGTTTATCTCAAAGAAGATTCGGCTGATCCATTTAAGGAAGGTTGCGCTTTTTCCGACGGCGAGTATGGCTGGGCAAAACTAATGGGCGAAATGAGCCTGCGCGCTTACCGCGAACAATACGGTTTGAAATCGGTTTCGTGCCGACTTTTCACCGCCTATGGTGAGCGCGAAAACGAAACTCACGCCGTTATCGCGCTGATTGCCAAAGCGTTTGTCAAAATGAGTCCGTATGAAATTTGGGGCGACGGACAGCAAGACCGAAATTTTACATACGTCGGCGATATTGCCGACGGAATGATCCGGGCGGCAGAGCGAATCGAGGACGGCTCGGCAGTCAATATCGGGACGGCGGAACACATTAAAATCATTGACTCGGCGAAGATGATTTTTGATGAATCGGGTTTTACGCCTGAATCAATCAATTACGACACTTCTAAACCGGTCGGAGTTTTTAGCCGCGCCGCCGATTTAACCAAAACTCGCAGCGTTCTCGATTGGGAACCGGCGACCGGTTTTAGAGAAGGTCTGCAACGCACAATGAAATGGTATTACGAAAACAAAAATATTGAAGAAGTCGCCTCAAAATTGGGAATCCTCTTGACTGAACGATAACCCGATGATTCCGCCGCCGGTTTAGATTCTGTTGGCGGAGAGACGATTCATTTTCAAAATCCCAGCAGAAACTATTAAAACTATGCAAGTGATTGATGCACAAAAATTTAAAACCCGTGACGCGACAAGCTATGATACGGTAACCGCTCAGTTTGATCATTTTACCGAGCAGCTCACAAGTTCGCTGGCGGCGCGGATGATTTCGCTGGCTGAAATAAAACAGACAGACTCGGTTCTCGATGTCGGAACGGGAACGGGCATTGTCGCTTTGCAGGCGGTAAACAAAATCGGGGAAACGGGGAAAATACACGGCATAGACCTTTCCGAAGGAATGCTGACGGCGGCTCGCGCCAAAGCCGAAAAACGCGAACTCGGACAAAAAGTCGAATTTAGTCAAATGGATGCCGAAGAACTAAAATTTGAGGCGGAGAAGTTTGATGTCGTCGTGTCGTTGTTTGCTTTGCTGCATTTTCCGAATCCGCTGACGGCGCTTAAAGAAATTTATCGCGTGACGCGAAAGGGCGGAAGAATCGTCATCGCCGTCGGAAGCAGTCCGCCGCTTTTTTCCGTGACGGGATTGACGCACCGTCTGAAAATTTTCCCCGATGTTCTGCGTCGTTCCCGCGGCAAACAACTCGTTGCGCCGAAATTCCTTGATTCGCTTGTCGAACGGCATCTCCCCGAAACGCATGAATCGGAGGAGTCTCATCTGGCGAGCCATTCGCACAACCGGACGCAAAGCGTTTCGGCTTTGGTGGAAGCCGCTGGGTTTAAGGTTTTGCAAACTGATTGGCAAGGACATCAGGCAGAACTCGAAACGCCGGAAGAATTTTGGGAAATACAGAGCACGTTTTCGAGCATTTCACGCAAGCGTTTGTCTCACGCTTCATCGGAAAAGGTCGAATTGCTGCGAGAGGAATTTTTCGGGCAATGCCGCGCGGTTCAAGCGCACGGCGGAAACTTGGTTTATCCGTTCGCCGCTTTTTACGTTGTTGCAGAAAAGCGCGGATAATCAATCAATCATTTCTCATCAAAATTGAATGACAAGCAATAATCATCTGCGCGTCGCCGTTGTCGGTTTAGGAGCGGTCACGCGAAACATTCATCTGCCCGCTTACAAAAAGTTGGCGGATAAAGTAGAAATCGTCGCCGGCTGCGATGTTGACGGCGCAGCCCGCCAAACGGCGAAGGAAAAATTCGGCTTGCCGGAAGTTTTCGACGACCCGCTCGAAATGATAAAACAAACCGCGCCGGACATCGTTTCCATTTGCACTCCGCCCGCGCTGCACATCGAGCAAAGTTTAATGGCGCTGGAAAACAATTGCCACGTTTTTTGCGAAAAGCCGGTGGCGGAAAGTTTGCCGGAAGCCGATAAATTGATTTGTGCCGCCGCCGAAGCCGGTCGTTACGTCGTCGTCAATAATCAATTTCCTTACATGAATATTCACCGGGCGGCAAAAGCGGCAATCGGTACGCCCGAATTCGGCAAATTGCTATTTTTGCAAGCATGGCAGGTTTTTCACCCGGATGAAGTGACCGAAGCCGATTGGCGCGGGCGGCTGCGGCGGCGTTTGTGTTTCGAGTTCGGCATTCACGTTTTTTCGCTTGCCAGATTCTTTTTCGACGATGAGCCGACGGCGATTTCGGCGCAGATGCCGAATCCTTTATCAAAGTTTCAAACGGATGCGCTGAATTTAATCACGCTTGAATTTGCCGACGGACGCGCTGCTTCGATTATTCTGAATCGTCTGAGCAGCGCGCCCGAACGCTATCTGGATATGCGGCTCGACGGCGAAAACGCTTCGGTTTATACTTCAATCGGCGGCGAAGTGCGCTTTGAAGCCGGACTGCACACGCGCCAGAAACTTCCGTTTTTCGGCTTAAATTTTGTTAAAGGCGGAAAGGCGGTTCTGCAAAACGGCACGCAATCAAAAATTATCGCCAAAGACGGCATCAACCCGTTTGCTTCTTCGACGGCATATCATTTTAATAATTTTGTTGACGCGCTAAAAAACGGCAGCGAGCCGCCGGGAACGGTTGCCGATAACCGCAAAACTCTCGCGCTCGTTTTCGCTGCTTACGACGCGGCGGAAGCGCGGCGAACGATTTATTTAAAGGATTACTTACCAGGCAATTAGCCCGACGCGCCGATGAACGACCGAATAGAAACGAGCGCAAATCTCGGCGAAAAAGCTGGCGCGTCGACGAATCGCGCTACAATCGCCGCTAATCCGAAAATTCGTGCCGGAATCGTCGGGGCTGGTTTGATGGGACATTGGCACGCTCACGCGCTCGAAAAAGTCGGCGGCGAAGTCATCGCAATTGTGGATTTTGACACAGCAAAAGCTGAACGTCTTGCTGCCGATTATCCGAACGCGAAAAGTTTCGAGACGGTTGAAAAAATGCTTGCCGCGCAGGACATTGACGTTTTGCACGTTTGCTCGCCGACTGCCAGCCACGAATTAATCGCGGAAACAGCTATCGAGGCGGGCGTTCATTTGTTGGTCGAAAAACCTGTGGCAGCGACGGCAAAAAAAACCGTCGAACTCTACGATTTAGCCGCGCGGCGTGAGACGTTTCTTTGCCCAGTTCACCAATTTGTTTTTCAGGACGGCACGGCGAAGGCTAAAAAAAGGTTGGCGGACATCGGTCGCGTCGTTCATCTGGAAGCGCGTATTTGTTCTGCAGGCGGCGACGGACTCGGCGGAGAACGGATTGACCAAATCGCGGCGGACATTTTGCCGCACCCGCTTTCGATGGCGCAGAAATTTATCGAAGACGATATTTCCCAAATAGATTGGAATGTTTTGCATCCAGATGACGGTGAACTGCGAATTTTCGGGCAGGAATCAAAAGGCGCGTCACTGTCGTTTTTTATCAGTATGAACTCGCGTCCGACGAGCAACTCATTTCATCTGTACGGCTCGAACGGGACAATTCATTTAGACCTTTTTCACGGTTTTTCAATCGTCGAGCCGGGCAGCGCGTCAAAAACTGGAAAAATCCTTCATCCTTTCGATTTGGCGGCGCGAAACTTTACGGCGGCGACCGTTAATCTGACACGACGAACCGTGCGGCGAGAGTCGGCTTATCCCGGTCTGCGGCAATTGATTAAAGAATTTTACGGAGCAATCAAAGACGACTCAAAGTTGCCGATTACGCCTGCCGAAGCGATTGCCGTCGCTAAAACTCGCGATTTGTTAATCTCTCTCGCAGGAATCGCACAAACTGCTTGAGCCATTTATGAACAGTATTTCTAAGATTGACCAACCTAAATTGTCTGTCGTCGTCGCGTCGCAAAATGCCCGTCGAAGCGTCGGCGATTGTCTTCGCGCCCTTAAAGAACAATGTGACAAAGGCGCAATCGAGATCATCGTCGTAGATAATTCGACTGACGAAACTGCCGACATTATACGGCGCGAGTTTCCCGCCGTAAGGCTCGTCACGGCTGACAGAGAAAAACTGATACCGGAATTGTGGGGCATCGGCATCGGCGAAACCGCGGGCGATTACGTGGCTTTGACCACCTCGCATTTTGTTCCGGCGGACAATTGGACGGCGGAGATTCTCAGAGCGCACGAAGTGTCGGATGATGCCGGAATCGGCGGCGCGATTGAAAACGACAAGCGAGCGGGAGCGGTTTCGTGGGCAATTTATTTTTGTCGCTACAGCCCGTATATGCTGCCTTTCGGCGAGACTCAGGTGGAAGATTTCGCTGCCGACAACGCCTCCTACAAACGCCACGATTTAGAGCGCGTGAAAGATGCGATGCGCGCCGGTTTTTGGGAAACGTTTGTGCATCAGGAAATGCGGCGCGAAGGAATGTCGCTTTTAAAGTTGCCGGAGATCATCGTTTATCATCAGGAATCTTTCAGCTTCTCCGGTTTTATGAATCAGCGTTTCTGGCACGGCAGACAGTTCGGCGAAACTCGCGCCGCCGGGATGTCTGGGGTTCGGCGATTGATGATGGTGTTGCTGTCACCGTTAATTCCGCTCGTTTATCTTTTTCGCATTACCAGGCGGGTTGTTGAAAAGCGCAGAAACGTCGGCAAATTTCTGCTGGCTTTCCCGATTTTGGTTTTCTTTCTTCTGAGTTGGTCAACCGGCGAGTTCAGCGGCTATTTGGTGGGTTCCGAAAAGCAATGACGGGAAATACTGCCAAACTGTCGGTCATTATCGCCTCGCTTTATTCTCGAACGGATTTAGAAAATTGTTTGGAAAGCGTTTTGGCGAACGAACAAACGGAAATTGAAATTATCGTCGCTGATTGTTGTTTGAAAGGTAAAACCGTCGAATGGATTGATAAATATCCGGCAGTCAATTTCATTGAATTTTCCGAAAAAACTTCTCTGGAGGTTTTGCTCGGTGCCGGAATCGCTCGCGCGAAAGGAGAAATCATTGCGATCACCGATTCATCGTGCGCCGTCGCCGATGATTGGATTTTGTCAATTTTGCGGGCGCATCAAACCGAAGAATCGCCCGTGATCGGGGGCGCGGTTGAAATGCCTGAAAATAGCGGCGGTTTGACGAATTGGGCGGCTTATTTTTGTGATTACGGGCAATTTGCGCCGCCCGCTTCGCGCGGTGTCGCCAGCAATGTTCCCGGAAATAATCTTTCGATGAAAAGTTGGGCTTTGGCAAAAGGAACGGAATTTGTCGAAAATGAATTTTGGAAGACGCTCTGGTGTCGCCGCCTGCAAACGGAAGACATCGAGTTGTTTTCCGAACCCGCGATTTCGGTCGGCTGGCGGAAAACTTACCGGCTGATTCCGTTTCTGTTGAGAAGATTTCACCAAGGTCGTTGTTTTGCCGCGATGCGCGTTGCGGACGAGAAAAACTCGAAACGAATCCTTTACGTTTTCGGCTCAATTGTGTTGCCGCTTGTTTTTTTATTTCGCATAATTTCGCCGATTCTTCCAAAAAGGATGTATTTCGGAAAGCTGTTGTTGTCGCTGCCGATAATTGTTTTGGCAGTTGTCTTCTGGTCGGCGGGCGAAGCATTAGGCAACCTCGCCGGAAAGGGAAAAAGTTGTGAGCGCATTAATTAAAAGCTATTTTTTGAGGTGGCGGCTAAAGAAAGCTAAAATCGGTTATGCCTAAATTTTCCGTCATTATCGCTTCGGTCAACGGGCTGCCGACGATTGCCGAATGTTTGACCGCTCTCGAAGAACGGCACGGTGATTTCGACGTGGAAATCGTTGTCGTGGATGCGGCAGAAGATGGAACTGCGGAATATATCGTTGAAAATTTTCCCCGTGTTAAACTTATCAAGCTGAAGAAAAGACTTGGTATTCCCGAAATGCGCCACATCGGAATGCGCGAAGCGAACGGCGATTATTTGATTGTTACAGAAGACCATTGCATTGCGCCCGAAGATTGGTTTGAAAAGTTCAGCCAGGCGCACGAAGCGGGTTACAAGGTTGTCGGCGGCGCGATAGAGAACGGTTCTCCGGCGCGTCTTATTGATTGGGCGGTTTTTTTGTGCGAATACAGCGGTTTTATGCCGCCGATTCACGCCGGAGAAACTGAATTTGTGGCGGGCAATAATGTCTCTTACGAGCGAACGGTGATCGAGCAAATTGACGAATCAATCAAAAAAGATTTTTGGGAGTATTTTCTGCAAGCGGAAATGAGAAAGCAAAGCGTCAAGTTTCTCTCCGTGCCTTCGATTATCGTCAGCCACAAAAAGGAATTCGGTTTTTTTTATTTTTTGTCGCAGAGGTTTCATTATTCGCGCTCGTTCGCCGCGATGCGCCGAAGACAAGCCACGGCTTTTCAGCAGATTTTTTATTTGCTTTACACGCCGGTCGCGCCGTTTCATTTGACGTGGCGGATAATTCTCAACGTCTGGCGGAAGAAAAGGTATCGAAAAGAATTTTTACTGTCGTTTCCTTTTCTGGCGATTTTTATGTGCAGTTATGCGGCGGGAGAATTTGTCGGTCAACTGTTCGGTTCGGGCGATAGTTTGGTTAAAGTCGAATGAATCTTTCAAACGATAAAGAGATTACGCTCTCGATTGTCATTGCGGCTTGGAACGGCAACGCGCTCCTGCAGCAATGTTTATCTTCTTTGGAAAAACAAACCGACAAAACCAAAACGGAAGTGATCGTGGTCAGTAATTTCCAAACGGATTTTTCCGCAAACGGATTTTCGCTGCCGGCAAGATTTAGCGCGATTTCCGAAACGGCAACTGTGCCGGAACTACGCCGCGAAGGAATCAGGCTTGCTCAGGGAAAAATCGTCGCTCTGCTTGAAGATTTGTGTTTTTTTGATTCGCGCTGGTGCGAGGAAATCAAAAAAGCGCACGAAAAGCCGGACGGCATAATCGGCGGTTCGGTGGAAAACGCCGGCGATAAGAGAGCCTTGAATTGGGCGGTTTATTTTTACGATTACGGAAAATATATGTTGCCGAATCGGGCGGGCGTAACTGAAACATTGTCGGGATTGAACGTTTCATACAAACGAACGGCTCTCGAAGAAGTTTGCGAGATTTATCGAAATGGTTTTTACGAAACGTTTGTCAACGAGGAATTGAAAAAACGCGGTCATCGATTATTGATGGTTCCGGCGGCAATCGTGTATCACAATAAAGACTATGAAACGAAGCGCGCGACAGAGCATTGCTATCATCTCGCTCGCTCATTTGCGGCGCAACGCGTTGCCGGTTTCGGTTTGCCGAAACGCGCTTTTGCTGCGATAGCATCTTTAATCTTACCGCTTTTGCTGCCGGCGCGAGTCGTTGCCGCAACGGTAAAAAAGGGCAGGCATACCGGACAACTTGTTCGCTCGCTGCCATATCTAATTTTCCTGATGTTTGTCTGGTCGTTCGGCGAATTTAGCGGCTATTTGTTTGGAGAAGGAAACAGCGCGGGCGAATGGAGATAAAATCACAATCGCCTGCCGCTCTGTTGTTCCGAACGATTTTTTATGCGAATTGGAATTGATGCTACCTGTTGGGGAAACAAACGCGGCTTCGGACGTTTCACGCGCGAATTACTCGAAGCCCTTTTGGAGATTGATAAAACCAACGAGTATTTGTTTTTTATTGACAACGACACTTCCGACAGCCAGGCAATTCCGGCGCGGGTCAAAAAAATTGTCGCGCAGACCGAAACTTCGCCGATCAAAGCGGCTTCGGCAGACGGCAGACGATCTTTGAAAGATTTGTGGGCGATGAGCCGCGAAGTTCTGCGGCACAAGGTTGACGTTTTCTTTTTTCCGGCGGTATATTCATACTTTCCGATTTTTAATCGAACTAAAATCCTCGTTACATTACACGATGTTATCGCCGATCATCACCCGGAGCACATTTTTTCCGATTCAAAATCAAAATTATTTTGGAAGCTAAAACAAAACGTCGCCATTCGGCAAGCTGATTTAATTTTGACTGTTTCAGACTATTCCAAACAGCAAATCGTCAAATACTTTAAAATGCCGGAATCGCGCTTGCGCGTAATTAACGAAGCGGCGCGTCCGATTTTCAAAGTTCTGCCGCCGAACGCCGCGACGGACGACGCGGTTCGCCGCTATCAATTAAAGCCGGATGAAAAATTTCTGTTATATGTCGGCGGCATCAGCCCGCACAAAAATCTTTCTGTTTTGATAGATGCTTTTGACCGTCTTCAAACGAATCCGAAACACACTGAAGTTAAACTCGTTCTCGTCGGCGATTACAAAGATGATCCTTTTTTTTCGGCTTATCCCGCGTTGAAAAAGCAAGTTACCGCGTTAGGATTTGAAGAGAAAGTTATTTTTACGGGGTTCATCTCCGACGAAGATTTGACGTATCTTTACAACGCGGCGACTCTTCTTGTATTTCCTTCACTCGAAGAAGGCTTCGGGCTTCCGGCGATGGAAGCGATGGCGTGCGGAACGCCGGTTGCCGCCAGCGACTGCGGCTCCCTGCCCGAAGTTCTCGGCGCGGCTGGACGATTTTTCAACCCGCGCGACGCGGAAAATATGAGCGAAACGATTCAACAAATTTTAGGCGACGACGCGATGAAAAATTCGATGAAAGAAAGCGGTTTGAAGCGGGCGGAAGAATTTTTGTGGAAAAAAGCGGCGGAAGATACGCTAGCTATATTTCAAGAATTGGTGAAGCGATAAATGACAAACAAACCGCTCAAATTTTGCATGGTGACGACCTTTTACCCGCCGTATAATTTCGGCGGCGACGGGATGCACATTTATCGTCTATCCAACGAACTGGCGCGGCGCGGACATTTCGTAGATGTTTTTCACTGCAAAGATTCTTTTTTGATGCTTAACAAAAAAGCTCCGACCGGAAATTTTCCGAATCACCGAAACGTCAAAGTTCATGGATTAAAAAGCGGCAAGGGATTTTTATCGCCTTTTCTGACCCAACAAACCGGAATGCCTTTTCTGAAGAGCGACATAAAAAAGGCTTTAGAAGAAAACCAATACGATGTGATTCATTACCACAATATGTCTCTGATTGGGATTACGGCTTTGAGTTACGGCGGCGACTCCGCCGTTAAACTTTATACGACTCACGAACATTGGCTGGTTTGTCCGATGCACGTTCTCTGGAAATACAACCGCGAAGTTTGCACGACAAAAAACTGTTTGAGCTGTCAGGTAGCCGGAAAAAGACCGCCGCAATTGTGGCGTCATACGGGATTATTAGAGGAGCAATTAAAGCACGTTGACTGCTTTTTATCGCCGAGCCGTTTTACTTTACACAAACATCTTGAGGCTGGATTAGATATTCCGATTAAACATTTACCGTATTTTTTGCCCGCGCCTGCCGAGCATACAGACGATTTGCAGATCGAAAAAACATGCTCCCGTCCGTATTTTTTGTTTGTCGGGCGGCTTGAGCAAATCAAAGGCGTGCAAAACATTATTCCCGTCTTCAAAAATCAGCCGGCTTATGATTTGTTGATTGCTGGCGACGGAGATTATAAAGAAACTTTGGTTAAGCAAGCGGAAAGTTATCCGAATATAAAATTTCTCGGCAGGTTAGACCAAAAAAGATTGCAGAGTCTTTATCAATCGGCGGTGGCGGTGATTGTTCCGTCAATTTGCTATGAAACATTCGGTATCATCATCATCGAAGCCTTTTCGCGCAAAACGCCGGTGATCGTCAATAATCTCGGAGCGTTGCCGGAAGTTGTCGAAGACAGCGGCGGCGGTTTTATTTACGAAAGTCAAAACGAATTAATCGAAGCGATGAATAAACTCGCCGCTGATTCATCCTTGCGAGACGAATTGGGAGATCGAGGCTATCAAGCATTTCTTAAATACTGGAATGAAGAAGCGCATCTTGAGCAGTATTTAGGCATTATTGCCGCATTGAGGGAAAAACGCTGCAAAAGAGTTAAATCGGCAAATAAATTCTTGAAGCTGATGCCAAATTAAGAGTATCTTCTCCGAAGAATACTTAGCACAAATGGTTACTTCTAGAGCGAGAAATTAGTGATAGGTAATATTTATAACTAGCTTTTTGTCTGATGAGATATAGGCTCGAAAGAAGTATGTTGTGAAGTTAAACACAAAAATCAAAGAAAACTCATTATATAAATACACTTATGAGTTTAGAGTGAATTAAATTACGCCAGTGTCAGAAATATGCAGAACGCAAAGGCGACTAAAATCCCGATTTTAACTTACCATTCCATTGATGAGAGCGGTTCGGTTATTTCCACTACGCCGAAAGTCTTTCAGAGACAGATGGAATTTCTGAGTAAAACGGGTTACAATGTCGTCTCTCTTAACAATTTTCTAAAGCATTCATTCAAAGGAAATCCGCTGCCGCCGAAAAGCATCGTGCTTACTTTTGACGATGGTTTTCAGAATTTTTATACGACGGCGTTTCCGGTTCTTGAAAAATATGACTTCAAGGCAACCGTATTTCTCGTTACCGATTATTGTGGTAAACACAATAATTGGGCTGGAAATCCATCCGAATTCCCGCCGAGCAAAATACTTTCTTGGCGGGAAATTAAGGAATTAAGCGACAGCGGAATTGAATTCGGGGCGCACACCCGGACGCATCCTGATTTGACCCGAATCTCAGGCGTGCAAATAGAAAGCGAAATAACCGAATCAAAATCGGCTATTGAAGACGCGCTCGGCAATGAAGTGACGACTTTCGCTTACCCTTTTGGAAGATTCAATTCTTCGGCAAAGCAGGTCGTTGAAAAAATGTTCAAAGCGGCGTGTTCGACAAATTTGGGAAAAGTGAACCGTTCAAGCGACTTTTTTTTGCTCGAACGGGTTGATACATATTATCTATCGAACCCGAAAATTTTCAGTTCGCTTTCGTCAAAAACTTTCGACCGTTATCTGTGGTTTCGGCAATCGCTGCGCGACTTTAAGTCGCTGATTTCCCGAAACTAATTTTTAATAAATTTTCCGCGCAGCAAGCTGACGCGGTTTTAAATCGGAAGTTCCATAGCAAGCTAAGGGGAATTAAACCTGTAAGGAACGATTAAATATCAAAGAGGTTATTATGGACATAGTTTCACGAATCCAACGTCATACTAAATTATCGCTTAAAGCCGCCGTGCATCAGGAAAAACAAACGCCGCCTTTTATGATTGTTTTTATCAATTCGATCTGCAATCTGACGTGCGAGCATTGTTTTTACTGGAAAGAACTTAATAAACGCAACGATTTAACTTACGAAGAGTTTGAAAAACTTTCGCTTGAACTCGGCGACTTTGAAAACCTCAATTTGTCGGGCGGCGAACCGTTTATCCGGCAGGATTTCGCCGAAGTTTGCGCGCTTTTTATCAACAACAACCACGTCAAAAGCATTTACGTTCCGACGAACGGCTATTTTACCGACCGCACGGAAAAAACCCTGCGTAAAGTGTTGGAGAATAAAATGCTCGAATTGTTTGTTTGCGAAATTTCGCTCGACGGAATGCCCGAATACCACAATCGTTTCCGCGGCAACCCGCGCTCTTTTGAAAAAGCGATGGAAACCTATCAAATGCTGGCTCAATTGCA
>Ga0136611_10000402_pt1 | contig 28072 bp, 32 predicted proteins | sample AntDrymUQ2232306_2_FD_106645 | JGI IMG/M metagenome (GOLD analysis project Ga0136611, IMG submission 106645) | Polar desert sand microbial communities from Dry Valleys, Antarctica - metaG UQ223 (23.06) | ecosystem: Environmental > Terrestrial > Soil > Desert | place: Antarctica: Dry Valley...
GATCATACTCGTGGACGCGGACCGCAAGCAGGTGACCGAGCAGCAGGTCGCGCACAAGGTCGAGGAGCTGGGCTACACCGTCGTGGCCACCGAGGCCCAGCAGTACGAGACCGACGAAGCGCTCTTCACCACCATCAAGCGCCGGGGCACCCTGGGCGTGGCGCTCGCGATCGCCGATACGCTGTTCGACCCGCTCAACCTGTTCGCCCTGCCCGACCGCACCCGGGCGGTGGTGAGCGGTGTCGTCGCGCTGGTCGTGCTGACGTGGATCGGGTACCCGATCCTGCGCAAGACGCTCATGGCGGTCGGGCAGCGCGTCATCAACGCCAACGTGCTGCTCTCGAGCGGCGCATGGGGAGCGTTCGCCGTCGGCGTGGGCCACCTCGTCGCGCCTGCGCAGTGGCCGAACTTCTTCCCCATCGCCGCCTGGCTCATGGGGCTGCACCTCTTCTTCGGCGCATTCAAGCTCGGCACGCGCAAGCGCGCGGCCGAGGCGGTGCGGCGCCTCCTCTCACTCCAGGCGCAGACGGCGCGCGTCGTCCGCGATCGGGCCGAAGTGGAGACGCCTGTCGCCGACGTGCGAGCGGGCGAGGTCGTCACGATCCGCCCCGGCGAGCGGGTGCCGCTCGACGGCGTGATCCTCGACGGCGCGTCGAGCTTCGACTTCTCGGCGGTCACGGGCGAGAGCGCTCCCATCTACCGCGAGGCGGGCGGAGAGGTGGTGGGGGGAACGATCAACCTCGACGGCTTTGTAAAGGTGGAGGTGACGCGCCCGGCCTCCGAGGGCTTCGTTGCACAGGTCGTCCGGCTGATGCGACAGATCGAAGAGCGGAAGCCGCCGATCCAGCTCCTGATGGACCGGCTGATGAACTACTACGGCCCGGTCGTCTACGCGGTCGCCGCCCTCGCCTTCGTGGGCTGGATCATCGCCACGGGCGACGTGAGCCGGGCGACGCTGGTCGCGATCTCGGTCGTGATTCTCGGCTACCCGTGCGCGCTCGGGTTGACCACGCCGCTCATCCTCGCCATCGGCGGCGGCCACGGAATCGCGCGCGGCCTGCTGGTCCGGGCCGGGGAGTTCTTCCAGTCGCTCGCCGAGACGGATACTGTCGCCTTCGACAAGACGGGCACGATTACCTACGGGCGCCCCACGGTCTCAGAGGTGATCACGTTCGGCGGCGTCGACGAGACCGAGGTCCTCGCGCTGGTCGCCGGCGCGGAGGCCCGGAGCGAACACCCGCTCGCCGGTGCCATCGTACGCTATGCCGAGTTCCAGGAGGTGCGCGTCCCCGAGGCGTCCGATTTCCGCGCGGTCGCGGGCAAGGGCGTGGTCGCCACGGTCAACGGTCGGCGTCTGGTGGTCGGGCGGCGCGTGTTCCTCGAGGCGGAGGGGACGGGCGTCGAGAACGACGTGACGGCCCGCACCGAGGCTCTCGAGGAGAGCCACACGGTCGTCTATGCCGCTGCTGATGGCCGGGCGATCGGCGCCATCGCCCTCCAGGACACGCCGCGCCCGGGAACCGCGCGCGTCATGCGGCGCCTGCGCGCGCTCGGGGTCCGCACGGTGATGCTCACCGGAGACAGCCGTCCGGTCGCGGCCGCGATCGCCCGGGACATCGGGATCGACGAAGTCCACGCGGAGCTGCTGCCGGCCGAAAAGGTTGCCGTGATCGAGCGGCTGCAGGCCGAGGGGCACACGGTTGCGATGGTCGGCGACGGGATCAACGACGCGCCCGCCCTCGTGCAGTCGGACGTCGGCATCGCGCTCGGCGCCGGCACCGACGTGGCGATGGAGTCGGCCGGGGTGGTGCTCGTAAGCGACAAGCTGGACAAGGTGGTGAGCGCGATCCTGCTCGGTCGCGCATCGCACCAGAAGATGCGGCAGAACATCGGTATCGCGGTCGCCTTCAACGCCCTCGGGATCGGGCTGGCCGTGGCGGGGCTCGTCACGACGTGGATCGCCATCGGCATCATCACGGCGTCGGTCGCCGCGGTGCTTCTCTCCACGCTATCGCTGCTCCGGCTCGACCTGGGCGGGGAGGCAGGGGAGGGCGCGGACGCAACGGACGTGGACCAAAGCGTCGTCGAGACCGTGATTCCCGCGCGGCGCATGCACTGCGACGCGTGCGGGCGGACGATCACCAGGCACCTCTCGTCGCTCGCGGGCGTCCGGAAGGTCGTCCCGAACGCGGTGCGGAAGGAGGTCCTGGTCGCGTACGAACCGGCCCAGGTCAACGAGGAGCGGTTGCGCGGGGAGCTCGAGGCGCTGGGCATGCGGTAAGAGCTTCCTTGGTCGTCCGGGGCATTACATAATGGCGCCCGAGCCGGGACCGCGCGGCGCCACCAACACGAGCGTGAGAGGTTGAGCATGGGAACGCAGATGCAGCAGACGATGGACGAGTGTATCCGGCGCTGCCTGGAGTGCGTGCAGGCGTGCCAGCAGTGTGCGGCGGAGTGCATCAGCGGGGGCGGCGACCAGACGATGGGGGACTGCGCGAAGCTGTGCCTCGATTGTGCCGACGTCTGCGCGGCCGCGGCTGCGCTGATGAGCCGCGGCTCGCCGCATCACGCGGCGCAGTGCCGGGTGTGCGCAGAGCTCTGCGAGGCGTGCGCCGCGGCGTGCGACAAGGGCTGCGCCAAAGGGTGCGCCATCGACGATGTCATGCGCCGCTGTGCGGAGGCATGTCGCCGCTGTGCGGAGAGCTGCCGGCAGATGGCGGCCTGACCCGCAACGGCTGTCCGCAGGGAACCGCGGACAGCCCGGAGCAGCGCTTCAATTGGGCGCGCACCCCTGATCCAGAGCGGCCGATCAGAACGCGTTCGGAACCGGTCTCGACTCGTCCACTTCGCATCCATTTCACATACCCGTGAATCCCGCCGACTTCATCGAGCACCTCTCCAGCTCCGTCGCGCAGTACCCGGCCATTGCCCTCCTCGTCGCGGTTGCTGGCGGTCTTTTCTCGACCAGCACTTGTCCCTGCACGCTGCCCGCTGGCGTCGGAATCGTGGGATACGTGGGCACGCACTCGGACGCCGACCCGGCCGGGCCGGGGGGTGGCGTGAAGGGCCGCCGGTCCAGCAGCCGCGCGCTCTCGGTCTCCTTCTTCACGGGGCTGGTGCTGACCATCACCGGGCTCGGGCTCGGCGCAGCCCTGGTGGGGCGCCTGCTCACGCAGTGGGGGGCTGCCTTCGCGCTCGGCGCCGCGGCGCTCACCGCGGCGGCGGGTGTCGCCACCCTCTTCGCCCCGTCGCTCCGTCGCCGTGTGCCGGATCCCACCATCCGGAAGCGCGGCGGCGTCACGGGGGCTTTTCTCTACGGTGTGGCGTATAGCGTCGCGACCGTGACGACGTCGGCTGGCCCGCTGCTCCTGCTGCTGACCGTCGCGGCGGCGATGGGGCGTCCCGCGTACGGGGCAAGCCTGTCGTTCGCTTACAGCGTCGGGCGCGGGCTGCCGTTCCTGCTGCTCGGGCTTTTCGCAGGGAAGCTCGGCGCGTGGCTCCAGCGCGTCGAGCGCGCGCGGCGCCCCGCCGAGGTGGTGAGCGGCGTGGCGCTGCTCGCCCTCGCCGTCTACTTTGTCCGACTCTCGACGGTCCTTGCCTGATGCGCGAAAGTATGGACGCAGCACGGCACGGTAGTCATGCCGGCCTGGATGCCCGCGTGACCATGGGGCCGTCGCCGAGGCGTGCTATGACGGCGAGCAACCGCGAAGCGGCTATCGAGCAGGAATATTGGAGATCACCAGCCATGAAGAGATCCCGACCGCTCACCATGCCCTCCCCAATCCCGTCCTTGAAGTCCGCCGCAACAACCCCCCTGCGCGCGCGCGGGCTCCTGGCGGGCGAAGTGGCCAGGGCGCTGGGCATCGGCGTGCAGACGCTGCACTACTACGAGCGCGAACGGCTGATCCCGCCAACGGCGCGGTCGGCGTCCGGGTACAGGCTCTACACCCCCGAAGTCGTCGAGCGGGTCAGATTCATCCGGAAGGCGCAGGCGCTCGGTTTCCCTCTCGACGAGATCCGCGAGGTGCTGGGTCTGGCCGAGCAGGGTGCGAGTCCCTGCGGACGCGTCCAGACGGCGCTCACCGGTAAGCTTGCCGACGTCGACCGCCGAATCGCCGATCTGCACACCTTCCGCGACGAGCTCGCGGCGCTGATTACGGGCTCTCCGATCGTGCGGCCATCGCGGCCATGTTCGCCTGGATGAGAAAGCGTAGAAGATCGCGCGCCATCACGTCGGAGAAGACGCGTCGCACTGGATGCACCCGCTGGGCGAGCGGATGGTCCCCGAGCTGTTCGTGCGCACGGCGCATCACCTGCGTCGGTGCGTCTACCGGAATCAGGGCGGGATCGTCCTCGCCGAGGATGATCGGGTGCACATGGTGGCCGTACCCCGTGGGCGCGAACACGATCTGCAGTGCGTCGCGAAAGCGTGGGTCTGTCCCGACGAAGTAGACCGGCCCGCGAGAGAGCTGCCGCGTGAGCTCCGCCATCAGTTCAGCGCGCAGCGTCACGGTGAATGCCGTCTTGCCGAGCCGCTGTGCCGCGCGACGCGTCTCGGGAGCGTGCATCGCGGTGCACACGAACAGGTCAGCCTGTGTCATGATACGCCGGGCCTCGCGGTCTGGCCGCGCGAGCTGCTCCGGTACGAGCGGCTCGGAGGTGATGCCGTAGTCCTCATGCAGCTCATGACAGATGTGGTCGAGCTGGTCGGCGTTGCCGGCCACGCACGCGGCTCGCAGGTGCAGGGTTTCGATGCAGCGGCGCACGCGCTCGGGGAACGCGATCGGCGCCACGTCTCGCGCGCGCGCTTGTAGCAGCACATCCGCCACCCATCCAGCGAGCTGCGTCAGGAGCACGCCCGTCTGCCGGCCCGGCGCGACGTAGATGCCCGAGCGCTCACGGAGCTCGACCAGCCCCTCCGCCTCGAGCAACCGGTACGCGGCCATCGCCGTGCGCGGCGCCACCTCGAATTCCTCCGCGATCTCGCGCGTGCTCGGAAGGCGTGAGCCCGGCTCCAGTCGACCGAGATGCAGTCCGCTCACGATGCGCTGGCGGACAGTGGCGGCGATGTCTACGCGACGATCATTCATTGCGGGTTACTGAATGGGAAGCCTTTGAGCGCAGGGGGCCGCAGGCACACGCCATCGCGATCCGCGTGCCATAACGGCGACCAGGATACAGCAGTTGCTATCATCTGTCATCAACTGATGCCATCTGCGGTCACCAGCACGGCGCAGCAAATGCATAACGGGGCGTGCTCGTTGCCACCTCACGGGCCGAAATGCGGCCCGCGCGAGGTCAGCGCAGTGATCACACACCCAATCGACCAGGAGGTCGCCATGTCTGTCCCCCACCGAGTTCGCTTCCACGGCCGTCTAGGTCTGGCGCTCTCGCTCACGTCGCTGTCGCTCGCGGCCTGCGCGAGCGGTACGGGAGCCCACGCGCGCATGGACTCCGGCGCCACCGCCATGGGGTCCTCGGCAGCGAGCCGGGGCGTGACCGCGATGGTCGCTTCATGGCCCGCAAAGCAGCGCGAGACCATTGCACTGATGACCGCCAAGTACGGGGACCCGACGGTGACGGGAGACCGCAACCTCGAGTGGTACGGCACTGGCCCCTTCGTCAAGACCTCCATCGCGCGTGACGATATCGCGCACAACTTCCCGATGGCGCACGTCGACTATCTCACGCAGACCGTGAAGCACCGCGTGCCGGCCGACAGGCTGGCCGACCTGTACGAGTACGACGGCAGCGTCTACTACCATCGCACGCGCGGCGAGCTGTCGGCCCAGTGCGACGTCGAGGAGATGAACTACCTCGCGCTGAACCTCGCGCATGACGTGATCATGCGCCGGCGCACGCCGGCGGACGCGCGCGCTTTCTACGCACGCACAGCGATGGCGTTCAAGCAGGGCGACAAGTCGAGTCCCTACGTCCGCGGCCTCATCTTCCAGACCGAGCCGAACGCCGCCGATCCGGATCGCCCGCACCCGATGTGAGGGGGAGGAAAGCCCCATGAACGAGCGCATGAAGGAGATGCTGGTGACGTCGACCGCGCACGCGGTCGGCGTCGAGGTGTGACCGGCAAGGGTGGCGAGCAGCCGACGCCGGGCGAGCGGCCACCCGGGGCACCATGACGCCAGTGCGGCACGAGCGCATGGTGGCCGGTATCCCGATGCGCTGGGAGGAAGAGGGCGCGGGGGTGCCGGTCCTGCTCGTGCACGGCATCCCCACCGGTCCCGCCCTCTGGCGGCACGTGATGCCGCTCGTCGACGGCGCGCGGCTGATCGCATGGGAAATGGTCGGCTACGCAGGCTCCATAGCTGAAGGACGCGGGCGCGCGATCGGCGTGGCGGAGCAGGCCGAGTTCCTGCTGCAGTGGCTCGACGCGATGGACCTCGAGCGCGTCGTGCTCGTCGGACACGACCTGGGCGGGGGTGTCGCCCACATTTTCGCAGTCCGACACCCCGAACGGTGCGCCGGGTTGCTGCTCACCAACTGTGTCGGATACGAGTCCTGGCCGATCCCCAGCGTGAAACTGCTGCGCGCCATTGGAGGACTCGTGCGTCGTCTGCCTGACGCCGCGGTGAAGCAGGGCATCTTCCAGATGCTGATGCGCCGGGGACATGGCGACCAAAGCATGGCGTCAGAGTCGCTCGAAGCACACTGGGCGCACTATACCGCTGGCACCGGCGGCGCTTGCTTCACCCTCGCCGCACTCACCAACTCCCGGCGCGACTCCGCCGAGAAGCTGCTCGAGCGCGCCGGCCTTCTTGTGCACCTCGACCGGGTACTGTCGGCCGACGACGTGAAGCGCTACAAGCCGGCGCGGGAGGCGTACGCGCATGCCGCGCAGGAGCTCGGCGTTGCGCCCGACGAGATCTTGCTCGCTGCGGAGGTGGCCGAGCAGATCGCGAGAGGAACCGGGTGAGTTTCCGTCAGCGCTGTCCTTCACCCGGCCCGTCCTCCAGGGCCCCGTCACCGGCGATCGTGCGCTGCGGAACTTCGCGCCGACCCTGTGACTTGCCCAGCGACGATGCCCGCCACGGTCATGCGTGACGGCACGAAGCAGGTGCGGGATCGTCAGTTCCGTTCGGAGGCGCTTCGCTGGCTGCCGGAGGTGACGCGCTACGCGATGTCGCTGGAGCGAGACGAGGCCAACGCCGACGACCTCGTGCAGGAGACCTTTCTCAAGGCGTACGAGGCGTGGGGCACCTATACTCCAGGTACGGAATGCCGCGGCTGGCTGTTCACGATCTGCCGGCACACATTCTACCGGCGGCGCCGGCGGGAGGAGAGGCAAGTGAGCTATGATGATCCGGATCTCGAGGCGCTCGCGGCCGCGGCGGTACACACCTCCGCGCGACAGGGAGGCTACGCGGATCTGTTCACCCGATTCGATCTCTCGGATGCGATCGACCGGGCCATCGCGAACCTGCCCGACGCCTTCCGCGATGTGGTCCTGCTGATCGACGTGAACGACCAGTCGTACGAGGCGGCGGCCGCCGCGCTGGGCGTCCCGATCGGCACTGTGCGCTCCCGCCTCTTCCGCGCGCGGCGCCTGCTTCAGGAAGCGTTGATCGCACATGCGCGGGACTCGGGACTCGTGCCGGCGTCGGCCACCGTCCAGGGTGGAAGCGCGGACGAGCCCACGAACGCACCGTGAGGCGGTTCTTCATGGCCGTAGTGGCGCACTGGCGCCGGATGCGTGACACGGAGCTGCCTCGGGGTCACCTCGCGGCCCAGCGTCCGCAGTCGGGGGGAGGAATGGCCCCCGGCATGGTGCCAGGCACGCCGATGGTCGACTGCGAGTCGGTCATGCGCCAGCTCTGGGATTACCTTGACGGGGAGCTCACGTCAGATCGCATGACGGCGATCCGCGGACACATCGAGCTCTGCAAGCGCTGCTACCCGCAATACGAGTTCGAGCAGTCGTTCCTCGCGGCCATCGCGGCCCGCGGGCAGCAGCATTCCGATCCCCAGCAACTGCGCGCGCGCGTGTCGGACGCCCTCCGCGCACAGGGGCTGCGTGACGCGTGACCCCCCCCAACTCCAGTACCTCTCGATGACGGACACCAGTCGCATACTGCACGCACGTTCCCGCTACACGGTGCTGGTGCTGCGCATCGGCATGGCGGTGTTCCTCGCCACTTGGGGGCTCGACAAGCTGTTCGCGGTCGAGGGATCGCAGCGCATCTTCGACCGCTTCTACGGGCTCAGTGCGGGACCATCACTCGTCCAGATGGCGGGCGTTGCCGAGCTGGCGCTCGCGGGCCTGCTGGCGGCGGGCATCCTACGGCGACCCGTCGCGTGGACGGTGCTCGTCGTGAACGCGGTGTCCACACTGGCGAGCTGGCGGCAGATCCTCGATCCGTGGGGCCGGCTCGGCCTCGGTCCGGGAGGGACGCACCTCTTCCTCGCGTCGATCGTGATCATGGCCGTCTGCATCGCGCTGGTCCTCGAGGCCGAGGCGGAACGAGACGCTCCGTGACCCCTGCATTCACTTCCCGTTCCGTCTCGCGCCCTTGCCGATGTCCTCCGGATAGTCGATGGCGACGTTGGCGCCCTCCTGCGCGAACCGGACGGCGGTCGCCTGCCCGATCCCGGAGCTGGCGCCGGTGATGAGGACGTTGCGCCCGCGCAGGCCCTTCATGGCTCGATCTGCACCCCGCGCCAGAAGGCGATGCGACCCCGCACCGCCTCCGCCTCGGGCTTCGGGTCGCGGTACTCCCACGCCGCGTTCGGATTGCGCTGCCCTTCCACGACGATGGCGTGGTAGTTCGCGCGTCCCTTCCACGCACAGGTGCTCGCGTGATCGCTCGGATCGAGCACCTCCGGGCGGACGGCGTCCCGGGGGAAGTAGGTGTAGCCGTCCACCACCACCACATCGTCACTCTCGGCGATCACGGCGCCGTTCCATGTTGCTCGCGGCATCCGGATCACATGCGCATCATGTCGCGCCGCATGCCAAGCATGTCCGCTATACGCTTGCGGTGCTCCGGCATGGCCTGCGTGAGCTGGGGACCGGTCATCCCCGGCATCCGGTCGAGGTCCGCGCGCAGGTTCTTCACGAGGTCGAGCCACTTGCGCGGAGGGTCCATCTTCATCTGGCGCATCATCTGCTCGCATTCCGCGATCAGGCCGGTCACCACCTGCCGATCGTCGACGAGCAGCACGCGGAGCGAGTCGGCGTTGGTGCTCTGGAGACGCTGAAGAAGCGCGTCCGCCTTCGGGCCCAATGTGTCCTGCTTTACCGCACTCGTCCCCTGAGCGCTGGCGGGGATTGCCGCACTGGCGCCCGCGCCGGCACCGGCGCTGTCGGCGGGCTGATCGGTCTTGCTCGAGCTACAGGCCGCGGTGATCGTCAGGACGCCGAGCGTGAGGATCGTACGGAGAGGGATGAGTGACGTGTGCATGGCGTGCTCCGTGGTTGGGCGGGGGTGCGAGTGCTGCTGGACACGGGGCAAGTCCAACCCCCCGGGGGAAGTTCCACCCGGGGCAGGATCCGTGAGCGTCCGGTACCTGGGAACGTCTGAGCGGCGGAACGACTTGCCGTGTCGCGGAGACCCGCGGCGCACAGGAGTCACAGCGCTGTCCAATGGAGCGATCGAGCAAGGAGCACGGATGACCGACACGCGTGAGCACCGGCAGGAATCCAGGGCGCACTACAACGTGATCGTGATTGGAGCGGGCCAGGGAGGAGGGCCGCTGGCCGGCGCCTTCGCGCGCGCGGGCCACCGGGTTGCGCTGGTGGAGCGCGCGCACGTGGGGGGCACGTGCGTCAACGAGGGGTGCAGTCCGACGAAGACGGTGATCGCCAGCGCGCGCATGGCGCACCTGGCCTCGCGAGCCGGTGAGTACGGGGTGCTGCCGGAGGACGACGATGCGACGGTGACTCGACCGTGGCGCGTGGACCTGCGACGCGTCCACGAACGCAAGCAGCAGATCGTGGACAGCTTTCGATCTGGCAGCGAGCGCGCGCTGGCTGCGGCTGGGGTGGAGCTGGTGCGCGGGCAGGCACGCTTCGCGGGCGAGCGCACGATCGAGGTCGTTCCATCGGGAGCGCGGCGGGAGGACGCGGACACCCGCACGCTCACGGCGGACCGGATCGTGGTCAACACGGGGCTTCGGGCCGCTGTGCCCGAACTCCCGGGGCTGGACGACGTGCCGTACCTCACCTCGACGACGATCCTCGAGCTGACCGAGCGCCCGGAGCACCTCATCGTACTCGGCGGCGGGTACATCGGGCTCGAGTTTGCGCAGGTATTCCGCCGGTTCGGGAGCCGCGTCACAGTCCTGCAGCGTAACGCGCAACTCCTTCCGCGCGAGGACGCCGACGTGGCCGATGCCGTGACCGGGATCCTGCGAGATGAACGCATCGAGGTCCTGCTCTCCGCGCGAGCCGTCCGCGTGGAGCGCGACAACCGCCGCGCCGAAAGCGTGCGCCTCCTGTGGCAAGCGCGCGAGGGCGAAGCCGAGCAGGCTATCGAGGGATCGCATCTGTTGGTGGCCACGGGGCGCACGCCCAACACCGACGATCTCCGGCTGGACCGCGGGAGCATCGCGACAGACGCACGCGGCTACGTGCAGGTGAACGAGCGGCTGGAGACGTCGGCGCCAGGTGTGTACGCGATCGGAGACGTGAAGGGCGGACCAGCATTCACGCACATCGCGTACGACGACTTCCGCATCCTCCGAACGAACCTGCTCGAGGGAGGGGCAGCCACAACGACCGGGCGCCTCGTTCCGTACACGGTCTTTCTCGACCCTCAGCTCGGCGCGGTCGGACTGACCGAGCGCGAGGCCCGCGCCGCCGGACGACGCGTGCGGGTGGCGACGCTGCCGATGACGCGCGTTGCCCGGGCGCTCGAGGTGGATGAGACGCGCGGCTTCATGAAGGCGGTGGTCGACGCCGACACGGATCAGATCCTGGGCGCGATGGTGCTGGGAATCGAGGGCGGCGAGATTGCCACGCTCTTCCAGATCGCGATGATGGGCAAGCTGCCCTACACGGCGTTGCGGGATGGGGTCTTCTCGCATCCCACGCTGGCCGAGGCGCTCAACAACCTCTTCACCGCCATGGACCGCGACGGGGCGAAAGCTGGATGACCAGGGCGATCACCGGGCCGCCGCGTCAGATGCGCGGGTCGACCTTCGCGCCGTGCGCGCTCCTGGCCACAGGCCTCGTGCATTCGTACGGGCGCGTCGCGCCTGTGCGGGCGCTCGACGGCGTGGAGCTCGAGGTGCCAGCGGGGGCGTGCGTGGCACTGGTCGGCGAGAGTGGCTCCGGAAAGACGACCCTGCTCCGGTGCTTCAATCGAATGGTGGACCCGCAGGAAGGCACGGTCACGCTCGGCGGACGCGACGTGCGCGACTTCGCGATCGAGGCGCTGCGCCGGGACATCGGCTACGTGCCGCAGGACGGGGGGCTGCTTCCCCACTGGACCGTGCGCCGCAATGTAGAGCTGGTGCCTCGCCTGCTCGGCCTCGGCGACGCGGCCGCGCGTGCGGACGAAGCGCTTGCCCTTGCTGGACTCCCGTCGTCTTCCTACGGGTCTCGCTACCCTCATGAGCTGTCCGGTGGCCAGCGGCAGCGCGTGGCGCTGGCCAGGGCAGTCGCCGCCCACCCGCCAGCGATGCTGCTGGACGAGCCGTTTGGTGCCCTCGACGCGATCTCGCGTGCCGACCTGCAGGGCGCCTTCGAGAAAATGCGCCGAGCCACGGGCGTGACGGCCCTCCTGGTAACGCACGATCTCGCGGAAGCGACGCGGCTCGGCGACACCATTGTCGTGATGCGAGCCGGGCGTGTTGAGCAGCGCGGGACGTTTTCCGAGCTGCGCCGTTCGCCCGCGACCCCCTACGTGCGGGACCTGCTGGAGCGTACGCTGGCGGGTTTCGCCCGGCTGCAGGAGGGCATGTGAGCGATCGCGTCGTGCAGGCAGTGCCCAGTCGCCCTGACCGAGTCGCGGCGGTCCCCCGGCCGCGCCTGGGGGCGCTCATGGGCCTCCTCACCGGCGCCATCCTTGCCTTTGCGCCCGGCGTCCAGGCTCAGCCGACCGCATCGGTGCGGCCGGTCGTCGTCGGATCGAAGCCGTTCGGCGAGTCGTACCTGCTGTGCGAACTGTTCGCGCAACTTCTGGAATCGCGCGGGATCGCGGTGGAGCGGCGCCCGGGACTCGGCGCGACGGAAGTGGCGTTCGGCGCCGTCCGCTCCGGCGCGATCGACGTGTACCCCGAGTACACGGGTACCGGCCTGCTCGCCATCCTGCACGACACGTTGCCGGGTTCACTCGCCCGAAACCCCACGGCGGTGTTCGCGCACGTGGCACGTGAGACGAGTGAGCGTTACGGGGCGCGATGGCTGCCGCCCCTCGGGTTCGAGAACACGTACGCGATTGCCGTGCGGCGGGAGACGGCGGCACGTTACGAGCTGCAGGCGCTCTCCGACCTGGCCCGTGCAGCGCCGGCGCTCACGGGTGGGCTCACAGCCGACTTCATTGGCCGGCCGGACGGGCTCCAGGGACTGCGGCACGCGTATGGCTTCACGCCGCGCGAGGTGAGGCCGCTCGCGCCAGCGCTCAAGTACGAGGCACTCGTCAGGGGCGCGGTGGATTTTATCGACGGCTACTCCACCGACGGGCTGCTCGCGAAGCATGGACTCGTGGTGCTGGAGGACGACCGGGACTTCTTCCCGCCCTACGACGCGGCGGCACTCGTGGGTGCACGACTCGTACGCGACCGGCCCGATGCGATCGCGACCCTCACGCTGCTGAGCGGACGGCTGAACGAGCAGACGATGCGTCGCGCCAACCAGCGTATCGAGGTCGGCGGCGAGGACGTGGGCGTGGTGGCGCGGGACCTTCTCGCCGCCCTCGGGCTCTCCGGCAGTCCACGCCAGCGGGAGGCGGGCGGGGCGACACGTGCTGCTTCAGGGTTCGCAGGATATTTCTGGGACCATCGGACACAGATCGGGCGCCTCGCACTACGGCACCTGCTGCTGGTCACGATTGCTCTGGCGCTGGGGGCCGCTGTGGCGGTTCCGCTCGGCCTGGTGCTCGAGCGCGCCCGGCGCGGGGCGGAGGCGGTACTCGGCGCGCTCGGTGTGATGCAGACGATCCCGAGCATCGCGCTGCTCGCCTTCATGATCCCGTTCCTTGGCGTCGGGATACGGCCGGCGCTCGTGGCGCTCTGGCTCTACGCTCTCTACCCTATTGCTCGCGGCACCTACGTCGGGGTGACGGACGCGGACCCGCGGGCGGTGGAGGCTGCGGAAGCGCTGGGCATGACGGCGCGCCAGCGGCTGCTGCAGGTCCGGCTCCCGCTCGCCGCGCCAGTGATCATGGCGGGCGTGCGCACGGCGGCAGTGATCACCGTCGGCACGGCCACGCTCGCGGCCTTCATCGGTGCCGGCGGTCTCGGTGAGCCGATCGTGACCGGCCTTGCGCTCGCGGACACGAGGCTGGTGCTCTCGGGCGCACTCCCTGCGGCGGCGCTTGCGCTCATGGTGGATGGTGGCCTTGCGATCGTCGCCCGCATGGTCACACCCGCCCACCGGCGACGGCAGGGAGCACGCGTCAGCCGGATTCCAGATCCACTCCCAGACCGGCCGCCATCCGGTTGACGAAGTTGAAATACGTCACGACTGCCACGAGACATGTTTCGGAGGGGGGTTGGATGGCCGCGACGCCTTCCGGTTGCCGCCGCCGCGGGCAAGTCACGGCCGTCGTGCGAACTTCCGTACGGAGGAGGGTCGGTCCTCCGCAGGGCAGTCGGCCCGACTTCCGGGCGGGGAACCACTGGGCCCCCTCGATGCTTCACGTGAACCGACACCGAACTCCACGGAGCGAGCCAATGAAGCCAAATGACAAGAGCGGCACACTGCCCACGAGCGAGCGCCCGTTCCGGGTTCTTCTCATCTCCGGCTCGGACCGGCGGCAGTACAACTGCCCGGGAGTGGACGCGAAGTCGCGCGCCCTCATGCTGCGCATGGCCGAGCGCCTGCCCCAGGACTGGGAGATCGACTACGAAGACCTGGGCAACGTGTACGGCCGCGCGCGGATCCAGAGCTGCAATGCCTGCGTTTCCACATCGATGGCGCTCTGTGTGTGGCCGTGCAACTGCTACGAGAAGGGCGACAAGGCCGAGCCGGACCTGATGTGGGACATGGACCTCTACGCGCGGCTCGACCTCGCTGACGCGTGGGCGATCATCGGCCCGCACAACTGGTACGGGCCCAGCTCCAACCTCAAGCTCATGTTCGACCGCCTGGTCTGCATGAATGGGGGCAATCCGGTCGAGTCGCTGATCGACCACAAGAATCCCGAGAAGGCGATGAAGCTCGAGCATGCCCCCGAGTGGGACGAGCTGAGCGTCAACCACCTCGAGGGCCGCACCGCCGGCTTCTTCTGTTACGGGGACGAGGGCGCCAACGAGATGGACGACACCGGGCGTCCGAAGAAGCTGCGACACAAGCAGTGGTTTGATCCCGACGACGAGCCGTTCGAGAACGCGCGGGACGCCTACGCGCCGCTCGTCTGGCAGAGCCGCTATTCGGGCATCGAGGTGCCCGATGCGCTCTGGATGTACTGCACGACGGGCAAGGCACGCCCGTACAGCGACAACCAGTCGGAGCACATGATCGCCGAGCCGGAGTTCATCGGCGCCTTCGACGGATGGACGGACCGCTTCGCGGCCTTCGTCGGCGCGAAGGGGAAGGTGGAGCCGGGAAAGTGGCGTGCCTTCGGCTACGAGCCACCGGGGCACCGCTGGGCCGACGCGAAGCTGGCATGGCGCGACGTGCGCATGCGCGTCGGCCACGCACCCGAGGGGTCGTCGCCCGCGGTGCAGGACGACCTCGGGCTCAACCAGGACGCCGTACTCTCGCGGCACAAGAGCGAAGGCGAGCGGCTGCGCGAGTGAACACGCCGGCAGGTTCGGCATCACAGAGCGTCTCCGTGGTGATCCCGACGCTGGATGAGGCCGAGCACATCCGCGCCTCCCTTGGAAGCGTCGCGGGGCAGTCGGGACGCGCGTGCTGCACCCATCTGCCGTTCCGGCTCTTCCACTACGGTGATCAGGGAATCTTCGTGCGACGCGCAACATTCGAGGCCCTCGACGGATTTCGCGAATGGCCGCTCATGGAGGACGTGGATTTCCTCGCGCGACTTCGCCGCGCGGGCCGCACGGTCATCGTGCCCCTTCCGGTGACCACGAGCGCTCGGCGGTTCGCGCGCCAGGGTGTTCTGCGGCAGCAGCTCCGGAATGCCGCTCTCGTGCTCCTCTTCCACCTCGGCGTCCCGCCCGCACGCCTGGCGGCGTGGTACGGTACGCGGCGGTGATGCCAGAGACGCGCCAACGGCGGTATTGCATCAGTTCGGCCCAAAGAAGCCCTAACTGGTGCAGTCCATCGTCATCAGTGTGGCGTGGCTTATGCAGATTTTCTTGGCGCCGACCAATGGCGGGTGCCGGCCCGGGCCCGGCTGAGCACGGACGCACTGCCCCCGCGTATGGCCGCCCGCTGCACGCCTGACCTCTGCCCGAGTGGCAAAGGAGACCGGGTCATGATACCGACTGGGACGTACGCGACACTCGCTCGCGCGCGCCGTACGCCACCGCTGCTCGTCATGTTCCTCATGCTCGCGTGCGGAGCCGCCGGCGAGCCGGAGGCGCAGGTGCCCGACGCCAAGGCGCGCGGCGAGTGGCGCACCGACTTCACGCGGCACGTCGTGCCCTTCGAGGAGATCGTGCCGGGCGGACCCCCCAAGGACGGCATCCCCCCGATCGACAAGCCACGGTTCGAGACAGTGCGCTCGGCCGACCGCTGGCTCGGCGAGCGCGAGCCGGTGATCGTTGTCGAGCATGGGGGCAGCGCCCGGGCGTACCCACTTCAGATCCTCACCTGGCACGAGATCGTCAACGACAGGATCGGCGACTTGCCGATCGCGGTCACGTTCTGCCCGCTCTGCAACACGGCGCTGGTCTTCGACCGCCGGCATGCGGGACGGGTGCTGGACTTCGGGACGACGGGGCGGCTCCGGCATTCCGACCTCGTCATGTACGACCGGCAGACCGAAAGCTGGTGGCAGCAGGCTTCGGGTGAAGGGCTGGTGGGTGCGTTCGCCGGTGATACGCTCACGCACCTCGGCGCGCAGACGCTGGGCTGGGGCGAGTTCAGGCGCGCCCACCCGGGGGGCCAGGTTCTGTCGCGGGAGACGGGGCACGACCGGCCGTACGGCGAGAATCCCTATTCGGGCTACGACGCGCCGAAAAGCTCGCCGTTCGGGGGGTTCTTCAGCCGGAAGACGGACAAGCGCCTGCCGGCGAAGGAGCGGGTCGTCGCTGTCACCGTCGGAACGGACGACGCGGCGTATCCCTTCACGCGGCTGCGAGATGTCGGCGTGGTCAACGACGCCGTCGGCGGACGGCCATTGGTGGTCTTCTGGGCACCGGGCACGGCGAGCGCGCTCGACGATCGGCAGATCGCGCGGGGGCGCGACGTCGGCGCGACCGGGGTCTTCGACCGTACCATCAACGGACGACTGCTGACGTTCGAGCGGGTGGGCGGGACATTCCGCGACCGGGAGACCGGCTCCGCCTGGGATCTGCTCGGCAACGCCACCGCGGGTTCGCTGCGCGGGCGCCGCCTCGCCCGCGTGCCCCATGGCGACTATTTCTGGTTCGCCTGGGCCGTGTTTCGACCAAAGACACGCGTATGGCAGTGATGCCAGAACGTCAGAACGTGCGAGCACGACGAGGGAAAGAGAGCGACCGCCGATGCCGTCGAGGCGACGTCGGGCAACACTGATAGCAAGATTCGGCTCCGCAACCGCGGGGCGCAGCAAAAGACCACACTGCACTGAGGCGCGAAACGATGCACGACGAGTATCCAGGCAAGACGCTGGGTGAGAAGGGGGCCTACCGGCCTCGTGGCGAATCGGGGATCGGCTTTCCCCGTGACCGTACGGTGCTGCTGGTCATCGACCCCGTGAACGACTTCCTCTCGGAGGGGGGGGCGGCGTGGGAGATGACGAAGAACACCGTCAAGCTGCACAACGTCGTCGAGAATCTCCGCCGCGCCATCGAGGCAGCGCGACGGCACGGGATGCCGGTGCTGTTCGGTCCGATGGCCTACACGGAGGAAGACTACGCCCACCATGCCCTCCACCGCCGGAGCGGGATCAACCGGCTGATGTTCGAAACCAAGATGTTCCTCGCCGGAAGCTGGGGTGCCGACTTCCACCCCGACCTGCAGCCGGCGACGGGCGACATCGTGCTACTGCCGCACAAGGGCACCGACGTCTTCGAGACGGATTTGCCGCAGCACCTGGAGCGGCTCGGGACGACGCACGTCGTGATCGCGGGCATGACCGCGAACCTGTGCTGCGAGAGCACCGGACGGCATGCGACCGAGCACGGCTACGACGTGACCTTTCTCGCAGACGCCATCGGCTCGGAGAGCGTCCCCTCATGGGAAGCGGCGGTGCGCGTGAATTATCCGCTCATCGCCAACGGCGTGCTCAAGGTGGATGACTTCCTCGCAGCGCTCGATGGCGACGGGAGTGCACAGGTCCGTGTCGGTGACACCATTCGCGGGTCGGACCACTTCGAGATCGGCACCGTTGAGGAAGTGGTCGCGGCGAGCGACACGCACGAGGCGTACATGCGAGTGCCGCGCGGTCTGATCTTCGAGAAGGAGACCTTCATACCACTCGACGCCGCGGTCCGCCGCGCCGGGGATACGGTGTTCATCAACATGCCGAAGCTCGTGGTGGGCAAGATGCCGTGGGGCGAACCCCCGACACATGCCGAGCGGAAGCAGAAGAACGGACCGATGGCCGCGGACGTCGAGCGCCTGTATGGCTCGCGGTCCCCGACGGGGACGGAGGCGCCGGGGTGAGGAGGAGCGCGGCTACCGCTGCCGAGCGGCCCCCGACGAGACGGCGCGCGAGCATGTGAAAGAACGACTGCAGCACGAGAGCCGCTCCAGAGAACCGAGGATGCGAAGTCGTCGTCGCGCACGGGCAAGGCGTGAGCAGCGCGCAAAGTTCCACCCGGGAACTTCACGGCGACTTTCAGTCTTGTCCGCGAGCGGCGCCACACGCTGCGGTGGTCCCTCGGGGCGAAGGCGTATCGTGGAGCTTGACCTGGAAAGATCCTCGGCGGCCACATCCTCGGCCATGGCGCCGGCAACATGATCGGCGAGGTCACGCTCGCCATGAAGCACGGCATCTCCGCGCACGCGCTGGGGAATACTATCCACCCGTATCCGACGTATCCTGAGGCCATCAAGCAGGCAGCAGTGCAGTACACGAAGTCGCGCTTCGTCGGCCCGGTGAACGCCGTCGCCGGCTGGTTTGCGCGCCGGTAGTGCCCGTCGAACGACATGAGCGTCACTTCAGAGGACATCACAACATGAGCACCACCATCGACGTCGAGCGCGCCGTCATCGACCGCTACGGGCAGGCGGCGCAGGCCGTCGAGGCGGCGCTCTGCTGCCCCGTCACCTACGATCCGCGCTATCTCGCTGCGATCCCCGACGAAATCATCGAGCGCGATTACGGCTGTGGCGATCCCTCAGCCCACGTTCGCGAGGGAGAGACCGTCCTCGACCTGGGCTCGGGAGGCGGGAAGATCTGCTACATCGCCTCCCAGATCGTCGGCCCCACCGGGCGCGTGATTGGTGTCGACATGAATGACGACATGCTCGCCCTCGCCGAACGCCACCGCGATGCGGTCGCCGAGCACGTCGGCCACGCCAACGTCGAGTTTCGGAAGGGACGGATCCAGGACCTGCAGCTCGACTTGCGGCGTGTTGACACTTGGCTGGCCCAGCACCCCGTGCGCGGGGCGAATGACTTCATGGCGCTCGAACAGTTCATGCACGCATCGCGGGACGCGAATCCGCTCGTGGCCAGTGAGTCGGTGGACGTCGTGCTCTCCAACTGCGTGCTCAACCTCGTGCGCCCGGCGGACAAGGCGCAGCTCTTCGCCGAGCTGTTTCGCGTGGTGAAGGTGGGTGGCCGCGTGGCGATCAGCGACATCGTCAGCGACGAGGACGTCCCCGAGGCGCTGCAGCGCGACCCCGAACTCTGGAGCGGGTGCGTGTCAGGCGCACTGCGCGAGGACCGCTTCCTCCAGGCATTCGACGACGCCGGCTTCTACGGCATGGAGCTCGTGAAGCGCGACGAGACCCCGTGGCGCACCGTGCAGGGAATCGAATTCCGCGCGGTCACGGTCGTGGCATACAAGGGAAAGCAGGGCCCCTGCCTGGAGCGCAACCAGGCGGTGATCTACCGCGGCCCGTGGAAGAAGGTGATCGACGACGATGGTCACGTGCTCGAGCGGGGGCAGCGGATGGCGGTGTGCGATAAGACCTTCCGGATCTACGCCCGCGAGCCGTACGCGTCGCAGCTCGTGCCCGTCGAGCCGTTGGCGGAGGTGCCGCTGGAGGACGCACGCGTTTTCGACTGCCGCCGCACGGCGAAGCGTGATGTGCGCGAGACGAAGGGAGTCGAGTACGACCGCACCAACCTCTCGGGGAACGCGTGCTGCGAGCCGGGGAGTGACTGTTGTTGAGGCGCGCCTTCGCCGTCCTCCCGGCTGCCGGACCGTTTTTGCAAGCGGACCGACCGTTCTGCAGCCATGGTGTGCTGCACGAATGTTGGAGCATGGTGAGCCTTGGATACCTGACGCGGCGCGGCGAGGAGAAAGCCCAAAGGACACCTTGACGCGGCTCCAATCTCAACTACATTACTATATAGCAATTCAGGCGTGCGATGACCGCACAGCGTGGGTGAGACGGTAGCGGGCGACGATCATGGAGAATTCACGAGTGCAAACGATCGATTTCACCCCCGTGCTGCGACCGGTCAACGTCGCGGAGCTCGGCCGGGAGAACACCAGCGTCCGACTGCTCGATGTCCGGACTCCGGGGGAGTACGAAACCGTCCACATCACCGGCGCGTACAACGTGCCGCTGGATGCGCTCGGCGAGCATGCGCGCGAGATCCACGCCAACGTCAGAGACCCCATCGTGCTCGTCTGCCAGTCCGGGCAACGCGCTCGAAAGGCCGAGGAGGCGCTCAGGACGGCTGGATTCCGGAACCTTGACGTCATGGACGGGGGGGTGACCGGCTGGGTCGCGGCCGGCCTCCCGGTGGTACGCACCGCGAAGAAGCTCTCCCTCGAGCGCCAGGTGCGCATCGTGGCCGGCGCGCTGGCTGCCGTCGGTGGGCTGCTCGCTGCCGTCGTGAATCCCGCACTCGGCCTGCTGGCCACCTCCGTCGGCTTTGGCCTCGTGTTCGCAGGGCTCACTGACACCTTCGGCATGGCGATGGCGCTCACGCGGCTCCCGTACAACCGCCCCGCCACGTGTGACGTCGACGCCATGGTGCGAGCCCTCTCGGCTGGCAGGACTCCCGCGGGGATCGGTCGCGCACCGGCGTCGTTCGCGTCGTCGCTGCGTACCTGCGCCACCTGAGGGACTGAGTCATGGCGGTGCTCGGCTTCGCCCTCGCGGCGCTGATCGGCCTCTCGCTAGGCCTGATGGGTGGAGGAGGCTCCATCCTGACCGTGCCGATCTTCGTCTACGTGCTCGGGTTCGCGGCGAAGCCTGCCATCGCCATGAGCCTCCCCGTGGTGGGGGTCACCAGCCTTGTGGGGGCGTTGGGCCACTGGCGCGCGGGTAACGTGGACCTTCGCACCGCCTCGCTGTTCGGCGTCATCGCGATGGTGGGGTCGTACGCCGGGGCACGACTCGCGGTCTTCTTTTCCGGCGCGGTGCAGCTCACGGTCCTGTCCGTTGTCATGCTTGCCGCTGCCGCCTCGATGCTGCGCCCGGGACGGGGCAAGGACGGCGCCGCCAAACCGACGAATTCCGACGGACGCGCTTCGTTGCCGCTCGGCAAGATCGCCGCCGTGGGTCTCGCCGTCGGTGTCCTGACCGGGGTCGTCGGGATCGGCGGCGGCTTTCTCATCGTGCCGGCGCTCGTCGTGCTCGGCCGGGTTCCCATGAAGCAGGCGGTCGGAACGTCGTTGCTCGTCATCGCCATGAACTCCGTCTCGGGGTTCGCCGGCTACATGGGCACCGTGGACATCCCTTGGCCCTTCCTGGCTGCCTTCACGTCGGTCGCGATCGCCGGCATCCTCGTCGGCACGTATCTCGTGCGCTTCGTATCCGGCGCAGCCCTCAAGCGCGGTTTCGCCATGTTCCTGCTCGTGATCGGCGCACTGATGCTCTACCAGAACCGCGGCGTGCTCACTGGCGCGGAGGTTACGGCATCGTCGTCCCCGGCATCACATGGCACCGCGCGCTGACATTGGTCAACCTCCCGAGGATTTCATGAAAGAGACGTCCGAACAATCCCATGCTGCAACCGCGCTCGCCGGCGTGGCGGAGGCGCTCGTGAACGGCAGTTGTCCACTGCCTGACGTAGCGGCGGCCGGGCAGCCGCGGGCCGAGGATTTCCGCCGGCTCGCCGACGCGGGCTACAAGTCGATCATCGACCTGCGCCACCCCGCCGAGGACCGCGGCTTCGACGAGGCCGCGGTCGCGCGCGACGCAGGGCTCCGCTACGAGAACATCCCCGTGACGCCCCCGACGCTCGGCGACGCTGAATTCGATCGGTTTCGCGCGGTGCTCATGGACCCCGCCAACCGCCCGTTGCTCGTGCACTGTGCCAGCGCCAACCGGGTGGGCGCGCTCCTCATCCCGTATCTCATGCTCGATGAGGGCCGGCCCGTCGGCGTGGCGCTCGAGCTCGCGAAGCGCGCCGGGCTCCGCAGCCAGGAGCTCGCCGACGTGGCGCTCCAGTATGTCAAGGCAAACGGTGCCTCAGGACTCTGAACCATCAATGCCCCCCTGGGGGCAGGGAGCCATAACATGATCGTCAAGCGCTTCTACGACGCCAAGCTCGCCCAGATGAGCTACCTCATCGGCTGCGGCCGCATGGGCTCCGCCATCGTGATCGACCCGAACCGCGACGTGGAGCAGTACGTCCGGATGGCCGACGCCGAGGGGGTCAAGATCACGCATGTGACCGAGACCCACATCCATGCCGACTTCGTCTCGGGCGCGCGCGAGCTCGCCGAGCGCACCGGTGCCACGCTCTATCTTTCCGACGAGGGCGACGAGAACTGGAAGTATGCGTACGCCGGGGATGCGGGCGCCGTGCTGGTGAAGCACGGCGACACGGTGAAGGTGGGGAACATCATCGTCGAGGTGGTCCACACGCCGGGCCACACGCCCGAGCACATCAGCTTCCTCATCACCGACACCGCCGCGGCCACGGAACCGATCGCGGTCGTGACGGGCGACTTCGTGTTCGTGGGCGACGTTGGCCGGCCGGACCTGCTGGAGAAGGCGGCGAAGGTCGAGGGCACGATGGAGCAGGCGGCCCGCACGCTCTACGGCTCGCTGGAGAAGTTCAGGGAGACTGCCGACTGGGTCCAGATCTGGCCAGGTCACGGTGCAGGCTCCGCCTGCGGCAAGGGGTTGAGCGCGGTGCCGCACAGCACCGTGGGGTACGAGCAGCGCTTCAACTGGGCGTTCGGCGTCCAGGGCGAGGACGAATTCGTCGGAATGGTGCTCGCCGGCCAGCCCGAGCCGCCGAAGTACTTCGCCGAGATGAAGCGGATCAACAAGGAAGGGCCGCGCGTGCTGCATGGCTTCCGTCGCCCCGAGCAACTCCCGGCGACCCGGCTCGGCGAGGTGCTGAGGTCCGGGGCGATCGTCGTCGACACGCGGCACGCGGCGGACTTCGCTGCTGGGCACGTGCCCGGCACGATCAACATCGCGCTCAACAAGAGCTTCAACACGTGGGCGGGGTGGCTCCTTCCGTTCGACCGCGACTTCTACCTGATCATCAACGACCAGTGCGGGCACTGCGTGGATGAAGCGGTGCGCGACCTGGCCATGATCGGGCTCGATCGCGTGACGGGCTACTTCGGAAGCACCGTGGTCGAGAGCTGGAGCGAGAGTGGCCATGAGCTTGCAACCGTCCCGCAGATCACGTCGACTGAGCTGGCTGCGCGCATGCGGCAGGGCGACGTCGCAGTGCTCGACGTGCGTGGACATGCCGAGTGGGAATCCGGGCACCTGCCGGGTGTGGAGAACATCCCGCTGGGCTACCTGACCGAGCGGCTCGCCGAGATCCCGCGCGACAGGCCCCTCGTCGTGCACTGCCAGAGCGGCGCACGCTCGGCGATCGCCGCGAGCGTGCTCCAGGCGCAGGGGCTGACGAACGTGATCAATCTCGCTGGCGGATTCGCCGATTGGCAGAAGGCCGGACAGCCGGTGGAGCAGGGCGCGTCGACAGAAAACCTTGTCGCGGTGAAGTAACGTACGGGCGGAACTCGACATCGAGCTTCGTCTTCATCGTTGCGGCAACGTCGATCTCGCAGAGGATGCCGAATCCTTCGGCGGCCAGAGCGTTCCGGGTGCGTTCCACGGCGTCGGCATAGGCTAGTCGGACGATAATGCCCATGGCATGGCGGCTTGTCTGAGCGATCATCGGGGGACTCCGGAAGCGGGGTGTTGTGAGAACGCGGAAGATCGACTTGCGAGAGCGCTCATCTTGGTCGGCCCTACCGGCTGGGCTCGCGATCTACCATATTACTTGGCAGTAGTTGAGGGGCGGCCAGTGTCGCAAACGACGTTCCCGAAGCCGAGAAACCACGTGGGAAACCTGACCATGACGCCGGAGCTCCTGGCGCTCGTCGCGGAGCGGTTCAAGGCGCTCGCGGAGCCAGCCCGGCTGCAGATCCTGAACGCGCTGCGCACGGGCGAGATGACGGTGAGCGAGTTGGTCGAGGAGACCGGGCTCGGCCAGGCCAACGTGTCCAAGCACCTCCAGATGCTCCATGGCCTCCGGTTCGTCAGCCGGCGGAAGGAGGGGCTCTTCGTCTACTACGCCCTCGCGGACAAGACTGTGTTCCGGCTCTGCGACCTTATGTGCGGCCAGCTCGAGGCCGAGATGAAGACGCGCCGCAAGCTCCTGGCTGTGTGAGCCGCTCACGGCCCGTCTCGTGACCCGCAAGCGGTTCCGTCACGCGCTGCGCAACGTCGTTGCGCTCCTCGTCGACCCGGACGGCCCGGTGCCGTGACGCCGTGACGCCGTGACGCCGTCGGCGACCCCCCGTTTCACCCCCCTCGCCTGGTCTGAGTCGCAGGACATCGCCACAGGCGATGCTTCGGGCGTGTCGCGCCCGCGTCCGCTCGGGTGAGGCTTCCTGCCATGTGGGGATGGCTCATCGCCCGTCGGTAATGCCACGGCCGCTCGCGGCCCCCGACCCAGGTCATCATGCCGTCACCTCTCACGCGGGCCCGCGCCCGCGGCGCATTCCACGCCATCAGCGGCCCCGCCTCGAGGCGCTGGGCCGAGCGAGCGCTCTGGATCGCGCTCCTCGCCTTCCTGGGCGTTCGCATCTGGCCGCAGGTGGCGGCCGCGGCAGGCGTCGCCTCCTCCAACGCCGCCGCCCCGCGCATCGAGCTGACGACGCTCGACGGTGCCGCCGTGTCCACCGAGTCGCTGGCCGGCAAGGTCGTGCTGCTGAACTTCTGGGCGACCTGGTGTCCGCCTGCCGGGTCGAGATGCCCGGATTCCAGCGCGTCTACGAGCAGTTCCGCGGTGATGGCTTCGTGGTACTCGGCGTCTCGATGGACGGTGGCGGCTCGGAGGGTGTGCGCCGGTTCCTCGCCGCGCGACAGATCACCTATCCGGTCGCGATGGCGACGGCGGAGGCCGTTCGTGGCTTCGGTGGTGTGCGGCTGCTGCCGACCAGCTTCCTGATCGACCGCGAGGGACGTATCCGCAACGAGGTGAGCGGGCTGTTCGCGTCCGCGGCACTCGAGCAGGCAATCGGGCGGCTGCTGCGCGAGCCAACGCATCGGACCCTGACCGAGGCGCCACTGCTGCCCGGCCGGACGAGCACGCCGTGACCGACACGTCGACCATCTCGCTTGGCGTCGCCTTTCTGGCCGGGCTCGCGTCCTTCCTCTCGCCGTGCGTGCTGCCGATCGTTCCGGGCTACGTCACGTTCATCACCGGGCAGACGCTCGAGGAGCTCACCACGGGCAGCCGTTCGGCGGCCCGACGTCGCGCCGCGCTGCACGCCGGCCTCTTCGTCCTCGGCTTCTCGCTGGTCTTCGTCGCGCTTGGCGCAACGGCGACCGTCCTCGGGACCGTCCTCCGGCGGGCGCTCCCCCTGCTGCAGCAGGTGGGCGGCGTGATCGTCGCCCTGTTCGGGCTGTGGATGCTCGGTGTGCTCCGCTTGCCGGCGCTCATGCGCGAGCGACGTCTGCACCTCGCGACGAAGCCCGCGGGCATGGCCGGCACGCTCCTGGTGGGAATCGCATTCGGCGCGGCCTGGACGCCATGCGTCGGACCCGTGCTCGCCTCCATCCTGCTGTATGCCGGCCTCTCGACGACGATGGGCCGCGGCATGCTGTTGCTGGGCGCCTACGCCCTCGGACTCGGCCTCCCCTTCTGGTTCGCGGCAGTGGGACTCAACTGGTACCTCGCCGGGGTACGTCGCCTTGCGCGCTGGATGCGGCCGATCGAGCTCGTGGCCGGTGGGCTGCTGGTGGTGGTCGGTGTGCTCCTGTTCACCGGCCGACTCGCCCTCATGACGAACAGGCTGGCCGGCTTCGGCCAGCTCTTCACCATTGGTGGCTGACAAACATGAAGAATGCATTGGCAGTTCGCATCGTCGTCGCCGGACTCGTGCTCGCCGCGTGTAGCGACCACGATGAGCGAAAGCGGTCTGAGGTCGCGCCTGCGGTGGATTCTGCCATCGGGAGGGCCGCATCGCCGGACGCACCGGCTACCGCTCCAACGCGCGGGGAGGCGTCGGTCGCGGCCGTGCCGGGAGCACCCGCTGCTCCGGGCGTGCCTGCGCGGGTCGCGGCGCGCGCACCGGCGGGACGGCGTCAACTCGCCATCAACGATTTCGACATCACCAACATCGGCTACGACCGCGGCGACCCGCGCGCCCCCGTGGTGATCCTCGACTTCAGTGACTTCGGGTGCCCCTACTGCGGCGAGTTCTCGCGCCAGACCTACCCGGTGATCGAACGCGAGTACGTGCGTACCGGCAAGGTGTACTTCAAGTACATGCCGTTCATCGCCGGCTTTCCGCACGGCCGGGAGGCGACACGTGCCAGCGAGTGCGCGGCCGAGCAGGGGAAGTTCTGGGAGATGCACGACCGCATCTACGAGACGCAGGCCGAATGGCGGCGAGGCAACGCGGTGGATGCCCAGATGGCCGCCTTGGCTGGAACGATACCTCTGGACAGCGTGCGCTACGCGGCATGCTACCGTGACCGCCACACCGAGGCCCGAACGGCGAAGGCCACGGCGCTCGCGAACGAACTGGGTGTTCGCGTCACGCCGTCGTTCCTCGTGAACGAGCGGCCCGTCCAGGGTGCGCTGCCGATCGCGGAGTTTCGCAAGGTGATCGAGGCCGCGCTGCTCCTCGCCCGAACCCCGCGCTGAGAGGAGGGCTGTCATCGCCTTTCGGCCCCTGCTTCTCGCGTCTCGGCAAACGTTCCGCGCGAATGCCGTGACGACTTGCATAAACAACTATTAAACGATATAGTTGTAGCAGTGGCACGGTCGTGCCCATCGTCAATCCGCTCACCCGTCTCGCATGTTGTCATCGTCCATCGTTCCGCACGCCCTGTCCGCATCGTGGCCCTGGTACGTAGCGGGGCCGCTGATCGGCCTCTTCGTACCGCTGCTCCTTGTCGCTGGCAACAGGATGTTCGGAATTTCGAGCAACCTGCGTCACGTCTGTGCCGCCGTCGCCCCGGGTCGCGTGACCTTCTTCCGCTACGACTGGCGTCGTGCCGGCGGGTGGAACCTGGCGTTCGCCGTTGGCATCCTCCTCGGCGGCGCGCTGGCCGGCCGCTTCCTGGCAGGGGACGGAGTCGTTCACCTTTCGGCCGCGGCTCGGGCCTCGCTCGCCTCCTTGGGCGTGCATGACGTCACCGGGCTAGTGCCGCAGGAGCTCTTTCACTGGAGCGCGCTCGCCACCTGGCGCGGCCTCGTGATGTTCCTCGGCGGCGGCTTCCTGATCGGATTCGGGACGGCCTACGCCGGCGGGTGCACCTCGGGGCACGCGATCAGCGGACTCGCCGACCTGCAGCTTCCCTCGCTCGTGGCGGTGCTCGGCTTCTTCGCCGGCGGGCTCATCGCGACCTGGCTGATCCTGCCGCGCCTTCTCGGCGCCTGACCCCATGCCGCATTCCACGATCGAGACTCGTCCGAAAGTAACCGGCGACACGTCGCCCCTCGACGCGCCGAAGGAGGCTGCATCGCAGGCGCCTGAGGTTCACCTTGCCGGGCTCGTGATGTACGTCGTGATCGGCGTGCTCTTCGGGATCGTGCTGACCAAGTCCGAGGTGATCTCCTGGTTCCGTATTCAGGAGATGTTCCGCTTCCAGGCGTTCCACATGTACGGCGTTATCGGCACGGCGGTCCTGACGGCCGCGCTCTCCCTGCAGGTGATCAAACGCCTCGGGCTGCGTTCGCTGGATGGTCAACCGATCGCGGTGCCACCAAAGAGCATGGGGACCGGCACGCGCTACTGGCTGGGGGGCACGCTGTTCGGCCTCGGGTGGGCGCTAGTCGGCGCCTGCCCTGGCCCATTGTTCGCGCTCCTCGGCAACGGGATCGGCGTAATCATCGTGCCACTCGCGAGCGCGACAATCGGCACCTGGGTCTACGGCGCCATGCGGCCCCGGCTTCCACATTGACGCCGCCCCACTTTCATCATCCCTACCACCCTTTCGAGTTACCAATGGACCGATCATCTCGCATCCGCAGTCATGCTTCCCCCGTCCGGCTCGTCGTGGCGGCCGTTTCGCTCGTGGCGCTGTCCGCTGCCCTCGCCTGTAGCAGTGACGTGACCGCTCCACAAAACCAGCCATCGCGGATCACGGACGCCGTGAACGACTTCATTCCCACGTACACCGGTCCGAAGGGCGCCGATCTGGACGTCGTGAGCAATGAAAGCTCCTTCGACGGCTCGACGTTCTCCTTCGCCGGGACGATGAACGGGACGATCGGCACCA
>Ga0136611_10000403_pt1 | contig 28048 bp, 19 predicted proteins | sample AntDrymUQ2232306_2_FD_106645 | JGI IMG/M metagenome (GOLD analysis project Ga0136611, IMG submission 106645) | Polar desert sand microbial communities from Dry Valleys, Antarctica - metaG UQ223 (23.06) | ecosystem: Environmental > Terrestrial > Soil > Desert | place: Antarctica: Dry Valley...
GTCATGGTGTTGATGACGTTCTTGATCTGCAGAATTTCGCCCTGCGCCTGCACCGTGATCTTCTGGTTCAAGTCGCCGCTGGCGATCGCGGTCGCGACCTTCGACACGTCGCGCAGCTGCACCGTCAGGTTGCCGGCGAGCTCGTTGACGTTGTCGGTCAAGTCCTTCCAGGTGCCGGCGACGCCGCGCACGTCGGCCTGGCCGCCCAGCTGCCCTTCGGTGCCGACTTCCTTCGCGACGCGCGTCACTTCGGCCGCGAACGACGACAGCTGATCGACCATCGTGTTGACGGTGTTCTTCAGCTCGAGAATTTCACCGCGCGCGTCGACGGTGATCTTCTTCGACAGGTCGCCGCGGGCCACCGCCGTCGTGACGTCGGCGATGTTGCGCACCTGGTTGGTCAGGTTACTCGCCATCGCGTTAACGTTGTCGGTGAGGTCTTCCCACGTGCCGGCGACGCCGCCGACTTCCGCCTGGCCGCCGAGCTTGCCTTCCGTGCCGACTTCCTTCGCGACGCGCGTCACTTCCGACGCGAACGCGCTCAGCTGGTCGACCATGGTGTTGATGACGTTCTTGATCTGCAGAATTTCGCCGCGCGCCTGCACGGTGATCTTCTGATTGAGGTCGCCGCTGGCGATCGCGGTCGCGACCTTCGAGACGTCGCGCAGCTGCACCGTCAGGTTGCCGGCGAGCTCATTGACGTTGTCGGTGAGGTCTTTCCACGTGCCGGCGACGCCGCGCACGTCGGCCTGGCCGCCGAGCTGACCTTCGGTGCCGACTTCCTTCGCAACGCGCGTCACTTCCGACGCGAACGACGACAACTGGTCGACCATCGTGTTGACGGTGTTCTTCAGCTCGAGGATTTCGCCCTTGACGTCGACCGTGACCTTCTTCGAGAGGTCGCCCTTCGCGACCGCGGTCGTCACTTCGGCGATGTTGCGGACCTGACTGGTCAGGTTGCCGGCCATCGCGTTGACGTTGTCGGTGAGATCCTTCCAAGTGCCGGCGACGCCGCGCACATCCGCCTGGCCGCCCAGCTTGCCGTCGGTGCCGACTTCCTTCGCGACGCGCGTCACTTCCGATGCGAATGAACCAAGCTGGTCCACCATCGTGTTGATGACGTTCTTGATCTGCAGAATTTCGCCCTGCGCCTGCACCGTGATCTTCTGGTTCAAGTCGCCGCTGGCGATCGCGGTTGCGACGCGCGAGACGTCGCGCAGCTGCACGGTGAGGTTCGACGCCAGCTCGTTGACGTTGTCGGTGAGGTCCTTCCACGTACCGGCGACGCCGCGCACGTCGGCCTGGCCGCCGAGCTGTCCTTCGGTGCCGACTTCCTTCGCGACGCGGGTCACTTCCGAGGCGAACGAGGAGAGCTGATCGACCATCGTGTTGACGGTGTTCTTCAGCTCGAGAATTTCACCCTTGACGTCGACCGTGACCTTCTTCGACAGGTCGCCTTTCGCCACCGCGGTCGTCACTTCGGCGATGTTGCGCACCTGGCTGGTCAGGTTCGCGGCCATCAGGTTGACGTTGTCGGTGAGGTCTTTCCAGGTGCCGGCCACGCCCTTGACCACCGCCTGCCCGCCCAGCTTGCCTTCGGTGCCGACTTCGCGGGCGACGCGCGTGACTTCCGAGGAGAACGTACCGAGCTGCGCCACCATGGTGTTGACGACCTTGGCGGTGCGCAGGAATTCACCGGTCAGCGGACGATCGTCGATTTCGAGAGACATCGTCTGGGTGAGGTCGCCCTTGGCCACCGCGCCGATGACGCGGGCGACTTCGGTGGTTGGCTGAACGAGGTCCGAAACCAGCGTGTTGACCGATTCGACCGCGGTGCTCCACGCGCCCTCGGCGGATGGCAGCTGTGCGCGCTGTTTCACGTTGCCGGCCTTGCCGACGACCGTGCTGAGGCGCTCGAGCTCTTTGACGAGGCGCTCGTTCCGCTCAATCGCAATGTTGAGCGAATCACAAATCTTCCCGGCCAGACCCGTGCGGTCGTCGGGCATGCGGACGGTGAAATTACCGCGCTGGTAATTGGCGAGCACGCTATACAGAACCCTCAGGTCCAGCGCCTCCGTCCCTGCGCCGTCGGTCTTGACCGGACCGCGCACCTTGCTTCCAGCGACCTTGCGGGTCACGTGCATAGCGGGATACCTCGTGTTTTACGTAACTCAGCCTTTCATGCAAACTTCAGACCGGTCAGGCATGTGCCGTCTTTCACACCTGCTACCCTGATTGTGTAGGGCTGTCCCTAGTTTGCGGATGGGGTGGGTATTCCCGGGCGCCGGTTCAGGTCCCTTTTGTCTGGCACTGATATTGAAGTCGAACACCGTCTCGGGCACACAGCCCGTAGGAGGACCGATGAACTTTAAGAACGGATATCTCGCGATCGTACTAATGAGCGGCCTCTCTGTGGCTGCCTGCTCGAATACCGCAGCGGGTGTCAAGAAGGACGCCGACATCAATGCGGACAAGGCAGCAACCGCTGCTGACAAGGCTGAGGACAAGGTCGATCCTGCCATCGACAAGGCCCAGGCCGCGGGGCACGAAGCCGCCGCTGACGCCAAGGGCGCCGTGCGCGAAGCCGGTAGCGCGACCGCAGCGGCGCTTGAAACCATTGACGTGAAGTCGGCGCTGATGGCCGATCGCACGGTGGACGCGAGCCACATCAACGTGGACACGTTCCACGAAACCAAGACCGTCGTGCTCAAAGGTTCCGTGAAGAGCGCGGCGCAGCGTAATGAAGCCGCCAGGATTGCGGCCGCTGAAGCGCCGGGCTATCGCGTCGACAACCAGCTGACGGTGGTTGCGAACCCTTAAGACAGTCCCTTCTGGGGGTAAGACCGGAGGCTGAGTGCTCACACATTCGCCTTCGGTCTTTTTTTTCAGCTCGGCCTCATCCGACTGCGGTTGCCAAGTGGTAAGGTTGGAAAAAGTTAATGCAATTCCTGTTGGCGCTGTTGTTCCTCACTGTTGCAATTGATTCAGCACCCGCTCAAACCCCACGCCCCGCCTCCGTCGAAGAACTCAAGCAACTGTCGATCGAAGAGCTGGTCGACACCGACGTGACCAGCGCGTCGCGCCGCATCGAGCGGCTTTCCCATGTCGCCGCTGCCATCACCGTGATCTTCGCGGAGGACTTGCGGCGCATGGGCGTGACTACGTTGCCGCAGGTGTTGCGATTGGCCGCGCACCCTTGACGTCGCACAGGTCTCGGGCCCGCAATACGCGATCAGCGCGCGCGGCTTTTCCATCAGCACCGCGAACAAGATGCTGGTATTGATCGACGCACCGTCTACTCGCCGGTGTTTGCCGGCGTGTTCTGGGAAACTCAGGACGTCATCATTCAGGATATCGAGCGCATCGAGGTGACCCGCGGGCCAGGCGGCAGCGTGTGGGGCGCCAACGCCGTCAACGGCGTGATCAACGTCATTACCCGGAAGGCCGCTGACACCCGCGGCACCTTCGTGAATATTTCTAACGGCACTAGCATGCTGGGGCCGTATGCGATTCGCCACGGCGGTCGCCTCGGCGATACAACCTCCTATCGCGCCTATGCCAAGCTCCGCTTTGAAGACGCGCATCAATTGGTGAGCGGCGCAAGCGCGCAGGATGATGTCGATTTCGGGCAGGCCGGGTTTCGCATCGAATCGGAACGGCCTGCCGAGTCGATCGCCTTCTTCCAGGGGCGACGTCTACACCGGCACGACCGGACTGACGGGTGGCGCCGAAGCGAATATCTCCGGAGGGAATTTGCTGGCGCGGTGGTCGCAGACCTCCGGGGAGCACATCTCCAGCGTGCAGGCGTATTACGATCACACCTATCGGCGCGCGCCCAATCAATACTGCGGCGTGCTCAACACCTTCGATCTGGATGCGCAGCATCACACGTTGACGCGACGCGAGGTGCGCTCGCGTGGCTCGAAGAAGAAGCCCGGGCCGTCGCCTAGATCGTCGCCGTCATAACGGCGGTAGCCCGTGCCGAACACGAGGTTCTGGCGGCCCTGTTCGTGCAGGACGAGAGCCACGTGGCCGGTGGGTTTTTCGTGACGGCTGGATCGAAATTCGAGCGCAACTTACCGCCAGTCGCTGCGCGAGCGCGTCTCGATCGACCTGGCCGGCTTAGGTCAACCGCTACGACGATTTGCGCACGCAGGGGTTCCGCCCGTGATCACGCTGCTGCGGGATCGGCGGCTGGGCGCCGGTATGCCCGCCGCGACGATCGCCCTGACCGCCTACACGCCAGCCGCGCCGATCGCGACCGCGCCATCGCCGCCGGGTTCCGCGAACACCTCACCAAACCGGTGAATCCGGACATCCTGCTGCAAACGCTGGAAGATTTGCTCGCAGAAGACGCCGCGCGCCCGGTGTGAGCCTCACTGCTCAGGTTGCGTCTGGCACCTCGACTGTTCGATAATCGCCCGTTCCCCCGGCTTTCCCACAATTAGCTGGCGCTAGCCACGCATTCGTCAGCAGAGGTGTCTTTGTATGGTCCCGACCGGATTTTCTGAGGCAATCGCCGATCGCATTGCCGCTGAACACGCCCTGCTGGCGGCGCGATGGTTCGCGCGCCTGCGCGACCTGATTCCGGTTGAAGCCAACGAAGTGTTCCCGAGCGACAGCCTGCTCGACCATATCCCTTCCTTGATCGTCGACATCGCGGCGTACCTGAAAGCGCCCGAGGACGAAGCCATCGCCGCCAACACCACCGTCGTCGAGAAGGCGCGCGAGCTCGGCACACTACGCCATCAACAGCGCGCGTCGCTCCACCAGGTGCTGCGCGAGTACCAGCTGCTCGGCGGCATCCTGTTGCGGTTTGTCGAAGAGGAGTCGATTCGGATGATGCTGACGCCGCCGGCGGCGGAGTGTGTCGCCCTGGTGTCGCGCCTGCATCACGCGGTCGGCATGCTGCTTCAGGAGACGGTCGAGACCTTCGTCGGCCTGTATACGCAGACCATCACCGACCAGTCCGAGCGCCTGCGCCAATTCACCCGGATGGCGACGCACGAGTGGCGGCAGCCGTTGGCGCCGATTTCGACCGCCGTGTCATTGTTACGGCTGCCCGGCTTGCACAGCGCGCAGCAGGCGCAGACCGTGGAGCTGATTGCCCGCAACGTCACCAGCCTGGTCGAAATGACCTACAAGCTGGAGCGGCTCGCGCGCATCGACGATGCGATCGATAACGCCAGCCTCCAAAACGTATCGATTTCGACCGTCGCCGCCGAGGCCGCGCGCCAACTGCGTGAAATGGCCGACGCGCGCGGGGTCAGGCTGGCGATCGCCGCCGACATGCCGGAGTTGATCATTGATGTCGGCCGCCTCGAGCTGACGCTGGTCAACCTGCTCTCGAATGCCATCAAGTACTGCGATCCGGCAAAAGCGGATTCGTTTGTGGAGGTCACCGCGCGCGGACTGGACGACGGCGCGTGCGAAATTTGCGTGCGCGACAACGGTATCGGCATCCCCGCGAACAAGATCTCGCAGATCTTCCGGCGCTTCATCCGCGCCCACGCGGAGCGCACCGACCTCGAAGCGGTGACCGGCGTCGGACTGGGACTGGCGATCGTCGATGATTGCGTGATCGCCATGAACGGCACGATCACGGTGGAGTCGACGGAAGGCCTGGGCACGACGTTCTGCATGACGTTACCGCCGACGCCCGTGACCGTCGCCACGCCGACCGAGCTGCTGAAGCCGGTGCCGGGAGGCGTCTGGACGCTCGAACCGACCCGCTAGTCGCGCGGTCCGGCGTCGGCGCGTATCGTTGAGTTTGCGCCCGACGGCGAAATTCAGGCACCATCTGTACACCGTTGGCCGAACGTTCACATTCTGAAGAGTCCACCGGCGCGGCATCTGGTTTCCCTCCGACGACGGCTGCCGGTGAGGCGCCCCTCGATCCGCGCGACGGCTTCCTGGTGCAGCTCGACGACACGCTTCGCCCTCTATCCGACGCGTCGGACATCACCCTGACCGCCGCCCGGATGCTGGGACAACACCTCGCCGTCAATCGCTGTGCGTATGCCACGGTCGAGGCCGACGAAGATACTTTCGAGCTCGTCGGCAACTTCAACGTTGGCGTCGACAGCATTGTCGGGCGCTACACGTTCCGCCAGTTTGGCGAAGAATGCCTGCGCTTGATGAGGGCCGGCGAACCCTATGTCGTGTCCGACAGCAGCCGCGACCCTCGGGTGACGCCCGCCGAACGCCCATCCTACGTCGCGACTGCTATCGAGGCCGTGATTTGCGTCCCGGTCCTGAAGTCGGGGCGGTTCGTGGCTGCGATGGCCGTCCACAGCGCCGTGCCGCGGACCTGGCACCGGGACGAGGTCGGGCTGGTGCAGCGCGTCGCCAGCCGTTGCTGGGAGTCGATGGAACGCGCGCGCGTGACGCAGAGCCTGGAAAGGAGCGAACGCCAGTTTCGCGCCATGGTGAACGCGATTCCCAACCTCGCGTGGATGGCAAGGCCCGACGGGTGGATCTACTGGTACAACGAGCAGTGGTACCAGTACACCGGTACGACACTCGAAGACATGGCCGGGTGGCGATGGGAAAGCGTCCATCATCCCGACGCGATCGCCGACGTCACGACGCGCTGGCAGCAGTCGATTGCGGAGGGGCGCCCATTCGAGATGGTGTTTCCCCTGCGCGGGGCCGATGGTCACTACCGGCGGTTCCTGACCCGCGTCAACCCGGTACGCGATGCCCACGGCGACGTCGGGCATTGGTTTGGCACGAACACGGACATCGAAGATGAGTGTCGCGCAACCGAGCTGAATGCCGAGCTGCGCGAACGAGAACGGATCGCGCGCGAAGAGGCGGAGCTGCAGAAGCGGCTGTTGTATTCGCTGTTCATGCAGGCGCCAACGCTGATCGCGATCTTGCGCGGCCCCGATCACATCGTCGAGCTGGCCAACCCGCCCATCTGCGAATCCTGGGGTCGGACGCAACCGCAGGTGCTGCATCGCTCGTTGTTCGATTCGATGCCCGAACTGCGTGGACAGATCTTTCGATCGCTGCTCGACGAGGTGTTTCGCACCGGCATCGCACATGCGGGCCATGAGACGCCCGTCGTGATCGACCGCGGCGAGGCGGCGCAGACCAGGTATTTCAACTTCGTCTACTCTCCGTTCAGCAACATCGACGGGGTGGTCGAGGGGGTGTTCATGATCGCCAGCGACGTGACCGATCAGGTGCTGGCGCGCAACCAGGTAAGTCAGCTGCGCGACGCCGCCGAGGCGGCGAACCGCGCCAAGGACGAGTTTCTGGCCATCCTCGGGCACGAGCTCAGGAATCCGCTGTCGCCAATCCTGACCGCGCTGCACCTCATGAACCTGCGTGGCAGCGATGACACGCAGCACGAGCGCACGATCATCGAGCGGCAGGTGCGGCATCTGACGCGCCTGGTCGATGACTTGCTGGACGTGTCGCGCATCGCCCGGGGCAAGGTCAAGCTCACCCGCGAGGTGGTTGAAATCGCCGAGATTACTGCGAGGGCGATCGAGATGATCAGCCCGCTGCTCGAGCAACGCCGGCATGCCTTGGTGGTGGACATCCCGAAGCACGGCCTCGCCGTCGCCGGCGACGCCATCAGGCTCTCCCAGATCGTCTCCAATCTGGTCGCCAACGCGGCCAAATACACGGCTCCCGGCGGCCAGATTACGATCGCGGCGGATGGCGTGGACGACGAGGTCGTGCTGCAGGTGCGCGACAACGGCGTCGGCATCGCTGCGGAGGTCCTGCCCCAGGTTTTTGATCTGTTCGTGCAGGGGCAGCAGTCGCTGGATCGCTCCCAGGGAGGCTTGGGGCTGGGCTTGACGATTGTGCGAAATCTGACCGAGGCGCATGGTGGCCGCGTCTCCGCACATAGCGAGGGTCCGGGACTCGGCAGCCAGTTTGTCGTGCGTCTACCGCGCGTGACAGCCGTGGCTGCGAAAGCCGATCGACCTGCGGCTGGCGGCTCGAGCGTCGCGCACCCACGGGTGCGACCCGGCAGTGTCCGGGTGCTGGTCGTCGACGACAATATCGACGCCGCAATGGCTCTCAGTGAAGTACTGAAGCTCCACAACCATGATGCACGAGCCGCGCACGATGCCCCGGCGGCGCTCCGGGTGGCCGCCGAGTTCCAGCCGACGGTTGCGATTCTCGATCTCGGGCTGCCGGTCATGGACGGCTATGAGCTGGCCGCCCGGCTGCGGACGCTGCCGGGCCTCGAAGCGATCCGCCTCATTGCACTCACCGGTTACGGCCAGGAGGCGGATCGGACGCGGACCCAGCTCGCAGGCTTTGAGCTCCACCTCGTCAAGCCGGTTGATTTCCACGCCGTCGAGGCGGCACTCGTTCCCTGACGTCACCGGCGATTGTCAGTCGCGGTTTTTCTTCCAGTCGTCTTCGAACACGGCCGCCATGCGCCTGACCGTGCGCAGGTCCTTGGTGATCAAGCCAACCTCGCGGCGCTGATCCAGCTCGAGCTTCCGCAGGCTCTGGCTGCCGACAAACGCCGTCTGGCGATCGCGAATCATGCAGCGCACGTGCAGCTTCATGGTCGAGAACTTCCGCACCCGCCACGGCAGTTCTGCGGCCCACTTCTCCTCGACGCGGCCGAGCACCTTGATTTTCACGCCGGCCTCGGCGCGCGCCTTCAGGAGCGCGATCATTTGGTCGTCGGTCAGGCTGGTGTCGTAGATCAGCAATTCCTTCCTCGCGCCGGCGATGAAGGCAGACAGCCGCTTGCGTGCGTTCTCGGGACTCACGACCAGGCGCGACGACACGATCGCCGGCGCGGTGCGGTTGTGATCGGCGTCGATCACCTTCAGGATGTCGCGGACGATTTTCGGGTTGCGCGTGACCAGGCCGAGACTGCGGCTCTTCTCGATGTCCTGCTTGGTGTAGTTAAAGCCGAGCACGAAGGCGCGGCTGCCATCCACGATCAGCAGCTTGCCGTGGTAGCGGACCATGTCGTCGGCGGTGCGCGACAGCGTCACGCCGACCTTCAACAGGTGGCTTTCGAGCTTGCGCAGCTTGCTCTCGCCGCCGCGGTTGGTGTGCGCAATCAGCGCGCGGACCGCGACGCCACGGCCGACCGCCGCGGTCAGCGCCTTCTCGATCGGATCGAGATCGAACCGGAAGATCACGATGTCGATGGTCTTCTTGGCACGGTCGATGGCCGCGACGATCGGCGCAACGCCGTCATCCGGCTGCGTAATCAGCTGCATGTGACAGTGTACTCCGGCGCCGGCGCGCGCTAATCCGAAAGCGAATCAAGCAACGCAAATAGGGCTTGCGGCTCTACCGGCTTGACCAGGTGATACTCGAAGCCGGCCGGAGCAGCGCCAGGCCCTCGAGCTGCGGCAGCATGACGTTCACCAGGACCAGGTCCCATGACTCTTGCCGCGCGAGCGCCAACGCCGCCGCGCCGTCGCGCACGGCAACGACGTCGTGGTCGGCACTAAGCGATCGTGCAACGTCGTCGAGCGTGGCCTGGTTTTCGTCGGCCACCCCTATAAAGGCGTTGACGCCGCCGGGCCGCATACGTAGATTGTGGCGTCGTCTAGTGCGGTTCGCTCTGCCAGGAGGCTCACACCCATGCGATTCGTCACCCGCGTTGCCACGTTCTTGCTGTTAGCCAGCTCGATCGCGTTCGCGCAAGGCGGCGCGACGTCGTCGATCTCCGGTGTCGTCAAGGATGAAGGCGGCGGCGTGCTGCCAGGCGCGAACGTCGTCGCGGTCGGCACCGCGACGGGCACGCGATCCGAAACGATCACCAACAACAGCGGCGCCTACTCGATTCCCGCGTTATCGGCCGGCGTCTACACCGTCACCGTGTCGCTGACCGGCTTCAAGACCTCCGCCATCAACAGCGTTCGGGTGCAGCTCGGGGTGCCGACCACTGTCAACGCAACGTTGGGCGTGGGCACACTCGAGGAAACCATCACGGTCAGCGGCGCCGGCGCGGAGCTGATCAACACGCTGACACCGGCGGTCACGGCGACGATGAACGTCGAGCAGATCGCCGTGATTCCGACCCCGACCCGCAATGCCTTGAACGCGGTGACGTTCATGGTCGGCGTCAACACGTCCGGCGGCATGCGCGGGTCGACAATCAACGGCCTGCCTGAGTCATTCTTGAATCTGACGCTCGACGGCGTGAGCAACAATGACACCTTCAACAAGAACGGCGATGGGTTCTTCTCGCCGGTGCGGCCGCGCCAGGATGCGGTCGAAGCCGTTACCGTCACCACCGCGGTCGGGGGCGCGGAGGTGGGCGGCCATGGCGGCGCGACCATCAACTTCGTGACGCGCTCGGGCACCAACCGCTTCACCGGCAGCGCCTACGAATACTTCCGCGACAAGAGCCTCAACTCGAATTACTACTTCAACGAGATCAATCGACAGCCCAAGAACGACGTGCGCGTGAACCAGTACGGCATCCGCCAGGGCGGGCCGATCCTGCGAAACAAGGCGTTCTTCTTCGGCCATTTCGAGGCAGTGCGCAATCCGAATGACGCGTCGCGGACGCGAACGTCGCTGCACCCACGGTCCCTCGACGGGTGGTTCCGCTACAACGTGGCCGCCGGCGGCCAGGTTGCGGTTCGTGAAGTGAACGTGCTCGATCTCGCGCGCGCCAACGGACAGATCGCCACCACCGATCCGCTGGTGATGCGCACGCTGCAGTCGATCCAGGGTTCGTCGCAGATCACCGGCAACGCGACCGACGCCAGCGATCCGCTGCTGCGCAGCTATTTCTTCCTGAACGAAGGCTACCAAAGTGAGAACCAGCCGGCCTTTCGGCTCGACTTCAATCTGAGCCAAAATCATCGCCTGACCGGCACCTACAACCATTTCTTCGAGACGCGCGCCCAGGATCACATCAACGGCACCGACCGGCGGTTTCCAGGCTCGCCGAACTATCGCCAGGTGAAAACGACGCGGCCGACGCGCTCGGTCGCGCTGCGCTCGACGCTATCGAACAACAAGGTCTCGGAGTTCCGGTTCGGCATCACCCGTGGCGAGCGGCTGTTCTTCGGCCGCGAAGAACTGGACGCGCCGAGCCGGTCGACGTTCGACGACACCAATGGTTACGCGTTGAACCTCGATACCAACATCGGCCTGACCGACTGGCACATCACCAATACGCTGTCGTCGCGCAGCGGCTACCAGTACACCTTCGATGAGACGCTCAACTGGCAGAAGGCCAATCACAGCCTCACCATCGGCGTCAGCGCGTTTCTGGGCCGCGCCTGGGAGGATTCTCGGCAGCTCACGCCCGGCATCGAGCTTGGCTTCGAGAACACGCTCGACCCCGCCGCCGGCCTGTTCACGGGGGCGAACTTTCAGGGCGCGTCCGCGGCGCAGCTGACCGACGCGCGCGAGCTCTACGCGCTGCTCACCGGCCGTGTCATCTCGGTCAGCGGTCTTGCCGCCCTCGACCCCGAAACCAACAAGTACGTCGGGTTCGGGCGCCGCCGGCGGGCCGGCACCCTTGACGTCTACTCTGGGTTCATCCAGGACGCGTGGCGTTTGACGCCATCGCTGACCGTCAACCTCGGTCTTCGGTGGGACGTGCAGATGCCGTTCAAGCCGACCAACGACACCATGACGACCGCGGCGCTGGCGGACATCTGCGGCGTGTCCGGCATCGGCAGCGGGGGCATCTACGACGCGTGCAACTTCTACGCGCCGGGAGCGGGCGGCGGCAAGGTGCCGGAGTTCACGCAGCTCAGCGCGGGCACCCGGGGCTACAACGTCGACTGGAACAATTTGGCGCCGAATATCGGCTTCGCGTGGCGTCCTGAAGTGGAGAACGGCTGGTTGCGAACGCTGCTCGGCGATCCGCAGCAGGCGACGATTCGCGGCGGCTACGCTGAGTCTTTCGAACGTCAGGGCATTGGAGGATTTACGGGCATTTACGGCCCCAATCCAGGCAGCACGCTGAGCCTCACCCGCAACGCCAATACCGGCATCGTCGGGCCAGGAGAAGCATGGCCGGTTCTGTTGAGACAGCCCGAACGCCTCTACCAGGCACCGTTCCCGGAGTCACCGACATTCCCGATCGCGATCCGCCCGAACCGCGCCGACGACATCAACGCATTCCATCCGGATATCCAGGTAGCCTCCGCCCGTTCGTGGACCATGGGCGTGCAGCGTGCGATCAGCACGAACATGGCGCTTGAGGTGCGCTATGTCGGCACGCGCGGCGTGAACCAGTGGTCCACGCTGAACTACAACGAGCGCAACGTGATCGAGAACGGGTTTCTCGACGAGTTCAAGCTGGCCATGCTAAACCTGGAGGCCAACAACCGCGCCGGCGGTACGCGCGCCGGCTCCTTCGCCTACTACGGCGCGGGCAGCGGCACTGCTCCCCTGCCGATCTACCTCGCTTACCTGAACGGCCGCCGCGACGCCGACAATCCGAACGCCTACACCGGTGGTGCCACGACGTGGAGCAACGCCACCCTGGCGGGGCGACTGGTGCAGACCAACCCCAATCCGAACTTCGTGAGTTCGACGACAGTGACCTCCACCGCAGCAAATGGCCGCAACAACAATGCCGCCGGCGATCTCGACAATAATCTGACCTTCCGCACCAACGCTCTCGCCGCGGGACTGCCGGCGAATTTCTTCGTCGTCAATCCAAACGCCAACGTCGTCAACATCCGGGACAGCGGCGCGTTCAGCGACTATCAGGCGCTGCAGGTCGAGCTGCGGCGGCGCCTGTCAGATGGCCTGGCCGTCAACGGTAGCTATCAGTACGCGCTCCAAGAAGGGTCGGAATTTCTCGGCTTCCATTTTGGACGTGCATCGAACGGCGTTAATGCGAGCATCCGGCACGCCGTGAAGGCGCAATGGGACTGGCAAATACCGGTGGGCAACCAACGGCGGTACGGCACCGGCTGGCCGGCGGCACTGCGGGCGGTGGTCTCAGACTGGCAGTTCAATGGCGCGGGGCGCTTCCAGCAGCGCACCACGAACTTCGGCAACGTCCGGCTGGTCGGGATGAGCAAACAGGAAGCGCAACAGCTGTATCGTTGGGATCCGCGGCCGGACCCGCAGACCGGCGAAATCCGGGTGTTCGCGTTTCCCGACGATGTCATCCTCAATACGCGGCGGGCGTTCAGCGTCAGCACCACGAATCCGAACGGCTTCAGCGATCTCGGCGTGCCCGAAGGGCGTTACTTCGCGCCTGCCAACAGCGCCACGTGCATTCAAGTGAAGGCCGGCGATTGTGCGGACCGAGCGGTCGTGCTGCTCACGCCGTGGTTTACGCGATTCGACATCGGGGTGACCAAGCGCGTGCCGATGGGCGGCAGCAAGAGCTTCGAGTTCCGCCTCGACGTGCTGAACGTGTTCGACAATGTCAACTTCACGGTGACCGATGCGTCGCGCACGCCAGGAGCCGGAGCCGGCATTTTCCAGGCCGATACCGCCTACCGGGATCTGGACAACACTTACGACCCCGGGGGGCGCCTCGGACAGGTCGCGATTCGCTTCAACTGGTGAGTGGGATCGGGGATCGGGGACGTCACCCTGATCCCTGATCCCTGATCCCTGATCCCTGATCAGCTGTAAGCGGCGCCAACCATAATGCGGCGGATGCGGCACCATGGCGATCCGTGCGAGGGGTGGTTGATCTGCACCGGCTGCCCCTTGGCGTCGCCCGTGGTCCCGAACATCTCCCACGACTCCTTGCCGGAGGTCGCATCGAGGTTCTGCCAGAAATCGGTCGTGATCGCGTTATAGGTGACGTCGCTCAGCATGCGCGTCTTCTTGCCGTCCTTGATCTCCCAGAACGCGTCGCCGCCGAACTGGCCGTTGAAGCGCTGCTGGTCGATCGAATAGCTGCCGCGGCCGTCGATCAGGATGCCGTCCTTGGTGTCGGCGATGATCTGCTCCGGCGTCGGCGATCCCGGCGGGCCCGGCTCGACGTGGACGTTGGGCATGCGCAGGAACGGATAGTTGCGCCACGAGGTGGCAAACGTGCAGCCCTTCGACGCGGTCTGCCCGATGTAGTGCGCGGTCTCGCGGTTGGTCTGCAGGTCCACCAGCCGGCCTTCCTGGATAATCGGCCAGCGTTGCGACTTCACGCCGTCATCGTCGTAGCCGACGGTGCACATGCCGCCCTCAAGCGTGCGGTCGCATGTCACGTTGAACAGCTTCGAGCCCATCATCAGTTTGCCGACATCGCTCGCCTTGACGAAGCTGGTGCCGGCGTAGTTGGCCTCGTAGCCGACGATGCGGTCGAGTTCGGTGGGATGCGCGACGATCTCGTGAATCGTCAGCATCGCGTGTGCGGGCGTCATGATCAGGTCCTTCAACCCGACCCCGACTGGCGGCGCGGTGCAGTGTTCGACCGCCTCGTTCGCGATGCGCTCGACGTTCTCGAGCATCTTGGCGTCGAGCACCACCTCGTAGCCCGCCGACTTGGGCGCCACCGAGAAGGTGCGCGACTTGGACTTGCCGTTCTTGAGCGCCGTCACCGTGAAGCCCGGCGACGTGCGCCAGATCTCCTGCTCGATATAAGAGCCTTCTGACGTCGCCAGGTACTTCCACTCGTAGTCGAAGGCCATGTTCGACTGGACGCGGATCACGCCGGGGACCTTGAGGGCGGCCTCGTTGATCTTCATCAGGAAGCCGATTTTGTCGTCGAGCGACACGTCTTCGGGCTTCTGCTTGACCGGGACCGACCAGTAATCCTGGTAGGCCTCGACCGGGGCCAGCTTCACTTCGAAGCGCTTGCTGACCGCGCTGGCCTTGGCCACCTCGCTCGCCTGCGCGGTGATCTTCTTGATGTCGGCTTCGGTGACGAACGGGCTGCTGGCAAAACCCCATACGCCGCTGTGAATCACGCGGACGCCGAAGCCCGCGCTGGTCTCCATTCCGCCGGAGCCGAACCCGAACGAGTCGGTGACAATGCGGTCGCGGACCGCGACGCTGTCGGTGACGTTGCGCGTAAAGCGAATGTCGGCGTAGCTGCAGCCGAGGCGCTTGGCCTCGTTGAGGGCCACGTCGGACATGCCCTTGAAGCGCGAATCCATCACGCGCGCTTTCGGGGACTGCGCGACCAGGTCGCCGACCAGGTCGCTGGCATACAGCGCCACGCCCGTGGCGCTGAGAGTTTTTACGAAGTCTCGTCTGTTCATGGATTAGACCGCCGGAGAAATGGACGTCATCGTGAAATCTTCGAGGCGCATGGACGGCACCAGCGCGGTGCCGGGGTTGTCGTAGGCCTCACCCGTGTGCATAGGAATCGATGGCCCAAGCCCGGTGATGTTGTTGAAGCTCACCGCCGGCGATTCGTTCCAGCGGAAGTTCTGCACCGGCGCGACGATCTCGCCGTTCTCGATCAGGAACAACCCGTCGCGCGTCATGCCGGTGTTGAGCAGCGTCATGTTGTCGACCGGCCGGATGTACCAGAAGAACGACACCAGCAGGCCGCGCTTGGTGGTCTTGATCATTTCAGCGATGCTCATCGTCCCGCCTTCCATCACCAGGCTCATGCCCGGCGCGGTCGCGGTCGGTTCCTTCTTCTGGCGCTGCGCCCAGAAGCGATCGTAGAACAGGTTCTTGACGACGCCCTTCTCGACCCAGGTCACGGGTATGGCGGCAAGGCCATCCTGGCCGACCGGCGACTGGCGCAGGATCGGATTGCCGATCTCGCTGCGCAGCGTGAAGTTGTCGCCGAACACTTTTTCACCGAGCCGCGTTTCTCCGCGCTGCTTGCCGCTCATGAAGCTGCGGCCTTCTTCGGCGTTGCGCGCGTTGAAGGCGCCGAGCATCAGCGACAGGTAGCGGGCCGCCGGCCGCGGCTCGAGGATCACGGTGTAGTTGCCCGGCTCGATTGCCCTCGGCTTGCGCGACTTCAACGCCTTGTCGGCGGCGACGTTCGTGAGCATTTCGGCATCGATGTTCTTGATGTCCTTGACGCCAGTGGTGCCCGCCCATCCGGATCCGGTTTGATCCGGCGTGCGGCAGGTCAGGATGAAGCTGGCGTCGGCGTAGTGGAAATAGGTGAACAGGCCTTCGCTGTTGGCGCTGGCATCGACCCAGTCGAACTTGGGGATGTAGCCGGCGCCGAGGACGCCGCGCTTTTCGCAGATGTCGGTACTCGCCTTGACCATCTTGGCGCGCTCGGCCGGTCCGAAATTAACGGCCGATGGGAGCGCCGCGTCCACTTCGATGTAGTTTTGTGGCGGCTTGACCAGCGGCATTAGCTCGGGGTTCTCAGGCTTACGTCGCGCCAGGGCCTGCACAGCGTCGATGGTGCTCTTGAGGGTTGCATCGTCGAACTGGTGGGTCGTCGCATTCGCCGTCTTCTGGCCGTAGCGAACGGTGATCGTCACTTCCTGATCGTGCTCGATCAGGTTTGCGGTGATGCTCGAGTTCGCGAAGCGCGTGGCCGATCGCTCGCCGCCGGAGAACCGCACTTCCACCGCGTCGGCCTTGCACATGTTCAAGACCTTGTCGGTGATCTGTTTGATTTCGTCTCTCGAATAAGCCATTGAGTCAGGTCGTCAGGTTGTCAGGTTGTCGGGCCGTCAGGGTTTGACTATCTTAATCCGGCGTGGCGTCGCAGCCACCACTCGATCGACAGACAGCCCGCGAACGGAAGCAGCCACCATGCAGCGCGCATGGGATGAACTGTCGTCGTGACCGTCGCAGACATCGGTGCGGTTGCAAGCGCGCGAGCAAGCAAAGCCTCCTCACCCGCGCGGCCGATGACGCCGCCTGACGCGATCACACGACGCTCCAGCTTCGCCAGGGTTTGCTCGACGCCATACGCCGGCGTAGCGGCAACGGCGATCGAACCTGCGACCTGGCGATCGTTGATCGCCGCTTCGATGCTGCACGATCCGCTGCTCGAGACCGGCAGCTCACCCATAAATTCGCCGTGCGCGCCTGCGGGCCACACGCGAATTACGGTGGCCAACGCGGAACCGCAACGCGCAATTACGCTCGCCTCAGTTGCGGGAGCAGGCGCCATCCGCCGGTCGCGCAGCGTGAATCGTGCACGGGAGCCGCGTGCGGACAGCGCATCCTCGAACCTCAGTTGAAGACCTTCCCCCGAAGCCGAGCCCTCGGCAATCAGCGAGCGCCAGAATTGGTCGAATCCACCTGCATCGAGGTCCCGGTAGCGCCATGCGTCCATCGCGCCGGAGATCACCATGCGGCCACCGCCAACCGGCAAGACGACGATCGACGCCGACGATCCCGAGCGTGCGAGCACGGTCGCGGTCATTGGCAACCGCTCGGCGTGCAGCACTTCGCTGGCGTGAAGCGCACCCACCGTCTCGGGCGTCGCCGCCAGGTGCTCGGTCCATGTCCCGGGGAGCAGGCGGGACCAAGGTCCCGCAGGTGCCCGCTCAGGCAGCAGCACCAGCGTGCCCCCGCGGACGCGAACGAATTGCTCGAGCAGCGCGACATCGCTCGACGTCAACGCGTCAACACCGCCGATCACGGCCGTTGACGCCAGGTCGAGCGCGGCGACGTCGAGGCGTCCATTCGCCGTGCCTGCGGAGAGGGCCGGCGCCAATCGCGCACGGTAGCCGACCGCGAACCGCCGATCGTCCTCGATCGCCCGCCGCACAAAGGTGCTGCTCCACGACGGGCGCGCGTCGAAGACCAGCACCGTTGAGCGGGTCACTCCGATATCGACGCCGATATCGACGTGATTGTCGATGAGAGTCCGCTCGCCTTCGAACGGCGGCACGTCGATGCGTAACGCGCGCGCACCGGTGTCGATTGGCCACCACGGCACGTCGATCGTCAGCGTGGACGCGCCGGACCACTCGCGCGTGGCGCTACCGATTACCGCCCCGCCGTCGAGGACGCGCACCTCCGATTTCATCGCGGCGCCGACGCCGGTGCCAGAGAGTTCGATTCGCGCCACGCCGCCCGCGCTGTGATGTCCGCGCGACACTGAAATCGAGCGTACCGCGACGTTCGAACCGTCACCAGGCGCAACGGTGAATAGGGACAGCGGCTTGGACAGATCGCTCGGGACGCTCGCATCGATCGAACCGTCGGCAATCACCACGCATTGTTCATCCCGACCGCAAGGCATCCGAGATTGGCCTTCGCGAGGTTCAACAACCCACCCAGGCAGGTTCGCGGTTAGCGCTCGTTCCACCGTCACTGTGGGCGCCGAGGTCATGCGGATCGCAATCAGCCTTTGTTGCGGAGGCCGCGAGCTCGACAACGCCGGGTCCATCAGGCCGGCGATCGCAATCGCGATTGCGATCACGCGCAGCAGCAGGCGGACGGGTCGTTGATTCATTCTTTCCGCCTCAGCTCATCGGCGAGGCTGCCGGCGAGGGCGTCACCACGAATACCGATGGCGCTCGTAGCTGGCAGCGTTCTCAACGCATGGGCGGTGATCGCCCGCATCGCCGCGGTGATCGCCTCCTGTCGGACGTTCGCGTCGCGTGCCGAGGCGATCGCGACTGCCGCCTGTTGGAGCTCGAGCGCGACCGGATCGATGGCGGCGACGCGAGCCGCGAGCGCCGCGTCGCTCCTCGCGGTGCCGCCGGCGGCGGAGACGAGCTCGCGCATCACCCGTCGATGCCCAGTCATTGAGGTGCTGAGCGCGGGCGATGATTGATCGCGCAGCCACGACCGCGCTTCAGTGCGCGTGCCGCTCAACCGGCGCGTCACGTCGATCCGCGATCGATCGGGCAGGGTGCGGAGAAAATACCGCCGGCGATCCAGTGCGCGCTCGAGGCTGGCCAGCGCCTCGCGCTCGAACACCAGCGCCTCCCTGGGCCGTCCGTCATTCAACAGCGCTTCCGCGCGCGACATCGCATTGAGGGCCCGCATCATCTCGACCCGCCCGGTGTTCTGCATCCGGCCCTCGGCCAGTTCGTGGGAGTGCGCAGCCTCTTCCACTTCGTCTTCGACCTCCCCGCCGCCGAGAAACACTACTTCCGCGCGGACCATGCGCTGCTCAATGGCGATCATCCGCGACTGTTCGAGGTCCTCCTTCGACTTGAGCAGATGCTCGGTCTTGTAGATCACCATCTGCTGGCTGATCGCGTACTTCTTCTCTTCAGTTGGGAGGGAGAACCCGGCGTCGGCAATTTGCGCCGTCCTGCCAATCTCGATCAGGTATTGCTCCGACTGAACCGGCGAGCCGTTGGGGTTGGTATCGCGCGCGATGGCGCGGTAGACGACAATGTCGCCGTCCGTGAGACCGAGTGTCTCAAGGGCAAGGCTGGCGCGGCCGATCCACTGCCGCTCGCTTCGCCGCTCCACCACCAGCGGCACGTTCCCTTCCGTGAAGGCCAGATTCTCGCCGCCCCCCGATGCCTTCGTAAAGTGCAGCGTCACGGTCGCGAGGCCAAGGTCATCGCTGCTTTCGACCGTGATCGGCACCTCACCGATCGGCGTGGCAAACGCCGTGTCCTTGCCCGGTGAAACAACTCGCAGTAACGGTGCGGTGTCCGGCATGACGATCACCGACAGAAAGCGTGCGTCGGCGGCTGAGTCGGTACGAATCTCGACGCCTTCGGATACCGTGGCCACCCACTCGCGAAACGTGCCCCGCGCGGTGTCGATGCGGACTCGGCTGCCCGAGATCACCGACACCTGGACGGGCTCATCGAGAACTTGCGGAGGACGTTTGCTGTATGCGGGTGGCGATACGGCGACCTTGACACTCGTCGGGCCGATCCCTGTAGGCGCGTTCAACGATTCCCTAGCCGTTCGTGTGGCGATGACGTCGCCCCCGATTCCGGCCAGTAAGGCGCACCCCGCGAGGACGGCCACCGCGATGGCCGTCGGCTGCGCGAGCGGAATCACGCGCGCGATGTCCACCGAGCCAAGCCGCTCCGCCATCTGCCGATCGATCTCCTGGCGAATCTCCGCGGCAATCGGTCGCGGGTCCGCGTCGAGCTCCGCCGCAGTGACAACGAGGTTATCGAGCGAGCCCGCCGTGCGCTCGATCGCCGTGGCCGCATCGAGCGCCGACCACCGGCGATTCGCAACCGCGAACATCACGGCCGCACCGGCGCCGGCTACCACCGCGATCCACAGCGCCGTGTTACGCGATGCATCAAAGGCAGATACGTACAGAACCAGGGCCAGCGCGAACGCGGCGCCGCCGATGGCCACCGCGCGCGCGAACAGTCGCAGCCGCCATCGACGACGGACGCGCGACAGCGTCGTCGTCAGCGCGAGATTAGGCAACGCGTACCTCGCTGTCATCTGCGACTGACGCGATCTCCGACCGGCTGCGTCGCATCCACGCCTCGATTGCCAGGAGGAGGAGGACGGCGCCCCATAACCATCGGCGATCGCCCTCGTCTCTGAGCGGCGCATTGTCCAGCGGTGAGCCCGGCGGCCGCGACCACGACGAGAGTTGTTCCGGCGTGAGCATCACCGGCTCGAATCGATCGGGACGGGGCGATGCTGCGCGCAGCGTCGCAAGCACCGCGTCCGCCGCGGCCGACGGTGGCGCCGGTACCGGCATCCGGATAATCTGCGCGCCCGGCGCCGCACGGTTGATGGAAGCCGCGTCAGCTCCGTCCCATACGATCTGCGTGCGTCGATCGAAATCTGACCAGGAGACGCCCGCATCGAGCGCGGCGCGCAGTGCCGCCTCCGCCAGTGCGGTGTCTGCTTCTCGCGCGACGATCGATACGAGATCGCTGGCTACCGCCGCCGCCGGGCCGTCCGCAACCCTCGTCGCATCAACCTCGAAGTGCACCGCGCGATCGATGCGCACCAGTACCCCATCGCGCCTGGCTAGTACCGGCCACGTCACCTCGTCTGATGCGCTGCCGGCGGCGTTCTGGAACCGGACGCCGACGCCTTGCGGAATCAAGGCGAGATCGCCTTCAGCAATGGACCCGCGTCGCAAAGTGCCGGCGATAACGATCTCGCGCGACGACGGCGGCTGCTCCGCGAGCCAGCGAATCGCATCCGACAACGCGTCGGCGACCTCCGGCCGCCGGAACGTAGCGGAGGCGAATGCGGCGTCGGCGATCGTCGCGGCCAGGCTGTCCCCAGCTCCGTCGAGGGCGACCACCGCACGCGACGTCCGCCCGGCGTAGCCCGAGGTGCGCGCTGCGGTCTGCAAAACAGGACCGGCCAGGGCCACCGCCGCCAGTGCGACGATCGCGGCCCGGCACGCGAGCAACGTGGCATCCTCGATCCTGCGCCGCCGGAAGGCAGCGAGTTGGGTTTCGCGCAGGAAGCGGAGCGACGGAAACGCCAGCGTGCGCGCGTGCTGGCGCACCAGCAGGTGAATCGCAATCGGCAGGGCGATCAGCGCGAGTCCAAGCAGCGCGGCCGGCGCCGTCCACGCAATCGACATAGTTACGTCCGGCCCCGCCGGCCAACGAGGAATCGCCGTAAGGCCGGCTCGAGCGGATCCCCCGTCATCAAGCGGAGGTAATCAATGCCCTCCCGCCGTAACTGCTGCTCCACCGTCGTCAGCCACGACCGGACCGCCGCAACATACGATTCTCGTGCCGCCGACGGCTCCACCATCAGTGTGCGGCCGCTCTCGAGGTCGACGAACTCTGCCGCGCCGCCGACGTCGAGCGTCAACTCCTCGCGCGCCAGCGTGTGGATCACAATCACGTCATGTCCCATCTGCTTGATGCGCTTGATCTCGGTGAGCGCGGCTTTGTCTTCGTAGAGATCCGAAATCACGAGCACCAGCCCGCGCCGCTTGACGATCGCGGCGGCGCGGCGCAACGCCTCGCCGATCGACGCATGGCTCCGGGGCTGAAGCGCAGCGACCTCGGCGAGGAACACGCGTAGATGGTGGTGACCGCTGCGCGGCGGCACGTAGTGCGCGCGCTCATCAACGGCGAGCACGCCGGCGGCATCGCCTTGGTCGAGCACCAGCGTGCCGAGAATTGCGGTGACCGTGCGTGCGAGCTCGAACTTGCCTCGGAAGTCCATTGACTTGCTGACATCGGTCACAAACAGCGCCGACAGATTGGTTGTCTCTCGAAACTGCCTGGTATAGATCCGATCGGTGCGGGCGAACGCTTTCCAGTCGACGTACTTCAAGTCGTCGCCGGGCCGGTAGGGCCGATACTGCGCGAACTCCGCGCTATAGCCATGAAATGGGCTGCGATGCAGGCCCTGTCGAAGACCCTCGACGGTCGCCTTCGTCATCAGCTCCAGGTCGCGAAGCGACTGAAGCTCGGACGATGTGACGACGTGCGAACGTGACATGGCTACCGCGAGGGAATGGCGTCCAACAGGCGCGAGACGATCTGTTCCGCGTCCACACCATCGGCTTCGGCCTGGAAGTTCACCAGGATGCGATGGCGCAGGACCGGTGGAGCCACCGCGCGGACATCCTCGAGGGACACGACGGGCCGGCCGTGCAACACCGCCCTGGCCTTGCCCGCGAGCAGCAACGACTGGCCCGCCCGCGGCCCCGCGCCCCATCGCACCCACTGCTTCACGAAATCGGGGACGCGATCCGCTTCATCACCGGCCGGACGCGTCGCGCGCACCAGACGCGCTGCGTAATCGACGACGTTCTCCGCGGCGACGACCTCGCGCACCAGCAGGCGCGCCCGCTCGATCTGTTCGCCGGTGGCCACGGCGGTGACCTTCGGCTCAGCGCCCGTGGTCGTCTGCGCCAGAATCGTTCGCTCGTCCTTCGCGGTCGGGTATCCGATTACCACGTTGAGCATGAAGCGATCGAGCTGCGCTTCGGGCAGAGGGTAGGTGCCTTCCTGCTCGATCGGGTTCTGGGTCGCGAGCACGAACAGCGGCCGATCGAGCTGATGCCGGACGCCGCCGACCGTGACCTGGTATTCCTGCATCGCCTCCAGCAAAGCGGCCTGCGTTTTTGGCGTGGTGCGATTGATCTCGTCGGCGAGGATGATGTTGGCAAACAGCGGTCCGGGCATGAAGCGAATGCTGCGCGATCCCGTCGCGCGATCTTCCTCGATCACCTCGGTGCCGATGATGTCCGACGGCATCAGGTCCGGCGTGAACTGGATGCGGCTGAACTTCAGGTGCACTGCTTCGGCCAGCGTCTTGATCAATAGCGTCTTGGCCAGCCCGGGAACGCCGCGTAGCAGGCAGTGTCCGCCGGCCAGGAACGCGGTCAGGATCTCGTTGATCACCTCGTCCTGGCCAACGATGACGCGGCGGAGCTCCTTCTGGAGGGCACTCACCAGCAACGACGTGTCCGACAAACTCATGCTCGACAAATTCTATCGTCTGTCCGTGTCTTCTGTGCCTTCTGTGCCTTCTGTGGCCCTAGCCATTGGACTGATGTGGGTTCGCGCCGCCTCGCATATTGTTGGGGCATGCACACATGGACGTCGCTTTCGAACGAGATTGAAACCGCGGTTGAAAAAGCCGCGCCGTCTGTCGTGCAGGTGCACGGCCATCGCCGCGTGACCGCCGGTGTCGTAATCGCCGACAACCTGATCGTCACGCCCGCCTCGACCCACGAGGACAAGGTGGCGGTGCTGGCCGGGGACTCGCAGCCGATCGAAGGCGTGGTGCTCGGCCGCGCCGCCAATCTGGGCCTGACGATCGTGCGCGTCGAGGGCCTGAATCGCGCGCCGTTGATCGCGGCACCGGAGCCAAAGCCCGGACGGCTCGCGGTTGCGGTGGGACGCACATGGAGCGGCGGCGTGATGGCCGCCTTTGCGCCGATCGCCGTCGTCGGCGGGCCATTGCGCACCGGCCGCGCCAGCGCGATCGAGCGCGTGATTCGCATTCAGATTGCGCCCCATGGCGCGCTCAATGGCGGCGTACTGATCGATCCGTCGGGGCAGGCGCTCGGCATCGTCACGTCGATGGTCATTCGCGGCACCACTGTCGTGATCCCCGCATCGATTGCGTGGGCGGCGGCGTCGAAAGTTGCCAGCGATGGCGGCACCCGGCAAGGGTTCCTCGGCATCAGCTCGATGACCGTGCGGCTACCCGATCGTCAGCGAGCGGGTCGAGCGCAGCAGTTCGGCCTGCTGGTGAGCCAGGTCGCGGCTCAGAGCCCCGCCGAGACTGGCGGGCTGCTGGTCGGCGATCTGATCGTCGGCTTCGATGGCGAAGCGGTCCAGGAACCGGAGGAGCTCGTGACGCGGCTGCGAGGCAATCGTGTCGGCGCGGCCGTTCCCATCACGGTGATTCGAGGCACGAGCGCCGTCGATGTAACCGTCACCGTCAGCGAGCGTCCAACGAACAAGGGTTGATCGCGATTAGTCCTCTGAAGGTGTTTCTTGGCGGCCGCGCGTCGGATGACCTTGACGCGTTGCGTGGACGGCTGATGGCCGATGCAAATCTGCAACTCGTCGATCGCGTCGAGCTGGCGGAAGCTGTGATTTCGCTACCCGCCTCCGCGCTGCTTGATCGTGGCGCGCTTCGGCGGGGCAAGCCGGCGCGAGCGTACAACGAAGTGGTCGAACATTTGACGACGCGCGAGCATGACGTGCTCGCGCTCGTCGCGGACGGTCTGCCCAACCGCGAAATCGCAACCGCACTGGCGATCAGCGAGCACACCGTGAAATTCCACCTCGCGTCGATTTTTGGAAAGCTCGGGGTGTCGACCCGGACCGAAGCAGTGCACCGAGGGCTGCGCCTTGGAGTCATTGATATCTGACAATTACTTCAAGTAATCGAGCAACAGCCGATTCAGCTCGGCCGGCTTGTCGAGCATGATCCAGTGACCGGCGCCGGCGACCTTCTCGTAGCGCCACGACCCCGATAATCGCTCCGGCGATTTCCTGACGTGATCCTCGGTGAGGAACGGATCGCCGTCGCCCCAGACGCCCATGGCGGGCACGGCGATCTTCGGCGCGGCCGCCGCATTCTCGACCGGCATCTGCGGCCGCACGTTGGCGCGATACCAATTGAGTGCCGCCGTGAGTGCTCCCGGCCTCGACAGATCCTTCACGTAGCGATCGGTATCGCCCTGGCCGCGCGACCATTCCCTGAAGAACGCCCAGTCGTTGCGCATCAAGGTGGTCTCCGCAATGCCCTCGAACTGGAAGAACAGGAAGTACCAGGACTTCTCACGCTGCGCGAGCGATGCGGCTCCCGAATTGCCATTGGCGCCGACCGACAGCGCGACCACGCGCTCGATACGATCGGGCCGCGTCAATGCGAGATACCACGTGAGCGCGGCGCCCCAGTCGTGACCCACCACGCGCGCCTGCTTGACACCCAGCGCGTCGAGGATGCCCATCACGTCGCTCGCAATCACCGGCAGCCGGTAGTCTTCAACTTTCGCCGGCTTCGGCGCATCGCCAAAGCCTCGCAGGTCGGGCGCGATGACGCGGAAGCCCGCATCGAGCAGCGGCCCGATCTGGTTGCGCCAGAGAAATCGTGAATCCGGAAAGCCGTGCAGCAGCAGCACGGCGGGACCGGTGCCCTGATCGATCACCGGGAACGACAAACCGTTCACGGTAATGGTCTTGGTCATCGCATTCAGGTCGCGAGATATGGGCGCTTGCCGGGCCGCTGATGAAAGGGCTACGCCGAGGCACACGACGGTGAATGCGGCGATCGTTAAGGGACTCACGTGGCCGATTCTACCCGTGATTACTGTTCGCTCAGTGCAATCAGAGGGTCGGTCCTGGCGGCCCGCCTCGCCGGCAACACGCAGGCGATCGTGGCCACGGCGATCAACATCGCCGCCACCGAGGCCACCACCCGCGGATCCATTGCGCCGGTCTCGTAGAGCTGCGCCTGCAGGGTCCGCCGCAGGAGAAACGCGCCGACGATTCCGAACAGCGCACCCAGTCCCACCACCATGCCGCCTTCGCGCAGCACCAGGTTGAAGATGTTTCCGGATGCGGCGCCAAGCGCCATGCGGATGCCGATCTCGCGGCGGCGCTGCGACACCTGATACGCGAGCACGCCGTAAATTCCGATTGCGGCGAGGAACAGCGCGACGGCGGCAAACCCGGACGCGAGGATCATCGGCGTCCGGCGATCCATCAGCGATCGCGATACTCGTTCCTCCAGGGTCCGCACGCCGTAGAACGGCAACTCCGGATCAATTTGCGCGAGCTCGCGGCGGACGGCGTTGATTGCGGTCTCGGGCGCCTGGGCCGTACGAACCGCCAGGCCCAGCGTGCGCGGCGGCACTTGCCGCAAGGATGAGTAGTACGCGCCGTTCTGCGCTTGCGGCTCGACCAGGCCGCGCAGACGCATCGGCTCGATGACGCCGACGATCGTCATCATCGCCTCTTCCTTTGGCTTCGCCATGATGTTGCTGATGTCCGGGGGGAAATACATCCGCTTGCCGACCGCATCGCCGTTCGGCCAGAAGCGGCGCGCCAGTCGATTGTCGATCACGAGCACGCGGGGGCGACCGTCGGTATCGTCGGCCGTGAACAGCCGTCCCGACAGGAGCGTCGCTCCCATCGCTTCGAAATAGCCGTCGCTGACGGTGACCTGCCCCGGCGAGATCAACGATTCACCGGGCTGCATCTGGTAGCCTTCCGCCAGAATCACGCTGTCGCTGTAGGAGCCGCTGAACGGCAGCGTCGTGGTGACGCCGGCGCCCACGACGCCGGGGATCGCGCGCACGCGATCGAGGATGCGGGCGCTGACCGAGCGCAGGGCGTTGCTGTCGGCATAGCGCGACGCCGGCAAGCTGATGGTGCCGGTCAAGACGTTGCCGGCGCGAAAGCCGGGATCGATCGTCAAAATGCGATCGAAGCTCGCCAGCAGCACGCCGGCGCCGATCAGCAACATCAGGGCAAACGCCACCTGGCTGGTGACGAGCACGCGGCGCATCAGCTTCGGCCCGCGGCCCTGCGTGCCGCTGCGGCCTTCTTCACGGATCACCTGGGCCATGTTGGCGCGGCGCATCGCGACCACGGGAATCATGCCGACCCCGAGACCGACCATGATGATCAACAGGATCGTAAAGCCGACCACTTGCGCGTCGAGTGACAGCGCCACGCCGGACGGCAGCCGATCGAAACCGAAGAACGGCGCGGCCTGCAGCGCCCACCAGCCGAGGCCGAGACCGGCGAGCCCGCCGGCGATCGACAGCACCAGCGATTCGGTCAGCGCCTGCCGCGAGAGCCGTCCGAACGTCGCGCCCATCGCGTGGCGCGTCGCCAGCTCGCGGATGCGCGAGGTCGATCGCACGAGCACGAGGTTCGCCACGTTGACGCAGCCGATCAGCAGCACGAAGATCGCCCCGCCCCACAGCATCGTCAGTGTCGATTGGCGTTCGCCAATCAGGTTCGACTGGAAGTCGACGACCTCGCTGCCGAAGCGCGCGTTCTTGAGGATCTCCTGCCACGCCGGGAAGCGCTCGAAGTTCGCGGCGTTGATCGCGTCCAGCTGGCTCTGCGCCTGCTGCACCGTGGCGCCGGCCTTGAGCCGCGCGATCTGTTGCCAGTTGTTATTGTGCCGGGTCTCGTCGGATTTATCGCGCGCGGTGAACGCGGCGGGCCGGAAGAGTTGGAGATCGGGATTGAGGAAGACGAAATCCCGGGCCAGCACGCCGACTATCTTGTAGGGTTCTCCGCCCAGCCGGAGGTCCTGCCCGATGGCGTCATCGCGGCCGCCAAACAGCCGCTGCCACGAGCCATGGGAAAGGACGACGACCTTCTCCTGGCCCAGTTCGCCCTGCTCCTCCGTGAAGAGCTGGCCGCGATACGCTTGCGTGCCGAGCACCTTGAAGAACGACGGCGTGACGAACATGGCCTCGACGCGTTCGGCTTCTGCCAGCCCACTGCCGCTGATCGTGACGCCGGACTCGCGGAACAGGGCCGTCTCCTCGAGCGCCGCCATGTCACGCTTGCGGTCGAAGTAGTCGGGCACGCCGTTGGACCCGCCGGCCTCAACGCCCGCGCCGGGGTATTTATTGAAGAAGCGGACCAGCCGGTCGGGCTCGGGAAATGGCAACGGCTTGAGCAGGACGCCGTTGACCACTGCGAAAATTGCGACGTTGGCCGCCAAACACAGGGCAAGAGTCGCAATCGTCGTGAGAGAGAAGCTGCGATCCTTCCACAGCAGCCGTCCGGCAAAACGAAGATCTTGCAGCAATCTTTCCATGGCTACGTGAGTCTACGCTCGCAGCAACTGCAAGGTTCCCGCTTTGTAACGGGGA
>Ga0136611_10000404_pt1 | contig 28000 bp, 22 predicted proteins | sample AntDrymUQ2232306_2_FD_106645 | JGI IMG/M metagenome (GOLD analysis project Ga0136611, IMG submission 106645) | Polar desert sand microbial communities from Dry Valleys, Antarctica - metaG UQ223 (23.06) | ecosystem: Environmental > Terrestrial > Soil > Desert | place: Antarctica: Dry Valley...
GAAAAAAACAGCAGACAAAAACCAAGCCCCTTAAACTTACACTTTTAACCCGGTCAAGCCGAACTGTAGAAGTTTCTAACTCAAGCCAGCTTCAGGCCCATACCTGGATTGGAAAATACTGCCCGCCTTATCGTGCCGCCATCCAGACCTTGAGTGCCTGCGCCGTATCACGAACGTCATGGACGCGAACGATGCGGGCGCCGCGCTCGACCGCCAGCAGTGCGGCCGCGACGCTGGGCACCATGCGTTCGGTCATCGCGAGCGGCGCTGCGGAAGAACCGGCGAGGTCGCCACACGCCGCCGCCAGCGACGATTTGCGCGACCAGGCGGCCAGCAGCGGATAACCCGCCGCCAGCAATTCGCGCTGCCGCGACAGCAGGGAAAAATTCTGCGCCACGGTCTTGCCGAAACCGATGCCGGCGTCCAGCACGATCCGATCCTTTTCGATACCCGCCGCCCGTAGCGCCTGCGCAGCATGCTCCAGAAAAGATAGCACCTGCGGCACGACGTCGCCCTGCATGGGCGCCATCTGCATCGTTCGGGGTTCGCGGTGCATATGCATCAGGCATGCCCCGCAACGCGGATGCGAAGCGACAACCTGCAGCGCGCCGGGCTGGCGAAACGCCCAAATGTCGTTGATGATGTCGGCTCCCAGGTCGAGCACGGCGCGCATGACTTCGGGCTTGTAGCTGTCCACCGAAACCGGCACGCCGAGTTTCACCGCATGGCGCAGCACCGGCATCAGGCGCGCCAGTTCCTCGCCCGCCGGCACCGGGAGCGCACCGGGACGGCTCGATTCGGCGCCAATGTCAAGCAGGTCGGCGCCCTGTTCGACCAAACGCTCGCAATGCGCGAAGGCGACTGAGAAATCGGCGCGAGCGCGATAATGGTCGCCGCCGTCGGAAAACGAGTCGGGCGTGACATTGACGATGCCCATTACTCGGGGCGTCGCCAGATCGATTTGAAAGCGAGAGGTCTGCCAGATCACGAAAAGGTTTTTTTCTAGTCAGGCTGGTTGCAAAGCGCTTTGGCGAAAAAAACCGGGGACAGGCCCTGGTTGCGCTCAACACCTTGAACGGCCCGCCGTCAAGCCGCCGTCGGCGCCGGATCGGTAGAAATCGCGGGGTTGCCACCGCTCGGACCGCCGCCGCCGACAGAAGGATTGCGCGGCGTCCAGTCTTTCGGCGGACGCGGCTCCCTGCCGGCCATGATGTCATCCATCTGCTCGACATCGATGGTTTCCCACTCCAGCAAGGCCTTGGCCATTGCATGCATCTTGTCCTTGTTGTCTTCAATCAGCTTGCGCGCAATTGCGTATTGCTGGTCAATGATTCGGCGCACTTCCTGGTCGACCTTTTGCAGCGTCGATTCGCTCATGTTATTGGTTTTGGTCACCGAACGGCCCAAAAAGATTTCGCCCTCGTTCTCTGCATATACCATCGGCCCGAGCGCGTCGGTCATGCCATAGCGCGTGACCATGTCGCGGGCCAAGCCGGTGGCACGCTCGAAGTCGTTGCTAGCACCAGTGGTCATCTGATTCATGAACACTTCCTCGGCAACGCGGCCACCAAACAGCATGCTGATCTGGCTGAGCATGTACTCGCGGTCATAGCTGTAGCGGTCCTGCGCTGGAAGGCTCATCGTCACGCCTAGCGCACGGCCGCGCGGAATAATGGTGACCTTGTGTACCGGATCGCACTTCGGCAGCAGCTTGCCGAGCAGCGCATGGCCGGATTCATGGTAGGCGGTATTGCGGCGCTCCTCCTCGGGCATGACCATGCTTTTGCGCTCGGGGCCCATCAGGATTTTGTCCTTGGCTTTTTCAAAATCCTGCATTTCCACGGTGCGGGCGCTGCGACGCGCGGCCATCAGCGCCGCCTCATTGCAAAGATTGGCCAAATCGGCGCCGGACATGCCGGGCGTGCCCCGCGCAATGATGCTCGCGTTCACGTCCTGCCCAAGCGGCACTTTGCGCATATGAACATTCAAGATTTGTTCACGGCCGCGAATATCGGGCAGCGTCACGTAAACTTGGCGGTCAAAACGGCCCGGGCGCAGCAACGCGGCATCCAGAATGTCGGGACGGTTGGTGGCGGCCACGACGATCACACCGACATTGGTCTCGAAACCGTCCATCTCGACCAGCATCTGGTTCAGCGTCTGCTCGCGCTCGTCGTTACCTCCGCCGACACCGGCGCCGCGCTGGCGCCCAACAGCGTCGATCTCGTCGATGAAAATAATGCAGGGCGCATTTTTCTTCGCGTTGTCGAACATGTCGCGGACACGGGCCGCGCCGACGCCGACGAACATCTCGACAAAGTCCGAACCCGAAATCGAAAAGAATGGCACTTTGGCCTCACCGGCGATGCCTTTGGCAAGCAGGGTTTTACCGGTACCAGGGGGGCCGACCAGCAACAAGCCGCGCGGAATTCGTCCGCCGAGCTTCTGGAACTTGGCCGGGTCTTTCAGGAAATCGACGACTTCCTTGACTTCTTCCTTGGCTTCGTCGCAACCGGCCACATCAGCAAAGGTGACCGGGTTGGTCGATTCGTCGAGCATGCGGGCCTTGGATTTGCCGAAGCTGAAGGCACCACCCTTGCCGCCGCCCTGCATCTGCCGCATGAAGTAGACCCAAACGCCGATCAGCAGCAGCATCGGGCCCCAACTGACCAGCAGCGTCATCAGGAGCGAGCCTTCTTCGCGCGGCTTGACGTCGAATTTCACGTCGTTGGCGATCAGGTCGCCGACCAGGCCGCGATCGAGGTAGGTCGCGGTGGTGCGGATTTTGCGGTCATCCATCGTGGTTGCGATGATTTCGGTGCCGCCCTGGCCTTCAGCGATCGTTGCCGCCTTGATCCGCTTGCCGCGGACTTCTTCCAGAAACTCCGAATAACCCAGATAGCTGGAACCACCGCCGCCGCGTGTGTCGAACTGTTTAAAGACAGTAAACAGCACCATGGCGATCACGAGCCAGACTGCGATTTTTGAAAACCATTGATTATTCAAAGATTACTCCGATGTAAAACCCAAAGCCGATGCGATGGCACATGCGACTCATTTTAGGCGTTTCAAGGCTTTCGCCGCGAAAGTGCGGCCCTGGCCCCTGGCTTTAAAAGGAATTGGCCGATTTGGTAAGCGGCGATTCAACGACTGGCCAATAACCCGCCGCCTCGTCCTCAATGCTTCAGACCCCTGCCCACCAGAAAAGTTTCGGATGAATTCGATCGCGAAGCTTTGGGCTTGATGCGTTTGACAGCCTTGAAAGTCGCCTGGAACAGCTTGACGAGGTCGTCGTAGCCGCTGCCGTGAAAAAGCTTGACGACCAGCGCCCCGTCCGGCTTCATCCGGTTTTGCGAGAACTCAACGGCCAGCTCGACGAGATGCGCGATGCGCGCGGCGTCGGCCGATTCGATGCCTGACAGGTTGGGCGCCATGTCTGAAATCACCAGGTCAACCTGGACCGGCCCCGCATCGGTCGCCAGCGCCCGCTCCAGCTTTTCCAGCACCTCGGGCTCGCGAAAGTCGCCCTGGATGAAAGCCACGCCTTCAATGGGCTCCATCGGCAGCAGATCCAGGCCGATGATCCTGCCATTGAGTTCGCCTGCGGCGGCGCCGGCCGGCGACAGCCTGCGCCTTGCATACTGGCACCAGGCGCCGGGGCTGCAGCCCAGATCGACGACGCAGTCGCCCGGCTTGATCAGCCCCAGGGTTTCATCGATTTCCATGAGCTTGTAGGCGGCTCGGGCCCGATAACCGTCGCGGCGCGCCTGTTTGACGAAAGGGTCGTTGATATGGTCGTGCAACCAGGCTTTGTTGACCTTTTTTCCTTTACCTCCGGTTTTGGGTGCCGGTTTTTCGCCGTCTTTGCGGCTTGCACCCATCGCCGTTCCGGGATTAGCTTTCATGACCTTATTGTCCGCCCGCCGCGTCCCCGATAATTGGACATGGCTCAAATACAACTCACCCCCGCGCAGCGCAAAGACCACCGCGCCGACGCGCACCACCTCAACGCGGTCGTGATGATCGGCTCGGACGGCCTTACCGTCGGCGTGAAAAAGGAAGTCGACGCCGCGCTCAGCGCTCATGGCCTGATCAAGGTCCGGGTTCAGTCCGACGACCGGCCGGCCCGTGAAGCGATGTTTCAGGCGCTTGCCGACGAGCTCGACGCCGCGCCCATCCAGCACATTGGCAAGCTGCTGGTGCTGTGGCGGCCCCTGCCTGAAAAAGAGAAAAAAGCCAACGAAGACCGTATGCCCGGCCCGCGCGACGTCAAAGTCCTCAAGAACAGTTTGCGCTATGGCCAGCGCCCCGAGGTCAAGACGCTGCGAGTGCTGGGCAACCAGCGCCTGACGCCGGGCGGCACGGTGAAGCGCTCCAAGCTGAAACAGCGAAGCGTCAAGAAGCGCGCGCAGGACTAATTCGGCGTCCCGCTGTCGTTCAGGACTTTAGATTCAGAATCATTGCCCACAGCTACCAACCATGACCAATCCACTTCTCGATTTTTCCGACCTGCCTCTTTTTGACAGAATCCATCCCGCGCATGTCGGCCCGGCGGTGGACGAACTGCTGGCGACGGCCGAATCGGCGCTCGCGCAGGTCACTGCAAGCGACTTTCCGGCGAGCTGGACCGGCATCGCGGGCGTGCTCGACGTCGCCACCGAAAACCTGGGCCGCGCCTGGGGCGCCGTCAGTCACCTCAACAGCGTCGCCGACTCCGCCGAGTTGCGCGCCGCGTACAACGCCGCGCTGCCGCGCGTGACCGAATTCTGGACGCGCCTGGGCGCCGACGAGCGGCTGTATGCCAAGTACAAGGCGATCGACGTTACCGGCCTCAACCTGGAACAACGCCAGGCGCACAAGAATGCAATCCGCAACTTCGTGTTGTCCGGTGCCGAACTCGTCGGTGCGGCGAAGGAGCGCTTCGCGAGAATCCAGGAACGCCAGGCAGAGCTGAGCCAGAAATTCAGTGAAAACGCCCTCGATGCCACCGATGCATTCGCCTATTTCGCCAGCGACGACGAAGTCGCGGGCATTCCCGCCGATGTGCTGCAAATCGCCCGGGCACAGGCCGAAGCAGAAGGCAAATCCGGCTACCGGCTGTCACTGAAAATGCCGAGCTACTTGCCGGTCATGCAGTTCGCACGCAGCGGCGCCCTGCGCGAAACGCTCTACAAGGCCTACACCACACGCGCCAGCGACCAGGCGCCGCCGGAGTTCAGCCAGTTTGACAACAGCGCAGTAATGCGTGAAACCCTGTCGCTGCGGCAGGAAGAGGCGAGCCTGCTCGGCTATGCCAACTACGGCGAGATTTCGGTGGTCGCCAAGATGGCGCAGTCGCCTGGGGAAGTCGTGACTTTCCTGCGCGACCTGGCCCGGCGCGCTCGCCCCTACGCCGAAAAAGACGTTGCCGACCTGCGCTCCTTCGCCGCCGAAACATTGGCGCTGAGCGACCCTCGGCCCTGGGACTATGCCTACATCAGCGAAAAGCTCAAGGAAGCGCGCTACGCCTTCAGCGAGCAGGAGGTCAAGCAGTACTTCCCTGCGCCCAAGGTGCTCGCTGGCCTGTTCCGCATCGTCGAAACCTTGTTTGAAGTCGCGATCAGGCCTGATTCGGCGCCGCTGTGGCGGCCAGAGGTCGAGTTTTACCGCATCGAGCGGAGCGGCCAGCTGCTGGGCCAGTTCTATCTCGACCAGCCGGCGCGCACCGGCAAGCGCGGCGGCGCCTGGATGGACGATGTGCGGGCCCGCTGGCTGCGCCCCGACACCGGCACGCTGCAGACGCCGGTCGCGCACCTGGTCTGCAATTTCGCCGAAGGCGCGGGCGGCAAGCCGGCGTTGCTGACGCACGACGACGTGACGACGCTGTTCCACGAGTTCGGCCACGGCCTGCACCACATGCTCACGCAGGTCAACGAGCACGATGTTTCGGGCATCAGCGGCGTCGAATGGGACGCGGTCGAGTTGCCCAGCCAATTCATGGAAAACTTCTGCTGGGAATGGGACGTGCTCAAGCACATGACGGCGCATGTCGACACCGGCGCGCCCCTGCCCCGCGCGCTATTCGAAAAAATGCTTGCGGCGAAAAATTTCCAGAGCGGAATGCAGACGCTGCGCCAGGTCGAGTTCTCGCTGTTCGACATGCTGCTGCACACATCGCACGACGCGAAGGACGACGTGATGGGCCTGCTTCAGGAAGTGCGGCGGGAAGTCGCGGTGGTTCCGTCGCCGGTTTACAGCCGCACGCCGCACACCTTCAGCCATATTTTCTCGGGTGGTTATGCCGCCGGCTACTACAGCTACAAATGGGCGGAAGTGCTGTCGGCCGACGCCTATGCCGCTTTCGAGGAAAGCGCCGTCAGCGCCGACGCGGGTGAAACCGATGTCGATTCGGGCAAATCAACCGTGAACGTCGAAACCGGACGAAAATACAGAAACGCGATTCTGGAAGCCGGCGGCAGCCGCCCGGCGATGGAATCGTTCAAGGCCTTCAGGGGACGCGAACCTTCGCTCGATGCGTTGCTGCGTCATCAGGGCATGGCTTGAATCAACCGGGCTGCACCATCGGGATGGGACACCATGACATCGACCGCTACTGACTTCAGACCTTCCACCGGCTGGCTGGCGCTGGCATTGGCCGCCGCCTGCCTGGCGCCGGCGCAGGCCCAACAGGTTTTTCGCATCGTCGGCCCTGACGGCAAGGTAACTTTTTCCGACCGCCCGCCGGCGGCCGGCACTACCGGCACGGCGGCTGGTGCCGCCAATACCGCTGCGGGTGGCGGGGCTGGGGCGGCTGGCGGCCTCGCCGCGCTGCCGTTTGAACTGCGGCAAATCGTCGGCAAATACCCGGTGACGCTCTACACCAGCGACAACTGCGCGCCCTGCGCTTCGGCGCGCTCTCTGCTGACGACACGTGGCGTTCCGTTTGCCGAAAAGACAGTGTCCACAGCCGACGACAATCAGGCACTGCGGCGCATCAGCGGCGAGGCTTCGCTTCCCTTCGCCACCATTGGCAGCCAGCAGCTCAAGGGGTTTTCCGACGTCGAATGGACCCAGTACCTCAACGCCGCCGGCTACCCGCCATCGTCGCTTCTGCCGGCGAGTTACCGGACGCCCGCCGCCGTCCCGCTGGTCAGGGCCACTGAGGCGCCCGCGGGTGCGCCGTCGGCCGCCGCCGCTCCAGCCACAGTCGTCGTCAGGCCCACGCCCCGCGCGGTGGAGCCGCCGGTGAGCAATCCGCCGGGCATCAGGTTCTAGGACGTAAAAGTTTCGGCCACCGAACCCGTGGGCGCAAAGGTGAGCGTCTCGACGCCGCCGGGGGTGCCCAGCAGGCAAACATCGGCTTTCTGGAAGGCGAACACGCCGACGGTTACCACACCCGGCCACTGGCTGACCCGCGATTCGAAGGCCAGCGGCTCGGTGATCGTCAAGCCCGTCACGTCCAGAATGTGTAGTCCGTTGTCGGTGACGAGCGGCTTGCCCGATTGCAGCCTGAGCAGCGCCGAGCCGCCCAGCACCTGGAACTGGCGCGCGATCCGCCGTGCCGCCATCGGAATCACCTCGACCGGCAACGGAAAATTGCCGAGCGTTGCGACATATTTGGACTCGTCGGCGATGCAGACGAATTTGCGCGACTGCGCGGCGACGATTTTTTCCCGCGTCAAGGCCGCGCCGCCACCCTTGATCATGTAGCCGGAAGCGTCGATTTCGTCGGCGCCGTCGACATACACCGCCAGTTCATCGACATCGGCCGCGTCGAACACCCTGATGCCCAGCGCCAGCAGGCGTTCGGTCGACGCCTGCGAGCTTGACACCACGCCAGCAACCCGGCTCTTCATGGTTGCCAGCGCGTCGATGAATTTGTTGACGGTCGAGCCGGTGCCGACGCCGACGATGGTACCGGGCTCGACGTACCGAAGGGCCGCCTGGCCAACCAGGGTTTTAAGTTCGTCTTGTGTCATGGTGCGCCTGGCTGAAGGAATTGGATGGAAACGGTTTTGCGACAATCGCGGGCGATGTCTGAAGTGATATCGACGCGATCCAGACCGCAAACCCACAGCTCGAATTATCCAATGCCCCTGTTGCCCTACGCCCTGGCGCGTCCCTTTTTGTTCGGGCTCGACCCTGAAACCGCGCACGAACTGACGATGGCTTCGCTGGCGCGCACCCAGGGAACGCCGCTGTCGGCTGCATACTGCGCGACCCGTGTCAGCGACCCGATTGAACTCGCCGGCCTGCGCTTTCCCAACCGCGTCGGCCTGGCTGCCGGACTCGACAAGAACGCCCGATGCATCGACGGCCTGGCGGCCATGGGTTTCGGCTTCATCGAGGTCGGCACGGTAACGCCGAAGGCGCAACCCGGCAATCCGAAGCCGCGCATGTTCCGCCTGCCCGAAGCCAATGCGCTGATCAACCGACTGGGCTTCAACAACGACGGGCTGGCCGCCTTTGTCATGAACGTTCAAAAATCGAAAGCGCGTCGGCCGGGCGTCAAGAACCCCCTGATGCTTGGCCTGAACATCGGCAAGAACGCCGCGACACCGATCGAAAACGCCGTGGACGACTACCTCGCTTGCCTGGACGGCGTCTATGCGCATGCCGACTACGTCACCGTCAACATCTCCAGCCCGAACACGAAGAACCTGCGCGCGCTGCAAGGCGACGACGCGCTTGACGCGCTGCTGGGACGCATCGCCGAGCGCCGCGAAGCGCTGGCACGCCAGTACGGCCGGCGCGTGCCGGTTTTCGTCAAGATCGCTCCCGACCTGAGCGACGCCCAGGTCGATGTCATCGCGCAGGCGCTCAAACGCCACGCCATGGACGGCGTCGTCGCCACCAATACCACCCTGGACCGCGAAATGGTCAAGGGTTTGCGGCATGCCGACGAATCCGGCGGCCTGAGCGGCGCGCCGCTACTGGAGCCCAGCAACCGCGTCATAGCCCAGCTGCGGGCGTCTCTCGGCGTCGGCTTTCCGATCATCGGCGTCGGTGGCGTGATGAGCGGCCGGGACGCGGCATCAAAAATCCGTGCCGGCGCCGACGTGGTGCAGATCTACACCGGACTCGTCTACCATGGCCCGGCGCTGGTCGAAGCCGCCGCGTTTGCGATCAAAAACGGTCGCTAACGCACTACTGGTGCGCGCTGGCAGCTATGATTTTTATAGTGACCTTTGCCTGGAACGTATTCGCGGAGTTACTGGGAGACTCCCACGACAACTCGGGCAAGCGTCCGATTGGCGGCCAGGGTACGCGCTTTCATCGTAAAGAATTTGGCGCTGCAGCAGGTCTAGAAGTTTTGTTGACGCCAGGAAACCAGGAGTAGCGACATGCCCCGTGGTGACAAATCCGCCTATACCGACAAGCAAAAACGAACCGCCGAACATATCGAGGAAGGCTATGAAAAGCGCGGTGTGTCCGGGCGCGAGGCCGAGCGCCGCGCCTGGGCGACGGTGAACAAGGAAAGCGGCGGCGGCAAAAAGTCGGGCTCAGGCCGCGGCAAGGCCGAGAACCAAGAGCCGGCGCGCAAGGGCGGCCGTCTGGGCGGCGCGGCGACGGCTTCGCGTACCGCTGAAGAGCGCTCCGCATCCGCCAAAAAAGCCGCCGTTACCCGCAAACGCAATGCTGCCGCCGCTGGCAGGTGATGGCGCCCGCCCTTGGCGCCTCGCTTGTCTTTCATCCACCGCAACCGCCATGCCAGAGCGCCACGCCACGCCGGATAAGGAACAGATCGGTTTGCTCGCGCCGTTCGAGCGGCTTGGAATCGATCGAGTTCAATTGGTTGCCACGGCAGCGCAAGCCGCCAGCGTGATACGCAAGCTGGCAGGCGCGGACGCGCTGGGCTTCGACACCGAATCGAAACCGACGTTCCTGAAAAACGAGGCAACCGATGGGCCGCATATCGTTCAGCTCTCGACGCTCGACCAGGCCTATGTTTTCCAGCTGGGCGACGCGGGCTGCCGGCAGGCGCTGGCCGCGCTGCTGGGCGCGCCGGGCATCGTCAAGGCGGGCTTCGGCCTGGGCGACGACCGCCGGCGCATCGTTAACAAACTGGGAATCGACCTGCAAGGCGTGCTCGACCTGAACACCGTGTTCAGGGAACGCGGCTATCGCAAGGACATCGGTGTACGCGGCGCGGTGGCGGTGGTCTTCAACCAGCGCTTCATCAAGTCCAAAAAGACGAGCACCTCGAACTGGGCCAATCCGCGCCTGAGCGAAGCGCAAATGGTTTACGCGGCGAACGATGCGTACGCGGCGCTCCGGATTTTCGCGGCGCTACAGGCCGAAACGGGTCAAAGCCGGAACGCGATCGGCGCCTAGGAGTCTGGGCTCCTAGTGCAAATGCCGGGGCTTGCGGCCGCCGCCATGCCCCGATCCGCCTTGCGGGCCGCCCAGGCCGCGTGGCGGCTTGCCCAGTTGCATCGAATTGGCCAGCGCGTCGAAGCGGCCCGCGAACAGCTTGTCGACCGCTTCAACCACCTCGCCAAGTTCCGAACCGTCGAAATGGCGCTCCATCAGGGCGATCATGTCCTGCACCAGCAAGTCGCGCTGGACCTGCATGATCGCCGCCGGCGTCGGACCCACGAAATAGATGACGAAGTCATCTCGCGCCTCGTCGTCCTCGTCGCCTTCGCCTTCTTCCTCATCGTCGAAATCGGCGTCGTAAAAAGTCACTTCGATCGGCGCGCCGGCCTCGGCAAGGTCGTTGACGCCCATGCACATTTCGTCGAGCGCCTGTCGAAAATCCTCGTCGCCGGGCACCGTCCAGCACAAATGCAGCAGATGTTTGGCGGCGTCGAAGCTGATGCCCGGCTCTTCCTCATAAACGCTGGCGGCGCCGGCGGTCAGCGATTTGGCGCCGGCGTATTTCCACAGCGGTTTGAGCGCTTCCTGCAATTGCTCGAAACCGACATCGGCACGCAACGGAACTTCGCCATGAACATGAATTTCAAAAGGGGGGTTGTAAGAGGGCATGGAATTATCTTACCCAGTTTCAGGCCGGCGGTGCGCGGCGCACCGGCTGGCCGCCAGTCAAAACGGTAAAGTCGTCGATTTGTAGTAGCAAATGAATTGGTGTCGGCTGTACCCGGCGCAATCGAATTCCGAGGCAATCTTGAAAATTCCGGACCACCCCGCCGACCCTGCGCCGCCCGCGACGCCACGCTTTTTCGACATGCGCGGCAGAGAAGCGGCTCCGCTGCGGGACGCCGGCAGCGAGCGCGAACTGGCCGCCGGCCTGATGGCGAAGGCCGCGAGCGTGTCGCCGAAGTTTTTCTACGATACGCTGGGCTCCCGGCTTTTCGAAGCCATCACGGCGCTCGACGAGTACTACCCCACCCGCACCGAAGCCGCAATTTTTGAGCGGTCCAGCGACGCAATCGCCGCCACGCTGGCCGCGGCGGGCCTGGCGCATCCCTGCCTGATCGATCTGGGAGCGGGCAACTGCGCCAAGGCGCTCGGCCTTATTCCGAACCTGGCGCCTGCGCAGTATGTGCCGGTCGATATTTCGCTGGATTTTTTGAAGGAGTCCGCCGGGCAGGTCCAAAACGCCTTTCCGGCGCTCGACATCGTCGGCGTCGGCATGGATTTTTCGGCCGGCCTGGTTTTGCCCGACGCAGTCCAGCGGCAGGACCGAATTTATTTCTATCCGGGTTCGAGCCTGGGCAACTTTCAGCCCGAGGAAGCGCTGGCGTTCCTGAAGCGGATCGCCGACCCGTCGCAGGGCAAGGCTGGCGGCTTGCTGCTTGGCATCGACCTGGTGAAGGACACTGGTTTGCTCGAAGCGGCCTATGACGATGCGCTCGGCGTTACGGCGGCATTCAATAAAAATTTGTTGCGCCATCTCAACCGGATACTTGGCGCGGATTTCGACGTACGCCAGTGGCGCCATGTCGCGCTGTTCAATGAGCAGGCGTCGCGCATCGAGATGCACCTGGAAGCGCTGCAGAGTCTGACCGTGACCTGGCCCGGCCACAGCCGCCGCTTTGACGCCGGTGAGCGCATCCACACCGAAAGTTCGTACAAATACACGCTCGAAGGCATGACGGCTTTGCTCCGGCGGGCGGGCTACACCCAGGTGCGCCACTGGACCGATGATCGGCAATGGTTCGCGCTGTTCTGGGCTGGGGTGTAAGCGCCCGCCGAAATAGCATCAAAATGGCCTTTTGCGCAATACCCACGGGCGCAAGCAGCTATTATTTCTGTAGCAAAAGGTGTCGTTTGCGCTTACACCCGCCCCGCCACCCAGGCCTCTACCGAGTTCAGCGCATCGTCCAGCCGCGCCGGGTCAGTGCCGCCCGCCATCGCCATGTCGGCCTTGCCGCCGCCCTTGCCGCCCACCTGGCTGGCGACGAAATTGACCAACTCGCCGGCCTTGACCTTGCCCGTGCTGTCGCCGGTCACGCCGGCGGCGATCTGCACCTTGCCCCCATCCGCCGCAGCCAGCACGATGACCGCCGTTTTCAGCTTGTCCTTGAGCTTGTCCATGGTATCGCGCAAGGTCTTGGCGTCAGCGCCGTCCAGCCGCGCGGCGAGCACTTTCAGGCCTTTGACATCGACCGCCTGTAGCATCAGCTCGTCACCCTGCGATGAAGCGAGCTTGCCCTTGAGCGCCGCGACTTCCTTTTCCAGCGCCCTGACCTGCTCCAGCACCTGGCCGATGCGGTTTTGCAGTTCGGACGGGCTGGCCTTGAGCGAGCCGGCGGCCGACTGCACTGTTGCTTCGAGCGACTGCAGGTAAGCCAGCGCGTTTTCACCGGTCACGGCCTCGATGCGGCGCACGCCGGCGGCGACGCCGCTTTCGCTGACGATCTTGAACAGGCCGATGTCGCCGGTGCGGCTGACATGCGTTCCGCCGCAAAGCTCCTTGCTCGAGCCGATGCTCAGCACGCGCACCTTGTCGCCGTATTTTTCGCCGAACAGCATCACCGCGCCGGTTTGCTGCGCGGCTTCCATATTCATTTCGCTGGCGTCGGTGGCGACGTTGGAAAAAATTTCGGCGTTGACGCGCGCCTCGATCTCGCGAATCTCGTCATCGGTCACCGGCGCGTTGTGGGCGAAGTCGAAGCGCGTGCGCTCGGCATTGACCAGGCTGCCTTTTTGCCGCACATGCCCGCCCAGCACCTCGCGCAGCGCCAGGTGCATTAAATGCGTCGCGCTGTGGTTGCGAACGGTCGCCGCGCGAACAGCGGTATCGACCTGCGCCGTGACCGCATCACCGACTTTCAGGCTGCCCGACTCCAATGTGCCGTGGTGGCCGAACACGTCGGCCTTGATTTTCAGCGTGTCGTCGACGCTGAAGCTGGCGCCCGTAGCCGTCAGCCGCCCCTGGTCGCCGACCTGCCCGCCGCTTTCGGCATAGAACGGCGTCGTGTTTAAAACAACGACGCCGCTTTGCCCCGCCGCGAGCGAGGGCACAGACAGCCCGTCGGCATAGATCGCCACGACGACCGCGGCCTCCTCCAGCAGTTCGTAGCCGGTGAAAGCATGGCTGTCACCGCCGTATTCAAGCGCCCTGTCCATCCTGAATTTGCCGGCGGCGCGGGCCTGGGCCTTTTGCCTGTCCATGGCCAACGCAAACCCGGCCTCGTCGACGCTGAGTCCGCGTTCGCGGCAAACGTCGGCCGACAGGTCGAGCGGAAAGCCGTAGGTGTCGTGCAGCTTGAAGGCGACGTCACCTGGCAAGACTTTCGTGTCGCCGGACAGCGCGGCGTCCAGAATCTGCATTCCGGTTTCCAGCGTCTCGAAGAAGCGCTCCTCCTCGGCTTTCAGCACGGCGGTGATGCGTTTTTCATCCGCCTTGAGCCGCGGATACGCGTCCCCCATCAACTTCGCAAGGTCAGCCACCAGCTTATGGAAAAACGGTGTTTTTTTCCCAAGTAGATAACCGTGTCGAATCGCGCGGCGGATGATGCGGCGCTGCACATAGCCGCGCCCTTCGTTGGACGGATTGACGCCGTCGCTGACCAGAAACGCAGTCGCGCGGATGTGGTCGGCAATCACGCGCAGCGATTTGTGGCCCAAATCTTTTTCACCGGTTTCGCGCGAAGCTGCCTTGATCAGCGCATCGAAAATGTCGATCTCGTAGTTGCTGTGGACATGCTGCAGGATCGCGGCCAGGCGCTCCAGGCCCATGCCGGTATCGACACAGGGCGCGGGCAGCGGCGTGACCGAGCCGTCTTCGGCCATGTTGAACTGCATGAAAACGTTGTTCCAGATTTCGATGAAACGGTCGCCGTCTTCGTCCGGACTTCCCGGCGGACCGCCGGCAATGTGGTCGCCATGGTCATAAAAAATCTCGGAGCACGGGCCGCAGGGGCCGGTGTCGGCCATCATCCAGAAGTTGTCTGACTTGTAGCGGCCGCCCTTGTTGTCGCCGATGCGGATGACGCGCTCTGGGCTCAAGCCGATTTCCTTGGTCCAGATGTCGTAGGCTTCGTCGTCCTCTTCATACACCGTGGCCAGCAGGCGGTCGGCGGGCAGCTTGTACACCTCTGTCAGCAGTTCCCACGCCCATTTCAGCGATTCGCGCTTGAAGTAGTCACCGAAGCTCCAGTTGCCCAGCATTTCGAAAAACGTGTGATGGCGCGCGGTGTAGCCGACGTTTTCCAGGTCGTTGTGCTTGCCGCCGGCGCGCAAACATGCCTGCACCGAAGCGGCGCGCACATACGGCCGCTTGTCGGTGCCGAGGAACACGTCCTTGAACTGCACCATGCCCGAGTTCGTGAACATCAGCGTCGGATCGTTGCCCGGCACCAGCGAGCTGGAGGGCACGACGGTGTGCCCCTTGGAGGCAAAAAAGTCGAGGAAGGTCTTGCGGATGTCGCTGACGGAAAAAGGGGCGGCAGGCGGGGAATGGGTCATGATTTACCAATTGGGGCGAACCGCCGGCCTGACAAGTCAGCGCCGCAAGCTGCACGAGGTTTTAATGCGAAAAATGCCCGATCGATGCCAGTGGCGGGCCGATAGCGTGAACCGCGGATTATAAGTTTGCGCCTCCCCGCCGACAGCGCGCTTGGCGCCGACGCGCTATGCTCAAAAGTTGCCAGTCCTGTGCCGCAAACATGAAAGAGAGAACCCCATGGACATGAAAACCTCGCCGATTTCAATGCTTAACGATTCCAGCCTGCTCAAGACCGACGGCCTTATCGGCGGCCAGTGGGTGGCCGGCGCCAGCCGTTTCGACGTCAACGACCCATCCACCGGACAAAAGCTCGCCGACGTGGCGAATTTGGGACCGGCGGAGGCTGAGGCCGCGATCGTCGCCGCCAACGCGGCACTGCCGGCCTGGCGCGCAAAAACCGGCAAGGAGCGCCATGCGCTGCTGATGAAGTGGTACCAGTTGCTGATGGCCAACCAGGAAGACCTGGCGCGCATCATGACCGCCGAGCAAGGCAAGCCGTTTCCCGAAGCCAAGGGCGAAGTCGCCTATGGCGCCAGTTTTGTCGAATGGTTCGCTGAGGAAGCCAAGCGCGTCAACGGCGAAACGCTGCCGCAGTTCGACAACAGCCGCCGCCTGATGGTGCTGAAGCAGCCGGTCGGTGTCTGCGCCGCCATTACGCCGTGGAACTTTCCACTGGCGATGATCACCCGCAAGGTGGCGCCTGCGCTGGCGGCGGGCTGCACCGTCGTCATCAAGCCGGCCGAGCTGACGCCGCTGACCGCGCTGGCGGCTGGCGAGCTGGCGGTTCGCGCCGGCATTCCGGCCGGTGTGCTGAACCTGCTTACGGCGGACTCCAGCAACTCGATCGCCATCGGCAAGATTTTTTGCGCCAGCGATGTGGTGCGCCACATCAGCTTCACCGGCTCGACCGAAGTCGGGCGCATCCTGATGGCGCAAAGCGCGCCGTCAGTCAAAAGACTCTCGCTCGAACTCGGCGGCAACGCGCCCTTCATCGTGTTCGACGACGCCGATGTTGATTCGGCCGTCGAAGGCGCAATGGCGAGCAAGTACCGCAACGCCGGACAGACCTGCGTTTGCGCCAACCGCATCTATGTGCAGGAAGGCGTCTACGAGCAGTTCGTGCAGAAATTCGCTGCCAAGGTCAAGCTGCTCAAGGTCGGCAACGGCTTCGAAGACGGCGTCGTGCAAGGGCCGCTGATTGAAAATTCCGCCGTCGAAAAGGTTCAGCGCCATGTCGAAGACGCGCTGGCCAAGGGCGGCAAGCTGCTGGCGGGCGGCCACCGGCTGCAGGGCCAATTTTTTGAACCCACGGTGATTTCCGAGGCCAATGGCGACATGTTGTGCGCAAGGGAAGAAACCTTCGGCCCGTTCGCGCCGGTATTCCGCTTCAAGCATGAGCAGGAAGCCATCGACGCCGCAAACAACACCGAATTCGGCCTGGCGAGCTATTTTTACAGCCGCGACATCGGCCGCATCTACCGCGTCGCCGAAGCGCTGGAATACGGCATGGTCGGCATCAACGCCGGCGTGATCGCCACCGAGCACGTGCCCTTTGGCGGAATCAAGCAGTCCGGCCTGGGCCGCGAAGGCTCGAGCCACGGTATGGAAGAATATCTGGAGATGAAATACCTATGCCTGGGCGACATCCAGAAGTGATCCGCCAGGCTTGCGGACTCAGGCGACAGGCTATTTGACCGCCACCCTGCCGTAGGTGTCTTCCAGGCGAACGATGTCGTCTTCGCCCAGGTAGCTGCCCGACTGAACCTCGATCATTTCCAGCTCGGTCTTGCCGGGGTTGCGCAGCCGGTGCACCACGCCGATGGGAATGTAGGTCGATTGGTTCTCGGTCAGCAGATAGGTGTCGGCACCGCGCGTGACTTCGGCCGTTCCCTTGACGACGACCCAGTGCTCGGCGCGATGAAAATGCTTTTGCAGGCTCAGCGACGAGCCCGGTCTGACGGCGATGCGTTTGACCTGAAAACGCTCGCCGACATCGACGCTGTCGTACCAGCCCCAGGGCCGGCCGACCTTGCGGTGCTCGGCGGCCTGCGGCGATTTCAGCCGCTCCAGTTCGGTCACGACGGATTTCACCTGCTCGGCATGGCTTCTGGCCACCACCAGCAGCGCGTCGGGCGTGTCGATGATCAGCAGGTCGTCGGTGCCCAGTGCCACCACCGGACGGTGCGGCGCGTGGATGTAGGTTTTGCTCGCCTTCAGCGCCACGCCCTGCCCACTGATGCGGTTGCCAGCCGCGTCGGGGGGCGTCAGCTCCGCGATCGCGTTCCAGCTGCCGACATCGCTCCAGGCGCCGGCAAAAGGAACGACCGCGACATCAGCATGCCGCTCCATCACGGCGTAGTCGATGCTTTCGGCGCGGCAGGCCTGAAAAGCGGCGGCGTCAGGCCGCACAAAAGGCTCGTCGTGCGCGGCGGCCGCCATTGCCTTCTCGCAATCGGCCAGGATGTCGGGTGCATGCAGCCTTAGCGCATCGAGCAGCGCCCCGGCGCGGCAGAGAAAAATGCCGGCGTTCCAGAGCACGCCACCCCGAAGGATCAGCGCTTGGGCCGCCGCCGCCTCAGGCTTTTCGATAAAGCGGGCTACTCCGCGGCTTCCGTCATCGCGAGGCGTTCCTTGTTCGATATAGCCGAACGCGGTGCTCGGAAAGCTCGGCATCACGCCGAAAGTGACGATGGCGCCTGATTCGGCCGCCGGCCGACCCTGACGCACCATGTCGGCAAAAGCGGCCGCGTCCGGGATATGGTGGTCGGCCGGGCAGAACAGCAGCAGATCATCAGGTTTGCTGCAGAGTGCCGCCAGTGCCATGGCCGGCGCGGTGTTGCGTCCGGCCGGCTCCAGGATGACGCGGCCTTGCGAGCCAGAAGCCTTCAGCGCATCGACGACCAGAAAGCGATGGTCTTCCGAGGCAATGCACATGACCTTGGTGGCAATGCCGGCGTTCACCCGCCCGACCCGCTCCAGCGTCAGCTGCAGCAGGCTTTTGCCGTCGATCAGCGGAACGAACTGCTTCGGAAAGCTTTTGCGCGACAGCGGCCACAAGCGGGTGCCCGAGCCGCCACACAGAATGACGGAGGTAATTGCGGACTGCGGCGCTGGCGACAGGACAGTAGGGTTGGACATGGAGGGACGGTGCTTTCAGTTGGGGCTAACTCGTTTTGCCGGGTTGACAGGAAATTTTGTGGAATCGGCAAACACTGCCGAGTCGATCTGCTTACTATGGTTTTGATAGCTGGTTGGGCACATGGGACAAGCGCAAAACCCGTTTTTCATCACTATTTTTGCTTGACATACCATGGCATGGCCTGCGCGACGCCCTCGGCGAGGGTGTGCGTCGGCGCATAGCCGAGCAGCCGCCTGGCCTTGCCGATGTCGGCCTGACTGTGGCGAACGTCGCCAGCGCGAAAGTCGCGATAAGCGGGCTGCGCGTCGGAGCCGACGCCGTGCGCGGCCAGGTTGTCGCGCAGCAGCCGGAACAAATCGTTCAGCGTGGTGCGGTCGCCCACGGCGACGTTGTAGACCTGGTTCAGCCGAGAGCCCTCACCCCGGTCCTCCCCCGGGGGCAAAGGGAGTGAACACCCCATCGCCGCCAGCAGGTTGGCCTGCACCGCATTGGCCACATGGCAAAAGTCGCGACTGGTTTCGCCGTCGCCGTTGATAGTGACCACCCCGCCTTTCAACAACGCCGCCGTCCACTTCGGAATGACGGCGGCATAGGCGCCTTCGGGATCCTGCCGGGGGCCGAACACATTGAAGTAGCGCAGGCCGATGGTGTTAAAGCCGTAGCAGCGGGCGAACACATCGGCATACAGCTCGTTGACGTATTTGGTCACGGCGTAGGGACTGAGCGGCCGGCCGATGGTGTCCTCGACCTTGGGCATGCCGGGGTGGTCGCCATAGGTCGAACTGCTCGCGGCATAAGTGAAGCTCTGAGCCTGGGCATCGCGCGCGGCGACAAGCATGTTCAGAAAGCCGGTGATGTTGGCGGCATTGGTCGCGACCGGGTCTTCCAGGCTGCGCGGCACGCTGCCGAGCGCCGCCTGGTGCAGGACATGATCGACGCCCGCGCAGGCTGCCTGGCAGTCGGCGGGTGTTCGGATGTCGCCTTCAATAAAGCGGAAGCTGGCCCATTGAACCGGCGTAACGAGGGTTTGCACTTCGTCGAGATTGCGCTGGTGGCCGGTGGCAAAGTTGTCCAGTCCGACGACGCGCTGGTCAAGCTTCAACAGCGTTTCCAGCAGGTTGCTGCCGATGAAACCGGCAACGCCGGTGACAAGCCAGCAATGGGGCTCCTGGAGCAGGCGGGCTTGCAGTGCGGTAAATTGGGTGGGCATTGTTCCAGAATATTCAGCTGGCGCTGTGGCGTTGCGTCGAGACAGACCCGTGTTTGCGGAGACGCCGAATTCTACGGTGCGACGTATGTCGACAGGTACTCGGCGACCATGTCAAGCTCGTCAACTGCCAAGCCCTGCGCGGCCGACGTCATGGTGCCATCCAGATCCGCGCGCGTTGCCGCCTTGGCAGGTATGTGCATGGTGGCTGTCTCCAAAAGTGTCAGCCCATCGCAAGTCGGGGCAGGCGTTCGGCGTGTACAGTTTAATGTCGTTTGAAACAAATTCGAAACATTGATTACGCTTGTATCAATTGCCGATGGAAGCCACACTTGCGAATGAAAAATTACCCATCCTTGTCCTTGCGCCCGCTGCTGGCCGCGCTGCCTTGTGCCAGTCGATGGGCTGCGGTATTTTCCGCCAGCTTGAGTTCGTTGCCAGCCGCATTGGCACAGCCGGCGGCAGACCAGCCACTGGGCGAGGTGGTCATCAGCGCAAGCCGTAAAGAGCAGCTTCGTTTCGACGCGGCGGCCGCGATCGACTCGGTCCAGGTCGATCCGTTCCGTACCGCATCGCCGCTGGTGAACCTGTCTGAACTGCTGTCCGCCGTGCCCGGCCTGCAAATTCGCGAGCGACAGAATTTCGCGCAGGACTTACAGCTGTCGGTGCGCGGCTTCGGAACCCGTTCGACGTTTGGCGTACGCGGTGTGCGGATGCTGATCGACGGCATACCCGCGACCATGCCCGATGGCCAGGGGCAGGCTGCGACCGCCAGCTTGAGCTCAGCCAAACGCATTGAAGTGCTGCGTGGCCCGGTCGCTCAGTTGTACGGCAACGCCGCCGGTGGCGTGGTACAGGTTTTCACCAATGATCCACCGACGTCGCCCGGGGCAGCCTTTGCGGGGGTAAACCTGGGCGCCGGATCGTATGGCCAGCGCCAACTGGGCGTGTCGGCAGGCGCTGGCACCGAGACACTTGGTGGCCTGATCGACATTTCTCGCTATTCAACGCAAGGTTTTCGCGACCACAGTGCGGCCGAGCGCACGCAGCTCAACGCCAAGGTGGTGGCACGGCCGTCGGCGGACACGACGGTGACCGGCGTGTTGAATATCTTCAGCCAGCCGACGGCACAGGATCCGCTGGGCCTGACGCATGCGGCTTTCAACCAGAATCCGCGGCAGGCGATTGCGGCAGCAACCACTTTCGATACCCGTAAAAAAATCGAACAGCGGCAGGCTGGCGTGGTGATCGAGCAGCGGCTGTCGTCCAGCGACACGCTCAATGCGCGGCTGTATGGCGGCACGCGTCAAGTCAATCAGACGCTGGCATTCACCGGTGCGGCAGCCAACTCGGCTGGCGGCGTGGTGGACCTGGACCGCGGCTATGGCGGCATCGGATTTAACTGGACCCACAACACCCTGGCCAATGGCTTGCCCTTTAGCTGGACCGTCGGCGTCGAGGCCGATACCTTGCGCGAAACCCGGCGTGGCTTTGTCAACAACAACGGCGTCAGCGGCGCAACGCGGCGCGACGAAAACGACAGCGCCCGCAACCTCGACTTGTTCGCGCAAATCGACTGGGCATTCGCGCAGGACTGGCGCGCAATGGCAGGTGTACGCAGCAGCCGGGTGCGCTTTTCCGTTGAAGATAAATACATCACCGTTGCCAGTCCGGACGATACTGGACGGGTCCAGTACCGCAATACCAGCCCGGTGGTCGGCCTGGTCTGGCATGCCGCTGAAACACTGAATTTCTATACCAACCTGGGCACCGGTTTCGAGACTCCAACCCTGGCCGAGTCCGCTTACCGCGCCGGCGCCACCGGACCCAACTTCACCCTGCGGCCGTCGAAAAGCCTGCAGGGCGAAATCGGCATGAAAGCGCGGGTTGACCGCCATGCGATCGACTTTGCGCTATTCGACGCGCGCAGCAACAATGAGATCGTGCCGTTGACCGTGGACAACGGCAGAACAATTTTTCAGAACGTCGATGCGGTGCAGCGCCGGGGCGCCGAGGTATCGGTCAAGTCGGCGTGGGGGAAGAGCAATACGCGGGTGGCCTATACAGGGCTGAACGCTCGCTTTGACAAGGCGTTTCTCAACGGGCAAAACGCGATCATCCGCGCCGGCAACCAGTTGCCGGGCGTGCCGCGGCACAGTTTGTTCGCCGACATCGAATACCGCCCTTCCGACCCCATTTCCCTGGGTCTCGAAACGCGTGTTGAGAGCAAGGCCTATGTGGATGATCTCAACAGCGATGCCGCGCCGGGATATGCGGTATTTAACGCGCGCGCCGCCTATGAATTTCGCATGCGATCGACCAAAATGGTCTTATTTGGCCGCATCGACAACCTGCTCAACAAAAATTATGCCGGGTCGGTGATCGTCAATGACGGCAATGGTCGGTACTTCGAGCCAGCGGCCGGACGGCGCTTTTTTGTGGGTCTGCGCACGCTGTTTTAAAAGTCGAAATCGGTCGTTGCGGCTGCGGCGGCGAACCACCGAATTGCTAGAATCGCGCTCCGACGTCGCCTGTCAAGGACGACTTGGGCTGTCAGGTTGCCGGCATCGGCAACTCCGATCGCGGGTGTAGTTCAATGGCAGAACGGCAGCTTCCCAAGCTTCATACGAGGGTTCGATTCCCTTCACCCTCCACATCGCCGGCCATCCGTTCCTCGTTCCCTTAAGCGTCGTCTAAGCTGCCCGCGCCAGACTGCGCGACTTGGGAGGGCCTCAATGCGCCTGTTACTGGTTGAAGACGACGCCATGATCGGCGAAGCGGTTTTGCAGGTGCTACGCGCCGAGCACTACGCGGTCGATTGGGTGCGCGACGGCGCCATGGCCGACCAGGCGCTGCGCAGCGAGCAGTACGACCTGGTACTGCTCGACCTCGGCCTGCCCAGGCGCGGCGGACTCGACGTGCTGCGGTCGCTGCGGGGCAGGCGCAACCATGTTCCCGTGCTGATCGCCACCGCTCGCGATGCCGTCGGCGACCGTATTGCCGGCCTGGACGCGGGCGCCGACGACTATGTGGTCAAGCCGTACGACATCGACGAGTTGCAGGCGCGTATTCGCGCCCTGCTGCGCCGCAGCGCCGGCCGCGGCGAGCCGGTGTTCGAACACCGCGGCGTGAGCCTGAATCCGGCCACCCGCGAGGCAACCGTGCACGGCCAGCCGGTGTCGCTCTCGGCGCGCGAATGGGCGGTGCTCGAGGCGCTGATCGCCCGGCCCGGCGCGGTGCTGTCGCGCGCCCAGCTGGAAGAAAAACTCTACAGCTGGAAAGACGACATCAGCAGCAACGCGGTCGAGGTTTATATCCACGGCATTCGAAAAAAACTTGGCAATGAGCTGATCCAGACCGTGCGCGGCCTGGGCTACCTGGCGCCGCGCGAATGAAAGACATACCTTCGCATTCATTGCGCGCACGGCTGCTCTTGTTTTTGCTGATTGCGATCCTGCTCGCCGCCGTCCTGCAGGCCGCAAGCGCCTACCGCGGCGCTCTGCGCCAGGCCGATGCGTTGTTCGACGACCATTTGCAGCAGACGGCGCGGTCGCTGCGTGGCGGCGTACTGCCCGGATTCCCGCTGGCCGAAGGCGAAGACGGCTCCGGGTTTGAACTGTATGTGCAAATCTGGGGTCAGGACGGCACACAGATTTTCCGTTCCAGCCGCTCGGCCTTGCCGCCGCGCGCGGTGCTGGGGTTTTCGGATGTCGAGGCCAGCGGCACCCGCTACCGGGTCTACACGCTGCAAACACCTTTGCAAACGGTGCAGATCGCGCAGAACCTGAGCGCCCGCACCGCGCGGGCTCGGGCGCTCGCGCTGCAGGCCGTTTTGCCCTTTGTCTGGCTCACGCCTTTGCTGATGCTGGCGGTCTGGTGGATCATCAACCGTTCGCTGGCGCCGATCGAGCGGGCGCGGCGCCAGGTTGCGAGCCGCGCCGCCGACGATTTGTCACCCCTGGACGACAGCAGCCTGCCCGACGAAGTGCGTCCGCTGGTCGACGAACTGAATCTGCTGTTCGGCCGGGTTCGCAGCGCTTTCGACACGCAGAAGAATTTTGTCGCCGACGCGGCGCACGAGCTGCGTTCGCCGCTCACCGCGCTGAAACTGCAGGCACAGGCGCTCCGCCGTTCCGGCCCGGACACTGCCGAGCGCGAGGCCGGCATCGCGCGGCTGAACCAGGGCATCGACCGGGCGATTCGCCTCGTCGAACAACTGCTGCTGCTGGCTCGCGAGGAAGCTGGCGCCGGGCCGGTCGGCGTAGCGGCACGCGTCGATTTGCGGAGCGTGGTGCAGTTGGCCGTCGCGGATGTGCTGCCGCAAGCGGTGTTGAAGCGCATTGATATCGGCCTGGCCGGGAACCCGCCCGCACCGGGAGTTTTTGAAGTCATGGGGCAGGCTGAAGGCTTGCGCATCATGCTGCGCAACCTGCTGGAAAACGCCGTCAAATACACGCCTACGGACGGCCGCGTCGATGTGACGCTCGAAAGCAGCCAGGGCCAGCCGGCGCTGGCTGTCGAAGACAGCGGGCCTGGCATCGCGGCGGACATCCGCCAGCGCGTCTTCGACCGCTTCTTCCGCGCCGCCCATCACGACAAGAACACCGATGCCGAAACCGGCAGCGGCCTGGGCCTGGCAATCGTCAAGGCGATCGCGGACCGGCATGGCGCGACGCTCGCGCTTGGCCGCTCCGAACGCCTGGGCGGCCTGAAGGTGGAGCTGCGTTTTTTGGCAGCCGCGCCTGACTGACAAGCCGGCGCCTGGGTAAGCAGACGCTGGGCGACGCGAGGGGGCGACCATTTAAGCCTCGCCTAAGCCTGCGTCCCCATAGTTCTATGCATCGGCACCGTCGTGTGCCTTGTTTCCGATGCAAGGAGCTTTTCCATGAAATCCACCGCTTTGAACAACACCCGTCTGGTCGCGGCGCTGCTGGCAGCCGGCGCCATCGGCGGCGCCGGGGTCGGCGCCTTCAACGCCGCGCATTCCAGCGCCACTGCCACCATGTCGTCGCCAGCTGTCGTCGCCAGCGGCCCGGCGGCCGTTCCGATAGCGGTGCCCGACTTCTCGCAGATCACCGAGCGCTACGGCCCCGCCGTGGTCAATATCAGCGTGACGGGCAGCACCAAGGTTTCCAACGAGTCGCCGCTGGCGCAGGGTGGCGGTGACGGCGCGCCGTTTGCGGGCGGCGAGATTGGCGAATTTCTTCGCCGCTTCCAGCAAGGCCAGCGGCCGGGCGCGGGCCGGGGCGGATCCGGCGGACCGCGCGAAACGCCGACGCGCGGCCAGGGATCGGGCTTTATCGTCAGCGCCGACGGCATCATCCTGACCAATGCGCACGTCGTTCGCGATGCGAAGGAAGTTACCGTCAAACTAACCGACCGGCGCGAGTTCCGCGCCAAGGTGCTGGGTGCCGACGCCAGGACCGACGTTGCCGTGCTCAAGATCGACGCCAGCAATCTGCCCGTCGCCACGCTGGGGAAAACCAGCGAGCTGAAAGTCGGCGAATGGGTGCTGGCCATCGGCTCGCCTTTCGGTTTTGAAAACACCGTGACCGCCGGCGTTGTCAGCGCCAAGGGCCGCTCGCTGCCCGACGACAGCGCCGTTCCCTTCATCCAGACCGACGTCGCCATCAACCCCGGCAACTCGGGCGGGCCGCTTTTCAACACGCGCGGCGAAGTCGTCGGCATGAACTCGCAGATCTATTCGCGCAGCGGCGGCTACCAGGGCGTGTCGTTCGCCATCCCGATCGACGTCGCCAACAAGATCAAGAACCAGATCGTCGCCACCGGCAAGGTCGAGCATGCGCGCCTCGGCGTCGCGGTGCAGGAGGTGAACCAGGCCTTCGCCAACTCCTTCAAGCTCGACAAACCCGAAGGCGCGCTGGTTTCCACCGTCGAAAAAGGCAGCCCGGCCGACAAGGCGGGCCTGCGGTCGGGCGACGTGATTCGCCAGGTCAACGGCCAGCCCATCGTCTCGTCGGGCGACCTGCCTGCCGTCATCGGCCTGGCGACGCCGGGCGATACCGTCAAGCTGGGTATCTGGCGCGAGGGCGCGGCGAAAGAGCTGAGCGCGCGCTTGGCCAATGCCGACGAAAAACCGGCGCAAGTCGCCAGCAACACCGGCGCGCCCGGCCAGGGCAAGCTGGGCCTCGCGCTGCGGCCGCTGCAGACCGACGAACAGCAGGCATCGGGCATCGGCGACGGCCTGCTGGTTCAGCAGGCCAGTGGCCCGGCGGCGCAGGCGGGCGTGCAGGCCGGCGACGTGCTGCTGTCGGTCAACGGCGTGGCGGTGAAAAATGTAGAGCAGGTGCGCGCCGTGGTCGCCAAATCCGAAAAATCGGTCGCACTGCTGATCCAGCGCGGCGACAGCAAGATATTCGTTCCGGTGAACCTGGGCTAATCTTTTCGTCCTGCCGCCCGCCGGCTATCTCGCGCAGCGGAAATCCTTGAACTTGGCGGGAACGTCGGGGCGGTTGGACTGCGCGATGCCGAGTGAATTGCCGGGGTAGGGTGAGTCGAGGCCGCGCCCGGTCCCGTTGCTGATATACGCCTTGACATCGGTAACTGGCGACTGCGGAGCGGCTTCCATGGTCAATTCGTAGGCGGGCGTGACCTGAAAAGTCCAGGAGGTCGAGTAGCCGTCGCCCTCGCAACCTCCGGCACGCTCGAAACAGCCTTGGATGCCACCTTCAACGGGCAGCCTGCAAACGCGGCAAATCAGCTACGCTTGTCCTCCCCACAAGGAGTCGTCGTGGTCAAAACCGTCATGAAAACCGCTCTGGCATGCCTGGCCACCGTGGGGCTGCAGGCGCACGCGCTGCAGATCACCAGCCTGTCGCCGCAGGGAGAAGTTTCGCGGATACGCCAGCTGGTCGCGAAGTTCGACGCGCCGGCCGTCAACTTCGGCGATGCGAAAGCGGCGGCGCCGCTCACGCTGAACTGCGGCGACACGCAGGCGGCCAAAGGCAAGGGCCGCTGGATCAGCGACCGGGAATGGGTCTTCGACTTCGACAACGACCTGCCGCCGGGCGTGCGCTGCGGCGTCACGCCGGTTTCAGGGTTCAAATCGGCATCTGGCGCATTGCTGACCGGCGTAAGCAGCTATCAATTCAATAGCGGCGGGCCTTTTGTCAGGTCGCTGCGCCCCGGCACTTACCAGCCGATCGACGAAGAGCAGTATTTCATGCTTCAGCTCAATGGACCGGCCGCCCTGCCAAGCATTCAGCGGCATGTCTGGTGTTCGGTCGACGGGCTGGGCGAGCGGGTGCCGGTGCGGCTGATCGCCGGCGCCGAACGCGACGCGCTGCTGAAATCACAATACCTCGACAAGCCGGCCGCCAAAGACCCCTTGAGTTTTGTCACCCTGGCGTGCTACCGGCGGCTGACGCCGGCGGCGAAAGTGCAACTGGTGTACGGCAAGGGCGTCAGCACACCGAGCGGCATTGCCAACAGCGTTGAAAAACGCTATGACTTCACGGTGCGCGAACCCTTCACCGTCAGCTTTGGCTGCGAACGTGAAAACGCCCAGTCCGCCTGCCTGCCGATTCGCCCGATGCGGCTGGACTTCAACGCGCCGGTGGCTCGCAAGCTGGCCGAAGCGATCCGCCTGACGTCGGGCAAAACCACACTCAAGCCGGCGTTCGATGCCGAGAGCGGCGATGCCGACGCCGTCGTGAGCAGCGTCACCTTCAAGCCGCCGTTTGCCGAATCCGCCGCCTTCACGCTCGAACTGCCGCAAGACTTCAAGGACGCATCGGGCCGGTCGCCGCGCAATGCCGACATCTTTCCGCTCAAGGTCGCGACCGGCGCGATGCCGGCGCTGGCCAAGTTCGCCGCGTCGCCGTTCGGCATCGTCGAGCGCTTTGCCGAGCCGGGGGCGAAGCCGGGCGACCCTGCCCTGCTGCCGGTCACGCTGCGCAATGTCGAAGCCGCGCTGCAAGTCAAAGGCCTGGCTCCCGGCAAGGTCAGCGACCTGCAGCCGGCAAGCGATGCGCAGATCATTGCCTGGTTCCGCAAGGTGCGGCGCTACGACGAATACGAAGTCCCGCGCAAGCTGGCGGCGGCCGACGTCAAATCGCCGCTGCCGAAAGCCCTGGAAGCGCGCGACAAGGACAATGTGCAGTCGCGCATGGTGTCGCTGCTGGAGGGGCAGCCGGGCGTCAGGACGCTTGACCTGCCGAAACCGGCGAGCGGCGAGCCACGGCCGTTCGAGGTCGTCGGCATCCCTTTGTCGCCGGGGTTTCATGTCGTCGAAATTGCGTCGCAAAAACTTGGCTCCTCGCTGCTCGACGAGCGCCACGGCGCCCACCGGACGATGTACGTTCGCACGTCGGCGCTGTTCACCAACCTCGGCGTGCATTTCAAGCTGGGCCGTGAAAACGCCCTGGCTTGGGTGACGACGCTCGACAAGGGCCTGCCGGTGGCGAACGCGCGGGTCGCGGTGTCGGACTGCGGCGGCAAAGAGCTGGCGCGCGCCATGACGAATACGCAGGGCATCGCGAATTTCACCGGCTTGTCGCCCGAACCGGCGCCCTGCCCTGACGGGACTGGCGGCAACGCTTATTTCGTCAGCGCCCGGGCCGCCGACGACCTGGCCTTTACCTGGAGCGACTGGCACAAGGGCATCGAGCCGTGGCGCTTCAACGTGCCGGTCAGCCGCGAAACCACGCCTGACGAACGCGCCCACACGATTTTCGACCGAACGCTGCTGCGCGCCGGCGAAACCTTGTCGATGAAGCATATTTTGCGAACCGAAACC
>Ga0136611_10000405_pt1 | contig 27926 bp, 25 predicted proteins | sample AntDrymUQ2232306_2_FD_106645 | JGI IMG/M metagenome (GOLD analysis project Ga0136611, IMG submission 106645) | Polar desert sand microbial communities from Dry Valleys, Antarctica - metaG UQ223 (23.06) | ecosystem: Environmental > Terrestrial > Soil > Desert | place: Antarctica: Dry Valley...
AAGACCGCCAGGGCATGCTCGTCAATTCGTCGTGTCACCGCAATCTTCAATCCCACTCCTCTCGGGCCGCGTGCTCCCTGTGTCGTCAACCGATTGTAGACGGTGTCTGAGTCCGTTCGCCACACAAACGCCCGACCGAGGTTGGTATACTGCGTTTGGGTGAGACGATCGCCGGGACCATATGGTCGCTATGTCTCGAGCCAACGTCAATCGTTTTCGGGTGCTGTTCGACGGCCCTTTGGGGCTGCCGCAACGAGTACCCACCTGCGAACGCAGGCTCGAAACGAGGCCATGTGGCGATAGCACGTCTCGCCTATCTCTATGCCTTAAATCTTTACCTAAAGATGGAGTGCGGACGATGAGCTATCTGCTCCACGGGCAGAATCCAGTCGGTCTCGACGAACGCGTCGCCCAGCTCCGCTCGCAGCTCGACCCATCCGGACTCGGTACTACCGTGATTGATGTTCAGTCATCATCCATTCAGGAAATCTCCTCAGCGTGCCAATCGATGCCATTCTTCGGTGGCAGTCGGGTCGTCGTGCTGCTCCAGCCGATCGCGAAGCCGAAGCGAAACGGTCAAACCGGCAGCTCATTACCCGAAGATGCGAACTCATCGACGGAACAGACTGGAGAGCAGTCGACGGATGACGCCGACGAGAACGTCGGTCGCGTGTCGTGGTCTGAACTATCCGACGTGTTGAAATCTGTTCCACCCTCGACCGAAATGATTCTCCGCCATGACGGCAGTCTTTCGGCAACGCACTTCCTCATGAAAGCGATTAAGTCGCTGGGATGGCGAATCGAGCCGTCCCCCGCGCTGCGCAGTCAGGACCTCCTGCAATGGCTCGGTCAACGCGTATCCGAACGCGGTGGGTCGATCGACCAACACGCCTCGGTCGCGTTGCTGAACCGGCTGTTTCCCCAGTCCTGGAATGTCGAATCCCGCTTTGCGAACGGCACGCCCGATCCGCGCCTGCTAGCGACCGAAGTCGATAAGCTGATCGTCGCATCGAACGACGGAAAGATCACTCGGAATCTCGTTGAAGACCTGGTTGAAGATCGCGAGGGTTTCACGGCGTTCAAGCTGAATGACGTGACGTTCGGTGGAAACGCCAGCGGTGCGTTGAGTGAGCTGTCTGATGTGCTCGACGCGGGGCAGCACCCGGAGATGCTGATGGGTCAGATTGTCGGTCAGTCGGTGGGACTCAGCGCGAGTCAGAGCGTCGGAGAGTTTGGAGCAAAGGAAGTCGCACGTGTCTCAGGTATGACCGAGGGACGACTTGGAATGCTTCAGAAGAAGTCCGGAACCTTGTCCCCAACGACGCAGCAACGGATCGCCGAGTCGATTCGGGAGGCTGGGGCGACATTGCGCTCGTCAGAATCGAACGCCCCGGCGGTCATCACGCCACTTGTGGCGGAGATTGCCGAGGCGGTGCGAGCGTCTGCCCTGGAGCGGCGGCGAGGTTAAGCGGCGCTGTCGCTCTCAGCCTTATTGAACTTCGCCATCAAGCGCGATTTACGGCGCGCGGCCTGGTTCGGGTGAATCACACCCTTGCTGGCAGCCCGATCGAGCAATGCAATCGCGTCGTGCAACGAGGTGGCAGTAGATTCGGCGTCGCCAGCCTTGATGGCTGATTCAGCTTTTCTCACAAGGGTGCGAGTCGATGTGACGTACGTGCGATTGCGCACTCGCTGGCGCTCCGAGACTCGAGCGCGCTTAGCCGACTGCTTGCTATTAGCCAAAATCGTCCCCCTTGGAAACATCAACGTTTGAAAACACAGCAAAATCGCTCGAACCGCGCGAGCGTGATAACCCATGTATTCTACAGGCTTTCCTCGAATCTGGCAAATGCTGCCAGGCGATTCCCGTGGGTCAAGGCAGCGTTTCGGTATACTTAGGGATTGAACCACTGGCTGCAGAGCCAGTGGTTGTTCACGATTGCATGCCGGGGTTCCCCCGAGTTAGCACCAGGCGGATATGGCCAACCGAGAGCGCATCAGAAATTTCAGCATCATTGCCCACATCGATCACGGGAAATCCACCCTGGCCGATCGGCTGCTCGAACATACCGGAACACTGTCCAAGCGCGAGATGATGGAGCAGGTGCTCGACTCGATGGACCTCGAGCGTGAAAAGGGCATCACGATCAAGGCGCGCGCCGTGCGGATGGACTTCGTTGCGGCAGACGGCCTGACCTACGAACTGAACCTCATCGACACGCCCGGTCACGTCGATTTCTCCTATGAAGTCAGCCGCTCGCTGGCCGCCTGTGAGGGCGCGCTGTTGGTCGTAGACGCCGCGCAGGGCATCGAGGCGCAGACGCTCGCGAATGTGTATCTTGCTCTGGAGAACGATCTCGCGATCGTTGCCGTCATCAACAAGATCGACCTGCCCAGCGCGGATCCAGAGAAAGTGTCGAAGGAAGTCGGCGACCTGATCGGCCTCCTTCCGAACGAGATTATCCCTGCTTCCGCGAAGTCGGGCATCGGCATCCCTCAGATTCTGCAAGCGATTGTCGATCAGATTCCGCCGCCGGGGGGGGAACCAGACGCACCGCTGCGTGCCCTCATCTTCGACTCCCATTACGACGCCTACCGTGGGGTGATTGCTTACGTCAAAGTCGTCGACGGGGAGATCACCACTGGCCAGCGTGTCCGCATCATGGCGACCGGCAAGGACGCTGATATCCTCGATCTCGGAGTATTCAAGCCGCACATGACGACAGTGCCGAAGCTCATCGCTGGAGAAGTCGGCTACGTCGCGACCGGCCTGAAGGTCGTCGCCGACTGTCAGGTGGGCGACACCATCACACTCACGCACCGGCAGGCAGTCGAGCCGTTGCCCGGCTACCGACCGGCAAAGCCGATGGTCTTTGCCGGTTTCTTCCCGGTCGTGTCAGAGGATTACACGAACTTGCGCGATGCGCTGGAGCGGCTCCAGCTCAACGACGCCTCACTCGTGTTTACCCCGGAAACGTCTGATGCACTCGGGTTCGGCTTCCGCTGCGGTTTCCTGGGACTTCTGCACATGGAGATCGTTCAGGAGCGTCTCGAGCGTGAGTACAACATCGATCTGCTGGCAACGGCTCCAAGCGTTGAATATGAGGTCGTCCTGCTCAACGGGGATGTCGCTGTCGTCGATAACCCGTCTGATCTTCCAGATGCGGGGACGTTTCAGGAGATTCGCGAGCCGTGGATGGACATCACGATGATCGCGCCAGCGCGCTACATTGGCGCGCTCATGGAACTCGTGACCACTCGCCGTGGTGAGTTCGTGTCGCTGGACTACCTCGATGAAGATCGCGTCTCCCTGAAGTTCGGCATGCCGCTCGGTGAAGTTATTGTCGATCTCTACGATCAGCTCAAATCGCGGACGCAGGGTTACGCATCGCTCGACTACTCCTTCAACAGCATGCGTGCGGCAGACCTTGTCAAGCTCGACGTGCTGGTCAACGGCGTGCCGGTAGATGCGCTCTCAATGATCACGCACCGTGTCGATGCGTATTATCGCGGGCGCGCGCTGGTATCCCAGCTCAAGACGCTCATTCCCCGCCAGATGTTCGAGGTGCCGATTCAGGCAGCCGTCGGCGCTCGGATCATCTCCCGTGAGACGATCCGAGCGATGCGCAAGAACGTGATCGCGAAGTGTTACGGTGGCGACATCTCACGCAAGCGCAAGCTCCTCGAGAAGCAGAAGGAGGGCAAAGCGCGCATGAAGATGGTCGGCAATGTCGAGATTCCTCAGGAAGCCTTCATGGCCATCCTCACACTCGGCGACGAACGGGCGGAGCGCGTGTCGTGACGCACGCATCGGATGTCGATGATTTCGCTGGTCAACCCGTCTTTTTCGTCGGCGCTGACTTCGTTCAGAGCGTCGTCAACGAACAGCCCTTCGAGAGTGGCCTCCTGCCGATCGACTCAGCGGCGACGACGATCGTCACCGACTGGTGGCCAGACGAGAACGTAACGTCCGAAGCAGCGCATCTGTTGCTGGGCCAGCTCGGCCTTGAAGAACTTCCAGAGCCGGATGACGACGGGAACCTGACGATTCCAGCCGTAGACCCCCTATCCGGAACGCCGTCCGTCGCGGCGCTGCGCCAGATATACGCGCGCCTGCGTCGTCCCGATGGCTGTCCCTGGGATCGCGAACAGACCGAGCTATCGACTGTCCCGCATATCGTTGAAGAAGCGGAAGAACTCCTCGAAGCGTTGGAACGCGAGGACTGGAGCCACGCCGCAGAGGAACTCGGCGATGTGCTCGGCAATGTCGTCATGATCGCTCAGATCGCCGCGGAACGCGGTGCGTTTACATTCGAGGACGTGGTTGCCTCGATCAGCGCCAAGCTCGTCCGCCGCCATCCGCATGTGTTCGGCGACATGCAGGCCAGTTCATCGGACGACGTACTCACCATCTGGAACGCAGTCAAGCAGCAGGAACGAGCCGATCAGACCAACTATGGGACCGAGCAGACGGAGGCATCGGAGTCAGTATGACGACCATCGACAAGTTTCGAGAGTATGCCACCTGTGGTGAGCTGCGTGCCAACGACGCGGGCAGCCAGGCGACGATCAAAGGTTGGGTCAACCGACGCCGCGATCATGGTGGCCTGATCTTCCTCGACATTCGCGATCGCTACGGCCTGACGCAGGTTGTCCTGAACCCTGAACACTCGCCAGCCGCTCACGCCCTCGCGGAAGGCGTCCGCTCCGAGTACGTCGTCGAGGTTCGCGGGACGGTTCAGCCGCGCCCTGAAGGCACGGTCAACCCCAACATGCCGACTGGCGAAATCGAGGTCGTCGTCGATGACCTGGCCATTCTCAACGCCGCGAAAACGCCGCCGTTCGAGATCAACGACAACGTTGATGTCGATGAGAATCTGCGGCTCGAATATCGCTACCTCGATCTGCGTCGCCCGAAGATGCAGCAGAACCTGATTCTACGCCACAACATCGTCCGCACCATTCGCCGCTACCTCGACGAGCGCGACTTCGTGGAGATCGAGACGCCGATCCTGATCAAGAGCACGCCGGAAGGTGCCCGAGACTACCTTGTCCCAAGTCGCGTCTATCCCGGCGAGTTCTACGCGCTGCCACAGTCGCCGCAACAGCTCAAGCAGCTTCTGATGGTCAGCGGGATGGATCGCTACTATCAGATTGCACGCTGCTTCCGCGATGAGGATCAGCGCTCGGACCGTCAGCCAGAGTTCACCCAGCTTGACCTCGAGATGTCGTTCGTCGATCAGGAGGATATCCTCCAGCTCATCGAAGGACTCTGTATTGAACTGGCTGAAATGGCGGGCTTTGCCGTACAGGACAATCCGTTCCCTCGGCTCACACACGCGCAAGCCGCGTTGAAGTATGGCTCCGACAAGCCCGACCTCCGGTACGGCCTGGAGATCGCCGATGTCTCCGAGATCGTGAGCGCCAGCGAGTTCGGCGTGTTCGCCAACACCGTCGCTGCGGGCAACGTCGTCCGAGCCATCGGCGTGCCGGGACGCAGTGGCATTTCGCGCGGGCAGGTCGATGAGCTGACGAACTTCGCCAAGCAGTTCGGTGCGAAAGGCCTCGCCTGGCTCGCCATCGAAGCTGGAGAGGATGGCGCTCTTTCCGGACGCTCTCCGATCGCCAAGTTCCTCTCTCAGCAGGAAATTGACGCTCTGGCAGCCGCCACGAGTGCTTCTGCCGGAGACCTGATCCTCTTTGTCGCCGACACCGCCGAAGTCGCTGCGAACGTCCTTGGGCGACTGCGCGAACGGTTCGGACAGGAACTTGGACTGGCCGCTGAGAAGGTCGCTGCCTGGGCGTGGGTTCTCGATTTTCCGCTCCTGCGCTGGGATGAAGATGGCAACCGCTGGGACGCCGAGCATCATCCGTTCACCGCGCCGATGGACGAAGACGTGTCGCTGCTCGCCACCGATCCGGCGAAGGTACGGGCCAAGGCGTACGATCTCGTCCTCAACGGCTACGAGGCAGGCGGTGGTTCAATCCGTATCCATCAGCGCGACCTGCAATCCCGCATCTTCGAGCTGATGGGCTACAGCGAAGATCAGATACAGGAGCGCTTCGGCCATCTTTTACGCGCGTTCGACTACGGTGCCCCACCCCACGGGGGAATCGCGCCTGGCATCGACCGCATCGCGATGATTCTGGCGCAGGAGCCGACGCTACGCGAGGTGATGGCCTTTCCGAAGAACCAGACCGCCCGTGACGTGATGTTCGACGCGCCCAGCCATGTCGATCTGAAACAGCTCGATGAGTTGCACATTCGTGTCGCGGAACCCGCAAAACGGTCGTAACACTGGTCGATTGGCAGCAACAGGAGAGCCGTTGGCGCTATGTCCGCAGCTCTCTGCACGAGGTGAGCGAGCGCTGTCGCTCAGTCGGCGATCCACGACATGCCAGATGGCGCGTCGATCCCGTCAGCCTCAAACAACCTGGCAGGCGCGGATGCGCTGAACTTTCCGAACGCGTCGGATGTGACTTCGACATACCAGGCTTCGAATCCAGATCCCTCTTGCCGAAAGAATGAGATGAACCGCCCATCTGGAGACCAGGTTGGAGCAACACAGTCTCCCAGGTTCGTGATCTGGTACGGGATACCGTCACCCTTTTCCTCGACTGGCGCGACCCAGACATCATTGTTCGTGCCGTTGCGCTGAATGTACGCCACGTCGTCGGTCACCGGCGACCACGCCGGATCGTAGGCACCGTCGGGATGTGACACCAGAGTCGCATTCTCTCCAGTGTTGAGGTCCAATGTCCAGATCTCAGTATTCCGGAGTGTATTCGATTCGTCGGTTCGCGTGACGAATGCTGCCTTGTCGCCATCGTCCGACAACGTCGGATTCTCCTGGAACCTGTCAAGACCAGCGGCAGCTTCCAGCACATAAGGCGGGATGAGGACATTGTTGACATCCTCGATGTACCAGAGGTACACAGGATCGGCGAAAGCGTCGAAGCCACCGTTGTCACTGGCGTAAATGATCTGGTTCCCCGCGCTAGACCATTCGGGGTCAAGCGCCCACGCTGCGAGATACGCGAAATCCTCCGAATATGGTTCAACATCCGGCTCGTTCGCGGTGAGTTGCCGGGTATTGTCCCCGTCAACGTCTGAAACTATCAACTCCGAAAAGCCGTCCGACATCTCAACGTAGGCGAAGCGTCGACCATCGGGCGCCCAGGTCGGTGATGCGGCGTTGGCGTCCTCGGTGAGCCGACGGACATCTCCATCCTCCCAGACCGCAACCTGCCCGTCAGAGACGAACAAAATCTTCCCCGTCGGTTCGGCACCGACAGTGTTGTCGTCTACAGATGGGGGCTGAAGTGACGGGTCAGCAACACCACAGGCGAGCAGGAGCGACGCCAACACGACTAGGAGTATTAGTCGTTGTGCGGACGTTCTCAGGAGCGTCAGGCGGTTGGACTTCATCGGGCCTCGGACGTGTCATCGCTGGCGCGACGATATCCCATCGAGTGCAGTACATCGCGGGCAATGTTGGACTCGTGCCATGGTCGTTTCTCGGCTCCGTAGATCATGCTGCGTTCGTGGCCTTTCCCCGCCAGCACAACGACGTCTCCCGACGTTGCGTGTTCCAGTATGCTGGCGATTGCCTGATTTCGATCTTCAATGCACTCGTAGTTTACACCGGCGTGCCCACCAGCCTCGTTCGCCCCCTGTGCGATGTCGGCAACGATCGCGTCCGCATCCTCGAAGCGCGGGTCCTCACTGGTAAAGACCGCAAAATCCGCATGCGTTACGGCAATCGCTCCCTGCTCGGCTCGTTTCCCCACATCGCGTTCGCCCGCCGAACCGAACAGAATCAACAGGCGGTTCCGAGTCAGCTTGCGGGCCTCGCTCAATACACTGCGAATCGCCTCGGGGGTGTGGGCGTAGTCCACGATGACGGCGAATGGTTGTCCTTCGTCCACCGATTCCATGCGACCCGGAACCGAAGCCAGAGACGACAGCCCAGCGGCGATCTGCTCCGGCTGCATGTCGAGCGCGACGCCAGTTGCGGCAGCCGCGAGCGCGTTCGCGACGTTGTAGGAGCCAGGTAACTGAATACGAACTGATGCACCACCAGACGGAGTTGCAATGACGAAGTCAGAGCCTCGCGAATCCGACTCAATGTTTGTCGCTCGAACATCCGCAGTAACGTCTTCAAAGGTCGAATATCGAATGATCCGGCAATTGTCTGCATAGTGCTCGATCGAACGTGCCCCTTCATCGTCTGCGTTCGACACGACGATACCGCGTTTGCCGCGTGACCGCGCGTCGCGAACCCTTCGTAGAAGGCCACCCTTCGCATTACGATAGTTCTCGATGGTCTCGTGGAAATCGAGATGCTCGCGGGTGACGTTCGTGACGACTCCGATGTCGAACGTGACACCATCCAGCCGGTGTAGTTCCAGTCCGTGCGATGTCGCTTCGACAACGGCCGTAACAACTTCCACATCGACCATCTTCGATAGATAGCCTTGAATCAGGAGCGACTCCGGCGTGGTCTGACGTGACTCATGCAGGAGCTCGTCGGCTCCGATCCGCACTTCGACCGTGCCGATCATGCCTGTGTTATGTCCAGCGGACCGACACATCGCCTCAATAAAGTGGCTCGTCGTCGTTTTGCCGTCCGTCCCAGTGACGCCAATGACGGTCAGATTATCACTGGGATGCCGGTAGAAGTTCGCGGCCAGCGTCGCGAGTGCCGCGCGCGTCGATGCGACCTGAATCACCAGCGGATAGTCCGCGACGAGAGACTCCAGCGTGTCCGTTTCTACGACCGCAGCGACCGCGCCTCGTTCACGCGCACCACGAAGAAATTCGTGACCATCGACATAGCCGCCGCGCAGCGCGACGAACATGCCACCTGGGACCACTTGACGACTATCAAAGGCAATCGACGCGATCTCGAGATACGGGTTGCCGGAGAGGCGAGCGGGGTTCACACCGACAAGCAACGCTTGTGCGTTCATGGCGAATTCACAGCCACGGTCGGGGTTGATGTTGGAGAGTGCATTCGCTCCATCCCGCTTACAAGATGGGACGGAACGGATTGTCGGTGGCGTGCGCTTCTTCGAGTGCTGCGTCAGCAGCGTCTGCGATTACCGGCGAGTCGTCCTGAGCGAGCGTTCTCAACGTGTTGATCGCCGTGCGCCCGCCGATGCTACCTAAGGCTGCGATCGCGGCCATGCGTACTTCCGGGTCTTCGTCCCGTAGCAGGTCAATGACATTCAGCACTGAGCGTTCTGATCCGATCATGCCGGCGGCGGTGACCGCCTCATATCGGATGTCCGGTTCTGCGCTATCCAATTCGTCGTGAACGGTCTCAAGCCACTCGATCGAGGACTGTCGCCCCATCGCGTAGATGGCGCTGATTCGCATGTCGTGGTCGCCTGAATCGAAGGATCGCTGGATATGTTCGCTGATGCGCTCATCGTTCGAAAGATATGACACCGATTCGAGCGCCCGGCGCCGAACATCAGCCGCTGGATCGGCGGTCAGCACCCGCATCAAAATCTCGTGAATGCGCGATCGATCATCATCATCAATCTCCGCGAGTTCCGCAAGCAATGCGAAGCGACCGAGCGCAGCGACCTCGGCAGCACGCACGCGGTCATCATCCTCGCGCTCGACGCGTGTCAGCAGCAGATTCAGGAACGCGGGACTTTCCAGCTCGGCCAAAGCCTCGATTGCTGCGAGACGCGTGTCAGAGAGCGGATCATCGAGTGCAACCAGGAGTGAGCGGTCGTAGTTATGTTCGATGGTGGCTTCGGCGTCCTGAGCGAGCAATTGAACGAGAAAGAGACGTTCGGACTCAGGAATTGTCGGCCAGCGCTCCCGCAGGCCGTCCGCACCTGCCCGGTTCAGATCCGATAGCAGGTGGACGGCGGCAGCCTCGCTGCCGCCGTCCATGATCTCCGCAATCAGCATATCGACGTGCTGAGGAGTTCCAGTTTCCGGAACTCCGCTATCACTCAGGCTGGTAGAAGTAGGCATCTTCGGTTGAGTCATCGACGGCGAACTCCTGGTATGTTCCGCTGGTGAGGATGTCGCGCATCAGCTCAGCAGAGATTGGTCGTTCGATATTCGCGGCAGCCAGCAGATCCGTGAAGCTCGCGAAGTAGCGCGGTGCGGTCGTCGTTCCGACTCTCTCTCCCACGCGTTCAAAAGTTGCTGCTAAGACCTGCTCCGGGCGACGCCGGACGCGGTCATCAAGCGGCTTGGCATCGGCCAGTTTCGGGAAGCGTCCCTCGGCGAGGACGAATTCGTCCTGCGTCGCGCAGTAGTAGGTTGTCGAACGGAACGCGTACTTCCCCTTCCGCTCATCGAGGTGCAGAAGCTTGCGGTCCTCACCCGAGACGCGGAAATACTCAATCAGGAAGTGGTTTGGCTGATCGGTCTGCTCAATCGTGACAACACCGCCCGGGACGAGGTTCTCGGTGTAGAACTGATCCAGTCCGGCGATGAATCCACCGCGGTTGCCAGTCGGGAACCGCAGCTCACTGACGACCGTTTCGTTTGTCTGCGGTGACTCGAACGTGATCCGCGCCGCGCGCTGATCGGTGAACCCTGGCTTCGGCATGACCGTCGCGAGGTTTGCATCGAGGGGCAGCACGCCATACTGATACTCGTAGAAGCTCAGCACGTGCTCGACAATACCTTCTTCGATGCCCTCGATCGGTGTGCGGTAGTCGAGCAGGAAGCGGTAGTCCTGACCGATCTCACTCGGTTTGCGCTTTGTCGTCCCGATCTGCTGCTGATTTGCTATCGTCCAGACGCCGAGCGTGTCCGTTCCAACGTACTCGAACTCGCGCGCCTCGCGTGATAGTCGATAGTTGACCGCGAAGCGTGTGCTGTCGAACTCGGCTGCTGACTGGCGGATACCGAGTACATCCTCAACGATCTCGGCGTCGGTCGCCACGTTGTCCTGTTCGCGAAGGAACTCCTCGATCCGTCGAAGGTCACCACGCGAGAAGCGCTGCACACGATCCTCCGCCATCCAGGTATTACCCCAGTTGGCGATGCTGATCTCACGAGCGAGGGTCGCCTGAATTGCTTCAGTGAGAGCGTCGTCGGAGGCCGACGCCAGGTCAATCTCAATGCCGGGTGTGGCGACCACTTCGACCCGCGGCGTCTCGGATTCGAGTTCGTCGTCCACGTCCTGCTCATCGAACGACGACCCTTTTGGCGCAGGTCGCGATTCTGGCTGGTCAAGACGAGTCGTGGGAGTAATATCTTCCCAGATCAATGGCTCGGAAGAATCAGATGCTGTTACATCAGCGTAGCTTGAGGAGGATGTCGGGGCGGCTCGTCTCGTCGCGGCGATCTCGCGCTTCGGCTGAGGCGTGATGAACCGGGCTGTCAGAATCTGGCGCGTCGGACCTTCTGTGTCGACATCAACCGGCGCGACTCCAGCCCGCGTCGTCACGAATGTGACATCGCTGCTGCTCTCATCGCGTGAGAAGACGGCAGGGCTGGCACCGAGTGCATCACCGACTTTCTTCGTCCAGGTCGCGACATCGCTATCGCCAGCTTGCTCGGCCATGAACTGAGCGAGCTGCTCGACGCTGAGACGAATCTCCGCATAGTCAGTGAAAAACCGTCCACGCGCCTGGAAAATCCCGAATATACGCCTGGCAAGCTCCTGTTGAGCTTTCTTACCAGCAAATTCGGGATCGTTCTGGCTCGTCGTCGTCTGTTCGGCCTGCATCAATCGCTATCCCTCTCCCGCGACCTGCGTCGATACCGACCAGGTGCTTGTTCCATCGTCCAACATGCATGAGTGTGATCTCAGAATACGTTCTATGCTTGATGGAGCAATCGCTGGTCGTTCCAACAACCGATCCCGGGTGTGTCCAAAGAAGGTCAGGATCGAGATCGATCGCGGAGTGCCTGCATCAACTGTTCGGTCGTCATAGGCTGCTCGCTGGAACGCAGCAGAGTTAACAGGTACATCAGGTCACTATCGCTCAACGTGGATGCTGCCAATTGAGTTCCTTCCATCTCGTAATCATGCGACCGATAAGTGTACACCGTGGCGCAAGACGAGCGTGTCAGGGCCGGTCCTGCATGACCAGTACTGACGCGCCGATCAGCGCGGCGTCGGATCCCAGATCGCTGGCCGCGACGGTGACCCGCCGCGCTGCCGCGTCAAATGCATACTGGCGGATCTTGGCGCGGACTGTTGAGGTGATCATTGATCCACTTTCAACCACATACCCACCGATCACGACCGCGTCCGGATTGAGTGCCGTGACGAGGTTCGCGGCTGCCAGCCCGATTACCTGAAGCGTCTCGTCCACGATGAACTGAGCATCGTCGTCAGTCTCGTAGTGCTCGAAAATAAGCCGAGGAGTGATATCGCCGTTGTTCACCCACGTCTGAGCACGCTCCTCAGGTGCTTCCACGAGCCGCGCATGCATTCGTGCAACGATCGCGGGGGCCGACGCATAGGCTTCGAGATGACCCGGTTTCCCGCAGGAACAGCGCGGTCCTTCAGCGGCGACGACCATATGCCCCAGTTCGCCGGAGGTCATGGATGAGCCGTGCTGCAAGCGTCCGCCGAGAATAATGCCCCCACCGACCCCGTGCCCCAGATGGAGATACACCATATCTCGTGCCCCACGACCGGCACCGAAGGTGTATTCGCCGACGGCAGCAGCGCGAGCATCATTCTCGATCACGGTGCGAAGTCCGAACCGTTCTTCGAGTACTCCAACCAGCGGATACTGCTCGAAGCCACCGATGCGATGCGACCGGATCGTCGTCCCACGATCCGTATCGACCGGTCCTCCGAACGCGATACCGATCCCTGCTGGCACGCTCGTCGGGTTTCGCCGGCGCGCCAGCACCTGGTCGATCAGCCGACACACGACCTCAATCGTTGCAAGCGCGCTCGTGTCGATCGAGATCGACTCAATCGAATCCAGTATGCGTCCATCCTCGGTCGCGAGCGCCACACGCTGGCCCCTACCGCCAATCTCGACGGCAATGGCAAACGAATCTTCGGGTTGAGTGTCCGCAGTAGACGGCACGATTCTCGGCCCTCGTTCCGACATGGGACATGTGCGCTGCCGGAAGGCAGCATCCATGATTGTTCAGCCCGTTGTAAACACCTGAGAGGTAGAGCGGAAAGCGGAAGTATCGTACCACGCAGGTGTGTCGCATCGTCTGGATGAGTTTGGCACGCTTAGTCGATCGTGCTATACTCCGCCGTGATCCGCACAGGGTATCGTTCCCCGATAGCTCAGCGGTAGAGCAGACGGCTGTTAACCGTAAGGTCCATGGTTCGAATCCATGTCGGGGAGCAAATTAGTCGGGTGGCACTGCGCCAGCCCGACCTTTCCTGTATATGCCTCAACTGATCTGTTTTTATGAGGTGGCCCGGCGCGCAGCGCGGACAAATCGAATATCAGCGAACGTAAATCCGTCGCCGAGTTCATCCATGATTGGGCGCAGCAGTTCGTCGCCAACCTTGCCAATCGCCGCCTCAATGGTCGCGCGCCGGTCGTTAGCGACCAGCGACTCAATCGACGTGAGCGCGCCGCTCTCGATCGCTTCCTCAACGTGTCCCTCGACCGTCGTCAGTGCCAGCCCTCGCTCGCGAGCGGCTGCCTCGACAGTCATGCCATCATGTATGAGTTCAAGTGTGGACGCCGCGGTCATGCTGAGCGAGCGTTGGATCCGCTGGACCGGAGCCTCGGAGGTCGCTGACACGGCGGTCGCGCCGGTTTCTCCGACGAACGAACGAATTGCGACAAGAAACTCGCCACCAAACTCCTGGAGCTTTCGCTGCCCGACGCCAGTAATCCGGAGCATGTCGGCAGGTGTTTGCGGCAAACGCGCGGCCAACTGGCGCAGCGTGGTGTCCGGAAAAACCACGTACGGCGGCACTCCACGGTCGTCGGCGAGCTGCTTCCTGAGAACACGGAGGTTCTGAAATAGATCTGGATGCGCGGTGGAATCGTCTGCCGCTGCCTCGCCCCGGCTGCTCGAACGAGTTCGGACGGGTGCCTTGGGGAGTACAATGTGCTCCCCCTTGAACAGCACGTCGTACCCGCGCTGCGTAATCTTCAGCGCGTTGTAGTCGTTCTCATCCTGGAGGACGTGACCGGCGCGAATGAGTGCGCGAGACAGGTATTGCCATTCTTCCTTCGGTCGATCCTTGCCAATCCCCCAGGTCGAAAGCCGATCGTGTCCAAAACGGACGATACGCTCTGCCTGAGAACCACGCAGAACATCAATTACATAGGTCGCGCCGAAGCGTTCGCCGGTACGCTTGATACATGACAGAAACATCTGTGCTGGGACTGAGTAGTCTTCGCGCTCAGTCGGAGCCGCGTCGCAGGCATCACAGCAACGACCGTCCTGACCGGCGAAGTCCTCATCAAAGTAGTTAAGCAGAGCCACGCGACGACACGTCGGACTTTCCGCCCAATCGGCCATCTGTTGCAGCTGCGAGAGTGCAGCGTTGCGTAAGGCTGGTGTCGGCTTCTCGTCGATGAAGTGGCGATGCTTGGCGACGTCACCGTACGAATAGAACAGGATGCAGTCGGCGGGATCACCGTCGCGGCCCGCGCGGCCACTCTCCTGGTAGAAGCCTTCGAGATTCTTTGGCATATCGTAGTGAAACACGAAGCGAACGTCGGGCTTGTCGATCCCCATGCCAAACGCGATCGTCGCGACGACCACCTGCACGTCATCACGTACAAACGCTTCCTGAGCGTGCTGCCGATCGCTCCCGTCCATGCCCCCGTGATACGCGGCGGCCCGGATTCCATTCGTTCTCAGTCGTTCAGCGACAGACTCAACTGACGCCCGTGAGTGACAGTAGATGATTCCCGACGCATCGCGATGCTGCCGAATGTAGGCGACGATCTGGTCGAAGGCGCGCTGCTTCTCGCGCACCTCGTAGTAGAGGTTGCCCCGGTTGAAGCTACCCTGGAACGAGGCGGCGTTGCCGAGGCCGAGCTGTGTGCGAATGTCGCTCTGCACTTTTGGAGTCGCGGTGGCAGTCAGGGCCGCGTACGTTGCGTTCGGAAAACGCGCACGCAGCTGTCGAAGCTCACGATACTCGGGCCGAAAGTCGTGTCCCCACTCCGAGACGCAATGCGCTTCGTCGATCGCGAATAGCGAAACTCCAGTAGCGCTGAGCAGTTGCATGAATGCAGGCGTTACCAGCCGCTCCGGGGCGACATAGAGCAGCTTGATCTCGCCGCGCGCGACGGCGGTCTGTCGCTGGCTGATTTCTGCTGATGCGAGCGAGCTGTTGATGAAAGTTGCAGCGACGCCGAGCGTCGTCATCGCATCGACTTGATCTTTCATCAGCGCGATCAGAGGTGAGACGACGACAGTCATACTATCCATGAGGAGCGCTGGAAGCTGATAACAGAGTGACTTGCCGCCACCTGTTGGTAGTAGCACGAACGCATCCTCTCCAGAAAGGATCGTTCGCACGATGTTTTCCTGTAACGGACGGAACTGGGAGTAGCCGAACGTCGCCTTGAGCATAGCGAGAACGGGGTCTTCACCGTCCTGGATCTGTGACAATTGCATTGGGGCGGCCTGGCTGACATGGCTGGACATGTGGATCAACGCCCCTTTCAACGGCGGTCGGATCGCGCAGCGAGCGGCAACATCCGTATCCCGCATAGGTATGAAGTCTACAGTGTACGGTCGCTGCTCTCATGTTCCTCAAGGATACGTCATTTTGCGAACACATGTACGACTTCTGGAGAAAACACACAGACGGTCTGAAGGAACTCACGTCCCAGTTGCAAGCGTGTCTGGGGTCGGCACGGCAATTGCACGAGAAGCACTCAGGGGGAACGTAAATGACCGACACATCATCCACCGTTTCAACCGCTCATCCTGACGCAGCACAACAGTTCACCCGGTTGGACGCCGCGCGTGCCGATGCTCACGACTGGAAGGCGTGTCCACTCTGGGAGCTCGGCACTCAGACGGTGTTCGACGCTGGCCAAGCCGACGCGCGACTCATATTCAGCGGGCAGTGGTTCACATCCGTGGTTGCTCAGCACGTTTTCGCGACGGTGCATCCGTCGTACATTCTGATTCAGCCAGCAGAAACCAGCAACCAATGGCTGGAAACGCTGCCGAACGATCTGATTGAGGACAGGAGCAAACTGGAAGAACTGGACTAGCGACTACGTACTCTACGAGATACAGAATCTTAGGTATGGATTGAGGAAAGCTGATGGGTAGTCGATTCGCCGGCAAGGTCGTTGTGGTTACCGGGGCATCAAGCGGTGTCGGTCGCGCGTGTGCCAGAGCCTTCGCGGCGGAGGGTGCCATCGTCGCGTTAATTGCCCGCTCGGAGGAAGCGTTGGAGAACGCGGCGGCTGAAGCACGCGCCCTCGGCGGTGAGGCGATGGTGCTTCCGCTGGACGTGTCAGATTCTTCCGCCGTCGAGCGCGCGGCGAGCGAGGTTGAAGAGCGCTTTGGCAAGATCGATATCTGGGTCAACAACGCAATGGTGACGGTGCTCTCCCCTATCTCCCAGATGACCGCCGATGAGTTCCGGCGAGTGACTGAAGTGACCTATCTCGGGTATGTCTATGGCACGCTCTCGGCGCTCTCACGGATGCGCGCGCGCGACGAAGGGACGATCATTCAGATCGGCTCAGCATTGGCATATCGCTCGATACCGTTGCAGAGTGCTTACTGCGCGGCGAAGGCGGCGGTCCGAGGATTCACCGATTCGTTGAGAACCGAACTCCTGCATGACGGCAGCAACGTGCGCGTGTCGATGTTGCAGCTCCCGGCGGTCAACACGCCACAGTTCCACGTCGTTCGAACGCGCATGCCAATGCACCCTATGCCGGTTCCGCCAATCTACACGCCGGAGATGATCGCCGATGCGACGCTCTGGGCGGCCGAGCACGCTCCGCGAGAGATGGTGATCGCTGGTAGCGCATTGAAAGCCATCATCGGTCAGAAGCTGTTTCCGGGTTTCATCGACCGCTATCTGGCGAGGATCGGGTACGAATCGCAACAGGCAGATTTTCCGGTTGAACCGGGCCGACCTGACAACCTGTTTGAGACAACGCCTGGGGATCACGGCGCATCAGGAGAATTTGGTGAAACAGCGAAGTCGATCGCACCGCAGGTGTTCGCACGCATGCACCCAGTGATGGTCGCATCGGCTGGAACTGGATTGGTCGTCGGTGTGTCAGCGCTGGTAGCCGGACTCGTGAAACGTCGCAACTGATGTCCAGTTTCTCGCACTGTTGACGGACCCGTCATGCTAGACTGCCGCGCCGGTCGGTTAGTTTACCTGGGACAGTGTAGGAGATACGGAAGCATGCGAGGACTGCGCGCTACTGAGATCCGCGAACTGGTGCCGATGCGCCACGCGATCGAACTGATGAAGACGGTGTTTGCGGCCAGCAGTCGAGGCGAGGTGAGCTCGCCTCTGCGAACTCCGATTGACATGCCGGACGGAAGCGGCGTTGTCCTTTTCATGCCAGCGTTCGTTCCACTATCAGATGTTTCGCCGTCTTCGGTCGGAGCGAAAATCGTCTCGGTGTTCGGCGGAAACCGCGACCTGGGCTTGCCGACGATCAACGCGATCGTTGTCGTGGTCGATCCGACGACCGGCGTGCCATTGGGCATCCTGGAGGGAGCTTCAGTGACGGCCCTTCGAACCGGTGCCGTGTCTGGAGCCGCGACCGATCTGCTGGCGCGCGACAATGCTCGGACGCTGGCGGTGATCGGAGCTGGTGCGCAGGGTGTGACGCAGGCAGCGGCTGTGGGAGCAGTCCGTGACCTGGATGTGATCTGGGTAGTAGACCGCTCAGAGGCGTCGCTGGATTCTTTTGGTGAGCGCCTTGGAATCTGGGCACCAGAGCTCGTTGACCGAGTCAGGATCACGACAGACGCCCGCAAAGCAGTCGAGGCTGCGGATGTCATCTGCACCGCGACGACATCGACGACACCGGTGTTCGAGGATGCGTGGCTCAGACCAGGGACACATATCAACGCAGTGGGAGCGTACACTCCTGCGATGCAGGAAATTCCAGACGCGACGATTGCCCGATCATATCTCGTCGTCGACGAAGTGGAGGCCGCTCTGCACGAGGCAGGCGACCTGATTCAGGCGATTGAACGCGGTGCAATTCAACGTGGTGACGTGGTGACGGAACTGGGTCAGATCGTCAACGGATCAGCGCGTTTCCGAGCCGATGCAAACGAGATCACCTTCTTCAAATCGGTCGGCAACGCGATTCAGGACATGATCGTGGCTGGCGCGGCATTGCAAGCGGCTGAAGCGCGAGGGATTGGACAGCAACTGAACCTTTCGTCGTAGTAGTTGACCACGGTGAATGTGTCACCTTTGTAGGGGCGGGTTTCTTCCCCGAACGTCTGCGACCGATCCAACCTGCAACCCGCCCGGTCGGCTGGATACGCCGGTGGGCTATTGCAGCGTGGTGACGCGACTGCAGGTACCAGGCCAGTGTGGTGGCGACGTAGGCGAGACGCAGGTTGGATCGATCTCCGATGTTCGGAGAAGACAACCGCCCCTGCGGTGGGAATAGGTCTGCGCCACTTGGATCATCATAGCGCGTCAGCATGCACCGAGAAACGGGAGTACGTTTCCTGACTTGTCAGTACCCTACTCCCGTGGTCGATTCTACGAAGCCGAACCCTACCCGTCTGCGGCGATCGCTGTGAGCGTGCGCTGCGTCATCGGGCAGGTGCCGGTTGGGCAGGTATCGTGTTCGACATGGGCCGCGAACTCGTCACGGAATTGCTTGATCATACCGAGTAGCGGCATGGGCGCGACCTGGCCAAGGCCGCACAACGACAGCTCGATGATGTGCTTGCTGCTGCGCTCAATGAGCTCGAGGTCTGTCGCCCGACCGGTCCCCAACCGGAAGCGATCGACTATTTCAAGCAGGGCCGGGTTGCCGAGGCGACATGGCGTGCACTTGCTGCACGATTCGTAACGGTTGAACGCTGTCAGGTACCGGGCGAAATCAACGGCACAGACGGTTTCATCGAAGATGACAAACCCGCCGGAGCCGAGCATTCCTCCAAGGGCAGTTAGTGAGTCGAAGTCTACTGGGACATCGAGCTCGTTCTCGACGAGCGGGCCGGCGGAGACGCCGCCGGTCTGGACTCCCTTAAACGTCCTGCCGTCCTGCATGCCGCCGAACATGTCGAAGATTAGCTCTTTCAGATTCGCGCCCATGTCGACCTCGACCACGCCGAGGCGCTTCAGCGGCCCCTGGAAGGTGATGAGCTTGGTGCCCTTGCTCTTCTCGGTGCCGATGCTTGCGTACCAGTCTCCACCCTTGTTGATGACGTGCGACGCGGTCGCGATCGTCTCGGTATTGTTGAGCATGGTGGGCCGTCGCCAGAGTCCTTCGTCCACAGAACGGGGTGGCTTGGTGCGCGGCTGACCGCGTTCGCCCATCACCGAATACATTAGTGCTGAGCCTTCGCCGCAGATGTACGCTCCACCACCGGCACGCGTGCGCACTTCGACATTGAACCCGCTGCCGAGGACGTTTTCACCGACGATGCCGTAGTCGATCGCCTGTTCGACGGCGTGGCGAAAGCTCTCGAGGGCAAGGACATGCTCGCCGCCGACATAGTTGTAGCCGCGCTCGGAACCCACAGCATAGCAGGCGATCAGGATGCCTTCGATGATCTGATGTGGGTTGCTCTCGATCAACCGGCGATCTTTGTAAACGTTCGGCTCGCCCTCATGGGAGTTCACCGCAACGTACTTCGGTTGATTGCGCGCCTTGCGGGCGCTCTCCCACTTGATCCCCGCCGGGAAGCCCGCGCCGCCGCGACCACGCACGTTGGCGATCTTCATCTCTTCTATGACTTGGTCCGGCGTCATCTCGAACAGCGCCTTTGCAAGCGCTGAGTAGCCTCCCTGGGCGATATATTCTTCGATGTTTGAGGGGTCAATAAAGCCGCAGTGTTCGAACAGGATGCGGTGCTGCCTGGCAAACCAGGGATGCTGGCTCACGGTTTGGAGGTCGCCTATACCCGCGTCACCAATCGTACCGATGGCGAGGTCATAGAGCGGAACGCCGCGCTGCATGGCGGAGACGATGTCCGGTACGCGATCCGACGTGACGTTTCCATACAGGATTGGCGGTAGACCGGGTCCATAGACAATGAGCGATGGCTCAGCCCAGTCCCATCCGCCGCCGCCCACCTCACGCAGCGTGAAGCGCAGGCCAGAATCCTCGAGCTTCAGCCTGAGATGGCTCTGAATCTCGCGAATGCCACGTGCGATAGATGGCTCGCAGATCGGCACGGCGATGGTCCAGCTGGAGCCGTCGTGCAGCTTGTCGTAGTCCTCTTTGGCTTGCGCGGCGAGCGCATCGAATGCCGCTCGGCTAGTGAGTTTCGTCGCCATGATGTTTCTCCACCGGGCCACGCCGGATGACTTCCGCGATCGTCTCATTGAACGATTCGACATCGAGATGGCCGTAGTACACGTGGTCAAGGTGGATGACTGGTGCCATGTCGCAGACACCCAGGCAACCGTTCACAATCTGAGCGGTAAGCTCGCCATCGGCGGTCGTCTCGTCGCCGCGAATTCCGTAGCGGCTGCCCAGTTCGTCGACGAGGCGCTGACTGCCGCCGACAAAACAGGCGGTTCCATGACAGACCAGCATGACGTGATTGCCTGGCTTCTCAGTGCGGAAATCCGCGTAGAACGTGAGCAGACCGAAAATGCGGTGTGATGTGACACCAAGATGTTCGGCGATCACCTCAGCGGCATCGTGGGGGACCCAGCCCATGAGATGCTGCACGTCCTGGCAGGCTCCCAGAATCAGTTCCTGAGCTTCCTCATGATCCCGCGGATGGTAGTTGGCGCGAAGTATCTCGCGGACGCGTTCGAGATCGGACTCGCTGACCTGCACTGCCTGAGCCAATCCCACGCCCTTTCCTGTTGCGATCAACGCAACATGTCCTCGTAATACCGAGTGGATTCGCTTGGCATCCTAACGGTTGTGAAGCGTGAAAGCCTTCACATATGCTTACGCGAGTATAGCAACCGACCCAACGGCTCACAACACGCGACAGTTTGAGCCATAACGACGATAAGGATACCTGCTCATGGGATTTGAACTTATTGCGGAAGAGAAGATTCGCGAGGCAATCGATAAGGGTGCCTTTACCAGACTCGCGGGCGAGGGCAAACCACTTCAGATCAACGACGACTCCATGGCTGGCGACAATCGGATGGCGTTCAGCGTATTACGCTCGAACGGGTTTCTACCGGAGTGGTTGGAATTGCGGAAGGATATTCACGCGGAACGAGATAGTGTGAATGCGGCGCTGCGCGAGTGGGAGGATGCAATCGAACGATTTGGCCCGGCGCGACACGCGGTGATTGAGCGATGCGCGGAGCGGTATCGGACGTCTGCGACCGCGATCAATGCCAAGATCGACCTGCACAACCTGCGGTGCCCGTCGATCATGCTGGAGATCGTCCGATTTCGAGAGGATGCGAGACCGACGAACGATCAGGCGCGCGCTGGATCGCCCTGATCCTGACATAGCTTGCGAATGCGATCACGCAGTTCGGCGGGTGCCGCTGTTTCGCGACACGTTGAGCCAACAAATGTCAGAATGTTCTCCTCGAAACGGAACAGGTCCAGACAGGGAGGGCAGTGCGAGAGATGTGTGTGCACCTCGCGCTGTTCGTCCGTGGTGAGCTCGCGATCGAGGTATTGATACAGACGATGGACAGCTTCCTTGCAGTTATCCATCTGTGGCTACTTCCTTGACAATTCCTACTTCAACGGCGACATCGTACAGTTGGCGCTGGAGGCGACGACGGGCTCGAAACAGGCGAGACATCACAGTACCGACCGGAATGTCGACAATCTCCGCGATCTCTCGATATGAGAATCCTTCAACATCCGCGAGCAACACAACCTGCCGAAACTCTTCTGGTAACGATTCAATCGACTGGATAACGTTGTCAAACGTCAATCCTTCAAGCACGATGTCTTCGGGACGTTCATCGGGGGGCTGGACGCGTGAGTCGATCAGATGATCGTATAGGTAGAACTCTTCCAGGTCGTCAAGTGAAGCACTCGAGGGGCGACGTTGTCGCCGTCGGTACTCATTGATATAGGTGTTCGTCAGTATCCGGAAAAGCCATGCCCGTAGGTTCGTGCCCTCCGTAAACTGATGCAGCGACCGGAACGCGCGCAGGTAGGCTTCCTGCACGAGATCCTCGGCGTCACTTGGATTCCTCGTCATGCGCAAGGCTGTACGATACAGCGCGTCGATATGCTCAAGCGCCTGCTGTTCGAGTCGAGTCCGAGTTTCCTGATCCAGGCTGCTCCGTTGCTGCACGTCTTCCACTGCCCGCTCTGAACAACACGCTGTCATCTGTCGCTATTCCCATCTGCAACCCACGCGCCAGGATCGTTCTACGTTGTAACTGTCGAGATCATGCTCCAGGACATGCGTCGCGAATGGCCAGTGGTAACACGACTCTGGCCGTGCGCGTCCCGTTATCCTGGGTCGCTAGTTGTCCTTCTTGGTTCCGAAATCATCGAGATCGAGCGTGTCGATGAAGTCGCGGAAGGGTGCCAGTCGTTCTTCGCTCACTGGCGCGGCGTCTCCGCGACCAGAACCCGACGATGGTGGATTCGCATCATCAGATTCGTCATCGTCGTCGAGCTTGACGCCGGCCCGTTCCATGACCGAATCCTCAACGAAGATCGGTGACTTAATGCGCACCGCCAACGCGATAGCGTCGGACGGGCGTGAATCAATCTCGTAGCCGACGCCGTTCTGGTTAATGATGATCCGTGCGTAGAAAACATCGTTATTGATCTCAGTAATGACGATGCGATGAACTTCACCGCCAAGCTCGGAGATGACTGATCTGAGCAGATCGTACGGCAACGGTCTACTGGACGACATGCCTTGGAGTTCCATAGCGATCGCCTCAGCCTCGAATCCTCCTATCCAGATCGGAAGATGGCGGTCTCCCTCAACTTCCTTGAGGATCACTACTCGTGCCTGCGTCACGAGGCTGACTCGTATACTTTCGACCGTCGTCTCAATCACGCTGTATCCCTCCCGCGGTGCGCGCTGCGGCGTCCGTCTGTGTGTATGTCGGTTTCACCCGTACATGACCGAGCCAGTGTTTCCCGAAGGCAGGGAGCATTCGCACGTCGAACGTTTCTACTGTGCATAATCTGGCGACTGGATGATGTCGATACGCTCTGACGGCCAGAACGAGATCCATGCCTTACCAATTATTTCCTCAATCTGGATCGGCCCGAATACCCGGGAATCTGTTGAGTTGTTGCGATTGTCGCCCATGACGAAGACTTCGTCATCACCGAGGATCGTTTCCTCTTCTCGAATCGAACCAGCCCAGGATGTTGCGGTGCCGTTTAGATACGGTTCGTCAAGTCTGACGCCGTTGATGTGGACCGCGCCGTCATGGATGGACACCGTTTCGCCGGGCAGGCCGATGACGCGCTTGATATACGGTTTACCTTCGTCGATCGGCGGATGCAGAACCACAATATCGCCGCGTTGCGGTGGGTGAAACGGGTAGACGATCTTCGCTTCATCATGATCAACAAACGGCAGCCAGTCGACTGTACTGTAGAGGTCAAAACGCGAGTATATCTGGCGATTGACCAGCAGCATCTCTCCTGAATCCAGATTCGGCTCCATCGACAGGCCGTCGACTCGAAAGTTCAGAACGACTGAGCGGACGGCGATAAAGATCAGTACCGCCAGGATCAACGTTTCGACAATCTCCCAGACGGCATTCCGGTTCTGTGCAGACGCTTGTTCCTGTTGTAGCGGAAGTTCGCTCGTTCCGTCTGCGTCTTCGGGACCGCGAGCACCGGTGCGCTGGTTTGTGTCGTAGTCTCCAGTCACCGAGTGAGCCGGATACCCGTCTTGCATGCTGTGCTGTCCTTCTCGTGTGACGGTAGGCCTGCTGCGGACCGTTCCTGAGTATACAACCGTGTCGAAAGCCCACGGGTACACTCGCTGTGCGTATGGAGAACCGGGACTTTTTCCTGATTGAGACGATGTTCCGTCAATCGTATGCTCGGCATATACGGTCGTTTCGTCGCGGCCGCCAAGTGCCACGATGATCGTACGGGGGATAGGAAATCCATGGTCGGAGCAGCGCAGGACGTTGTAGAAGCTGGCGGGTCTCGTCGCTCGCAGCGGACATTGACATCAGGAACCGTGCTTGAGAATCGATACGAGATTCAGCGCGTCGCTGGCCGGGGCGGCATGAGCACAGTCTATGCGGCACGAGATCTCCGCTTCAGCCAGGTTGAACGCATCTGCGCGGTCAAGGAGATGTTCGATGTCGATCCTGATCCACGCGTCCGTGCGCTGCGGCTCGTCAACTTTGAGCGCGAGTCTGCCCTGCTTGCTACGCTGAGCCATCCAGCTATTCCTCGCATCTACGACTATTTCTCACAGAATGGACTCGTGTACCTCGTTCTCGAGTACATCGATGGCCATGATCTGGAGCGGCATCTCGCGTCGCGAAAAGCACCATCTGGAGAGGATCAGATCGCTCATTGGGCACTTGAGATCACGGATGTCCTCCAAGTGTTGCACGATCAGAAGCCTGATCCGATCATCTTCCGCGACTTGAAGCCTTCAAACATCATGCTTCGTGCCAGCGGTCAGGTTGTGCTGATCGACTTTGGTATTGCGCGCACAATCCAGGGTCGACAACGCGGCACAATGATTGGCACCGAGGGCTACGCACCACCGGAACAGTATCGAGGTATCGCCGACGCGCGCGGCGATATCTATGCGCTGGGGGCGACACTGCATCATCTTGCGACGAACTCCGATCCCCGCCTCGAAACGCCATTCACGTTTCACGAACGCCCTATCCGTTCGTTGACTGATGAGATCAGTGAGGAACTGGCGTCGGTCATCATGAAAATGGTGGCCTATAACCCGGCCGATCGTTACCAGAGAGTTGCCGATTTGCGGGCTGATCTCGAAGTGGTCCAACGTCGCCATACAATCGCGACCTACGGAGCGAACTATGGCGCGGTAACGCCATCTGTCATCACGATCGCGCCCGCGTCAACGAACGCAGAACGAGTTCAAAACACGGCAGCGACGATTTCACAACCCGAGCCGATCGAACGAAAACCGTCAGCTAAGAAGCGCGCTGCCCGGCGCAGACGCGAGGAGACCGATCAACTCACTGAACGGCTGATCTGGGCGACTCAGACCGGCGACGAGGTACGTGGCAGCGCGGTATTTGATGGTGATTCGTTCGTGATCGGTTCGTACGACCATCATCTGTATTCGATCAGTCCGGTCGATGGGGCGATGCGCTGGCGATTTAAAACCAGCCGAGGCGTGGTCACACGTCCAGCGGTGTCCGGCAACCTCGTCATATTCGGTTCCGAAGATCACAGCATCTATGCTATCGACAGATCGAAAGGATCGTTGATCTGGTCGCGACGGACTGGCATGCCAGTCCGCTCATCGCCAGTTGTCGCTGAGGATCTCGTTGTCGTTGGCTCTGATGACGCATGGGTGTATGGCCTTGATCTTGGTATTGGCGATGTACGTTGGAAGCAACGCACATGGGGGCCGGTACGTTCAAGTCCTGTTATCACTGATGGGCTGGCGATTGTCGGGTGTGACGATGGATACCTGTACGCTGTATCGCTTACCAGAGGGCGAACTGATTGGCGGGTGGCCTGCGGTGGGCCGGTGCAGTCTGCTCCATCGCTCAGCGGAGACCGTGTGTTTGCTGCCAGCCGGTCCGGGTTGGTGAGTGCGTTCATGGCGTCAGATGGGGACAGAATCTGGCAATATGACGCGAAAGCTCCGGTGCTGTCATCTCCGCAGGTTTCGGACGATACGGTCGTATTCGGCGTCGCGGACGGCGGACTCGTGGGTCTGGCACGCGACGACGGAAGTGTGCGTTGGATGTCACGATTCGCGAATCAAATAACCGCGACGGCATTGCTGGCAGGACGGGTTGGCTACATCGGTACCATCGACGGAGATTGTGTCTGCTTCAGCCTGGCGTCAGGCGAAGTGAACTGGCGACACCAGCTCGGAGGAAGCATTGTGTCAACACCGGCGTTTGGGAACGGCGTGCTGGTCCTCGGTTCTACCGATGGGCAAATCCATGGTATGGCACTAACCGAGAGCGAGATTCGCACACTGCAGAAAGGTTCCTGATTCAACATGGCGATTCGCGCGATCCTGCACGTGCCGGGCGACGTAGCGGAGGCTCCGAAACCGTCGGACCAGTTTGTCACCATCTTGAACCCTCGCCGAAAAGATGGGAAGCCTATTCCTACCATGGATGAAGCGGCTACGAGTTTCCTGTATCCATGGTCACGCATTTCGTTTATCGAGCTGTTTGAGGAACGCTCTCAGCGGGAGAATGTCGTCGGGTTCTTTCGCGAGTCTGATTCGCTGCGACGCTCATAGTTCGATGCGAATGGTTTCATTCGTACGGATTTTCATCTAAACACCGCATACAGCAACAGGCCACCAACTCTGCTCTGGCAGCAGAATTGGCGGCCTGTTGCTGTAACGTGCAATCAGGATTACAGCTCTTCTTTGACCGTGGTGGTCGAGGTCGTGCGCACTTCTTTGTTGTCGTCCTCGTCATCAGTCGCGTTTGAGCGGAACTCTCGGATGCCCTTACCCATAGCACCGCCGATCTCCGGCAGCTTGCCAACGCCGAAGATGATGATCACGATCACGAGGACAATTACGAGTTCCTGCCAGCCAAGACTACCCATCGGGGGACCTCCCTAAAATTCCTGGAATGTTCGATGATGTCGAGCGAGTATACCGCACCAAGTTATACGTCAACTGAGTACTGATTGGTGCTATCCGACTAATTCTCGATGATCGTCGCGATGATCGACAGGACCAGAAACGCAACGCCGACGGCGATTGTGAAATTGAAGAGCGTCTTTTCGATGCCCCGCCGGGTGCGGTAAATCGATGTTGTATCGCCTCCAAACGCGCCGCTGAAACCAGAGCCTTTAGTCTGCGTCAGAATGACGACCATGAGCAGTAGCGCGACCGCGATTTGTGCAACGTCGAGTGCGAAATCCAAACTTGAGCCTTCCTCACCTACCCCATTGATCCGGTGAAGGATACTACACGTACCTCGCTACGTGCCGGAAACCGCGCGCGCCGCTTCGACAATCGCAACGAAACTATCTACCTTCAGGCTGGCCCCACCGATGAGTGCTCCGTCAATATCTGGTTGACTGAGCAGCTCGCTTGCGTTCGCGGGTGTCACACTTCCCCCGTACAGGATGCGAATGTGATCGGCGGCATCCGACGAGCCATTCGTGTAAAGCCATTGGCGGATCATGGCGCACATCTGCTGTGCGTCGAGGGATGTGGCGGCCACGCCAGTTCCGATCGCCCAGACTGGTTCATAGGCGATCGTCACCAACGTATGGTGGGCTGCGATCGTCTCTAGAGCCGCGCGCAGCTGTCGGCCAACGACATGTTCGGCGGCGTCGCTCTCGCGTTCGTCAAGTGTCTCACCAACGCAAAGCACGAGACCCAGGTTATGTGCCACAACGGTCGCCGCTTTCTCCGCGATGATGGTGTCTGATTCACCGAAGACGTGTCGTCGTTCGCTGTGCCCGATGAGCACGTCATCGCACAGACCAATGAGCATATCTGCGGACACTTCCCCGGTATATGCGCCGGACGGTTGGGAGTGGCAGTTCTGTGCTCCAAGACGCACGCCGGACGTGCCAAGTTCATCACGGACAGGCAGGAGCCACGGGAATGGCGGGAAGACGGCAATCTCCACGGACGACGTGGGGAACGTACCAGCAGCGATTGAGGCAGCTAGCTCTCGGGCGGCCACCTGGTCGAGATTCATTTTCCAGTTGCCAGCGATCAGGAT
>Ga0136611_10000406_pt1 | contig 27907 bp, 22 predicted proteins | sample AntDrymUQ2232306_2_FD_106645 | JGI IMG/M metagenome (GOLD analysis project Ga0136611, IMG submission 106645) | Polar desert sand microbial communities from Dry Valleys, Antarctica - metaG UQ223 (23.06) | ecosystem: Environmental > Terrestrial > Soil > Desert | place: Antarctica: Dry Valley...
AGATACGGTATTTTGTCAAGCCCCCAATATTATATTCATCGCCCTCATCGGTGCGGGGACTCCGCAGTCTAGCAGGACGGTCAAGACCAAGGCAAGCGCACGCGAGCCCTCCCAAGGAGGCGCTTCGCGCATCAATCTCTTGTGGCTCGCGTGCGGTCTTGACTCGCCCTGCTCCGCTGAACGCGTCCCGCACCGACGCGAAACGAATGTGGGTTACGCTGCCAGTGCCACGACTGCTGGCAGTGCAGACTTTGGCTGCACCTGCCTTGCCTCAAACGCCTGCCCTTTCGTTACCACCGCCCACGCCACGTGCAACAACTTCCGCGCTGCCGCACACCGCGCCACTTTCATTGGCTTCCCCGCCGCCCGTAATCGCTCATAAAACACCTTGATCGCCGGGTTGTACCGTGTCGCCGATAAACTTGCCAGGTACAACGCTGTCCGTAACCGCCCGTTTCCTCCATGCCCCAGCTGCGCTCGTCCGCGCACGCTGGTCCCTGACTCCCGTTGGAGCGGCACCAAACCAGCGTAGGCGCTTGCTTGCTCGGGTGTCGCGCACAGGCTGAAGTTCAGCGTACTCACCAGGAGCCACGCGGTTGTGACGAACCCAACTCCAGGAATCGTGCTCAACAGTGCCGCCGACGACGCCCAGGCGCCATCCCTCAGCACCTCCGCAATCTCCTTGTCTAAGCTCGCCAGACGCTGATCAATGTCGGCAATCACGCCATTGAGCTGCTCCACCACCGAGGCAACGATCACGGGCCATTGCTGGAGGGCATGACGTTGATTGCGCGCCTGTTGTCGCATCGAGAGCAAACCGTCACGTGCAACCAGACGCTGCCGCAGTTCGTGATAGACCGCCGGTGGAGGGGTCCAGGGCACAGGCTTGCGTTCGGCGGCGAAGCGCACGAAGACCTGTGCATCCAAGGCGTCGGTTTTGCCGCGGCGGGGCAATGACTGTGCATAGTTGTGCAGCTGAGCAGGATTGAGCACAGCAACGGCATAGCCGGCCTCGTGCAGCGTGACGGCAAGCGCGATCCAGTACGAGCCAGTCGCTTCGAGCACGATCAGCGTCTGAGCAGGCGCAACACGGGTTGCCTGGAGTTGCTGCTGGAAGGCAGCAAAGCCGCTGGCGCTTTGCGAGAAGGTGACCGCTTTGGGCTGCGTCCTGCCATCGGTGGTCCAGATGGCGGTGAAACTGGCGGCGGCGATATCAATGCCGACGAAGCAGCGGTAGTCTGCAGTTGAGGGTGTCGAACTCATGACCAACCTCCGAAGACGCATCTCCTTTTATCTCAGGTCGTCAGAGCGGGCATTCGGTCTGCGCTCGTGATGCGTGGTCTTGGCCACTCGATACGGTTCAGACTTCTCCCGCCATGAAGTGGGGAGCTTTCTACCTCACGCGGTCAGAGCCGCTGCCGACACAACGCCCTCACCACCACCTTTGACGTGCCTTCATAATATACGAGAACTGATCGCGCTCCTGAGCCGTCAGGCTGACCGGCTGGAGCTGAAAGCCAAGCTGAGCGCTTGCCTCGGCGAACGGGGCTTCGAGCGCAACGGCATCACCTTCCACGGCGCCGGACCAGCCGACCCACAGCCCGGCATGGTCGCGCACCACTGGCGCGAGCGCCGTAATCAGACCGCCTGTTCCGGGCCTGGCCTGCCACGCTCCCTGTCGGCGCCTCAGCACCACCGGAAGCCGGTTGGAAACCACGATCAACCGCTGCGACCCACCCCTGGTGTCGGGTATTGGATGTTCACTCACGAAGCACTATCCTTGTTGATGCTGCGTGCCTCCCGTCGCGCGATCCGGAGCGCCAACGCTCCACCGATTGTTGATCGGGTGGATGTCAGCAGATCGCTGCATGGACGCACCCCTATCGTACGCCTCAAACCGATCGTCGACCTAACGACCACGACGCGCTTCCTAAGCGGAACCACACAGCTGCAACCCCGGCATATGGTGCAGTGCTGGTGGAGCGAGCCCGGTGTGGATTGAGGTCTCAATGGATGACAGGCAATTGACATCACCATCTTCCACACAGTGGAGGTGGTAAGGTATAAGCAAACAAGTATCCACGCGGACCAGCCGGATCTTTAGGCCGTCGTTAGGTTGGTGTGGCTCGGCTTTAGGAAACCTCCAGCTCACCACGGTAGAATCGTGGGGAGCTCAAAGACTCAAACCTGCCCTGTCGGGGGAGCATAATGTTCGTGTATGACCAGCCATCATCGCGCAGTGACGCAGCAACAGGCGCGCCCTCAGACCATGCGTGATGGCGCCCTGCTGCGGTCCAACCAGTCGCTCCAATGGGGCCTGGGAGCGGTCTTATTGATCCTCCTGTTGCTGGTGACCGTGCCGCCTGCAACCACCATGTGGATTGCCTCCCTGCGTGAGCAGCCGAGCAGTGTGATCCAGGCATTCGAGGATCTGCGGCTTCAGATTGAGAACGATGTCCAAAGCATGCAGGCAGCCCAGCGCGGCTATGTTATTACCCAGCAGCCGCTCTTCCTGGAGACCTATCAGGCGACGGCCGCTCGTGTGCCGTCCGACCTCGATCAGCTGCTCGCCCTGGCGCGCGAGATCGACCTGTCCCTTGTCGCCGCGGTCGAGGAGCTGACGCAGCACGTGCTGCGCTGGCAGCACGAAGGTCCGGACGAGCAGCTACGCCTGGTCCAGCAGGACGAGCTCGCGGCAGCGGTGGCCGGGATCTCATCCGGGCAGAGCCAGCAGCGGTTTGACATCATCTTCGAGCAGACGAGCCTGCTCAAGACTGACATTGCGAGGATCGACGCTGCCCTGACGGCGCGCGTCAACGGCGTGCGGCGTATCGAGATGATGGTGATGGTTGGCCTGGGAGTGCTGGGACTGGCACTGAGTGGCTACCTCGTGCGGGTATTCCAGGGCATGGCGCGCCTGGCCAGCAGCCTCGAGCATGAGCACCATCGCACGGAGCAAGCGATGCAGGCCGCCGAGGTCGCCACGGTCGAGGCGCAGGTTCAGCTTGACGCGTCCCGACGGCGCAATCAGCAGCTGCGGGTGCTCAACCGGGTTGCCAGTATGGCCGGTGGCTCCTTCGAGACTGCCTCGCAGGCTGAGCAGCTGCTTGCTGCATTGGCGCCGGCGCTCGAGGTGAGCGGCGCGGCCGTCTGGCGACGCGATCCACAGGGCCAGGAGCTGGTCCTGCTGCACGCCCACCGGTCCGGGAACGGTGATCGTGCCGCCCGTGCCGACCTGGCGCTGCCGGCTCCACACATGCTGTCCGCGATCATCGCGGGGAACGAGCCATGTGTTATCGAGGATGTTGCCGCGGCCGACCTTGCTCCCGACCTGCGGGTGGTGCTCGCGCAACTGGGCGGCCATGCTGGAAGCGTGGTGATCCTGCCACTCCAGGGGCGCTCGCGGCCGATTGGCGCATTGTTGTTCGCGGCCGCGACGAGGGAGCAGTTTCGTGCCGCCGACACGGAATACTACGCTGCGCTCGCGGGGCAGGCTGGCCTCGTCCTCGAGAACGCCGACCTGTACGAAACGATCCGGCGCGAGCAGCAGCGCCTCCAGGTCATCTTTGACCAGTCGCCCGAGGGCATTCTCTTTGCGGAGTCAGAGGGTGGGACGATCGTTCTGGCGAATGATACGGCACGCGTGCTGCTTGGGACGCCTATCCAGCCGGGTGAGCCGCTCCCAACCGCGGTCGTTGGGCGCTTCTTGCAGGCGAATGGCGAGCGCTTTCCGCCCGATGAAGCGCCCCTGGCGGCGGCGATCCGCGGCAGGGCGAGCATGGCGCTCGAAGTCCTGATCGATCATCCGGACGGACGGCGCATTCCGGTCCTCCTGAACTGTGTGCCCCTCGCGGACCCGGCCGGCGAGGTGCGTGGCGCGGTTGCTGTGTTTCAGGATCTCAGTCGCCTGCGTGAGGTCGATCGGCTTAAGGCGGACTTTGTCGCGATGGTCTCGCACGAGCTCCGCACGCCCCTCACAGCGATTGAAGGCTGCGCTCAGACCCTGCTGCACCCGACGGCGGTCGCCGACACGCAGCGCACGCGGGAGTTCCTGGAGATCATCGCGGCGCAGAGCCAGCGGCTGCATGAGCTGATCGACAATCTGCTCGATATGTCACAGGTGGAGGCAGGCGTGCTCCGGCTGCGGACAGGCCCGCTGGAGCCTGGCCGGCTGGTCCGCAGCGTCGTTCGCGAGCTGGCCGAGCGACTGCCGGGCCTCGCGGTGTAGGCGGATATCAGACAGCCATTGCCAATGGTCAGTGCCGACACGGATCGCATTGAACAGGTGCTCCTTAACCTCCTGGACAATGCGCGAAAATTCGCTCCACCCGCCAGCGTAATCACGGTAACGGCCACGCAGCAGGATGACTCGGTGCTCTTCAGCGTGCGCGATCAGGGGCCGGGCATTCCGCCGGCTGAGCGCTCGCGCATCTTCGACCGCTTCTTCCAGGGCACACCCCCGTCGACCGATGTCGCGCGTGGAACAGGGCTTGGTCTGGCAATCTGCAAGGCGTTGGTGGAGGCGCATGGAGGCCAGATCTGGCTGGATGAGACCATTACCGATGGCGCCAGGATCTGCTTCACGATCCCGCGGGCGCCGGTGGAAGCGCGGCGCGACGCGGGGCAGGCTGCTCTGACCGCGCCGATTCGCACAGCCTATGACGCGGCGCATGTGCTGGTCGTCGATGACGAGCCAAGCCTGCGACAGATGCTCGAAGGGAGCCTGCGCAACGCAGGGTACGTCGTCAGCGCGGTGGCCGAAGGACAGGCTGCCCTTGAAGTGATCGCGACCGAGGCGCCTGACGTGGTCGTGCTGGACCTGTTCTTACCGGGTCAGGATGGCTTCGCCATTCTGCAGCAGATCCGCGACTGGTCGGACGTGCTGGTGATGATCCTGACGGCATCGTCCGAGCCCGGCAACGTCGTGCGTGGGCTGCAGCTCGGCGCAGATGATTATCTCACGAAGCCGTTCCGGATGGACGAGTTTCTGGCGCGCATCGCTGCGCTGCTCCGCCGCCGCGGCGGCGAGCTTGAGGAGGATGTGCCGGTCATCCAGCGAGGACCACTCCAGATCGACGTCGCACGCCGCCACGCGCAGGTTGATGGGGTATCCGTGGAGTTGACGCCGACCGAGTTCCGGCTGCTCACGTACCTGGCACAGCATGCGGACCAGGTGCTGACCCATGCCCAGATTCTCCAGCATGTGTGGGGGCCGGCCTACGGTGGCGAGAGCCAATATCTGTGGGTCCATATTGGGCGGCTCCGGCAGAAGATCGAAGCTGACCCGCGAGCGCCACGGCTGATTCGGACCGAGCGCGGGGTCGGCTACCGGCTTGTGGCGGAGCCGGCCCGTCCAAAGGAGCACGCATGATATGGCGGTTGGGCGCGTTGTCCCTGATTGTGCTGGCATTGAGCGCCTGTGGTGTAGCCCGTGGAGCTAGGTCCATCGCCGCTCCATCCCCTGAGCGTATCGCAACGCCAACGCTGCCGCCGACGGCGCTGCCAGGATCGGCGGCCGACGAGCGCGATGCGGCCGCAACCGTCAGACAGTTTGGCGAGGCAGTGAGCCACAACGATGAGCTTGTGGCGTTGTTGCTCCTAAGCCCGAGCGCCCAGCACGTCGTCTCATCGAACGATCTGGTGGGATTACTTGGCCGAACGGAGCGCCCGCGCCAGATCAATGTCCGCGGCATTCGTATCGAACGAGATATTGCCATCGTGACCTGTGACGCGGCCTATAGCGATGGTGTGCAGCCCCTGTCGCTGCGACTCGTGCGGCTTGATGGCCAGTGGAAGGTTGATGCTCGTCTCGGCGAGTAATCTTCTGGTGACCGACTGGTACAGCCGCCGAGACCTGTGAGACGTTCACAAGTGAGAGCAACGTGATGATCGAGACCATCAGCCTTGTCTATCAAGCCCTGGTGAGAGCCCCATCGTCACCACAGGGATGGATAGACTACATGCGACATTTCTTGGGATGATGCTTTGTGCTGAACGTTCCATCAAAGCAAAGGAGCACTTGTCTCCAAGATGCCCCGGTGGCAGAATGCAAAAGCACGACCATACCTGAGCATGGTGCATTTACCTTCAATCTTTGCTATACTGAAATCCGAACAATCAATAGACACACTGGGGGCTCAGTCCCGTTATCCCTGAGCATGGTGGAGGCTGTCGCATGGGTGAGCGTGGCCTCCATTTTTTTGCATATTGCGATCGAATGTCGGCATATCTGGTACGAATAGGCCGGCCACAGCAGAAGTGCTGGTCGGCTGCTCTGACATGTACGCCCGCGCGTGGCTGTGCCGCCTGCTGGAGTGGTCCGTCGGTGGCTCCGCCTCCGAGAGCCCGTACGGCTCATAGCTACACTGCTGGCCCTCGGCAATCGCGCCCGATCGCTGTTCGGGAGACGGCGAGGGATCCGGTCAGCTGCGGGTGGCAGCCTGTGCGACATCGATGGTGGGCGGACCCTCTCGGATTGATCTCGCTTCGCTGGCGGCTGCGTAAGCCGTCCTCTCCCCGTCGAGGTGATGACAGGGCTTGCAGTGGATCCCGGAGCAAGAGGCGGCGACCGTGATGCAGAGCAGTATAACGATACGGCTTCCCGACCCCAGGCAGATTGCCTGGTGCTTGCTCCTTGGCCTGCTGCTCGTCATGATCGACACGGCGTCGACCGTGACCGGCCAGGCATCGACTAATACGGTCTTCGTCGTCGAGATTCACAACGAGATCGACCTTGGGCTCGCGCCCTTTCTAGCACGGGTGCTCGATCAGGCAGCCCAGGAGGATGCACGCGCGGTCATCCTCGAGATTAACACGCCTGGGGGCCGGTTGGATGCTGTGTTGCAGATACGCACAGCCATGCTCGCCACACCGGTCCGCACGATCGCCTTTGTGAACCGCGAGGCATTCTCGGCCGGTGCGCTGATCACCATTGCCGCCCGGGAGATCTACATGGCGCCCGGCGCCGTCATGGGCGCGGCAACGCCAGTTGACGGCAGTGGAACGGCTGCCGATGAGAAGACCATCTCGGCTGTGCGCGCGACGTTCAAGTCAACGGCTGAGAGTCGTGCACGCGATCCACTGATCGCCGAGGCAATGGTCGACATGGACGTTGCGATCGCAGGGCTTGTCGAGCGCGGCGAGCTGCTGACGCTCACGGCGGAGGAGGCGCAGGACGTGGGCTATGCCGATGGGATCGTATCCAGTCGCCAGGAGCTGCTCCGTGCAACAGAACTGGAAGGCGCCACCATCCAGGAGGTCCGGCCAAGTCCGGCCGAAAACCTCGTGCGCTTCCTCACCAATCCACTCGTCGCGTCGCTGTTGGTGTCATTGGGCTTTGTGCTGATTCTGGTTGATCTGTATACCGCTGGCTTCGGCATCATCGGCGGTGTCGGGTTGCTGCTATTCGGCGCCTTCTTTTGGGGCCATTTTCTGGCGGGACTGGCAGGGTGGGAAGGCGTCGCGCTGGTGGGTGCTGGGGCTGGCGCTCGTCGGAGCCGAGATCTTCGTCATCCCTGGCTTCGGCATTGCGGGCCTGCTCGGCGCTGCCGCGTTGCTGGGCGGCATCTTCATCTCGCTGGTTGGCGGCACAATCGTGACAAGCACCGACCTCACACGCGCCGCGCTCACGATATTCATCGCACTCCTCGTGATGGTCGCAGGCGCTCTGCTTGTGCTCCGCCTCTTACCAGGAGCCGGTCGTGTTCAGGGCCTGATCCTGAAATCACAGGTCGGCAGGCCGGACGCGTTACGGCAGCCACGAGCGGCACGCCGCAGCTGGTTAGAAGGCGAGCAGCTCCAGGCCCACACGCAGGCCAACGTTGCGCGCCAGGCGGTGCGAGCCGAGCAGGCGTCACTCCGTGGAGCAACCGGTGTCGCGCTGACCGATCTGCGGCCGGGCGGCTTTGCCCTGCTTGGTGGCGAGCGCGTCGACGTGGTGACCCGTGGCGATTACATCACGGCCGGCGACCCGATCGAAGTGGTCGCCGACGAGGGGTATCGGCGCGTGGTGCGGCGCAGCGCTACGGCACAGGCGCCGCAGCCAGGTGCGCCGCCTGGCACTTAAGGAGGTCCTATGGATGGCTCAGTGATGACTCTGGTGGTTGCGATCGTTGCGCTCATCGTGCTGATCGGGTTTGTGCTCTATTACGTTCCGATTGGTCTGTATATCACCGCGCTCTTCTCTGGTGTGCGTGTCGGCATCGGCACCCTGATCGGCATGCGCTTGCGCAAGGTCAATCCTGGCGATATTGTTCGGCCGTTGATCAGCGCGACCAAGGCCGGCATGGATCTCGATATCGGCCAGATGGAAGCGCACTACCTGGCGGGTGGCAACGTCGGCCGCGTCGTGACCGCCATTATCTCCGCCGACCGCGCGAACATCGAGCTGCCCTGGAAGCGGGCGACGGCGATCGACCTGGCTGGCCGGGATGTGCTCGAGGCCGTGCAGGTGAGTGTCAACCCGAAGGTGATCCAGACGCCACGCGTGGCAGCCGTGGCCAAGGATGGCATTCAGGTCGTTGCTGTCGCACGTGTGACGGTGCGAGCAAATATTGAGCGCCTTGTCGGTGGTGCCGGCGAGGAAACGATCATTGCGCGCGTCGGTGAGGGAACGGTCTCGTCGATTGGCTCGGCGGCCAGTCACAAGCAAGTGCTCGAAAACCCCGACCAGATCTCGAAGTATGTGCTGGAACGCGGCCTGGATGCGGGTACAGCCTTCGAGATCCTGTCGATCGATATCGCCGACGTCGATGTCGGACGCAACATCGGCGCGGAGCTCCAGACTGATCAGGCGGAGGCAGACAAGAAGATAGCGCAGGCCAAGGCCGAAGAGCGGCGGGCGATGGCAGTCGCGGTCGAACAGGAGATGCGCGCGCGTGTCGTCGAGGCCGAGGCACAGGTGCCTCTGGCAATCGCCGAGGCTTTCCGGAGCGGGAACCTCGGTGTGATGGACTTCTACCGCATGGAGAACGTCCAGGCCGACACGCGCATGCGGCGGTCGCTCTCCGAGGACGATGGACAGAGCTAGTACGACGCATACCGAGGGAGCATGCATATGGATCGAGAACGCACACCAACGCCGCAGCGCGGCACGGCTCGTCGTACGCCCGAACGCCCAGCACAGCCAGACCAGCTCGCCGTGTCACGGTCGAGTTCCCCAGCCACGCCTGGACCACGACTGGCCCTACCGGCTACCGATACGTTTGAGGCCGCGCCGCCGCCGCACGGCGCTGCGGCGGCGCGCGATGCCGACCCGCCTCGCCGCCGGGTATCATTACGGCAGCAGATTCGCACAATCCTTGCATCACCGACTGGGGTTCGGCAGGCCCTGCTGTTGAACGAAATTCTAGGCACGCCGAAGGCACTGCGCAAGCGCGACGAGCGCTAGCTCGTCACGCGGGAGACTTCACCGGGTCGTCCCAGGCTCGTCGCCAACGTCACGCCTGTGGTCCAGGCCGACCAACGCGACCAACGGCTGCAAGCTAGCTGCAACCTCCTGTGCTCGCTCCCTCGCCCATTTGGCGACAAGCAGGCGCCCAGAGAACCGGCATTGCACCGAGCAGACGACGCCGCGCCTGCTACAACGGGGTCGCCTGGCGCACAAGGAAGGGCAAAATTGGCGCGAGACCGTGGGCCTCAGCAAGAGCGCACGGCTAGCACACGCACAGACTTCGTGAGCACGCTCACGGACTCGGGAGCACACTGGTGCCATACGGCGTGCCGATACCTTGGGCGGGCGAGCAGGGCTATTGAACCACAGGCGTACTCATGCTATACTCGCGACGAAGTGAATAGCGGGACGCCTGGCCCGTACCAAATCCAGGCAGCAGGTGGAGTCCGTCAAACGGGTTCCGCCTTTTTGGTGTCTGGCGCCGGGACGTGGGACTGTGGTCCAGCGGTCGCGCACTGAGGCACAGAGCAGGGCGAGCGCTATTCGCGCCGACTAGTTGACCAGGCGCTATGGCAAGCGGTATGGATGGGCTGGACCTCGCGGCGCGCTGCGACAAGGTCGTGGGCTTTCTCGGGCGTCATGGCCCTGCCAAGAAGACCACGGGCTGCACGATTGGCTGGGATCCACGAGCGGCAGTACCCGCATGCGCGACCCAGCACCGTCGCAGGATGCTGCCGCCTCCAATCAACGGGTTGACGCACAGGTCGCCAACAACGATCTCGTGCTCCGGCTATCGCTCAGGACCAGATGCGGCGGTGCTCGACATGCTGAACGTGTGGGAGAACGATGATGACGACGGCAATTTCGGTCTCCGGGCTGGAGAAGTCATTTGGCCGGACACAGGCCCTCAACGGGCTCGACCTGTCCGTCGCACGTGGCGAAGTCCACGGCTTTTTGGGGCCGAACGGCTCAGGAAAAACCACCACGATCCGGATTTTGCTTGGGCTGTTGCGCGCCAACGCGGGCGAGGCACGGCTGCTCGGCGGCGATCCATGGCATGACGCCGTGGCGCTGCATCGACGCCTGGCCTATGTTCCCGGCGACGTCACGCTGTGGCCCGCGCTGACCGGCGGCGAAGTGATCGATCTAATCGGACGACTGCGCGGCACGCTCGACCCGCGCCGGCGCGCCGACCTGCTCAAGCGCTTTGACCTCGACCCACGCAAAAAGGCGCGAACCTACTCGAAAGGCAACCGCCAGAAGGTCGCGCTGATCGCAGCGTTGGCGTCGGATGTCGAACTGCTGCTGCTGGACGAGCCGACATCGGGCCTGGATCCGCTGATGGACGCAGTTTTTCGCGAGTGTATTCGCGAAGAGCGCGCGCGCGGACGGACAGTGCTGCTGTCCAGCCATGTGCTGGCCGAAGTCGAAGCGCTCTGCGATCGGGTCAGCATCATTCGTGATGGGCGCACCGTGGAGCGCGGCACATTGACTGAGTTACGCCATTTGCGGCGAACCACGATCGAGGCCGAGCTCGCCGACCTTCCCTCCGCGCCGCTCGTTCTGCCAGGCGCCCATGAGCTCCGTGTCGATGGCCCACGGCTGCGCTGCGCGGTCGAAAGCGCTGATCTCAACGCCCTGCTGCGTGCCCTGAGCGCGCTCGGCGTGCGCAGCCTGATCAGCCAGCCGCCCACGCTTGAACAGCTCTTTCTGCGTCATTATGAAACGTCGCCATCCATGCATGGCGCTCCACGCGAGCAGCCGGCCGAGGTGAAACGATGACCGCGTTCGCCGGGACCAGCGCACTGATGCGGTTGATTCTGCGCCGCGACCGGGTCGCGCTGCCGCTCTGGATCCTGCTGCTCGCAGCGCTGCCGGTCGCCGTGGCATCCAGCATTGCCGAACTCTACCCGACGACGGAGCTGCGCCAGGGTTTCGCCGCCAGCATGGTCAGCAATCCGGCGGTCATCGCGCTGATCGGGCCGCTGCATGGCTCGACGCTGGGCGAGCTCGTGGCGTGGCGTATGGGGGCCGCCGGTCGCGTCATGCTTGGTCTGGCCGCCCTGTTCACCGTGATCCGCCACACGCGCGCCGAGGAGGAGGCCGGGCGACGCGAACTGCTGGGAGCGACCGTGGTCGGGCGGGAAGCACCGCTGGCGGCTGCCGTGCTGGTGACGTTTGGCGCGACACTGCTGGTTGGGGCGCTTGCCACGCTGTGGCTGATCGCCTACGGACTGCCTGCAGACGGATCAGTGGTCTACGGGTTGTCGCTGGCGGCGGCGGGATGGGTGTTCGCCGCGATTGCGGCGATCGCCGCACAGTTGACCGAAGGCGCGGGAGCCGCCCGCGGCATCGCCGGCGTGGTTCTCGGCCTGAGCTACATGCTGCGCGCCGTCGGTGACGCCGATGCTGGCCTGGCCTGGATTGCCTGGCTCTCGCCGCACGGCTGGATCGAGCGGACTCGCCCCTACAGCGAGAACAGCTGGGGGATGTTTATGCCGGTGCTGATGGCAGTGATCGGGCTGCTGGCGGCGGCCTTCATCCTCGCAGCCCGGCGCGATCTGAGCGCCGGTTTGCTCCCGCCGCGGCTCGGCCCTGCGACCGCCGCCCCTGGCCTCCGCACGCCCTTGGCGCTGGCCTGGCGACTCCAGCGCGGCAGTCTGCAGAGCTGGAGCATTGGCATCGTTGGGATAGGCCTGGTCATCGGGAATATCGCCCAGACCGTTACCGACCAGCTGCTCGCCAGCCCGTTGCTGAGGGAGCTCTTTGCGCAGGTAGGCGCGGTCACTCCCGGCGACATATTCTTCACGCTCGGGCTCGCGATTGTGGGACAGGTCGCCGCCCTGTACACGATTGGCGCGACGTTACAGCTGCACAGCGAGGAGCTGAACATGCGCGCCGATGCGATCCTGTCGACCTCGGTAAGTCGCCTCCGCTGGGCAGGGAGCCATCTGCTGGTCGTGGCGTTCGGCGCGGCGCTGCTGCTGGTGGGCTTCGGTCTCGCGGCCGGGGCGAGCTACGGGTTGAGCAGCGGGCATGTGACCCGCGAGGCGCCACGCGTGCTTGGCGCCGCACTGGCCTATCTGCCCGCGGTGTGGCTCTTCGGCGCGGTCGCGGTTGCGCTCTGGGGGGTCGTGCCACGCTTTGCCCGCCTCAGCTGGGTCGTCCTCGTCGCGTGTCTGGTGATCGAGCTGCTGGGCGAACTGCAGCAGGGCGGCCAGGCGCTCAACAATCTCTCGCCCTTCACCCACGTGCCGAGCGTGCTGACCGGCGACGCTTCGCTGGCGCCGATCGCGGGGCTGCTTGGGGGTGACAGCGGTGCTCACGACGACCGGGCTGCTCGCCTTTCGCCAGCGCGACGTCGGCTGATCGAGACGAAGAGCCATCCACGAATCGGGGACCCTTGGGCGCACCAACAGGTGATGGGCCGTCTGGCCACGCATGACGTGAATGGGTCAGCGCCAACCGGCGGGAAGCGTACGTCCCATACGGGGTGCAGGCGCATCTGCGCGTGCACCGTCCCTGCCCTGGACTCCCATGCGTGACACGGTCTGCACGGGGGGTGAAGCAGCGCTCCGCCTCTGAACGATCCGTTCGTAGCATGAGGCGAGAGCGGGCGTCATGGCCACCACATTCCGCGGTCCAATCCAGCGCCACGACGAGTGTACCGTCGCCGTGGTCAAAGCGGTGATCGACCACGTCATCGACGCCGGCGCCAGCTCCATCTCATATCTGTAAAGAAAACACTTCCTGAGCCAGGACCGGGCCCTGAAGGTGTTCGTGTCACAACGAGCGCCAGCTCTGCCTCGTCGCTATCCACAGCATCCGCGGGTCATCACGGAGTTCGACTCACCACGATCTCAGTCACTCCCATGCATATCTCTGCTTGCGGTCAAGCAAGGAACGGAACCTCCAGATTGATGCGTCGCTGCGCCGGCTGCTCCACGCCACCTGTGCTGCATTGTGCTCAATCTCTGATCATCTCCTGGCGCGACCATTGACCAAAACAGGGCAACGGATGCTGCGAGCCCCATACTGGAACGCGCTCCTGGTGCGATGGTCCATGAGTTGCAGATACAGCCGCAAGGAGCAACAAGCGGGGTGTATGCGCGCACGACTGCAGAATACATGGGAAAATAGCAAGGCAAGCCTGTGGTTCATCCCCACACTGTTTGTCGTCGCGGCGCTCGTGGTATCGTCCTTCCTGATCGAGCTTGACGGGGTGCTCCAAGTCCGACGAAGCGGCCTTGTGCGCTGGCTGGTCAGTGGCACGCCTGACGCCGCGCGCGGCGTCCTGGCAGTGATCGCGGGCTCACTGATTACGGCGATTTCGATCGCCTACTCGATCTCGATTGTCGCCATCCAACAAACCTCAGCCCAATTCTCACCGCGTGTCTTGCGCACCTTTACCGCTGATCGTGGCAACCAACGTGTCCTGGGTGCCTATATCGGCACCTTTATCTATGCACTCCTGGTCATGCGGCAGATCCGGGAGGCTGTCGACGATGCAGCGAGCTTCGTTCCAGCCCTATCGTTGATAACCGCGCTGATATTCGCGCTGAGCTGTCTTGGCTTGCTGATTTACTTTATTCACCATATTTCACAACTGCTCCAGGTTTCGGTCATTATCGATCATGTTCATCGTGACCTTATTCAGGAGATCGAGCGGCTCTATCCAGCCGGGGTGAAGTGGGGATTGATCGACGTGGAGCCCAGTGCCGGGCGCTCGGAGCCGTTTGTCCGTGAGGCCACGCCACAGTATCTGCGCTCGACACGCGAAGGCTTCCTGCGCAGCATCGATGACCAGACGCTGGTCGAAGGCAGTGACGGTTCGGCAGCATGGGTCTGGGTCAAGCCCCAGGTGGGAGATTATATCCCCTCCCATGGCGTCCTGGCGGTCATCGCGCCGGAAGCCGCCCTCGACGAGGACCAGCTCGACCAGCTCCGTGAAGCGTTTGTGCTCGACATCGAACGCACCATGCACCAGGATCCGCTCTTTGGCATTCGTCAGTTGGTCGACATTGGTCTCAAGGCGCTCTCGCCGGCGATCAACGATCCAACGACGGCCGAGTATTGTTTGTCGCACCTTGGCGACGCGCTCAGCCGTTTGGGTCAGCGCGCGTTCCCGTCCAACGAACGTGTTGGTGTGCGCGGTGAAACGCGGTACGTGTTTAGCCGTCCGACCTGGGAGGACTTTGTCGAGGCGGCCTTTGCGCAGATCCGCCATCAGGCCGCCGACAACCTGCACGTCACAGCCTACCTGGTGCGGGTGCTGCAAGCAGTGGCCTCCTGCCTGCCCCCTGGCGACCGTGCAGCAGCGATCCAGCGTGAGCTCGACGGCATCCGGTATGGTTTAGACAAAGGCCAGTTCAGCCCAACCGATACGGGGACCGTACGCCGGTTGGTCGAAGCAGCTGAAGCGACGCTTCGCCAGCCAGCTCCGCCACAAGCTCGGCAACCCTGAGCCGGCCCCACTGGTGTTGTGTTGAGCTCACGGAGCCCGAGCACTGGTCGTGTACAGTCTGACCTGGCTGGCTAATCGCTCTCGCCAGCACGTCTCTCGGGCCTATCAGCATGTGCTGTTTTGGGGTGGTCTGGATGGCGCTACTAGCCTGGTGCCTCGTTCAACAACGTCCGGGAGGAGTTGCTCAAGCACCGGCTGGTTCGCGGTAATGAAGATCACGGGGATACCCATGGTCTATACGTTCGCCTGGAGCGCCCCAACGATCGCGATGCCATCCATTTCATGCATCTGCACATCGAGGACCACCAGGTTGGGATCGAGCCGCTCGATCGAGCACACTGTCTCCCGACGGTGTCGGCACACCATCGTCTGGAGCCCTGCATCATTGAGCACATCACAGATCAGGGCAACGATCGATGGTGTAACGTCGATAACGACGATACGGGCTTGCATACCGTGCTCGGGTGTCTCCCTCTTCCGATAAACTGTAGCACCAGCACTGGCCCCGCAGCGACCACGGTTGAGTGTATCGACCAGGCTGGTGTCCATAGCTTCAGCTCGTGCGCACGCCGGAGGGCAGGAAGACGACGGCGGCGCAGGCGAATGGATCCTGCAGCACCTGGGCAGGTGACCCGGGCGCAACAACGTATGGAGGAACGGATCGTATGGCACGGCACCAATCGTATCCTGAACTGTCTCCGTCGCTCATCCACACGGGAGAATCCAGGCGGATGAGAGAAGGAGCCAGCTCAGGTGGCAGCTGCGATCGAGCGCCTGGTTGATCGAGGCCCTGGAACATCTCACCCCTGAGGTATCCCAGCACTCCTGCCGGGAAGGAGCAAGGAAAGGAGAGAGCCATGGCAACGGAGCCTGAGATCCGTACCGCAATGGAGCGCGAGCGCCAGCAACTGCTTGAGCAGATCAGCGATGCCCTGGACCGGCCAATGATCGTCCTCGCCTTCGTCTGGCTCGGCCTCGTCATTGTCGAATTCGTTGGCTACCGCGGTCCCCTGCTTGACACACTCAACACGGTCATCTGGGGCATCTTTGTCTGCCATTTCCTGTTCGAATTCGTGCTCGCGCCGCGCAAGGGCGCCTACCTCCAGCGCAACTGGCTCACGGCCATCGCGCTGGTCGTCCCGGCGCTGCGGCTCCTCCGCATCGCGCGGCTCGCGACGGGTCTCCGGGCAGCACGTGCAACGCGCGGTCTGCGTCTGCTCAAGATCGTGTCGACGGTGAACCGGGGGATTCGTGCCCTCGGCACGACCATGCGGCGCCATGGCATCCGCTACGTCGTGGCCATCACAGTTCTGGTGACGCTGCTCGGTGCGGCCGGCATGTATGCCTTTGAAAACCCGGGCGAAGGGGGCGGGCTCCCAACCTATGGCGATGCCCTCTGGTGGACGGCCATGATTATGACCACCCTGGGCTCAGAGTACTGGCCACGCACCGCAGAGGGGCGGATTCTGGGCTGGCTGCTAGCGCTCTTTGCCTTTGCGGTCTTCGGCTATATCACCGCGACCCTGGCCAGCTTCTTTGTCGGGCAGGACGTGCAGGAGCGTGACGATGCGCTCTTGCACGCCGAGATCATCGCGCTGCGCGACGAGCTCCGTGAGCTCCGCCACGAGCTTGGAGGGCGCGATGAGGCGTAGCAATGCATGTGTGTGCGTTGGCGCCCGGCGGCTAGGAGCGTCCACCGCTGCGTGGCGGCTGCAGGTCATGTACATCCGCGGCAGGTCGGGTGAGCACGCTCGTCAGCACGATGAGACTGACGTTGATCCTGAGCAGCACCAGGCCGCCGAGCCCCCGTGCAAAATCACGTGACACAAACGCGATGCCAGCCGCCGCTGCCGGAACCAGCGCCAGGGCCGCGAAGACCCCACGAGCGTGTCGGTTTTCTGTTATGCCAGCGCGATCGATTCCGCCACGCCGGCTGCCAGCACGAGACAACCACGCTGTACCAGGCCATGCCGCACCTGCTGGCAGGAGATGTGCTAGAGCAAAGCGCAGCGATCGAGAGGTCTGCATGCATGTTCGCGCGAACAACACGGCCAATGACCAACAACGAGCACACGCACCAGATGTGGCAGCCGAGGCAGACGCTGCGCTGGTCATCGATGCGCAGGATGTCCACAAGCACTTTGGCGCCTCGCCGGTGCTCTCCAATCTCTCGCTCCAGGTCCGCGCGGGTGAAATCTTCGGGCTGATTGGTCCCAGTGGCTCGGGCAAGACAACCACGATCCATCTGCTTTGCGGTCATCTGCGCCCAACACAGGGGACCGTGCTGGTGCTTGGTGAGGAGCCGAGCACCTTTAGCAAGGCAGCGCGCCAGGCGATCGGCTATATGCCGCAGAGCTTTATCCTGTTCCCCGACCTGACCGTCACCCAGAACGTCGCCTTTGCCGCCGGCCTCTACGGGATCAACGAGTGGCGTAACCGTGATCGGATCGCGGCAGTGCTCGATCTGGTCGAGCTGACGCCGGCACGCAAGCGCACGGCGCGTGCTCTGTCCGGTGGTATGCAGCGGCGCCTGGCACTCGCGGCCGCCCTGGTGCATGACCCGACGCTCCTCTTCGTCGATGAGCCCACGGCCAATCTCGACCCGATCTTGCGCGCCAAGCTGTGGACGCATTTTCGCAGTCTGGCAACGCGCGGACGGACGCTGCTCGTGACGACGCAGTATATCGACGAGGCTGAGTACTGCGACCGGGTCGGTCTGATGTACAACGGAGCCCTGATCGCCGAAGGGCAACCCGAGGCTCTGCGTCACCAGGCCTTCGGCGGCGATCAGGTGGATATTATCGTGGATCGGTTGCCCCAGGGTGGTATCGACGTGCTCCTGCAGGTGGCTGAGGTACGCGCGGTCGAGGAGGTGCAGACGCATCGACTGCGCGTTACCGTCGACCGGGCCGAGCGCGCGATCACCGGTCTCCTCGATGCGCTGCAAGCCACCGGGGTGGCGGTGCAAAGCATCGGCCAGTTCCGCCCCACCTTTGACCAGGTCTTCATCCGGCTGATCGCGCAACAGGGAGCCGCGCCACCACCCGTCGGCCGCCTCCAGACGAGCGACGTCGGCGGTGGATGACACGATGCCGGGAGCCGCGCACATCCTGGCCGTCACCCTGAAAGAGCTGCGGGAGCTCCTGCATCGACCCATGCTTGTTCTCACGTTGCTGCTAGGTCCGTTATCGATCATGCTGCTCTTTGGGCTCGGCTCCAACACGACACCGGCGCCGCCACGCGCGATCGTGGTCGTGCCGGCCGGACAGGCCGAGCCGCGGCTGCTGCGGGACTACGCGGGCTCCTTCGAGGAGGCGCTGACGATTGCCGAGATCACCAGCGATGAAGGCCATGCCCGTGCGCAACTCCGAGGCAACCGCGTCGACGCTGTGCTGATCTTGCCGCCGTCGCCCTTTGAAACGATCGCCGGAGGCGCGCCGGCGACGATCACGGTGCTGTACAACGAAATCGACCCGCTCTGGCGGGGACTGGTGCCGCGCTTTGTGCAGGGTCTCGCCGGCGAGATCAACCGCACGATTTTTCTGCAGAACGCGAGCGAGCAGCGCGAGGCGCTGGCTGGCGCTGCTGACAACCTCGCGGCATTGCTCCGTGTCCTTGACGAGGCCCAGGCCGCCGCCGAGGCTGAGGATTGGAAGGAGGCACGCGAGCAGGTCCAGCTCGCGCTGGCAGCCAGCGGTCAGCTCGTGGTCCTGCTGGACGAGCTCGGGCCACAGGCGACACCCCTGCGAGAACAGGTCGAGCGGAGCCGGGTCCGGTTGCGCGAGGCCGATGTGGTGCTGGAAGCAGCGGAACGCGCCATCGCCACGCCTGAGGCAGACGCGACGTCGGAGTTAAACCTCGCCGGCACACGCCGCAACCTCCAGAGCCTGCTCGATGCGATCGGCGCCTATACCACGCTGCCGCCCGAGGTCCTGATCGCCCCCCTGAACGTGGAGACGCAGCTGATCGCGCGGTTGGAGCCCGACTTCATCACCTTTTTTGCCCCGGCGATCATGGCGCTCTTGCTGCAGCACGTCGCCGTGAGCCTGGGCGCGCTGGCGCTGGTGCGTGAGCGGCTGGCAGGCACCTTTGACCTCTACGTGGTCGCGCCGACCTCGAATGTCCAGCTGTTGCTGGGCAAATACCTGGCCTACGTCAGCTTCACGCTTGCGATTGGCGGTGTGCTGCTCCTGGTCCTGGTTGCGGGGATGGACGTGCCGATCTTCGGGAGCGGCTGGCGGCTGGCGCTGGCCCTCGTGCTGGTCGCGCTCACGTCGGTTGGGCTGGGCTTCGCCCTGTCGCTGCTTGCAACGTCAGAGCGCCAGGCCGTGCAATTTTCCATGCTGGCGCTGCTGGCGATTGTGTTCTTCAGTGGCTTTGCGCTCCCACTCAACGCCTTACGGCAGCCAGCGCTTAGCGTTTCCTATGTGCTCCCGGCGACGTATGGCGTGGTGTTGTTCCAGGATGTGATGCTGCGTGGTCTCCCGGGCAGCAATCTGTTTCTGTTCGTGCTTGCCGCCGGCGCCCTTGGCCTGTTCGGCGCCTGCCTGCTCCTGCTCCACTGGCGGACGCGTGCGGCCTGAAGATCTTGGATGGGACCGAGATTGCGGAAGCCCGGCAACGTCAGCCATGGCACAGGGCTGTCCAGTGACGGAGCCGACGGCCGTTCTAGCGGCCTGCGTCGTCGTGCCGGGCGGTGATCGTCGAAGCGTTTGACAGATTGGATAGCGCCTCAGGAGAGGACTCGTCACTCCGCTGAATGACGGAGAAGGTGCCATCGGTTTCAAGCACGACGGCCTCGATGTGCTGAGGTGACGCGTACCCGGACTCGCGTAGCGCCGCGAGCACTTCAGCTTCGACCACCCGCGTGCGTCGCAGCGCGTCATGCAGCAGCTCGCCGCGGTAGAGCAGCAGCGTTGGCGTCGCCTTGACCAGCCGGCTGACCATGGGCGAGCGCACTGACAGCCAGGTAATACCGAATTGCAAACCGATCAGCAGTGCGAAGGCGACTACGCCATCTACCAGCGCAACATCTTTCGCGAGCAGCACCGTCGCCAGTATCGAGCCAAGCGCCACCGTCACGATCAGATCGAATGCGTTCATCTTCGAGAGCGTCCGCTTGCCCGTAACGCGGAGCAGGACAACCAGGCTGACGTAGGCCAGGATGCCAACGACGATGATTCGGCCAAGGGTCGCCCAGGAACTGAATAGCATATCCCTCCCAACATCATGGACGTAGAGGAGCGTGGCAAGTTTAGAGCCAGCGGTGGGAGGTATACGCGGGCCACAGCGCCGACTACCGGCACACAACCTGCAGCATCTGTGGCGCCTGCCATGGTTTACCTGAGGGCCGGGACGAACCAAGGACCTCCTCCGCGGCGCGGGGGCGCAGGTATTGAGGGTCTATTCATAGTACCCATGCTCGGTCTCCGCGCCTTCGCTGCGTCCGCATATGGCAGGAAGGAACGCGCGACGTGCCGAGTATGCCATGCGGACGTAAGAGGAGCACGCAGTGGATTTTGCGCCAGCCTGGACGGCACTCCAGGCAATCATCACCAGTTTCGTTGCCCGCCTGCCCTACGTGGTCCTGGCCGTGGTCATCTTTGCGCTCTTTTATCTGGCGGCCAAGGGCGTCCGCGTGCTCGTGCGCCGCTTCACCGAGCGACGGAAGCGGCATCGCAACCTGGGCATGGTGCTTGGCCGCTTAGCCCAGGCCCTCATGGTCCTGATCGGGCTGCTCATCGCCCTGGTGATCGTGCTGCCCGGCTTTACCCCGGGCCAACTTCTGGAGCTCTTGGGCATTGGTAGCGTTGCGATTGGCTTTGCCTTCCGCGACATCCTGCAAAACTTTCTCGCGGGTCTCCTGATTCTGCTGACCGAGCCCTTTCGCATTGGCGATCAAATCGTGGTCAACAGCTACGAAGGAACGGTCGAGGATATCCAGACGCGGGCCACCACCATCACGACCTACGATGGGCACCGCGTGGTGATCCCCAATGCCAACTTATTCACCAACTCCGTGACCGTCAACACGGCCTACGATAAGCGCCGCCTCCAGTATGACATCGGTATTGGATATGGTGACGACATTGAGCAAGCCCGCGCCCTGATCCTTGCGGCGGTCAAGCGTGTGGACGGGGTGCTCCGCGAGCCAGCGCCAGATGTCATTGTCGTCGAGCTGGCCCCAAGCAGCGTGAACATGCGTGCGCGCTGGTGGGTGGAGCCACCGCGCCGGGCGGATGCGCTTGATCTGCAGGATCGCGTCCTGACGGCGATCAAAGCCAACTTGACCACGCATGGCATTGACATGCCCTTCCCGACGCACCAGATCCTGTTCCACGACCAGACCGAGGAAACCGACGGCGACCGCACGCGCCAGCGGGAGGGATGGCCGGCCGGAACCGGTGAGACGCCCCGCCCGCAAGGGATCGGGAGCGTCATTCGCGGGGCTGCACAGCTCCACAGAGCGACGGATGGACGTGAGGCGACGGCTCGTCCCGGAGCTGCCGAATGAAAGGCAAGCTCCTTGCCTTCTGGGACGCGCTGCGCACGAGTTTCTGGTTTGTGCCGGGCGTCATGGCACTTGGCGCCATCGCTCTGGCGTATCTCCTGACGACACTCGACACGCAGGTCCAACTGGCGCAGCGGCCAGGGTTCGGCTGGATCTATACCGGGAGTGCGGAAGGCGCGCGGTCGATGCTTTCGACGATCGCCGGGTCGATGCTGACGGTCGCCGGGCTCAGCTTTTCGATCACCATTGCGGCGCTCACCCTGGCGTCATCGCAATTCGGTCCGCGCCTGCTGCGCAATTTTATGCGTGACACTGGTAACCAGTTGGTGCTCGGCACCTTCATTGCCGGCTATATCTATTGTCTGCTCGTGCTCCGCACCGTCCGCGGCGGGGAAACGAACGCGTTTGTGCCACATATCTCGGTGACCGTCGGGGTGGGTATGGCGCTGGCCGGCGTCGCAGTGCTGATCTATTTCATTCATCATATTGCCCAGTCGATCCAGGCCGCGCACTTGATCGCCCGCGTCAGCGAGGAGTTGGACGGGGCGATCGACCACCTCTTTCCGGACCGGGTCGGCCACGGACCGCCAGGGGAACAGCGACGAGCGGAGGATGAGCGCCGGCCACTGGACTTCGATCACGCCGTCCGGGTCGTGGCCAGCGCCAGCGGCTATGTACAAACCGTTGATGATAGCCGGCTGGTAGCACTCGCCGCTGCTGCAGATGTCGTCGTGCGGCTGGTTCACCGACCGGGCGATTGGGTCATGGAGGGAAGTACCCTTGCGGAGGTCTGCCCCCCAGGGCATGCCGATTCCGATCTGGTCGCAGCTATCAACGCTGTCTTCGTCCTCGGGATCCAGCGTACGGAGACTCAGGATGTCGCGTTTCCCATCCGCCAACTGGTTGAAATCGCGGTCCGCGCGCTGTCGCCCGGGATCAACGATCCGCATACCGCCACGATGTGTATCGATCGGCTCGGGGCAGCCCTGTGCCGCCTGAGCGAGCGAACGTTTCCGTCACCGCGCCGCTACGACGCTGCGAGACACCTGCGGGTCATTGCCAGGCCGGTATCCTGGGCCAGTATCCTGGACATGGCGTTCAACGAAATTCGGCAGTACGGGCGGAGCAGCGTGGGCGTGACGCTCCGCCTGCTTGAGACGATTGCCCGCATCGCGGAACGCGTCACCGGTACCGACGAGCGCGCGGCGCTCCTCCGGCAGGCGATGATGATCGAGCGGGGCAGTCATGCCGGCTTGCCGGAGGAGCAGGACCGCCAGGCAGTGTCCGCACAGTACGAGCACGTGCTGCGCACGCTTGAGGTGGGTGCGACGCGATCGCTGACCACTCCCTGAGGGAGTTGGACGCTCACACCCACGGTGGTCTATGTGCCGTATGCGGCAACGGCAGGATAGCTGAAGCGCCTCTCATGCCACAGGCCTTGGTTCGCCACAGAGTGATGCCCGAGAGTCAAGGTCCTGACGAGCGACGGGTCCGCGGGATCATCCGGAACACCGAGTTTGAGCACACCGCCGCCTGCTTCATGGATCATGCGCTGAGTCGTGGTTGAATGCACGGTGTTGGGACAGCGATTCGACTGATGGCAAGACCGGAGGGCGAGCGCGGTTGGGCTGATCTGGCTGTGATGGTTCGCTCATTGTGAATGGTTCCTGCTTGACGATGACCACGCCTGGCTCCTGCGCGTGCTGCGCCACGCTGCGCTGCCCGCGGCGCCAAATGGCCCGAATCAGATACCTGTGCTGACGCTACGTGCGCTTTCCAACCCGGCGTCGCTGAGCGATACCATCGTTCCCCTGGACCGCGATGATTCGACCCTGTCGCGTTGGCGGCCATCAACCGCCTCTTCCCATGGAGAGCGTCTTGCTTGGGTGAGATATTGACACCACTAGAGGTACCGGGAGGGCAACCGGCACGCGTGTGGCGTGCATAGCCGGCATGCTTTGTCGGCCTATCGTTCGGCTGCGTGCCGCGGAGCATGGTGGAGTACAGGAAGCGTGCAGATGGAGCAGAGCAAAAGGAACGAATCACAAGAATGACCCGAGAAACAAACCGTCCGTTTCTGGCGGCGCATTGGAGCGAAACGTCGATTTCGGGCATTTTTCGCCCGATCCAGGAGTTCATCCACACGTCCGCCGCCGGCGGTCTGGTGCTGATGGCCGCAACCGTTATCGCCCTGGGCCTGGCCAACTCTCCGCTTGCCGGGGCCTACACCGCCGTGCTTGACACGCACCTTGCCATCTCCGTCGGCGCCTTTCACCTCGATGAGAGCGTGCTGCACTGGATCAACGATGGGCTCATGGCGATCTTCTTCTTCCTGGTTGGCCTGGAGATCAAGCGTGAGGTGCGCGCCGGAGAACTCGCCAACCTGCGTGCGGCGCTGCTCCCGATCGTCGCGGCGCTGGGTGGTGTCGTGGCGCCGGCGCTGCTGTACGTGGCGCTCAACCACAACGGGCCCGGCGCGGACGGCTGGGGCATCCCGATGGCAACCGATATTGCCTTCGCGCTAGGCTTGCTCGCCCTGCTTGGGAACCGGATCCCATTCGGCCTCAAGGTGTTTCTGACCGCTGTGGCGATCGTCGACGACCTGATCGCCGTGCTGGTGATTGCCTTCTTCTATTCGAGTGGCATCAGTTGGGTGGCTCTTGGGATCGGATTTGCCGTCCTGCTGCTCCTGCTGCTTGGAAATGTGTTCGGCATTCGCGCGACGCTGTTCTATACCGCGCTTGGTGTGGTGGTCTGGCTGGCCTTTCTCCAATCGGGGATTCATGCCACGATCGCCGGGGTCCTGGTCGCCTTCACAGTGCCGGCGCGCACGCGCATCGAGCCTGCGAGGTTTATGGAACGGGCGAGCGGGTTATTGCATCGCTTCCAACAGAGTTCGCTGGAGCCCAACATCATGCTGATCGATGAAGGGCAGCAAAGTTCGGTGCTCGAGCTTGAGGAAGCCTGCGAGGACGTTCAGGCGCCGCTGCAAAAGCTGGAGCACAGCCTGCACACGTGGGTTCAATTCGGCATCATCCCGATCTTTGCGCTGGCGAATGCCGGTGTCGCGCTCTCACTCACGAGCCTTGGCGGTTCCACCTCAGCGGTGGCTCTTGGCATCCTGGTCGGCTTAGTCTTAGGCAAGCCGATCGGTATTGTCATGGGCGCCTGGATCGCGGTGCGCCTCGGCTGGTCAGCGCTACCACAAGGCGTGCAGTGGAGCCATATGGTGGGTGTGGGCTTCCTGGGAGGTATCGGCTTCACCATGTCGCTCTTCATTGCGTCGCTTGGCTTTGGCGACAGCGCGTTGCTTGAGACGGCGAAGTTGGGCATCCTGGGCGCATCGCTGCTTGCTGGCGCGATTGGAGTGGCACTCCTGCGGCGTAGTCAGCCGAGTGCGTATCATTAATTGGCTTGCCCATCCTGGGTCGCGTCAGGCGCGTCTCGACGGCAATGCCTCGTGTGCCTCAACGGAGATGGCCTGCAGAAGCAATGCCGCGGCAGGTTGAAGGATTGGTATTGTAGTTAATCTCGGCCATTGGCGAAGCGTATTCAATGATGCAACGATGACAGCAGATAGTGGAGTTGACCTTGTAACCGACGTTACAATCTTTGACATGAATCACTATGTTGGCTACCGCGTCTCCACTGACCGCCAGGGCAAGAGTGGGTTGGGTATCGACGCCCAGCAACGTGCCGTAGAGTCATATGTCAGATGATCATCGGCGGTATGAGCAGTGAGCTTAGCTGGAGGCTATAGCCGGGATGGGCGATGTTGAACAGCTTGAGCAATTGGAGATGCTGGCCCGCGCGTTTCTCACTGCCTATGACCTTCGCGTAGAACGGCTCATCCTCCTCCGTACTCTCAACAATGTTGTCTTCAAGGTGGAAACCGGCTCCACGACACTTGCACCGGTCTATGTTCTGCGTATCCACCGATTAGGCTATCGCAGTGTAGCGGAGACCCGTTCGGAATTGCTGTATGTGCAAGCTCTGCGCGAATCTACTGGTCTGCTCGTCCCCATACCGCTACCGAACGCGGCAGGGGATTTGGTGACAATTGTCGGGGCAGAAGGGTGTGAAGAACCGCGGCATTGTGATGTGCTAACGTGGCTTGATGGGCGGGTGCTCCGCCCAGGGCAAGGCTTTGGTCCCCATGCCGCCTATCAGCTTGGAGCTGCTCTTGGTCGCGTGCATCACTGCTCCGAGCGGTTCATACCACCCGCTGGTTTTCACCTGCCGCGGTGGGATGCCGACGGCCTGTTCACCGTAGCTTCGCCCTATAGGCCGGGTCCAATCGACATGTTGTTTGCTCCGGAACATTGGGCGATGTTTCAGGCGGTGGAGAACCAGGTGCGGGCCACATTCAAGGTATTGGGTAGCGGGCCGGGAGAGTTCGGCGTCATTCATGCCGATTTTATTCTGGGCAACTGCCTGTTCCATAGGCGGACGCCGCGGGTGGTGGACTGGGACGACTGTGGCTGGGGCTACTATCTTTATGACCTGTGCCCGCTGTTGGGCAACTTCAAGGACTATCCAAGCTATCGGCGGCTCCGCCAGGCCTTCCTTGATGGCTACCGAAGCGTACGTTGCTTGCCACGCGAGCACGAACAGTTCATCGATCTGCTGATCGCTGCCCGGCATGCGACCTCCTGTTTATGGGTCGTGGGCAACCGGCGCAATGGGGGACTTGGCCCCGACATGGCGGAACACATTGCCTATCGTATGGGTGAGGTGCGCCAGTACCTTGCAGCCTAACAGAGAAATCTCGCCTAAAGGCAATACGGTTCAAATAAGGAGAGGCAGCTTCTGAGGCATACTGTTGAGTGTCGAAATCAGCAGTCACCACAGGAGCTCCCTCTATGGGCTACATGATACGCCGCATTGCCACGGAACGCACGTTGTGTCAGGAGTTGACGGTCGATATTCTCCACGCCACTATCACCAATGCGACCATTCATACCGTGTTGACGGCGCATCATGCCCATGCTGAGCGTGAACGCAAGTTCACCATGACTGCCGTCGTGTGGGTCCTCATCGCCATGAACCTCCACTGCTCCATCGCCATCAGTGCCGTTCTTCGCACTGTTTTCAAAACCCTCCGCCTGCTCTCTCCCGCCGATGACCCGGTCCTCCCCGGCGACAGTGCCTTCACCTATCGCCGCTATCAGCTTGGTGCCCGGCCCATCGTCGACCTCTTTCACACCGTCTGCGTTCCCATGACCACGCCCCAGACCCCCAGCGCGTTCATGTTTGGCTTGCGCCTGGTCACCATTGATGGCACCGTGGAAGACGTTCCGGACACGGCGGTGAATGTGCGTGCCTTTGGACGGCTCCACGGCAAGCGCGGCCCGGCCGCCTTTCCCCAGGTGCAAGGCGTCTATCTGGTCGAAGTTGGCTCGCATGCGCTGATCGAGGCCGGGTTTTGGCCGATCCACACCAGCGAGCGTGTGGGTGGCTTCCGGCTGCTCCGCTCGATCACGTCCGAGATGTTGGTGATGTGGGACCGGGGCTTCCACGACTACGAGATGCTCTGCGCGGTGCGCCAGCGGGATGGGCACGTGCTGGGCCGCCTGCCGGCACACGTCAAGCCGCAGCGCGTGCGCAGCTTGCCGGATGGCTCGTATCTAGCCCACCTGGTGCCGTCCCACTATCAGCGGCGCAAAGCAGGGGAACGGCTGCTGGTGCGCATCGTGGAATACACGCTGACTGACCCGGCCTTGCCCGGCTACGGGAAGCGCTATCGGCTGGTGACGACCCTGCTCGACCCGGCCGTGGCTCCGGCATTCGAGGTGGCCTGCGCCTACCATGAGCGCTGGGAAATCGAACTCGTGATTGATGAGGTAGATACTCACCAGCGGCTGGCGGGACGACCACTGCGCAGCCAGCGGCCGGTCGGCGTGATCCAGGAGTTGTATGCGCTGCTGATTGCCCATTACGCGGTGCGGCGGGTGATGCAGGACGCGGCAGCGACAGTAGAGGTCGACGTGGATCAGCTGAGCTTTACGCATGCGCTGCGGGTAATCCAGGAAAGCTTGTCGGAGTTTCAGTTGGTGGAGCGAGGCGAGCTGCCGCGCTTGTATCAGCGGCTGATGCAGGATGTGGCGCGGGAGCGGTTGGCGGAGCGGCAGCCGCGGAGCAATCCGCGCGTCGTGAAGCGGAAGATGTCGAACTTCCGCCTTAAACGCGCTGAGCACGCCCACCCACCACAACCGACCACCCCATCGTTTCGGGACGCCGTGCAGGTTTACTGTGCGGGAGAAGACGACCCTATCGACCTGCTTCTCGATCTGTCCAACCCGCTTGACCTGACGTTGATTCCCTGTCGAGCGCCGGTTGAATGCCGTATTTGAACGATATTGAAAATAGACCCATCCTGACATCACAAGGAGGATCCCCATGCACCAACTGGCGCAAGAGTTGCCCGGAACGAACACTGTCTGGGAAGGAATGGCTGTCGGCTACGTTGACATGCCCGCTGGCACCGACTTCACCCCGCTCTTTGAGGGATTGCCTGATGACGCATGCCAATGCCCACATG
>Ga0136611_10000407_pt1 | contig 27849 bp, 23 predicted proteins | sample AntDrymUQ2232306_2_FD_106645 | JGI IMG/M metagenome (GOLD analysis project Ga0136611, IMG submission 106645) | Polar desert sand microbial communities from Dry Valleys, Antarctica - metaG UQ223 (23.06) | ecosystem: Environmental > Terrestrial > Soil > Desert | place: Antarctica: Dry Valley...
GCGTGGTGGTCGCCACGGGAGGCGTGGGGACCAGCACGATGATCTTCGAGGCATCGGTTTCGGATACCAACAATCCTGACACTGTGTACCTGTGCGTGGAAGTGGACACAGTGGCGACATCGTTCTCGAACACCGAGGATTCTTGTGGCACTGGTGTTGTTGTCAGCGGCTCGTCGACGACGGCATCGCACACGATCGCCGGGCTTAGTCCCGGTGGCAATTATCACTGGCAGGTGCGCGTCAAGGATGCCGCGAGCACATACTCAGGCTGGGTGAGTTACGGCGCCAACCTCGAAAGCGCGACCGACTTCTCGGTCAGCTCGAACACGGCGCCGGCGTCACCGACTTCGTTGGTACAGACCAAGACCACTACTACGGTGATCGCCACCGGCGCCTACACCAACGAGACCAGTGTTCGGTTCACGGCCTCGGCTACCGACCCCAACAATCCCGACACGTTGTATCTCTGCGTCGAACGAAAAGCCATTGCCAGCGCCTTTGTCAGTGACGTAGCCAATGAGACATGCGGTACAGGGGTGGCCTACAGCGGATCGACAGTATCGGTAGTCGTGACCATCAGTGTTGCTGACGCAACGTCATATCACTGGCAGGCAAGACTCAAGGACACGGCAGGCGCCTATTCCAGTTGGGTCAGTTATGGAGCAAACCTCGAGACAGTGGCCGACTTCATCGTCGATACCAGCGCCCCCACTGGTGGAGTCGTTTATGACGGGGCCAGCGCCGGCATCGACAAGTCGTTCAACAACGGGTCGCTTTCGATCCTTGACGCCAACTGGGACAGTTTTTCCGGGGCAGTGTCGGGCATAGCCAAGTACGAGTACTCGGTTGGCACCACAGCGGGCGGGGTCGACATCAAGGGCTGGACCGACAACTTGACGGCGACATCGGTGAACGTGCCGTCACTCACGCTGCAAACATCCAAGCGCTACTACTTCAACGTCCGCGCCACTGACAATGCCGGCAACCTGGGCGGAGTAGTTTCATCCAACGGCCAGCTGGTCGGCCCGACGCTGGGCTTTGCCATATCGGCGTCGGTTACCTTGCCCCGAGCCAGAAGCGCCAACTCCTATGACGTCACCGCGGCAACCACACTGACCACATCGACAAATGGCTACGGCGGCTTTGTCACCCGGGCCTTTGCCACTGATCTGTTGCGCTCGACCACCAACTCGTCGGTCACGATCCCTCACTTCAGTGGCGCCACATACGCATCTCCCGGGCCGTGGGCCACTGCAACGGGCTTTGGATACAACTCGAGTGACACCAGCGTTCAAGGTGGCGTGAAGTTCCAGGGCGACGGTTTCGGGAACTGCCCCAATGGCAGTGCTGCCGAGGTGAACAAGTGCTGGGCCCCGTTCGCCACGGCGGCACCGGGCGACATCGTGGCTGATCACACCGTTGCCGTCACCGGCACCCCGATTACCAATGAGCAGGTCACATTGACCTACCGAAGCCGCACCTCGGGCACCCAGGCGGCCGGGCAGTACAACACGCTGATGGTGTTCAACACCACGGCGACCTTCTGAGAGTCGCCTTCCGGAGGCTTGGGGACGGGCCTCCTCCATCTGGGGGCCGGGATGGGTCATCATTCGGCCAATGAAGGCGCTTATGGCCACGCTGTTCCTCATCGCCGGGATGGCTCTACCGACTTCACAATCCGGCGCCATAGAGCCCGCTGAAACGGATCTGGCGCTAACACCGGCGATCCTGGAAGAGGTCGTGGCTCCGGGAGCGCGCTTGGAGACCGCAGTTGTGGTGAGCAATCGAGCTATGGCGCCATTGGCGGTCAGAGCGGTGGTGCGGGCCCAGGCCGGAGACCAGCGCAATCCCGTCCCTGCGAACCCCGGCTACGACGCTTCGAAGTGGATAACGCCTCAGGAGCCGACCTTTGTACTTGGGCCGGGCGAACAACGTTCGAAGACAATTTCGATCCTGGCACCGCCAGAGGCAACTCCCGGCGGCCACTACGCGGCTGTCTTCTTCGAACCGGTTAAGCGTCCGACCGATCCGGCGGGCGGGGGAGCGCTCGTAAGCGGGGGAGTCGGAGTCCGCATTCTGGTCACGGTTCCCGGTGCCATCGTAGAGAACATCACGGTTGAAGGACCGGTCAAGCTGCCCTTTATCTCGATCGGGAGCAAGGTCAATGCCAAGTTATTGATACGCAACGCCGGAAACGTGCACCTTCTCCCCGATGGTCATCTAAACGTGACCGACAGGCGTGGACGATCTGTGCGCCAGGTGCAGCTTCCACCCCAACTCGTGTTGCCCGAAACCGAACGCACAATGAACATCGATCTGGGTTCGATGCCCGCGGGGTTTAACAGCGTCGTCGGTGTGGTCACCTACGGCGCCAACGGACGTTTGCTCATTGCGCCGGGGCGCGTCCTGGTCGTTCCCGTTTCCGCGGTGATCGGTATCTCGACGTTGTGCATCTTGTTGATGGCATTCATGTCCCGTCAGTTGATCAAGCGCTCCCGGGCAAAGCGCAACGCGTACAATCCGCGCCATGAGGCTCCTGGTCGGGAGTAGGGCGCCCGCACAATGGCGACTACCTCGCGTGTTTTCCGGCGTTCTCACCCCTCTTGGGGCGGGCGGAACGGCGACCAAGGAGGTAGAGAATCAGGGCCAGCATAACGATTGCTGAAGCGATCGCTACCGCACGCAGGTTGATGAACCAGGTAGTCGTGGATGCAGTGACCGTCCCTCGCGACGTTCCGTAAGTCATCGTCGCGGTTGCTCGGTGAGGGCCGAAAAACCATTTGCCCTTGACCTGTGCTGGGAATCTGCGAACCGAACTAGGAAGAACGGTGGCCTCGACGAGGTCGACTTGATCCACCCTGCGCCCGAGTACGTCCTTAACGACAACCTTGCCGGATGTCCGGACGTGGACGTTGCCCGTGTTGCGCATGCGCACCTCGTACGGGATCGGGCCCGACTTGAACAGCTTCTTCGTAGAACCGAATGACTCGACTGCGAGGTTCTCGTGTGTCTCACCGGAAACCCTGAGCAGGACGAGACTGGCGACTTCGGGCAGGACCGCCACTGCCGATTCTCCGGGGTTCACGGGAACGACGGTACGAACGAGGATGGCGCCGTAATGCCCGCCCGGTGGAGCGTCCTTGGGAATTCTTACCGTTATCTCAGCACCGACCACCTGCTTGGGCCCAACCAGCACCCGATTGGTGTTGACGGACATCCACGAGGCGAGCGGGTAATCGGTGACGTCAGTAGTGAAACTGGGCCGACCATCCTCGCCGTCGGCGGCGAAATTCTTGAACTCGAACTCCGCCGGCTGAGCCCGATCCGCTGGATTCTCGACCACTAACGGTCGCTTGACCACCTCACCGGGGGATCCAATGATCTCCATGGTCGGCGGTGTGACCGAGAAGCCTTGGCCGGCGACCTCGGGCGTCGTTGCCTGCACAGCGAGAGCCGGCGGGGGGGCGAGGGCGCCGGCAACGATGACGAAAGCCAACGGAACAACACGGAAGGCGCTCACGGGATCAAGCTACTTCAGTCGTTCCTGCCGACGCCGGACGCGACTCAGCGCCCCTCCCCGAAGGAAGGAGCGCTGGGTTCGGGACAATCGTGCGGTCTAGAAGATTGGTGCCGCTGTGTAGATGACTGTGGTGAGGTAGGTCCCCGCCGGAGTCAGACCGTCAATGGCCGCCTGGTAAGCGATGCAGTTCTGGCCGCTGGCCCCTGTGACCGGCCCGGAGGCATATGCCACTTCTAGGTTCGAGCCGGTGAAGCCCGCCCACTTGGCGCCGCCACTCGTGAAGCGGTTGGCTGTACCAGTTCCCAATGCAGCCTCGTTGGTCGTGTAACCGAACGCCTCGAGAGCTCCTGCCGCCGGGAAGACGGTAGGCGTGGCGTTGGTGCCGAGGTGGTCGTCGATGTTCGCGGTGGAGTACGTAAGGACTCCGGTTGAACGGGTCAGCACCGTGTAGCCCATGGCGGCGTTGGTGGTCACAGCAAGGTTCTGAACACCGATGCGGTTGGTCGAGGTTGATACCCGGCCCAAAGGTACTGTCGCACCGGTAGTCGTCTGGTTGCTGGTGGCACCGTTGCAGACAGTACCGGAGGCCGCACCGGCGATGGTGAACATCAGCGATGGGTCAACAGTTACCGAAACAGCCTGTCCATTGCTGAACACGTAGGCGACAACTGTGGAGTCAACGGCCGTGGTGCAGCCCTGGTCGGAGTAGGTGTTCAACAGCGCCCAGTAGGTCGTCTCAGCTGTCGTACCGTTGGTGATACCGGTAAAGATGAGATTTCCCGACGCTGCCGGAGTAGCTCCTGTTGCGTTGGCAATGGTCGACACGCCATTGACGTTGTCGTTTGTCACTGTCCAGGCGCTGGGGTTGAGCAAGGTGCTCGATGCGCTGACACCAAGTGAGGTGACATTCATTCCGGCTGGCTTGGTGCCGCTGCCGGCGCCGTCGGTGTTGTCGAACTCGACCCTGATGCACCTAACCGTGGTAGCCACCGTGGCACTGGCTACGTCCCAGGTGTAGGAAACAGTGGTCTGGTTCGGACGAGGATCGCCGAGAACCAACTTCGAGCTAGTGAGGGTTGCTGCCTGAGCTACACCAGGCATCATCGACGCAGCGACTACTGCTGTCGTGACTAGTGCCGCCGCAAGGCGCTTCGACTTGAGAATTCGCCGGTCCATGGCTCTTACCTTTCGATCCTTCGAGGGAGAGTGTTCTCACAACAAAGAATCGATCGGCCACCTTCGGCGAAAACTTGAGTTCGAAAGTTGGCTCTCGAGGCCGGCCGAGCCAGGAGAGCCCTTTTGGCCCTCAGGGCGAACCTCGGCCGGGGGCCTGCGAGTCAAAGGAGCACCCAGCGCCGGCGCTCCGGCCTCGATCTATTCGGCCAGTAAGCCGTGAGGCTGCCCCGTAGGCGGCCTAGGCCTCGACTAGACCCTGTTCCAGAGTGTGCCAGGACAGAGTGGCGCATTTGATGCGGACCGGGAACTTGACGACCCCCTGGAGGGCCTCCAGGTCGCCCAATCTGGCCCCGGGCTCGGCATCGGTGGTGGCCGCCGGGGCCTCGGTTTCGTCCAGGCGCTGCTCGTGGACCGACATCATGGCCTTGAAGGCGGCTATCAAACGGAGGGCCTCAGAGACGCTCTTACCCTTCACCGACGCCGACATCATCGAGGCTGATGACTGACTGATCGAACATCCCTGACCAGAGACTTTGATGTCCTTCACAGTCGACCCGTCGGTATCGATTGTCAGGACCACTTGATCGCCGCACAACGGATTGAAGCCCTCAGCGCGCCGGGCCGGCGGCGACTCCAGCTCTCCGCGGTTCCGAGGGTTGCGGTAGTGATCGAGAATTATTTCTCGATAAAGGTCTTCGATTCCCGGCATCAGGCGAAAAAATCCGCCGCACGCTGGAGCGAATTGGCGAGCGCGTCAACGTCGGACTCGTCGTTGTATATGTAGAAAGAGGCCCGCGCCGTTGCGGTTTCACCGAGCTTGCGCATCAGCGGCTTGGCACAGTGGTGCCCGGCCCGCACGCACACCGCATCCTCGTCCAGGACCTGGCTGATGTCGTGGGGATGCACACCGGCCAGCGAAAAGGAGATCACACCACTGCGGCGATCGGCGTCGAGGGGACCGTAAATCTTCAGCTTGCTTCCGAGGCGTTCGGTGAGGGTGTCCAACGCGTAGGACGTGATGCCGCGCTCGTGCTCACGAATGGCATCCATGCCGAGGGAGCCGAGATAATCGACCGCGGCGCCGAGGCCGATGACCTCGGCGATTGGTGGCGTGCCGGCCTCGAACTTCCAGGGCAACTCGTTGGCGACGAATCCATCGAAGCGAACATCGAGAATCATGTCGCCGCCGCCAAGGAACGGCGGCATTGCTTCCAGAATGGCGCGCCGGCCCCAAAGCACGCCGACGCCGGTCGGCCCCAGCATCTTGTGCCCGGTAAAGCCGACGAAGTCGGCCCCGAGGGCCTCCACGTCAGTCGCCAGATGTGGGGTCCATTGAGCGAAGTCGAAGGCGATCACGGCGCCGTTCTTGCGCGCCGCCGCGACGAGATCCGCAACGGGGTTGATCGTGCCCAACACGTTCGAGACCCCGGTGATAGACACGAGCTTGGCGCCATCGAGCAGTGCATCGAGATTGCTGACGTCGAGCGTTCCCTCATCGGTGATGGGCACGTACCGAATGGTTAGGCCCTTCTCCTCGGCCAGCATCAGCCATGGCACCAGATTGGCGTGGTGTTCCATTTCACTGAGCACAATGACATCGCCGGCGTTCAGGTTCCTCCGACCCCAGGCATTGGCAATCAGGTTTAGGGATTCAGTTACGTTCTTGGAGAAAAGAACCTCGCCGGTGTCACCGGCATTGATGAAGCGGGCGATCCTGGCCCGAGAGCCTTCGTAGGCCGCCGTTGCTTCCTCGGACAGTGTGTAAACGCCACGGTGCACATTGGCGTGTGTTGTCTCGTAGTAAGTGTTCATCGCTTCGATAACGCTCCGCGGTTTCTGCGATGACGCTGCCGAATCCAGGAACACCAGCGGCTTGCCGTGCACGCGTCGGGCCAGAATGGGAAAGTCCTTCTTGATTCGCTGAACGTCGAGGTCCTTGCCCGCTTTGGGATCCATGACGACTTCAATCCGATCGATGGAGTTTGCTTCAGCACTCACTTTGGTTGCCATGCGTCGTAACCCTCTCTCTCAAGGCGTCGAGCGAGGTCGGGGCTTCCCGACTCGACGATGCGTCCGTCGACGAGGATGTGCACGACATCGGGCGTGATCTCATCGAGTATGCGTTGGTAATGGGTGATGAGGACAACACCCAACTTCGGTGTCTCTTTTCGTACCTCTCGGAGCCCTCGGGCAACCACGCGCAGGGCGTCGATGTCAAGCCCGGAATCGGTCTCGTCAAGAATTGCCAGTTCTGGTTGCAGGATGGCCATTTGCAGAATCTCGTTGCGTTTTTTCTCTCCGCCGGAAAAACCTTCGTTCAGGTAGCGATCCATGAACGACGGATCCATCTCGAGGCGCTTCATCCACTCCAGGATCGACAGCCGCAGCTCCAGAATGGACAGGTCGACGCCCTTGCGAGCCGAGAGCGATTGGCGGAGGAACTGGATGACGGGGACGCCGGGGATCTCCTCCGGGTACTGGAACGCCAGGAAGATGCCGGCCTTGGCCCGGACATCGGTGTCCCAGTTGGTGATGTCCTCACCTTTGTAATGAATTGCACCGGAAGTGACGGCGTAATCAGGATTGCCGAGAAGGGTGCCGGCCAGAGTGGACTTCCCCGAGCCATTCGGCCCCATTACGGCGTGAACTTCACCCTCTCGAACGGTCAGATCAACGCCCTTAAGAATCTCGGTGCCCTCGACGCCGGCGCGCAAAGATTTGATCTCAAATAGGGGGGCAGTCACAACACCAGTGTAGAGGTCGGGAATTCCCTAGGGAAGCGGGTCGGACTAGCCTCTGGCGGCTTCGCCGCGCCCGAGCGGGGCCCCAGCCCCGCTCTCCTCGCAACGGCGGGGGCCCCAGCCCCGCCGGCGCCGTGTCCTTCTAGTGTTTTGGCGTCCAATGGGTGACTAGGCCGTCGAGGCGGAGGTCCCGTGCCACGGGGGGTTCGGCCGTCGGGGATCCCAGATAGATGAAGCCCACCAGTTCGTCATCGGTCTCGAAGCCCAGCTCCCTTTTTACGGTGTCGTCGTAGACGGGTGCTCCCGTACGCCAGATCGATCCGTAGCCGAGCGCCCACGCCGCCAACAGCATGTTCTGTGTCGCTGCTGCGGTGGCGGCGATGAGTTCGGAGAAGGGAAGCGACGTTTCGAGCCTCTTTGCTCCCGTCACCACCACGAGCGGCGCTCGGTCCAGCTTGGTCCGTTCCTTATCCTGCTGGCCCCCGGTTGCATTCGGGTCGCGCTGAAGAAGCGATCGCACCAACACTTCCCCGAACGCGTCCTTGGCCGGCCCGGAGAGAACCACAAAGCGCCACGGGCGTAGTTCTTTGTGGTCGGGAGCGGAAACGGCGGCCTCGAGAATCAAGCGCAGGTGCTTCTCGGTGGGGCCGGGGTTCGACAGCCGGCTCACGGAACGACGCGTCCTTATGGCCTCGAGTGTTTCCATATCCGCAAACGTAGAGCCCGATTACCGTCGATGACGGCTGATCGTCAGGCTGCCCTCGCTTACGCACGTCGATTAGCTCGCTCTCGCCGTCGGCCCATACTCTCTGCCTATGGCACAAGAGAGAGATTACGCGTGGCTGACAAAAGAACTGAACGACGCCGTCTATAGCCTCATGGATTGGTACGGGTCGGAGCCGCTGGTCACCAAAGCTCTACAGCGGTGGTGCGCAGAAGATCCTGTACGAGCGCGCGGTTTCCTTTTTGCCGTGCATAGGGGTCACAATCCCGATGGCATGTACTCGAAGTCCTACCCCGACTACCTCGAAGTTCTTCTCGATATCCCTTCGTACCCAAGAGATCCCATTGTTCAGCGCCTCGACCCGAGCGAGACCGGGCTCGACTTCGTTACGGGTGACTTAGATGAGGGAGATCGATCATCTCTTTTGACCCTCGCGGAAAGGGTGGGCTATTCGCTGTGGGCCGAGGATTGTCCAGAGCGGGCCCGAGACTCCTTTGTGTCCAGGCATCTCAGGTGCGGCGAGGTGGGGCGCATCGAGAATCAAGACGAGTTCACGGTCTACATGTCGGCCGGTCGAAAAGGACTCGATATGACTGAAGAGGTTGCCGGATGGCCCGAGGCACCGGGGGATTCGCTGAAGGAGTTCTTGCCACGACGACGCCTGCCGCTTCTCTCGGCGAAGCGACTAAAGCGGGCGCTATTGGAATTAGAGCTTTTCTCGTACGATGGCTGCGAGAACTTGGATCGTGTCTGGTCAGAGCCCGACTTGCCGCGACGCGACGTCGACATGGCGCTTCTCCGTACTCGGTTCCGTTATTCGCCGGCGACGGCGCTGCTCCTTGCTACGCACCCGCCGGCAGAGACCCCACACGATTCCGTCGAAGACAGGGCGGCCGACGTGCTTGCCGGCCTTCCTGACGATCTGCTGGAAGCAGCAACTCAGACCTGCATGCTGGCGTTGGCAACCAAGCAGTCGCCCTCCAACGAGTTGTTGGCCGATGCGGCGGCACGAGCAGGAGCCGAGCTTACGCAAATGATCTCCGACATCAACCGTAATTTCGGAAGAGACGCAAGCATCTCCGCCCCTGAACTCTCGGCCGGACCCTCGACCCTCAGCTAGCTCTGGCGCCGGATCACCAACCTCGGCCAATCCAATCCGCCAAGTGCGGGCGTTCAATGCCGATAGTGGTGTTGTCTCCGTGGCCCGGCAACACAATCGTGTCGTCAGTGAATCCACCGAAGAGACGAACCTCGATCGACTCGATGATGTCGTCGAACGAGCTGTCGGCAAAACGTGTCGCTCCTGGGCCCCCGGGGAACAGCGTGTCACCGGTGAAAAGCAGAGGCGCACCCTCCAGGGCAAAGCAAGTGGAGCCAGGCGTGTGTCCGGGCGTGTGAAGGGCGCGCAGACGTAACTCGCCGGCGTTGAAGATGTCACCGTCATTTATCAAGAAGTCATGGGTATCGAGCATGTGTGCGTCTGCTGCACCTATGCCGACTGGATACCCGGCCTTGTGAAGCTCGGGCGCAGCACCGATGTGGTCCCAATGGCCGTGAGTGGTGAGAACGCGTTTCACAGACAACTCCCGGCAGGCGTTGAGTAAACGGTGTGCCTCGTTGGCGGCGTCGATAAGGACTGATTCGCCGGTGGCAGAACAACGAACGATAAACACGTTGTTACTCAGAGTTCCGACAACGGCCTTGTAAACCTGGACTCGGGCATCGGTAAAAATAGGTGAGGCAAACGTCACGAGAACAGTTGACCACATGGGCTCTGTGGCAAATGATGCGCAATTTGAATCAGCACGACCTGCACAATAGGTTCGCGCAATGCCCAGATATCACCTCGGTAGCCGTCCGTCCGTTGTCGACCTGGTCCTCGACCGGGGCCAGGAGCTCGACCTATCGACCCGGCTGGCTCGGCTGGCAGGACGTACCTACCATTTGCTCCCGGCTGACAACGGCACCTGGGCGGTATTCATCACCAAGGGCGGCCTGAAGGAACGGCTTAAGCCTCATGCCGATTTCCCCTCGCACGATGTAGCCGATGACAGGGGCAACTGGCGCTTGCCGTCATTTGTTGCCCTTAAACATTTGACCGACCGATTGCGACTGGACTTAGGGGATGGTGCAATTCGCGACGCCCCTTCGGAAGCAGTATCCGGCCACCTGGCAGTGGCACTCAGCCCCCGTACGGGCCTCAGCCTCGACGCTGGGGAACTTCACCGCTACTTCAGCGGGGCTCGTCTCATGCAGGGCCTCATAAAACCTGTTACGTCAGAAGAGCAGCGAAGTTTGGAAAATGAGCCTACGGATGCGTCAGCGGTCCGGCCCCTTTCCGCAGCGGAAGGCCATGCCCGGACCATTGGCAAGGTCATTGTCATCAACAAGTTGACGACGCCCGGCACGCGCCGGGGCCAGTCGTACCCTTTCGCTGCGAGCGTCAAGCAGGGTGGACAGCTTTCCAACCTCGACACCCATCGTCACGCCAACTGCGTGTACGGCCCCGATGGCTTGACCTATCTCAGGGAGGAAGACGTCGTTCGGACCGGCGTCAGCGCTGAGAAACAGCCTTCGATTTACCGTTTGATGGCTGAGAACATGGCAGGCAAGCGCGGGGCCTGGTTGGAACCTGGCCTGGAGAGAAATCTTGGGAGCATGGTGGATGCGCTCAGCCCCGGCGAGGCAATACGGTTCGATGTGAGCTGGTATGTCGTCTCGGCGATCAATCAACGCGAGTTCGATCCAGGCTCAGTTGAGGTCGTGGAATCGAATCCGGTTCTGCTACCGAGTGCTGCGAGTGCGGGACTCGACCGCTAAGGCGCAATTTGAATAAAACAACGCTTCGCCAATAGGTTCCCGGAATGCAACGCAGTCGTCTTACAAGTTTTCCGCAGGTTGTCGACCTCGCCCTCGATCTTGGGCAGCGACTCGAGCCGCAAGCCCAGGCGGCTCGACGCGTCGGCCGGACGTACCATTTGTTTCCAGCTGATCCCCTCGGTACCTGGTCGGTATTCATCTTCAAGGGGGGCCTCAAAGAGCCGCTCCGGCCGGGTTTCGATAGCAGGCCCCAACAATCGATCGAAGGTAGATCCGACCGGCGATCGAGCTCGGGGGTTGTTCGCACGTACTTAGCCGAACGATTGTGGATGGATCTCGGATACGGGCCGATCGGCGATGTTGCCTCGAGAAGTTCGGTGGACAAGCTTGCCGAAGCGCTGGAACCCGGGACTGCCCTAAGCATTGACGCTGAGCAACTGCACCGCTACTTCATCGGAGCGCGCGAATTGGATGGCGTCGTCAACCGCATGAGCCCCTCTAAACAGCGTCGCCTGACCCATGAGCCCACTGATGCCTCCCGAATCCGAATCCTTACGCGGGAGGACGTGAACGCCCGGACGTTTGCCAAGGTCATCGAGATCGGCAAGTTGGCCACGCGTACTTACTCGGGCCGTCAGTACTCCGTCGTGGCGCGTGTTGAACAGGGTGGACGGTTTTCCAACCTCGACATCGAGCCCTATCCTGACGCCGTATACGGGCCGGCGGGCTTGACCTATCTCCCGGCGGAGGAAGGTACGCCTACCGGCGACAGGGTAGAGAAGCGGAATCCTCTTTACCGATTGATGGCCGAGAACATGGTGGGTTATGGCAGCCAAGGGTTGAGAGCCAGCCTCGAGGTGAATCTGGCGCCGATGCTCCATTCCCTCGAAGTCGGTAACGCCATCCGGTTCGATGTAACTTCCTACCTCGCGTCGCAACGCTCTCAGCAGCAGGTCGACCCCACGTCGTATGCCGTAGTCGTACCGTTCGATCCCTCGCCCAGCTTCAGCGGTGGGGGTGCGGGCCTTGGTCTCTAAGGGTCGGCGTCCGGACCATCTCGCACGACTTCCGTCGGGGCTCGACCTTGCTCTCGATCTCGGCCACCGGCTCAAGTCACACGCGCTCACGGCTCGGATGGTGGGACGTACGTACCATCTGCTTCCGGCCGAGGACGGGGCCTGGTCGGTGCTCATCTCCAAGGGAGGTCTGAAGGAACATCTTAGGGCGGGATCCGATCGGGCCTCGCTTTTCGAGCCCGACGGCAAAGGCAGTTGGCGACTGTCGTCGTCTGTGGCTCGCACGCTTCTTGCCGAACGCATCAGACTGGACCTAGGACATGGGCCGGTGCGCGACTCTCTCGCAAATCGCCTGGTTGACGAGCTATCCGAGGCACTCGATTTCCCTACCGCCATCAGTATCGAAGCTTCGCAACTTCATCGCTTTTTCCGGGGGGCTCGCCCGTTGCATGGCGTAGTTCAGCCGGTGACTCTCGCTGAACACCAACGCCTGGAGGCTGAACCGAGAGACGCCTCCACCGTCCGGGCACTTACGGCCGAAGAGGTCCATGCTCGGATGATCGGCAAGGTCATAGTGATCAGCCGGTGGCCGACTCCAGGTACGGGCCGGAGCAAGGAGTTTTCGCTCGTTGCCCGCGTGGAACAGGGAGGTCAATTCTCCAGTCTGATTAACGACCGGAATCCCAATTGCCGCTACGGGTCTGAGGGTTGGACGTACCTGGCGGGCGAAGGCGGCGCTCGTGCAAGCGCCACGATGGGCGGCAGCCAGCTTCTGTGCCGCTTGATGGCCGAGAACATGAGCGGTCATGGCAGCGACTGGTTGGAAAGCAGCCTCAGAAGAAATCTGCAGGCGATGATTGACTCTCTTGAACCGGGGGAGGCCATACGGTTAGACGTGGCTCCGTTCGTGGCCTCGGAACGCTCGCAGCGCCAGTTCGATCCCAAATTGTTAGCCCCTGTGGTGCCGTTTACCCCTGTCCCCACACCAGACGCCGGCAGTATGGGCCTTGCTTAGTAAGCCTCCACAAAACCTCCGTCACCCGATATTGTGACCAGCACCAGAGAGAGGAGGTGGTCCACAATCATCAGTCATTTTTGCGGGACTCTGGAGGTGGCTGGCCACTAGGCAGCCGCTGGACCTGTTGGTGAAATCCCAGCCAGACACCCTTGATCAAGTAAGTCGGGCAGTGGTCCCTCCGACGCAGTAACGCTTGAGAGAGCTTCCAGTATCAATCGAACAAGGGGAGCGCTTCGGCGCTCCTCTTGTTTTTTATAGGGGCATTCATCCGTCAGCCGAAGGGCGAGTCCCTTAAAGTCTGCAGCGATGTCCCTACGCATCGAGCCGGACGGTATTGACCTCAAGAGTTACCTGGCCCATCCGGCTGGCGGCGTTGCCGGCAACGGGCTCGTCCTCTGTCACGGGTTCCCCCAGGCATCCCGAGAAGCGGCCAGCGCCGGATTGCGTTATGCGGAAATGGCCGACCGGATTGCCGCCCAGGCCGCCATGACCGTCCTTACTTTCAATTTTCGGGGCACTGCACAATCCGAGGGTGACTTCTCACTCGGGGGTTGGTGCAGTGATCTGCGTGCCGCGATTGCGCACTTGCGCACTATCGGCGTCGAGAAGGTGTGGCTCGCCGGTTTTGGTGCCGGCGCCTCGCTTTGTTTGCAGATCGCCGGGAGCGACCAGTCGGTTAGCGGCGTTGTCTCGCTGTCAGCGCGGGCGCACTTCGATGACTGGGTTGAGAACTGGCAGGGCCTCCTTATGCACGCTCTTGATTTCGGGATGATCCGCAACCCGGATTTCCCGAGCGATCCCGAAGCTTGGGTTGGCGAGATCCGCGCCATTCGTCCGGTGAGTGCGGTACCGAAGATTCCGCCCCGTCCCTTGTTGATCATCCACGGTGCCGATGACGAGCGCGTGCCTGTAAGTGACGCACGAGAGCTTGCCGCTGCGGCCGGGGGCCGCGCCGACTTACGCATCATTCCCGGCGCCGGACATCGATTGCGTCACGACCCTCGCGTCATCGCATTGTTACTGGGGTGGCTGGACAGCCAGCGCTGGAGCCCCTAGCAAGCTCGCGGTTTCACGGCCCGCCGCGTCACGATCAGTCAGTCGGGTGGGCCGCATGCGCCTTGGCTGCAGCCTTCTTCTCTTGCTTGTATGTGCGGACTCTTTCGAGCGAATCCTTGTCCTCGATGTCGGCTACCGAAAGAGCGCTCTGCGGTTCTCCGAACGGTGCCGATGCCTGGCGCCAGCCGACAGGGCGTACCTCCATCTGTTTGGCGAGGAGGGCAACGAAAATCTGAGCCTTTTGCTTGCCGAAGCCGGGCAATGCGGTGACCTGTTGCAGGAGTTGTTCGCCGGTACTGGCCGACGTCCAGACACCGGCAGCGTCACCGTCGTAGTCATCCATGATGATTTGGGCCACCTTCTGTACGCGCTCGGCGTTGGCTTTGGGAAAGCGATGAAGTGCCGGTGGAGTGGCGAACAGCGTTGCGAACGACTCGGGGTTGTATTCCGACACACTCCTTACCGTGAGTTCGCCTCCCATCCTCCTCTTCAATTCCAGAGGACTGCTGAAAGCTTTCTCCAGCGGGACTTGCTGATCGAGAACCATGCCAATGAGTAAGGCAAACGGGTCGCTCGTCAATAGCTCGTTGGCCTCGTCGCTAACGGGCATGTTGAGGCGTCTCATCGAGGCAATTCCTCCTGAAAGTAATCTCGAACCCGCTCGGGGTCACGGGGATCATCGCGCAGCTCGAGCGGGGCGAACCACTGGCGTCCAGTGAGTTCGACAGAGGCCAGTGCGCAGACACCCTCGAATGCTGAGGCCGCCATCCAAATAACCACGAAATGTAACCAAAATGCGTTGCATTCTGTGGCGGCGTAGTCCACCCTTGGGGAATCCGCTGAACCCAGGATGTTTTTAAAATGCCTACTTCCCCTGCCGATGTCTCCCACTTATTGAACCGAGCCGCCTTTGGCGGTACTCCTGCTGAGGTCACTTCTCTTTCAAGGTTGGACCTCGCCCAAATTGTCGATCAGTTGCTCAATCCTCCCCAAGCGTCCCCCCACGTACTTCCGAACGGAGAGTTCGGGACCCCAATTTTTGAGGTGGACTTCCCGCGCATGCCTGAGGTGGTCCACTACTGCCTCAATCGCATGGCTGGGACGCCTGCACCTCTCAAAGAGAAGATGGCGCTCTTCTGGCACGGGCATTTCACTTCGCACGCCGGGGAGTCGCGTCCCGGCAACGTTTGGACCCTGTACAAGCTGTTATACGCAGGAGGCATGGGTAGTTTTGTCGATCTCACGCAGAAGGTTGCCATCCATCCGGCAATGTTGCTGTGGCTGACCAACCACGACAACAAACTCGGCCACATGAATGAAAACTTTGGTCGCGAACTAATGGAGCTATTTACGCTCGGCGTGGACCAGTACACACAAGAGGATGTCGTCGCGGCAACTCGAGCTTGGACAGGCCATAACAGCGGAACCGGGCCCCCTCCCGGCAACGGCGTGGACAAATACAAGTTTTGGCCGGAGCGTCACGACAACGGCAACAAGACCTTTTTCGGAACAACGAAGAACTGGGACGGGCCCGACATCATCAACGAAATATGTACCGGGGCAAAGAAGCAGATCTGCGCGCGGCACATAGCCAAGAAAATGTGGACGTTCTTTGCCTACGAAAATCCCAGTGATGCGTTGCTGAACGACCTTGCCAACGCCTTTCTGGCCAACGGGCTGATTGTCAAAGACCTGTTGCGAGCCATTTTCCTGCGGCCGGAGTTCTACAGCACGCAATCCAAACAAGGTCATGTGCGTTCACCAACCGAGTTTGTCGTGGCCATCATGCGGTACACGGGCGCTCCCGCTGAGGAACTCAAGGCTGACTCGTTCATGGCCGACATGGGCCAGAGTCTTTTCCTCCCTCCCAACGTGGCGGGATGGAGGGGTAAAGCGGCCTGGGTTTCGGCTTCGGCCACCTATGCCCGAATCCGGTTCAGTATGCAGCCGGCCACCGACAGCGCCGTAGCACGTGGAGTCTTGGCCGGTGTTGCCCAGATGCCGGTTCGTGACGCAGTGCTGAAAGCGTTTCAGACATTTGGAATTCCGCAGCCCACAGCAGCGTCGCTCGCCGTAGTCGAGAAGGCGTTGACCGAGGAGCGGACTCGTCCCGATGGACATTCGAACTTGTTGGCTCTGGTGACCCTTTCACCTGAGTTCCAGATGGGCTGAGGAGAGACTCATGAGAGAAATGGAATTCGAAGACATACAAGCCGAGCTTTCGATTACCGAAACGCTTTCATCCAGCCTTATCTCGCGTCGAGCTTTCTTGATGGCAGCGGCGTCCGGTATTGGCGTCGCCTGCATGCCCGGTTGGTTGCGCGACAACGCATATGGCGCGGATCCATTGATGCCGAATCAGAAGATTCTGTTGATGATCCAACTGGGCGGTGGCAACGATGGCCTCAACACCGTGGTGCCGGTCGGCACAGGGGCCTATTACGACCACCGCAAGACGTTGGCTATCGCTCAGGCTTCGACACTGCCTCTTGCCGCTGGGTTAGGACTCCACCCGTCGCTGCCCAAGCTCAAGGCTCGCTTTGATGCCAATCAGGTTGCCATCGTGCAAGGCGTTGGCCACGCCAAGCCTGACCTGAGTCACTTCCAGTCGATCGCCACGTGGCAGCAGGGTTGGACCCAAGGCCGGGCCGAGTCGGGGTGGCTGGGTCGCTACCTGGACGGCGTGGGCAAGGGCCCGTTGTCAGGCGTTGCGATAGGTACCTCGATCCCACTTCATATGCGAGGAGCGAAGACGCTTCCCACATCCCTGCCCCGAGAAGGCACCGCCCTGTTCGGTGCCAACCGGGCAACTGACAAACGTGTCGATCGCGTCAGCAACGCCCTCACCGATATGGGTGCCCAGCGATACGGCCTTGGTCCGCTGGGTGATCGCATTGTTCAGAACGGGCGCGACGGGGTAGCAGTCGCCGGCGAGGTTGCATCTTGTTACGCACCGGTTAGACCGCCGGGTGAGTTCGTACGGCAAATGGCCTTATGTGCTCACCTGATCAATGCCAACGTCGGTATCCGCGTTTTGAACGTGACGGGCTTCGGCTTCGATACCCACGCTGATCAAGCCGGCACACACAGTCAGCTGCTGACGGAACTCGACACAGCAATCGAGACCTTTTACAAGACACTCAACCCCACGCTCTCGAAGCAGGTCGCATTGATGACTTTCTCCGAGTTCGGACGCCGTGTTGCCTCGAACGGGACCGGCACAGATCACGGCTCGGCTGCTCCGTTGTTCGTCATCGGCGAGGGCGTAAAGGGCGGGTTGTATGGAGAACATCCCTCGCTTGCCAACCTGGATCAGAATGGCAACATGAAGGCGAGCGTTGACTTCCGCAGCGTGTACGGCACCGTGCTCGACGACTGGATGGATGCGGACTCGACTCAACTGCTCGGGTCAGATGTAGAAAACCTCGGGTTCTTCCGTGTTGCTGCACCACCTCCAACCACGACGACACAACCACCGGGTAGCACAACATCGACTACGGGCCCGGCGGCGACGACGACCACGACCGGTCAGCCCGGGACAACATCGACTACGGCCCCCGGTACGACGACGACCACGACCGGTCAGCCCGGGACAACTTCGACGACGGCCCCCGGTACGACGACCACGACCGTTCGGCCCGGGACAACGTCGACGACGGCCCCCGCCAGTGTGCTCCCTGTGGTCATCACACCACCCACACCAGGTCCGGAACAGATTGTCGTGCCACGCTTGGCGAATACCGGAGCGAACGCCATCGGCCAAGCTGCGGTTGGATTCCTACTGATGGGAATGGGCGGGCTCGCATCCGTCTTCGGTAGATCGAGCACCAAAAGCGCCGACCTCGCCGAGGATCCATCCGAGCCGGAGGCTTAACAAAGCCACTCTCACGCCGCCCCTCCGTTGGAGCGGCGGCGTGATCGCGGCGGTGAAACGGGGACACGGCAACCGTGATGTCATGGAGACGTCCGGAATCCGCTGGGCGACGTGATCGGAGGCCAGCCTGATGACATCGGTCACTGCGACTAACGGACGGTCCCGGGCCCACCAGGACTTTGGTCTGGTTATCGTCACCGGGCCACCGGGAGCAGGCAAAACGACGGTCTCGCGGCTTCTTGCCGAACGGTTCGAACGCGGTGTCTGCCTGGACGGTGACGCCTTCTGGCAATTCATACGGACAGGGTGGATTGCGCCGTGGGAGCCGGCGTCACAGCGCCAAAACGGGACAGTTATTGACGCCGTCTCCCGTGCAGCGTTGACCTATGTCCGTGACGGGTACGGGGTAGTAGTTGACGGAATTGTTAGCCCATCCCTGCTGGATCGGTTTGTTGATGAGGCTCGTCGGGATGAGGTGGAACTTCGGTACGTCGTCTTGAGACCGGATCGCGAGGTGACCCGACAGCGGGCGGTGGGTCGAGGTGCGCCTTGGCTGACTGAAACCGGCCCGATCGATGTGTTGTACGAACTGTTTTCAAGTCTCGGTAGTTACGAGCAGAACGTGTTCGACTCGTCCGACCTATCGGCAGAGGAAACGGAGCGACTCCTTTGGTCCGATCTCGAGTCTGGACGGTTTACTCTTCCGTAGTTTGGTCGACGAACGACATCGATTGACGAACTACGCCGTGATCCTGTTCGGAGCGGGCCCGCTGAAACGCGAGGCAGGCGAGAGGTTGCGGGCGTGAGTTAGACACCACCTCAGTGCGAATCCATAATCTTGAATGCACCGAATCTTGCGGCCGGACGCAATCCTCTTCGACTTCGACGGGGTCATCGTCAACACGCTCATCCCCAACCGACGCCATTGGGAGGAGTTCGCAGAGAGAATCGGCGAGGACCCCAAGACAATATTCACGCGGGCGTGGGGACGGCGGACGCGCGATGTGATGGATGAGATTGCTGCCAAGCGACCGTTCGATCTTGAGGTGGAGTTCGCTCATTTCGAAAAGGTGTCTCGCGAGGATTTCGCCGGCATGGTGAAAGTGCCTGGCGCAAGGCAATTGCTTCAGGCACTACCGCCTGATCGTTGGGGCATCGTGACAGGCGGGGACCCTGACACCACGAGAGCGATGTTGGCTCAGCTGGCGCTGCCGATCCCTAAGGTGCTTATAGGGAACAGAGACGTTTCGCACGGAAAACCCAACCCCGAGGGTTACCTCACCGGAGCCGAGAGGTTGGGTGTGCACCCTCGGGCCGCGCTCGTCATCGAGGATGCCAGTGCCGGAATCGAGGCCGGTCATGGAGCCGGGGCTAAAGTGTTGGCTCTCTTGACCACCACGCGTCAGGCGGACTTACCGCTCGAGCACGTTGCTGCCTTGGCTCGCGACTTGAGTTACGTCGAAAGCAGCTTCGTCAGCGGCGGCCCGCTCAACATCGATGTCCAGTGCATCGAGATCGGGAACGGACTGTCGGCATTCTGATCAGCGTCACCCGGCGCTCGTCACCGGGAGGAGCCGCGCTGCTCTCCGATGTAGATCTTGGTGAGGATGTACTCGATGACGGACCAAGGAAGCAATCGTTTAGCTAGCGCCCCAGTTCGCTGAGACATCTGCCCTACCGTGTATCGAAATCTTGGCTGACGAGAGTGCACGACCCGAGCGACAGTCCTTGCTACCACTTCGGGACCAATACCAGACTCCTCACCGTCCTTCATAGCGGTAACGCTTGATTGCAGAGGCTCCAAGTAAACGGCGCTTTGTTTGGTAGCGATCGATGACCGATCGCTCATTCCCGTGTTCACGTCTCCGGGTTCTACAAGCACAACCTTGACGCCGGACAAGCGAGCTTCGAGCCGGAGAGACTCCGATAGGCCCTCCAGTGCGAACTTCGTTGAACAGTAAGCGCCGTGGAAAGGGAGCCCGATCAATCCGCCAATCGAACTGACGTTGATGATCAGGCCGGACCGCTGCGTTCTCATGATTGGCAGCACCGTCCGGCACACTCGCCAGGCTCCAAAGACATTCGTCTCAAATTGAGCCTTCGCTTCATCGATGGACACGTCCTCGATGGCTCCCGAAAGGGCAATTCCTGCATTGTTGACCACGACGTCGATTCGGCCTGCGTCATCGAGGACCGATGCGACCCCAGCCGCTACGGAGCTTTCATCGTCGATGTCCATGACTATCATCTTGAAACTCGTGCCCGGGCCCACGTTTCGGGCTCGGGAAGGAGAAAGGATGCGACTTGTTCCGAAGACGGTGTGCCCGCACGAAGTCAGTCTTTTGGCGCAGGCCAGTCCTATCCCGGATGACGCTCCGGTAACCAGGACTACCCTGCGCTCGTCACTTTCGCAGTTAGATTTCGAAGACATCATTGCCGCCGCCGGTTGATCATTGAAGCGGTGGTTCTATTGGCCTTGTGAGTCTCGCTTTTCAGGGTCGAGGCCGTAGCGCTTGATGGCATCGCCAACTTCCTCGGCCTTGCCTTCGCCCGTTGCCAGCAAGGCGTCCAGGGTTGCAACAACGATGCTGGGCGCGTCGGTTTCGAAATACGCACGTAGCAGCTCACGCGTGTCACTTCGCCCGTAGCCGTCGGTGCCCAACGGAGTGAAGTGACCCGGGATCCATCGCGCCACTTGGTCGGGTACCAGCTTCATGAAGTCGGTCACCGCTACGAAGGGACCGTCCTGACCCTTTAAGACTTCGGTGATGTACGGCGTGCGAGCGGTGTCGCCTGGGTGTAAACGGTTCCAACGTTCGGCGGTGAGAGCATCTTCTCGCAGTGACTTATAGGAGGTGACGCTGAACACGTCCACGTCCACCTCGTGGTTCTCGGCCAGAAGGCGTTGGGCCTCCATCGCTGCTGTCCATGCCGTGCCGCTGAACAGGATGGTTGCCCGGCGACGTGTCGGCGAGGCACCGTTTCCGCTCCCGGTGCCAGCCGCACCCTTGTTCTTCTTCTCGTTCTTGGTTTTGGCGGCTGGGAGAGCTGCTGCGCTCGTACCTTTCGTCGCCGGCGCCTCTGAGAACTTGTAAATGCCGCGGATTATCCCTGCCTCGGCGCCCTGCGGCATGGCCGGCATCACGTAGTTCTCGTTGTAAAGCGTTATGTAATAGAAGCGATCCTCGGGCGTCGGGCCGAACATGCGGTTGATGCCGTCTTGAATGATCGTGGCTGTCTCGTACGCAAACGCCGGGTCGTATGCACAGAGGTTTGGGTACGTCGATGCAAGCACAAGGGAGTGACCGTCCTCGTGTTGCAGGCCCTCACCATTCAGAGTCGTGCGGCCGGCTGTCGCCCCGAGCATGAACCCGCGACCGCGACTGTCGCCGAAGGCCCAAATGAGATCGCCCACGCGCTGGAAGCCGAACATCGAATAGAAGATGTAGAAGGGCACCATGTTGATGCCCTGGTTCGCATAGGCGGTGCCCGCTGCAGTGAAGCTGGCAAGGGAACCGGCCTCGGTGATTCCTTCCTCGAGGATCTGACCCTGCTGACTTTCGACATAGCTGAGCATCAGCTTGGCGTCGACGGGCTCGTAGAGCTGACCAAAGGGCGCGTAAATCTTGTATTCCTTGAACAGCGCGTCGAGACCGAACGTGCGGGCCTCGTCGGGAATGATCGGCACGATGCGTTCGCCGATGTCCTTGTCGCGCAGCAGATTTCGCAGCAATACTGCAAACGCCATGGTGGTGCTGACTTCGCGCCCCTTGGAGCCGGCATTGAATTCGGTGAAGCTGGCCTCGGCCGGTGCGGGCAGGGGAGCGGCTTGCACGTGACGTGAAGGAACGTAACCGTTGAGCTGCTTGCGGCGCTCGTGTAAGTAGTCGTGCTCCTCGGTTCCCGGGGCGGGCCGGTAGTACGGCGGGTACTCACCTTCGAGCGCGGCGTCAGGGACCTCATCGTTCATGTGCAGACGGTCGCGAAGTTCACGGAACTGTTCGCTCGTCATCTTCTTGATCTGATGCGTTGAGTTGCGGCTCTCGACTTGTGAACCGAGCGCCCAACCCTTCACTGTCTGCACGAGAATTGCCGATGGCGCGCCGTGGTGTTCACTGGCGGCTTTGTACGCCGTGTAAACCTTGCGCACGTCGTGGCCGCCTCGAGGCAACGCTTGTAGTTGCTCGTCGCTGAGGTGATCGACCAAACGCAAGAGGCGCGGGTCCGTGCCGAAGAACTTCTGGCGGATGTTGGCGCCGGTCTCAACAGCGAGACTCTGGAACTCGCCGTCGACGGTGGTGTTGAGCTTGTTCAGGAGGATGCCGTCGACGTCGCGAGCAATGAGTTCATCCCACGCTGCACCCCAGACAACCTTTATGACGTTCCAGCCCGCACCTCGGAAGTTGGATTCGAGCTCCTGCATGATCTTGCCGTTGCCGCGCACGGGGCCGTCGAGGCGCTGAAGGTTGCAGTTGACGACGAAGACAAGGTTGTCGAGCCCTTCACGAGCTGCGATGGAAAGGGCGCCGAGGCTTTCGGGCTCGTCGGACTCGCCGTCACCCATGAACGTCCAGATCTTGGAGTTGGAGGTGTCGGCCAGCCCACGATTGTGGAGGTAACGGTTGAAGCGGGCCTGGTATATCGAGTTGATCGGGCCGATCCCCATCGAGACTGTGGGGAACTCCCAGAAGTCGGGCATGAGACGGGGGTGTGGGTAGGAGCTGAGGCCGCGGCCGCCGAGCTCCTGGCGGAAGTTGTCGAGCTGCTCCTCGTCGAGACGACCCTCGAGGAAGGCGCGGGCGTACATTCCAGGGCTGGCGTGGCCCTGGAAGTAGACAAAATCCCCGATCGAGCCGTCGGCCTTGCCCCGGAAGAAGTGGTTCCAGCCAACGTCGTAAAGCATGGCCGAGCTGGCGAAGGTGCTGAGGTGGCCACCGATGCCCTCGGATTTGGCGTTGGCCCTGACCACCATGGCGGCAGCGTTCCAGCGGTTATAAGCCCGGATCTTGCGCTCCACCTTCTCGTCGCCGGGGTAGTAGGGCTCCTTCTCGGGTGGGATGGTATTGATGTAATCGCTGCTCACGGTGGCCGGGAAGCCAACCTGCTGTTCCCTGGCTCGCTCGAGCAGGGCCATCAGGAGGAACCGGGCCCGGTCCTTCCCGTGGACGTCGACTATGGCATCGAGGGAGTCCACCCACTCACTCGTCTCCGAGGGATCGATGTCGGGGAGCTGGTGGGAGAACCCGTCGAAAATCATTCCCCCATTCTTGCGCGTTGTGGGGTTAAGGGCTGAGCGGTTTGGAGGGGAGAGGCCGGCCTAGGCAGCGCCGCCGTTTCCGAGTGCTGGAATCAATCAAGATACGGAGATGCCCGGTGAGCGACGATTCGAACCGTGGCAAAAAGGAAGAGTCGGCGCCGGCCATGGCTCACGCCATTGCCGGCTTCGCCCATGTCCTGCGTCGTGCCTGCCCAGGGGTCCCTTACGTGCCCTTTAGGCAGGTCGTTACCAGAGCGGCCCTGGTGGCCGGCATAGCGGTGTCGATACTCTGGGATGAGGCGCTCTACTCCGGGCCGGTAGTCGCCGCCTCTGCCGTGCTGGGCGCTTGGCCGGCATTCTTCTTGTTCTCAATCCTCTATGGAAGCGGTGGATTCCTGCTATCCCGCGCCCTGGCCAAGTCATACCAGAAGCGCCTCGGATCTACAGAGGGCCGACTACAACGTTGGGCGGATCATGACGCTGACTCGAGACACGGCCGCTGGATCAGGCGTCAATTTGCCCAGGTGGGATGGCCCGGATTCGTTCTCGCCAGCTTTGCCCTGGGTCCCCTGGCGACGACCTGGCTTGCCGTCTCCTCGGGCCGGGTGCGAGGTAGCCCGAATCGCGTAGCAGCGGCATCTTCGGTCATTTTCGCGGTGACCTTCGTCGGCTCCTATTGCGGGCTGGGGGCTTTGCTGAAGGTATGGCTTAGGTGACGTAGGGCATCTGGGTACTCTGACTACAGAGAGCGGTTGCTTGTGCCGATGAAGCAGTGTGAGACTCACTTGGCGCGCGATTCTCGGCTGCGGAATAGCGGCTTCCTTGATGGCCTCGCCATTTGGCGAAATCGCGCAGTACGGAGCAATTCTCGCTGGATCAATTTTGTCCTGCGTCGGCCTGGTATTCGGGATACGCCGCCGCCGACCGGATCACCGAGGCCCCTGGATAGCGCTCGGACTTATGGTTGGCCTGTTCTGCGCCGGGTTCATCGTGAGGGCAGTAACTCCAGAAGCGATTGACGCTCGTCCCTTCTCGACTTCCGTCCTGCTCCATCTCGGCGCCTTTGTTTCGGCTATCGCGGCGGCTTGGCTCCTCGGAAGATATCGGAGCGACAGCCAAGACCCCACCAATTGGATGGACGCTCTGGCTCTGACCGGTGGTGTTGCGGCGCTTGCGTGGGGCGTCCTCGTGTGGCCGGCCATTTCGAGCGACCTTTCAGTGCCGGAAATTTCGGAGATATGCACCTTTGTAGTGCTGGACATCATTCTGTTTGCCGCCATCTCCCGACTGGCGGTTGGGCCCGGCGTCCGGAACACGAGCTACTACCTGATGGTTGCGTATGTAGCGGTCGTTCTGATTTCGGATGTGTTCTCTTCTCTTGCCATCGTTTACCCGGATCTGGCCGAGCGGTATACCGCCTTCGTTCTTCTCTTCGTGCCGATTGGATTCGCCGCCGCGGCCGCATCCTCGTTGCATCCGTCCATGGGCTTGTTGGCGCACTCGGGGACGGCCCCCATCGGGCGCATGTCGTGGGGTCGTCTCGTTCTCATGACTCTCTCGATATTCGTTCCTCCGTGTGTCTTCTTCACCCGCCCTGAAGCGCAGGCCATCGAAACTCTTGGCTTAGCGGTGATCTGGGCACTCGTTACCGGCCTGGTAATGGTTCGATTTGCCGGTCTAGCCCGAGCGTATGAGCGTGATGCAGACGGCGAACGCCTGTTGAGTGAGGCGGCGGTAGCCCTCGTCTCGGCAACGAACCTGGCGTCCACATACCGCGCTGCGCTCGATGGCGCTCTCAGCCTGGGGCGCCGGCCGGGAACCGATGGGTGCGCTGCCGTCGTTCTGGAAAGAGACGGGATGTGGACTATCGAAGCGTCCTCTACGGAATCCGGAGTGCTTCCTGTTGGAGCAGTGGTCCAAGCGCAACGCATGGAGGCGCTTGTCGAGCCACTTATGTCAGAGGCTCGAATTCTTAGTCGAACAACACTTCTGGGCATGTTGGCCTCGGCGCGCGGCTGCGACACTGTGGTTGCACCGATTTCGTCAGTAGATGGGATCCGGGGCGTCCTGGTGCTGGAGCTGAGCGTCCGCCCTTCAGAAGCGGCAATCGTTCGTGTCGGGCGCCTTGCCACTGATGTGTCGCTTGCGCTGGAAGCGAAGTCGCTCGCTGAGGATCTTCTCCGCCGGGAGAGCGAACGGCGTTTTCGCTCCCTCGTGCAGCACTCCAACGATGTCGTTGCCGTAATCGACGACCAGGGACGGATCAACTACATAAGCCCCTCATGCCAGGCCGTGCTCGGCTTTTCCGACGAGCGTCTGCTGCACCAGAGTTTCTTGTCGATGGTCCACCTTCAGGACCGTTCCGCTCTTCAGGGTCTTGTTTCAATGCTTGACCCTTCGACACCGTCTCCGAAGAAGACGGAAGTCCGAGTTGTAGCCGCTGACGGGTCAACTCGAACGGTCGATGTTACTGTCACCGATCTGCGGCGCGAGCGTTCGGTCGCCGGAATAGTTATCAACCTTCGCGATGTCACGGATCGCAAGGCACTCGAGGAGGACCTGCGTCACAAGGTCCTTCACGACGACCTCACCGGCATCGCCAATCGAGTCCTTTTACGTGAGCGAGTTCAGCATGCTCTTGCCGGGAGGCAGCGAAGCGGTGGAGTAGTGGCGGCGCTTTTCATTGACCTCGATGACTTCAAGACCCTTAACGACGCGCTCGGGCACGACGCCGGTGACGAACTACTGAAGGTCATCGCGTTTCGACTCAGTCAATTCGTCAGAGACGGCGATACGGCAGCGCGGCTTGGTGGAGATGAATTTGCGGTTCTGCTCGAGGACGCAGTGTCGGAGGAATACGCCTTGGCCGTTGCGGACCGACTCATTGCCGCAATCGCGCTGCCAATTGTCTTCGGGGGTCGCGACATCGTTGTTGACGCGAGCGTTGGCCTTGCCCTGGCCGACGAGGACGCAACGGCAGACGTTATTCTGCGGAATGCGGACGTTGCGATGTATCACGCCAAGCGCACCGGCAAGGGACGCGTATGTGTCTTTGACGAGGCAATGTACTCCTCCGCCTTCGAGCGGATGGAGATGAAAGCTGATCTGGCCGGCGCTTTGGAGAAGGACGAGCTTCAACTCTATTACCAGCCCATTTTCTCGCTCGAGGACGACTCCCTATTGGGCTTTGAAGCGCTCATGCGTTGGGTCCATCCTCAGCGCGGCTTTATCAGTCCCGCCGCCTTCATTCCCCTAGCCGAGGAGACCGCCCTTATCGTTCCCATGGGAGCTTGGGCGCTCCGCGTTGCCCTGGACCAGCTGAAGGAATGGTCGAACGATTTCCCGGGCCTGGAACTCACGATGAATGTAAACGTCTCCCCGCGACAACTTGAGCGCGACGAGATCGTTGACGAGGTCAAACAATGTCTGGCTTCCAGCGGCGTTGAGCCGTCGCGTGTGGTCCTGGAGCTCACCGAGAGCGCCGTAGTAGATGACGATGTCAGTCGCTATCGCCTTGAGCGCCTGAGGGACACGGGCGTTGGGATTGCCGCTGACGACTTCGGGACCGGCTTTGCCAGCTATGCGGCGCTTGCTCAGCTGCCCTTCACAATCGTGAAAATCGATCGCAGTCTGATCATGGGCTTGACAGATGCAGCGTCGTCGCCCGCGCATGCGCAAGTGAAATCGATCATCGACATGGCGCACGCGACCGGTCTTGTCGTGGTGGCTGAAGGAATTGAGGAGGCGGCGCAACGCGACGCCCTTGCTTCGATGGGTTGTGACAAGGCGCAAGGATTCTTGTACGGGAAGCCGTCAGCCGCTGGGAACGCTCGTGAGGTCGTTAGAGCTTCAGCATTGATTTCCTCTCGCCCTATTAGCTCTGGGTCTTTCGGGTAATTGATCGTTACGATTGAGGGTCGGACGGGTGAAGCGCCCCTTTTGAGCCTCCTTAAGGCAGGTCAAAGGGCGGCCTAAGCAGCGAGAGCAATATAAGTAAAATGTACGGCGGTTTTAGACCAAATATCCACTGTCGAGGATTGCAAACGAGCTCGTTATCCCGTACATAATGAGACGTGCCCCAAACCGTGTATTCAGGCTCTAAAGAACCCACACTGACTCTCTTTTCCCTCTTTCGGGATAAGGCCTCTAGTGATAGTGCGGCCCAGATTTCGTTTTACAATCGGGCAAGTCGAACATTTCAAACAGAGCGTCAGTCTGCCTTCTTTGCTCGCGCAGCTGGAGTTGCCATGAGGCTGGTCGGCAAGGGCGTCGTATCAGGATCCCCCGTGGTCGTCGCCTGCGCAACGCCCGAGGCGACTCTCCTTGCCTTTTGTGGGGCGATCATGATCGGAGCGGTTCCGGCCATCATCGCTGCCCGCCCCGCATTCGACGGAAGGGACGTGGTCACGGCCCGTATTGCGGAGGCACTTAGGACCCTTGGCCCCACGGCCGTTGTTGTGGCGGAAGTAAATGACGTCGTCCCGGAAGGCTCAAATTCTCTGTTACTCAGCGCAGCGGGCTGTGGACCCGCTGACCTTGAGCAGCTCCCTCTGTCGCTCGGACCCCCTCCTACCGGCCTGAGTCACGTTCAGCTGACCAGCGGCTCTACCGGCGAGGGCAAAGGCGTCGCGGTTACTCACGGAAGCA
>Ga0136611_10000408_pt1 | contig 27838 bp, 22 predicted proteins | sample AntDrymUQ2232306_2_FD_106645 | JGI IMG/M metagenome (GOLD analysis project Ga0136611, IMG submission 106645) | Polar desert sand microbial communities from Dry Valleys, Antarctica - metaG UQ223 (23.06) | ecosystem: Environmental > Terrestrial > Soil > Desert | place: Antarctica: Dry Valley...
ATGTGGAGCGCTCTGAGCCGCTGGCAGGGATCCCTGGCGGCGAGCACGGAGAGCCGGGCGCCGGGCTACAGGTGGAGGCGATGGTCTACCTGGAGGTGGATCTAGCGCGTGACTACCGGCTGCTGGAGGCGGAGTGGGTGGCGAACCTGGCACAGCAAGACGGCTGCATCAAGGGCATCGTCGCCAGCGCGCCCATTGAGTACGGCCAGCAAGTGCGCGCCTTCCTGGAGGCGCTGGTCACGGTCAGTCCGCTAGTGAAGGGGGTTCGACGCCTGATCCAGCAGGAGCCGGACCCCAACTTTTGCATCCAGCCGCGCTTTCTAGACGGGCTGCGCCTGCTGCCTGAATATGGCCTGTCCTTTGATATCGGCTCCATGTACATTCAGATGGGCGCCGTGGTGGAGATGGTGCGCCGCTGCCCGGAGGTCCAGTTCATCCTGGATCATCTGGGCAAGCCTAACGTCCGAGGCAAGCAGCCCGAGCCGTGGCGCAGCCAAATCTCCGAGCTTGCGTCACTGCCAAACGTAGTTTGCAAGATCAGCGGCATCACGACTGAAGCAGACGCCCACTGGGTCGTTGACGACATCGCGCCGTACGTTGAGCACTGCCTCACGTCGTTTGGTGAAGACCGAGTGGTCTACGGTGGCGACTGGCCAGTGGTGTTGAACGGCGCGAGCTACAAACGTTGGGCGGAGACGCTGGACACCGTCACCGCCGCTTGGTCGCCCCAGGCCAAGCGCAAGCTCTGGAACGAGAACGCCAAGCGCTTCTACCGTCTGGAAGGCGACGAGGCGGCTGACTGAAGGGATCCCTCTCCCTGGACTTGAGCCGCCGTCCGCGCAGGCGCGGTTAGGAACCGAGGGCCTTTAAGTGGGTCGCCCACTCGGCTACCCACTCGCGGTGGAACTGTTCTGCCTCGTCCAGGAGCGATTTGACCTGAGCTGATGGGGCAGGCGTACCGGAGGTCTGGGCCTGGGCGACTAGCTCAGCCGCCTGTCGTAGACGGAGCTCGGCGCGCACGGCCCTGGCAGTATCCGGCTTCGGCGGGGCTGATTCAGCCGCGCCAGATGCGGCAGGCGTGACGAGCGCAGCGCTGGCCTGTCCATTCCAGGCAATCTGCTGCTGCAGGTAGAGCGAACGCGCCATGGTGACCTGCGCATCGCCGGAGAGGAATTGAGCCGCGTTGACGTTCCCGGCGCGTACGGACGCGCTGGCTGACATCATGCTACCGGCAGTGGCAAAGCGCAACGCGCTGGCGTATCCGGTCCATGCCTTGTCATATCCGGAGAGGGCACGCGTTGCACTTGCTGCCACGGTCGGAGCGTCTCCCGCGGGCGGGCTGTTGATGGCTTGGATGTGCTGACCCGTGTTAGCGGGGGACTGGAGCGCGGGCAATGACGGCATTGTCGACGGACGCTGTGCCGGCGCTTGAGCGGTGGGAGCTGCGGTCGCTGGCGAGCCAGGCGACGCTGGGGCCAGCGTGCTCTTAGAGACCGGTACTTCTGGCGCTCCCGACGCCGCGGGGGCAGCCTCAACAACTGCAATCGCGGCGGAAGCATGCGGGGCGTCCTGACCCACAGTGGGAGCGCTTGCCACATCGCGTGTGCCCAAGGTGCCCGACGCACCCGACGCACCAAGGCTGCGCACGTTGCTACGTGCTGCCGCTGCGTTGGCCGCGGCGTTTGCACTCGCCTGCGAGGCGAGCGTCGAGGTTGAGCTCTGGAGAGTGGACTGCGTTGGCGTTGAAACGGAAACGGCGGGCTGAGGCATGGCGGTACCGCCGGAGAACGGCCTCACAACCATCATCGCCCAGGCCGCCAGCACCGCTACCAGGACGAAGAAACCGGCAGCCATGCCAATAGTCATGGTGTGGTTGTTGCCACCCATCACCGCGACCGCCCCGGCGCCTGCCGGAACGTATGGCACGCTGCCCAAATCGCGGTAACGGCCGGTGGGTGCGCTCCGGGTGGATGACTCCCACGCACTCCCAGCGGCGGCTGGCGCGTGAACAGCCGGCACGATCTCGGAGGAAGATCGCGGATCATTGGAGAGGGAGCCGTACGCTTGGTTGATCCGGCGCATGCGGTCGGACGCGTCGGGTGACCGGTTGACGTCCGGATGGAGCTGACGCGCCAGTTGCCGGTACGCGGCGCGCACGGTCGCCTTATCGGCGCCCGCCTGTAACCCTAGAACCTCGTACTGATCGACCATCTGACCGAGAAGACACTCCGCCGCATCCGTCACATGACGGATACATGCTAAGTATAGGATCGGTCAGTTGACCCAGTATGTGAAGAGGTACCACTAGTCTATGAAGATCGCACGCGTTGAGTCGTTTCGGGTGGCTTCCCAGCGAGACTACGAGGGGAGTGCCGGGCTGCGACCGGCGACAGTTACCCGCGCCGGCGCCCAAACTCATCGCGCGCTGAGCAGCAACACCGGCCGCCACCTCTGCATCTATCCCGCGCAGGCTGAGGTACTGCTGGTGCGCATTGTCACTGAGGATGGTCTTACTGGCTGGGGGGAGGCGCACTCGCCGCCTATTCCGCGCGTTGCCCAGGTGCTCATCGAGGATCTCTTCGCGCCGCAGTTGATCGGGCGGGATCCGCTCGCCATCGACGCCATCTGGGATGCGCTCTATGCCAGCATGCGCTTGCGAGGCTACACCACTGGCGTCATGCTGGAAGCGCTGGCGGGTGTGGACATCGCCCTTTGGGATCTGGCCGGCAAGGCGTTGGGCAAGCCCGTGTACACCCTGCTCGGCGGCCCGTATCGCACGCGCATCCCGTGTTACCACTCGGGAATCCCCGGCGGCACGGTTGACGAGCGCGTTGCGCAGGCTCGGCAGATCGTTGAGCGCGGCTTTACCGCGATGAAGACATCTATTGGCCGCGCGCCGTTGGAGGAAGACCTGGACGGTGTGGAAGCACTCGTCAACGCTGTCCGAGGAAAGGCTGACGTGCTGGTGGACGCGCACGGCGTCTACGATGCCCGCTCGGCAACCACAGCCGGCCGCCGCCTGGAGCGCATGGGCGCCGGCTGGCTTGAGGACCCGCTGCCGCCGGAGGATGTGGACGGCTATGCCGCGCTGTGTGCCGCGCTTGACCTTCCCATCGCCAGCGGCGAGACCGAGTGCACACGCTGGCAGTTCAACGACAAGCTTCGCCGCCGTGCCGCCGATGTCATCCTGCCCGATGTGTGCCGCGCGGGCGGCATCTCAGAGGGACGAAAGATCGCCCTCGTCGCGGACCTGCACAACGTGCCCTGGTGTGTACACGCCAGCATCAGCACGGCGATCCACCTGGTGGCGGGACTTCACCTTGCCGCCGCCACGCCCAACTTCCTGCTCTGTGAGTGGCCAAGCTCCTTCACCACCAGCCCGCTGGCCAACGACCTCTTCCACGGCCTCCCGACGCCCAACTCCGGCGCGCTGGACCTGACCGACACGCCAGGTCTGGGCCTAACCCTGAACGAAGACGCACTCAAAGCGCTCATCCTCGATCCATACGAGACCGTGGGCTAGCTCTCCCGATGTCATCCTGAGCTAGCGAAGGATCCGTGCCGCCAGCGCTTACCCGGCCTGCTCGTAGGCATGGCGAAGGAGTGCCAGCACTTCTCCGTCTACTTCAGCGGCCGTGGTGACGCGTACCCGGTGGCTGAACATTCCATCGTTGGATGCCTCTAGGCGGCCCGCCGGCGCCACGTTCTTCATGTTGAGTCCCACGTCCACCCGCGTGCTGGTGGTCGGATGCACGCACCCGAACTGCTTCTTGCGGCGGAGACTCATGTACGTTTTCTTGGGCGCAAACTCCACGTCCGGGCCAAACTCCCGCACCGCAGACGCAATCTTCTCGTAGATCGGCCGCAGCGCTGCCTTCGCCCCCGCGTAGTGCTCATCCACCGGGTCCGCACCCGCCGCCTTGGCCGGCGCCAGCGATTCCCGCGTTTTCAGCGCCACAAAGTTCGCGTAGCCGTAGGTCAGCCCTAGCTTGCTTTGAAGATACTTCGTCAGCTCGCCGTGCTTAGCGGGCGCGTGTCCATCGGTGCGTGTTTCCGCTAGTAGATCCGGCCACGTCTTTCCCGTCTTGGTCTCAATGTTCCGGACAAACGTCTCGTCTGCCTTTTCCATCGTCGTGCTCATCTCAGCAGATCCTTAACCAAACCACATCTAACTCTTGACTACCCGCAATGGGAATCGAAGGGAGTGTAGTCGCGCGGCCGCCGCTGCCAGAAGGGATCACGGTGGTATAAGTCGCTCGATGAACCCCACGGGCGTGGCAGACTCACTGAACTCGGTGGACTCCGTAGGCTGGGCAGTTGTTGGCTGCAGTGACATTGTCGAACGCCGTGCCGCTGATGCGATCTTGCAGCAATCCAACAGCCAGATCGTCGCCTTCCACTCGCGTGATCTGGCGCGTGCACAGGCATTCGCCACGCGCTTCGCCGGTAGCGCCGGGACGCCCGATGCGTATGACGATCTCGATCTCCTACTCGCTGACGACCGCATCCGGGTGGTCTACGTCGCCAATGAGGTAGATCGCCACGCCAGGATTGCTATTGCTGCCGCGCGGGCCGGAAAGCATGTGCTCGTTGAGAAGCCTATGGCGCTCACGACGGACGAATGCCGTGCCATGATCGACGCCGCTGCCCAGAACAGTGTCCATCTCTCGGTTGCGTACTACGCGCGATTCTTCGAGAAGGCAATCGCCATGAAGCGCGTGATCGACGAAGGTCTCCTGGGCCGCGTTGTGCGCGCCACGGTCACCCAGCTTACGCATCACAATCCGGACCCGTCGCACCCTAAGTACTGGCGTGTCACCGGTCGCGGTGGCGGCAACATCCTTGCCGATGTGGGCAGTCACCGTATTGACCTGCTCATGTATTGGCTTGGACCACCCGCGCGCGTTGCCGGTCTTGCCGATTGTCTCAGTCTTCCCTACGCCGCGCCGGATACTGAGACTGCCATGATCCAGCTCGCCTCCGGCGCCCATGTCACCGTGCTCGCCAGCGCTAACGTTCCCCGCGGCGTCCGTCCCACTGCCGGACCCGGCAGCCCAGACGGCCAGACCAGTATTGAGCTTTACGGCACGGAAGGCGCGCTGCTCACCGATCCCTGGTCCGACGCGCCCGTTCAGATCACTGGCGCCGCTGCGTCGTCTACCCCACCCGTCTCTTGCGCACGCCCCGCCAACGCCCACTTTCCCATGATTGATGACTTCGCTACGGCCATCGCCGAAGGCCGGTCGCCTCGCTTCTCCGGCCAGGACGGCCTCTGGGCCACCGCCGTCATCCATGGCGCAGCTGAGTCCGCTCGCACCGGCCGCTTTGTGGACATCGCCCACTAGTCGCCTGGCATGACCTCGGTCACGCTCTCCAGGTCTCCTTCTACGCCTTCGCGGCGCAGATGAACAACGTGATATTCACCAGCTAGCCAGGGGGCGAGCTGGTCCGCGTAGTGTGCGCTGTCCGGCACGCCTGAGTTCCCTACGTTCTGCACCGCCCAGATTTGGTCGGACAGCGCAAAGTCCACCACCAGACGGTACTCGGCGCCGCTAGATGCCTCAAAGCGGGAGGACATGCCCGTGTTTCGCACCGTATCCACGCCGCCATCTACCGGGACCGGTCCAACGTCAAATCGCGCCGCTGTCTCCGGGCTACTTAGTGGATGGCGCCAGTGCGCAACGTGTACCGCTCCCCAACTCCACTGCGCCGGATCATTCCCCAGCCGATCGCGTACACCCACCACCGCCTGCCGGGCCGCCTCGATCAGCGCGTCCTGCTCAGCTTGCGGTCCACCCGCGAACCACTCCAACCTAGCGCCGCGTCCATCCTGTCTCCCGCCGTCGCGCTGCCCCTGCTCAATCAGCAGGGCGGCCGCGCTACCCTGTGCCGCCGCGAGTGGCGCCAACCGCGATGGAAAGCGCTCCGCGCAGACGCGCGCCTGCCACGCCTGCATGAACGCCTCGAACAGCAGCGGCGCGGCACTCTCCAGCGTGTAGCGATAGTCCCAGGCCGCCAGTGTCTCGCGCAGCAGCCGTATGTCCGGGTCGTCGCTTTCAGCGCCGGTCGCGCTGTTACTTCCAGCGCTCCTGGCGAGCCGATCCAGCAGCGGCGGGCACAGCCGCTCAGCCCGGCAGGACTTCACATCGTTCTGCAGCGCCACCATCTGCCCGCGGGTGAACGGCTCGTTTCCTTCATTCTCGCCCGTGCGAGCCGGTGCCTCCAATGCCTGCTTGAGCCGTACTGCACGGTGCCCCGCCGCCCACGCGCCGTAGAGCGGATAGGGATACTCGTCCGGCGCGGCGCGGTTGTTTGCGCTCGCCATGTAGCCCCGCGGCGGGTTCTCCTCGTATGGCAGCGCGTCAAATGGCACGTAGCCTTGACACGCGTCACGCACCTCGCTTGCCTGCCGGTAGCCGCGCATCACCCGACCACGTACTGGTACCCGTCCCGCGCATTGGTAGCCGGCCCGCCCCGTCGCGTCCGCGTACCCAAAGTTAAAGACCGGCACTGACCATCCCCGCAGCGCCTCACGGAACGCGTTCCAATCGCGCGCACGCCCAATCGCCACCAGCGACGCCAGATCCTCAAGGTGCTCCTGCCCCACCCACCGCAGCGACAGCGGCGGATCGCCTCCTTCTGACGTGTCCACCATAGGCTCACCCCCAGGTCCGGCCACGCTCGGTAGCACGCCGTTCATCACCGGGCCGCGCACCGTCGCGCGCAGGGTCATCTCGCGCGGCGCCTCGCCGCGCACCGGGATCGTCACTACCCGCTCATCAAACCGTCGCCAGCCACTGCCCTCGCGGTACTGGATCGCATTCGCCGAGTGCACTTCCTCGATATACAGGTCACGCGTTGACGAGGCGTTATTGGTGATTCCCCAGGCGATGTCCCCGTTCCCACCAAACCAGATACCGGGCACGCCGGGGTGCCCTGCCCCCGCGGCGTCGTCCTCCGGGCCATGCACAGCGTACTCGTACCAGGAGGACGGCAACCAGAATGGTTGGTGGGGGTCGCTGCACAGCATCGCCTTTCCTGCGGCCGCGCGTCTGCCTGCCACCGCCCAGTTGTTGCTGCCCGACGCATCCCCCGATCCGTGCGCTCCAGTCAGCGTGTCCTTGAGAGGCGCCAGCACGGACGCGTCTCGGGGCATGGCTTCCGTCATACCCGGCGGCGCCACGGGCACGGCGGGCATGATGCGCGCCTCTGGCGCCTCCGGCGTCAAGTAGGCGACACGCAGAGCCTCATCTGGCAGCAGGCGCGCCGCTTCGGTGGCTACAAGCTGCTCAAGCCGTCCATTGAGTGACCACCACATGCCGCGCAAGATCGCCACTACATCGCGCACCGTGAACGGCGCCGGCGCATACCTCAGCAACCCGAACTCTGGAGGCAGGTCTCCCGCGTCCGTGCTCACCTCTATCCAGCGGTTGATCCCTTTGACGAACGCTTCCACCAGCTGCCGGATAGACCCGTCCAGCCGCGCCGCGTCCGCCTCCGCCAGTCGGTCGATTCCCACCGTCAGGTGCATGAGGTCGCTCCTGACGTACTCCGGTCCCAGGATCTCCGCTTGCCGTCCCATTGCCCGGCGACGCAGCCGGTCCATCTGCCAGAGCCGGTCCTGCGCCATTGCCAGCCCCAGCCCAAAGTACACGTCCGCTGTGCTGGTTCCATAGATATGCGGAACCCCGGCTCGGTCCCGCAGGATCTCCACTTTCTCGCCGACTGACCCTTTGAATCGCATCATCGTGCCTCTCCGCTCGGCCCTCTGTTTGCCGCCCCATTACCCGCAAGATGCTCCAGCCGGTAGAGCGACGCCGGGTTCTCAAAGAACAGCCCGCGGCCCACGTCCGCCGCTTCCCTCTCGTCCAGCAAACCCTCTTCCACAAGACTTGCGAGCGCCGTCGCCACGTTTTGGCGTGCCATCAGCAGGTGCCCGTGGATAGTGTCCACCCAGTACAGGTCGTCCCCAAACCCCACTATCTTGTTCCACGGCACCATCCGCAGCCACTCTCGCAGCGCCTGCACGCAACCTTCCGGCGAATAGATCTGGATCCAGGACATATTCAGGTAGACGTTGGCGCACGTCTTGGCTAGCACCGCCGCCTCACGTAGATAGGGGAACCCGCTGTGTGAGATGTCGAAGCGCGCCTCACGATTGGCCCGGATTAGCTCAATCATGGGCGCCAACGATGCCCCTTCCAGGCTCCCGTATGTCCCGGCCCGCGGCCCCACGTGGAATTGAATGACCATGCCCGCTTCTGTCACCGCGCGCACGGCGGCGAAGACCAGGAAATCTTCCAGCACACGGCCGTCGTCAGAATTCAGTCCAGCGTAACCGCCTTCGCGTAGGGTCTTGAACACCCGCGCCGCGTCTGCCGCGCGGCGTTTCGTGAAGTCCATCCGCCGGTGGTAGCTCTGGGAGAGCTTCACAGCCGGAGCACCGGCCTCGCGCCACGCGGCGCACGCCGCGTGCATCGCCCCAACCAGGTCATCTACCGTCCGCAGCGCGACGCCGTAGTCGCGCTCAATCGACTCCACATGCTCACGCGAGCGCAGCATAGTGAACCGGTTCAGCCGCGGCATAGGCAGGAACAGCGCCCGGTCCACCTCTACCAGGTCTTCCATCTGCACCAAACTCACCGCGACCTTCGCCTGCCCTGCCAGCACCTTGGCATAGTGACCAGGCTGGCGCGCCGCCCGGATCGCTTCTGAGAGTGGCTCCACAGTCTCTGCCGTGAGCGCACCCATCCCAAACGTGGCGCGCCACCCCTCCAGCAGACATTGGCTGAACCCCGTTAGACGTATGCGCCGCCAGTACGGCGCAAACCGCGCCCAGCGCTCCTCCATCGTTGGCATCGCGCCATCCGTGGTGCCTTTGGCGCCTGTCCCGCCATCTGCACGTCCCGTGAGTGACCCTTCAACCCCGGTCACAAACGCCAGGTCCGCTGTGGACATCCCTGCCGAAAGCAGATCCGACGCCGGATACGGGTGCCCAAAATACGCCAATGCGTCCAGATCTCTTTCCAGCCGCTCGGTTTCGGGAATGACGTGCGAGTGTCCGTTGATGGTTGGGCTTTTGGCGAGTTCGGCCGTCAGTGCGCCAGTAAGTTGCCTGGATCTCTCTTGCATGCGCGTCCCTTTGTGCAGATAGCCAGTTGTCCACCTACGGCACCGGCAGTATAGTGGCAGTACCGGCGGTGCGCCGGACTGGCGAATCAAAGGAGAAAGCCATGACCATGACCCGACGCCGGGCCGCCACTACCGCTCTTGTTGGCGTATTCGGCGCTGCCGCAACCGCCTGTAACACCAGCGGCGGTAGCGGCGGTGCAAACCAGTCTGCCGCCCCAACTACCGCCCCCAGCGGGCGAGCCGCCGCAGGACCCATCTGGGTGCTGGACCACCCACTACAACAGCCCGTGCGCAAGGTCCTGGAGCAGCGTGTGGCGGACTTTGAGAAAGCCTTCCCTGGCTCCAAGGTCGAATATGACGGTGTGGCCGAGCCGGCCGACAACTCCGAGAAGTTCCAGATCCTGGTCGCGGCCGGCACCATGCCCGATGTTTCGGTCACGCACACCGCCTTCACCCAGCAGTACTCGCATTTCAGCGACCTCACACCCTACCTCGCCAAGGATCGCACCATCAAGGCGGAGGACTACTTCCCGACGATCTTTAGCGCCTTCAAGGTGCCGGTGAACAACACCCCGCGCCAGATAGGCATCCCGCGCGAGGTCCACGCGACGGTCATGTACTATGCCAAGAACGCCGTACAGGCAGCCGGCCTAAAGGAGCCCACCAAGGACTGGACGCACATCGAGTTCGTCGAGTGGGCCGCCAAACTGGTCGAGTGGAAGTCCAATCCTCAGGAGGCCAAGTGGGTCATCGAAAACGCCACCGGCCTGGGTGGTGCCTCATCCGGCCTGGGCACATTCTGGCAATTCGGCGCCGAGTTCTTCAGCGCCGACGGCAAGCAGTGCATCGTGGACCAGCCCGTCGCGCGTGAGGCACTGCAGTACCTGGCCGATCTGATTCAGAAGTACCACATCAGCCCCTCCCCCGTGGAGAGCACCGCCAACGGCCTCACCGGCAGCCAGCAGGCCAAGTTCAGCACAGGGCGCTTCAAGATGTACGCGTCTAACCAGAACACGGCCCCAGTCGGCACCAACGCCGTCCCCTTCGAGTGGGACATGCAAATCATCCCGCAGGTCCCCGGTAAGAAGCGCGCGACCCGCATGGCCGGCAACGCCTACGGTGTGATCACCGCGGGCAAGAACAAGAACCCGGACCTCGCTTGGGAGCTGGTCAAGTTCTTTGTCGGGGAGGAAGGCTCCGCTCTACAAGTACAGGCGGGCAACTTCATGTCCCACAAGAAGGCCGTGGAGAAGTGGCCGGATACTCGCGCTCCTGCGAAGAATGGCCGCGCCGTCTTCGAGGTGATGGAGAGCCACGCCCGCCTGGAAAACCGTCCCAAGGGCTGGGGCGAGGCCATGGTCCCCATCAACCGCGAATGGACCAGGGTCCAGAACGGCGAGCAGTCCATTGGCGAGATGGTCACCATCGTCAAGCCCGAAGCCGAAGCCATCCTCAAACAACAGCAGGGCTAGTAGTCTGTAGGGTGCCTCTCCCCCTGGTCGTCCCGCCTCCGGCGGGACGACCAGGGCTAGGGTGAGGGCGGTCGCCGCGCCGGCGAAGTGTCTGCCTACGCAAGCCGGTCTAGCACTAGCACGCGCAGCCCTGGCGGGGAAGGCAAGTGCGCGTCATTTGTCAGGAAGGTTGTCGCCCCGGCTTCAAGTGCCGTTGCCAACTGAAGCGCATCTGGCGTACGCAGGGTGTAGTCTGCGCGGAGCGTGGCGGCGCGCTCGGAGATCGCTACTGAGACCTCCGCGGTGGCAAGTCCTTTCGCATTCAGCAGGATCTCGCGATACTGCCGTGACAGCGGCGTGTCACCGTGACGAATGGGATGCACGAGCACCTCCAATAGCGTGTGATCACGGACGTGACCGCTTGAAACTCGCCCTGGTCAAGGGCGACGAAAAATGGCCGGACCAACGGCAGATATGTGACGTGCTGCTCTATGAAGTAAATCAGGGGTGAAGTATCGATGCCGACCTTTGTACCGCGGAGCTCGTCTACCCACCCCACGCGTCACGCTCGCGGCGCACGTACTCTTGCGCGTCGATCCCGCGCCAAAGATCGCGGCCCAGTCCCTCAAGCTCGGTGATGGCGCGGACGTGCTTTTCCACGCCGTCTGGAGCAGCCGGTGCGGATGATGTAGCCCCTACCCCCAGCAGATCGGCGTCGGATCGCTGAAGCAGTCCTTCGATTCCGGCGAGCGCCAACTCCTCCGGCGTCCGACCGAGCAGGGCCGCAACTGCCTGGAGCCGGGCCCAGTCCTCATCTGCGAGCGGAACGGTAATGCTGGTCACGGCCGCTGCCTCTGCGGTAAGAATACTCCACGCTGTTCCTGACGACGCGGCGCCGCACGCTCAGAGAATCTTTAGGTCCGGTGGGTAGTATCCTGGCATTGAGGTCGCAGCTGCGTAGCCTTCCAGGCTGGGCATGGGGCTAGTTGTGCTCTGCCAGGGCGTGCCGCAGCGTGCGCTGATCACCGCCCACTCTCCTGGGGTCAGGTTGCCGTGGTGGTGGTAGAGGAAGCGGCGCAGTCCTGCCCGGCTCGCCGCCTCCAGCATGCGGTCAAGATCGTGCGCCGTGAACGGCTCACCATCGTGCGGCTTGCGCCCCGCGTCTACCCAGGGGCACACGCGCTCAGGATCGCCACCCATCGCCGCAATTGCCCGCTCCGTCTCCCGCACCACCACCGTATCAAAGAACTCTTGCGGGAACCCGCGGTCGAAATCGCGCAGCGACTCAACTCCTGGCAGCTCAATCCCGAACAGCGACGTCACAAACCGCAGCGTTGAACGCTCGCTCAGCTCCGGGTTCCACTGGCGCAGCGTCTCCACGTACCGCGCCACTGTGCCGTATAGCCCATCAAAGCCCCGGTGCCAGAAGTAGTGCTTACACAGCATCACGTCCAACACGTTCCCCAACCGGCCGTAGTCGTAGCCGCACAGTGACGCCCACGCCGCCGACCGCGGTCCCGCCGCCAGCTTAATCGGCCGCTTCGCGTGGCTATTCACCATCTCCTTCAGCCGCGCGTACGTTTCCGTCAACGAATCCAGCCGGAACGCCAGCCATTCCGCCAGCGCCGGATCGTTCCCTAGCAGCCCAAACCCGCCCAGGAAGCCGCCGCCACCACTACCCCATATCTGCACGTCTCTATCGGTCAGCGCATGCAGCCGCGCGTGCAGCCGGTCCTTCGCCGCCACCATCCGCTCATAGTCAAACCCCAGCCGCGCCGCGCCTTCCGCAACGTCCGGCCCTAGCTCCTTGAAAATGGAGGAGCGCGCATTCTGGTGGAACGGTGCGATCTCGTAGCCCCATTCCGGTCCATCCATCACCGCGCCGTCCGCCATGGGGTACTGCTCCATGCAGTCCACCAGCCGCGCCGCGTTCACCAGGCGCGTCTGGTCGTCCACCATGATGGGGCCGCGTGATCCCGGCCCCACCCCGTAGTGCGGGCAAAACAGCCAGACCTGCCAGCCGCGGTCCTTCGCCGCCTGGAGCGTGCGGTCCAGCAGCGCCCGCTTCTGGACCGTCTCTTCCGGCAGGCCGGGTGTCGCCCTCCCGTCCTGATCCGGCCGCTTCCACCACAGCGAGTCCTGCGTGTTGGCGGGCGGTGGCTCGACGCCAAACCGGCGGTAGACCTCTGGATTAGGGTCAAACGTGAAGGACTTGTCTTCAAACGCCATAGGGCCAATCACCAGCCCATCCACCCCACCCGCTTCCCACGCCTCAAACAGTCGCTCATGGTCCGCCATCACCGGCTCCAAGTGACGCATCACGTCCACCCACAGCCGCATCTTCTTCTCGCCGCCCGTTGCTTCCATACTCATCATTCATCCTTCCTCGGTCCGCCGCCGTCTGCTGTCGCTGCGCTGCCGTCATGTTATCGTCGCCTCGCTGCAGCTATGGCTACCCTGCCCAGTGTGCCAGCGGAGACTGTCCTGGTGGAACGCATCCTGGCGCAGATCGATCGCGAGGCACTTGCGGCCGACTGCCTTGCGTACGTCTCGGTCCCCAGCGAGACCGGACAGGAAACCGCTGGTGCGCACTTCCTGGCTGACTTGATCCGGCGCCGCGGCTGGGACGTGGAGCTGGACGATGCCGCGCCGGACCGGCCGAACGTTATGTCGTGCCTGCCAGGTACCGGCGGCGGCCCGGCCCTGCTGCTCAACGGGCACGTGGACACGATCCCCATCGGCAAGTCGTGGCCCCCTAGGCGCGATGATCAATGGATCTGGGGCCGCGGGGCAGAGGACATGAAGGCCGGTTTTGTGGCGATGGTCCACGCCGCCGGCGCGCTCGAGCGCGCCGGCGTGCGCTTGCGGGGCGACCTCTGGCTCTCCGGTGTCGTTGGCCACGAGACACCCGCCGGCAAGAAGGAGGGACCGCTGCACCTGATCGAGCGTCTCCGCGCGGGGCGGCCGCGGGTTGACGCCATCCTGATTGTCGAAGGCCCCTGTGCCATCTGGCGCGCCAGTCTGGGCTCCGCCATCTTCACCCTCACGCTGCGCGCCGCTGGCCCGCCGCTCCACACGCTGCTGGTGCCGTACCGCAACAACCCCGTTCGCGCGCTGCGCTGCCTGCTCGAGCAGCTGGATCACCTCGACGCCTCCCTCGCGGCGCTGCCGCCCCATCCGCTCGCCGGGCCCGACCAGTTCAACGTCGGCATGGTCTCCGCTGGGGATTACCCCAACCGACTCCCTGTTGAGCTGCGCGTCACCGGGACACGCCGCTGGGGCCCCGCCCACACGGCTGAGACCATCCTCCAGGAGCTGACCGAGCTGGTGGAGCGCGCGGCGCGGGCCAGCGGCATCGAGGGTATGACGGCCAAAGCGGTGCTTGACGCCGCACGCGAGCCGTTTGAGACTGCCACCGATGACCCGCTGGTGCAGGCGCTCCGCGCGTCCGGCGAGCGGGTGGGTGGACATGCACCGCAGGAGATCGGCCTTGCGCTGGTGGGCGATGCCAGCCTCTACGCCAACGCGCTCCACCTCCCGACCGCGTATTACGGACCGGGCTACGAAACAGCCCATTCGGACGCCGAGCGCGTCTCCATCGACCGCCTGGTCCACATCACCGGCGTCTACGCTCTCACCGCGCTGGCGTACTGCGGCCAGGCGTGACGTCGCCGTCACCGTGATCTTGGTCCCCGCGGACGCGTCGGTCGTCAAGCCCCATCGCCGCCCACCCAGCGTCGCTCATCCGGTGCGGCGTCCACGCTGGCTCCCACACCGGCGTCACCACTACAGAACAAACCCCCGGCACCTTCGCCAGCCGCGCCGCCAGCGGGTTGCCCAGGTAGCGGTACTTCGGCCGACCGCGGTGCGGCATCGTCAGGAGCACTTCCACGTCGCCCTCAGTCTCCCCGTTCCGTAGGCGCACGTCGTAGACGTAGCCCATGTCGGCAACGTTGGCGTCCGCCGTGTAGAACATGTCGTCAGGCACCTCGCGCAGCGCCCGCCAGATCGCCCCTTTTAGCCCACTCGCTCCTGGTCCCTCCCCAGGTCCGGCCAGCACGCCGTGTCCTTCCTGAGCACCCATACCTCCCATGACCTCCGGTAGCGCCACATCCTCTCCGGCGCGCACTCTCAGCGGCTCCAGCAGCCGCCGGCGCCAGCCTTCAATCCGTGCCGAGCCATCCTCGCGCTGGTACGGCTCGGTGAGGTACGCGTTGCGCTGTGTCAGCTTGTCACCGGCCCGCAGCTGCGGATCCCCGCGCAACGCCCACCGGCTCCACAGTTGCCCGTGTCCCTGGTAATGCAGCGACGGTGCATCGGCGTGGTGCAGCGTCACCCGTGGCTCGCGCTCCCCGTCTGAACCGCCTGCCTCTTCTTCATCACTGTCTTCCGCCAACTCCAGCCGGTGCTCCAGCCGGATGGAGAAAAACGCGTCCCGGCTCTCCCGGTGGTAGAAGCCAACGCCCCACATGCGGTCCGCCTGGTCAGATGGCACGGCTCCCTCCCGCACGCCACCGTCTTCGTCCATCCAGAGCAGATCGGTGAACGAGTAGCCGGAAAAGACCCACTCGTCGTCGCGCAGATAGTTCAGCGCAAAGTCCTGGACCACCTCCATCCGTCCGTCCTTCAGGAAGTACGGCGCGCTCGCGTAGAAGACGTAGCGCACGTCCACCAGCATGCGCGCCGCTGTGAACACCGGATGCAGCGGGCTGTGCGGAAAGCCCCAGCGCCGCACAATTGTGCACAGCGGCCCCCGCACGACCTCGTAGTTCCGGCACGTCTCCCAGTTTGTTACCCGGAATTTCTGGAACTTCTCGGACGCCAGGTAATCATGCGCCCAATCAATGTGCGGCGGCTCGCCGTGACCCTCTCCCCCGGCGAACAGCTCTACCCCATGTGCCCCCTTGTACCGTAGCCGCTCCAACTGCCCCATCTGCGCCGAAAGCGACGCCACAAACGCCTCATTCTCAATCTCTAGCGCAAACCCCTCCCCCCGCACCGTCATGTCCGTCACGTACGACGGCAGCTCGGCCGCCGGGTTCCCCATGAAGACCACGTACAACGCGGTGCCTCCCGCCGGCACGTCCGCCAACCACACCAGGTGCGCGCTCCGCACGCCACTCTCACCTGCCGCGTCTGCCCTGGTTGCGTCCGCCGCGTTTGCGTCCCCTATCCCCACGGTTCCGCGCGAGCGTTCCTCGCCGTAGACCTGGCCCGGCACTACGTGCAGCGTCCCGTCCTCACGGTCAATCCGCGCCACCCGTACCTCGCGCGCAAGCGATCCGCAGTGCCCAGCCGGCGCTGACACTATCACATCTACCGGCTCGCGCTCCCGGTCCAGCCCGGCCGGCTCCTCAAGCGTCACCGCCTGGAACCACTCCCATCCGGCGGCCCAGTGCCTCCATGCTTCGGGCAGCTCCGCTACGGGCCGCCACACCGCCGCCGGGAGATCCGGTGCTGGCGCTCCCAGCGTTCCCTCCGGCGCATTGGGCAACGGCGGCGTTTCGGACGCGGCCAGCAGGGACTCAGCCGCCAGACCGTCCTTCAGTGAATCTGCCAGCGCCCCCGCCAGCCGGTAGTCCCCACGTCTACGGGCCTCATCCAGCACGGCTAGCTTGCGCGCCACGCTGTCGGCGCGGTCCTGATAACGCCTCTCACCGTGCGGACTGCTCATGGTTCCTCCCGCCTGTAGGCCGTGGCCGGTGAACGCACCTTAGCCGTAACCCAGGACGCGAACATGATACGCCCGTCCTAAGACGGCGGACGTTAGCGTGGCGCCTCCTTGTCCACTCCACTACCTCGATGTTCGGCGCGGCGGCGCAGGTAGGTAGCAGTTTGGCCTGGCGTTTAGGCAGCCGCTGGGAGCGAGGTGGCCAGAGGATAGGGCGCGGTGAAGGTGGCGCGGGCGAAGAATCGATGGGCTTCGGCAAGGATGGCATCCATGCTGCCGGCCAGGTGGTCCCGTGGCGGGCGGTTCCAGGTGCGCCCGCTGCGACACGCGTCCCACTGCCCGCCGCCGTAGTCGCTCCAGGCCCGTCAACTGCGCGGCCGTCACCTTCCCGACCGATGTCTGCATCCCACCGATATCCTCCGCGCCACATCGCGCGGACCCTACCCCATCAGGACGGCCACGCCAAAGTTATGGTTAAGTGCGTAGCCAAATGACCGCTCCCATCAACGTTGGCGTCGTCAGTGTCGTGTGGGGACAGACCTTCGCCCGCGGCGCCGGTCCCCACCTTGGCCAACTGGTCGTCGCTCTATGCGATACGTGGGAGGATCACCTCAACGTGCTCTATGCCGGCAAGCACGTCATGTCTGAGACCTCTGCCTGCTTCACCCTCGCTCAGGAAGTCTGGGGCCGCCATGGGCTCCGTCCCGCACCGTCCCTAGCCGCCGCTGACGCCGTGATCCACCACGTCCCATATCCAGCGCACCCCTCTGGAGCACCCCTATGACCCGCTACATCGCCTTCCTGCGCGGCATCAACGTCGGTGGCCACACCGTCAAGATGGACCGGCTACGCGCCATCTTTGAGGAACTGAGCTTCACTGCCGTCGCTACCTTCATCGCCAGCGGCAACGTCATTTTCGAGTCCGATGAGACCGACGCCGCCGCGCTGGAGCAGCGCATTGAGCACGCTCTCAAAGATGCGCTTGGCTACGAAGCCGCCACCTTCCTCCGCACTGACGCCGAGCTCGCCACAATCGCCGCGTACGCCCCTTTCCCGAACATTACGCCCAAAGATGGCGACACCCACTACATCACTTTCTTCCGTAACGCCCCCGACGACGCCACCTGCAACCGCGTCAAAGCACTCTCAAACGACGAAGATTTCCTCCTCATCCACGACCGTGAGCTCTACTGGCTTCGCCGTGGAAGCCTTCTTGACACCACCATCCCGGACAAAGAGCTCCAGAAGGCGCTTGGCAAGGCAGCCACCACCATGCGCAATACCAACACCATCCGCCGCCTGGCGGCCAAGTATCCTGCGTCTGTTGGTAGCCTCCATCTTCAAGATGGCAGACAAAGACCTCCAGCAGACCCTCAAAGACCTCGGCATTGAGCTGAAGCCCCCGCGCCAGCGCGAGCCTTCAAACCCACTTGTCTCCGCAGTCCGCGTGGGCAACCTGGTCTACCTCTCAGGCCATACCTCCCAGCAGCGCGGCAAGCTGGGGCGCGACCTCACGCCCGACCAGGGCTACGAAGCCGGCAAAGAGTGCGCCACGGGCCTGCTCACCTCACTCCAGGCAGAGATTGGCGACCTTGGTACGGTCAAGCGCGTCGTGAAGCTGCTTTCCATGGTCAACGCCACCGAAGACTTCACCAACCACCCGCGCGTCGCCAACGGCTGCTCAGACGTCTTCGTCAGCCTGTGGGGCGAGCAAGGCAAGCACTGCCGCTCGGCGGTCGGCATGACCAGCCTTCCCGGCAACGCCGCCGTCGAAGTCGAAGCAATCATCGAAGTGGAGTAGCGCTCCCGGAATGACACGGCGCACCCCGGAAGCGCCCAGCGCCGCTACTTGAACCCGCGGTCAATCGCCGCGTTGAGCTGGTCGTGCATCTGCTGCACACCTTCACGGGTGCCAAGCTGGCCGTCAAACATCTGCCCAATTAGCGGATTGACGATTGGCCCCCAGCCACCGGTATTGCCCGCCACGTCCAGCCACGGCAGCGCCTGCACCACCTTCAGCACATCGCGCATCAGCGGGCGGCTGGGCGGACCCACCTCGGTCTTGTAGTAAATCTGCTCCGCGCTGTCGGTCCGGGCAGGAAAATACTCAGCGCGTGCAATGGTGTCCTGTCCCGCCTTTGAGCCAACGTACTTCTGCCAGTCCCACACCGTGTCCTTCTGCTTCGAAGTCTTCGCCATCGCCAGGCTGGCCATCTGGTTTGTCCCGCCGTTCTTCTTGGTCTGCGGCGCCAGCGGTGCAGGAACCAGATCCCACTTGATGCTCTTGGCCTTCAGGTTGAGATCCTTAATCTGCCAGCTGCCCTGCGGCCACATCGCCAGGCGGCCGTTCAGGAACCGGTTCTCGGCTTTCTCCTGCGTCAGCTCCTGCGGCGATGGGGTCACCTGCAGCTTGAAGCCAAGATTCGCCAGGTACTCAAGGGCCTCGCGCGCTTCCGCGCTGTTTACCGCCGAGCGCTTGCCCTCCTTATTGAAGAGCGAGCCACCGTTGGCATTCACGAATGGCAGCCAGCCGGTCTCCGATCCGCGATCCACGTAGTACCCGTGGCGACTGCCATCCCGGCGCGTGAGCTTGACCGCGTACTCCTGCAGCGTCTGCCACGTCCAGCCACCCTTTGCCCACAACTCCGCCGGTGGCGCCAGCCCTTCAGACCTGAGAATGTCTGTGTTGTACGCGATGATCCCGGAGATGGCCTGCCCAAACGGCATGGTCCACTGCTTGTTACTGCGCCTGGTGTAGTCCGCGATGGCCGGCGACATCGCCTTGAGGTTGGCCGCCGCGTCCTTGTCCTTGTTGATGTAGGGCGTGAGGTCTTCAAGCAGACCCAGCGAAGACCACTGCGGGAGATTAGGGCCATTCATGCGCCAGCTATCTGGCGCGGTGTCCCCGGCGACCGCCACCTGCAGCTTGGTCCAGTAATCCGCCGCCTGGATTTCCCATTGCACCGTCACATTTGAGCGCGTGCCGGAATACTGCTTCGCCAGCTCTTCCACCAGATCCTTCCAGACCGGCGCCCAATCCCAATACTGGAAGCTGACCGGCGCCGCTGACGTAGTCGAAGTGCCGTTCGTCGGACCGCTCGCGCCACACGCCGCCAACCCCAACGCCGTAGCGCTCACCGGCACAACCGCCGTCGCGCGCACAAGGGCGCGACGCGAGATGGCCACAGATTCTGACCGCATGACTCTCTCCTCCTGACCAATCCGCTTGACCAGCCCAACAGGCTGACCCAGGACGGTCTACGGCTCAGTATGGTCCAGAAGCACGCCTCTGTCCAACCCAAGACCGGGCGCTGCGGCCGTGCGTAATACTGTGCCCCATGACAACGGCCAGAGCAGGTGGCGAACCGACAGGCGCTGAGCGCCCCAACGTGGTGGTCATCATCACCGATGACCAGGGACCGTGGGCCATGGGCTGCGCCGGCAACCCGGAGATCCGCACCCCCAACCTGGACCGGCTGGCAGCATCCGGCATCCGCTTCCGCCATTTCTTCTGCGCCTCACCCGTCTGCTCGCCAGCGCGTGCCTCACTGCTTACCGGTCGAATCCCGTCCACCCACGGCGTGCATGACTGGCTCAAGGACGGCAACGGCGGCACGCAGAAGCCGGTGGAGTACCTGGCGGGGATCACCGCCTACACAGACGTGCTCGCCGCCCACGGCTACCGCTGCGGCCTGAGCGGCAAATGGCACCTGGGCGATAGTCCGCGCCCGCAGAAGGGCTTCACCCACTGGTACGCCCATCAGTTCGGCGGCGGTCCGTACAACGACGCCCCGATGATCCGCGACGGCCAGCTTATCCGCGAGCCCGGCTACGTCACCGAACGCATCACCGACGATGCCCTAGCGTACCTCGACCGCCACGCCGCGGGCCGTCCAACCGAAGCAGCGAGTGCGACTGGTGGGATTGAAGTAGCCAGAGGAGGTCGCGAATCGGCAGGGGCGGCCGGGGCGGCCGGCCAGAACCCCTTCTACCTGCACGTCTGCTACACCGCGCCGCACAGCCCCTGGATCGATAACCACCCGCAGGAGCTCGTGGACTCCTACGCGGACTGCGCCTTCGAGTCGTGCCCGCAGGAGGAGCGCCACCCGTGGGCAGGGTCGCTCTCCAGCAACCTCGGCAACCGCGCCGCGCTCCAAGGGTATTTCGCCGCCGTCACCGCCATGGACGCCAACGTCGGACGCATCCTGGACCGTCTGGAGCAGCACGGGCTGCGCGAGTCAACCCTCGTACTCTTCACCAGCGATAACGGCTTTTCGTGCGGCCACCACGGCTTCTGGGGTAAAGGCAACGGCACCTTCCCCATGAATATGTATGAGAACTCGGTGACCGTCCCTACCCTCATCAGCCGCCCCGGTCATGTGCCATCAGGCGTGGTGTGCGATGCCCTACTCAGCCATTACGACGTCTTCCCTACGCTGCTCGACTACCTCGGCCTGGATGTCCCAGACGCAAGGTCACTGCCCGGACGTTCGTTCGCCCCGCTGCTGCGCGGCGCGGGCGATGCCGGCGAGGCCGGCGAGCAAGACGCCGGCCCGGCTGCGGGCCGGGAGTACATCGTGGCTGGCACGGACAGTACGGACAGCGCCGCGCAACAGGCGTTTTCCGGGAGACACATGCACGATGAGTACGGCCCTGTGCGGATGGTCCGCACGCGCGACTGGAAGTACGTCCACCGCTACCCCTATGGTCCGCACGAGCTGTTCGACTTGAAGCACGATCCGGGCGAGCGTCGCAACCTCGTGGATGACGCCGGCCATCAGGCGACGCGGCGCGCACTCAAAGCGGAGCTAGACGGCTGGTTCGTGCGCTACGCCGACCCGGCGCGGGACGGCGTGCGCGAGCCGGTCACCGGCAAGGGACAGCTTGACCTCGCTGGCCCGGCGGGAATTGGCGCCGTCGCATTTGCAGAGTAGGCAGCCGCCAGCGAGGGAGTTGACGCAAGGGCTACAGGAGGCCCGGGACGCTCAGGAGAGCCAGGTGTACGTATGAAGATCGGTTTTGTCACTGACCTCCACTTCCGCCACACTGTTCCGGGAACGTCACGCAATGTCCGGCGTGAGTGCCGCCTGGCCGGTGAGGCGCTCGACCATGTCCTCGAAGCGCTGGCCGGAGAGGCCGTGGACGTGGTCGTCTGCGCCGGCGACTGCGTTGACGACGCCACTCAGCCCGGTGCGCTGGGAGACTTAGCAATCCTGGCGGAGCGCTTTGCGGCATCCGGCCTGCGCTGCATCATCCTCCCCGGCAACCACGATCCTGCGCCCGATGTCTTCTACAGCATCGTGCCCCGCCCCCCGCGCGTCCTGCGCCTTGGCGACTGCGAACTGATCAGTTTCGGCGACGATGCCTACGCGCCCGGCGAACAGCGCTGTGCCCGCTCGCCCGAATCGCTCACGCTCATGACGAATCTCCTCGCCGCCAACCCACCAGATGTCGCCCTGACCTTCCTGGTGCAGCACTTTCTCGCCTATCCGGCGCATACCGGTCCCGGCTACAACCACACCTACGCCAACGACGGTGTACTGCGCGCCATCATGGAGCGCTCGCCCCGCCGCCTCGCAGTCTTGAGCGGCCACCAGCACCGCGGGCACGAGATCACTATCCACAACGGCGTCACCTACTTCACCGGACGCGCTCTCTGCGAGCGGCCCTTCCCGTACTACATCCTCCACGCGGACGGCGGAAGTTTCCGCGTCGAGGAGCGCGCGGCGGAATCTCTTTCGGAATCCTTGCACCGTATGGACGTGGCCCTTCCGCCGGATGGAGCAGGTACTCCGGTGGCTGCACTTACCGCACCCGCCATGTCTGCCCCATCCGGCACGGGCAATTGACGGCGCGCTCCGGCTAGCGTACTGTGGCGCCGGAGGAACAAGTACAGCCATGGTGCAGGTAGAGCGACGCGAGCTGTCCGTAGGCATGGCGGACATGGACGGGTTCATGAAGGCGATAGAGGGTCATCCCGACGACGCCATCGCTGATCTGGTGCAGCGCGCCTATGAAGGAATTGGTGACGCGGTGGTACGCCACGGCGGACGCGTGTGGAAGTACTTGGGCGACGCCGTGCTCTTCAGTTGTGACACTCCCGCAGCGGCTACGCAGGCCGCGCACGAAATCGCCCAGCAGCGCTTCAAGCTTGGCGATCGAGAGTTGCGGTTCCACGTCGGCGTCGCCACCGGGCCGGTCGTCCAGGGTACGTTCGGCCACGCCTCCTTCCGCAATGAGGACATCTTTGGCCACGCCATCCACCGTGCCGTCATGCTCGGCGCCGAAGCTAAGCGCAACGACTCACACGTAGCTCTGGACCCCTCAACCCAAGCCGCAAGCTCATAGCGATCCCTGTCGCTACCGCGCGAGGCCGGTCTAATCGTCGTACCCTCTGCACCGTGAGGAATGCAATCGTACAGCCTGCCAGCACCGCTACTCGCCGTGCCGCGCTCCTCGCGGGAACGGCTCCATTCGCTCTGCTGGCCGCCGCGTGCGGCGCCACAGCCGCACCGGGTAGCGCGGGCAACACTAGCGGCGCCAATGGCAGCGGCGTCCCCGCACAGCTCAGGACCGGAAGCACGCTCGTCTTCTGGAGCGATCAGGGTGGCGACCAGCCCGCCGTCATGCAGGACCTGATCTACAAATCAAGTGGCGCCGGAGCCTTCCCAGGAGGCGGCCCTTGGCAACCAGCTGACACTCATGCAGTCTGGCAAGCTCGTCATGCAGCTCACCAACCCGGGCGGCAACACCACCTACCGCACGTCAGGCATGCCCTATGACGTCGCCCCTTTTCCGCTCGGCAAGGCCGCCCGGTGCGGTGTTGGAGGCGGCGGCACGGGGTACGGCATCGCCGGTCCCACCAAGCTGCCAGAGGAGGCGTGGGCGCTTCTCTCATTCATTACCGGCAAATCCGCACAGCAGGACGAGCTGAAGGAAGGCTCCACCACGCCGGTCCGTATCTCCATCGCCAACAGCCCGGAATACATCTCGTCGCCCCCTAAGGGCGCCCGCGTCTTCTCAGACGGCCAGGAATATGTGGTGCGTGACCCCGTCCACACCCGCTGGCCGGACGTGGAGCGAGACGTGGTCAACAAGTTGTTCAATGAACAGTTGTGGACTGGCAAAGCGACCGCCGCCCAGGTCACCCGCCAGGTCAAGGAGCTAGGGGACCCCTATTTCAAGTCCTAGCGCGGCGACCTGTCCGGAAATGATTGGCCCAGACGGCCGCCTGGTGGCGGCCCTGACCTTGGGAGCCCGACTTCAGGTGGCCGCGTTAAGCTGCTCCCGCAGCACATGCTTTTGCACCTTGCCCAGCGCGTTGCGTGGCAGCGCGTCCACAAAGAAGATCTGCTTCGGCTTCTTGTAGCTCGCCAGCGCGTCACGGCAGTGCTCCACCAACTGCTCCGGTGTCACGGCGTGCCTTTCCCGTAAGACAACTGCCGCCGCAATCTGCTCGCCAAACTCCGCGTCCGGCAGCCCCATTACCGCCGCTTCCGCCACCGCAGCGTGCGCTTCCAGCACTTCCTCAACCTCGCGCGGGTAGACGTTGTAACCGCCCGTGATGATCAACTCCCGCGCCCGCCCGGAGATCGTGAAATATCCATCAACACTCCGCCAGCCCAGGTCGCCGGTGTTGAACCATCCATCTGAATCAAAGGCTTCCACGGTGGCATCCGGGCGATCCCAGTACCCCTTGAATACATGCGGGCCTCGAACCTGGATCTCCCCCGGTTCCTCGGTCTCCAATGGCTGACGCGTGCGTACATCCACTACGCGCGCCTTTTGCCCTGGGAAAGGCATGCCCACCGTTCCCGGACGGCGCTCGCCATCAAACGGGTTGGTCAAGTTCATCAGCGTTTCGGACATGCCGTAGCGTTCCAGGATGCGCTGCCCAAACAGACGCTGGAAGTCAGTAAACGTCTGCACGCTGAGCGGCGCCGAGCCCGACACATACAGCCGCAGCGGCGCTGACTTCCGCTCACCGTCCGTCGCACGCTTCTCCGCCTCCGCGATCAGACGCGTGTACATCGTCGGCACGCCAAAGAACATGGAGAAATCGCCTGAGAGCACGCGTTCGTACACCACCGTTGCATCGAAGCGCCGGTGCAGTTCCAGCGATGCGCTTCTAAGAATGGTGCCGTTCACCCCTACGCCCAGCCCGTGAACGTGGAACAGCGGCAGCGTCAGCAGCAGCCGGTCGCTGGCGGTCCAGCGCCACGCTTCGGTGACCGATGCGCTGTTCGCCGCCAGGTTGGCGTGCGTCAGCATCGCCCCTTTTGACCTCCCAGTCGTCCCGGACGTATAGGCGATCAGCGCCACATCATCTGGCCGGGGCGCCTGGGGGTGCACCGGCAGTGCCAGCGCAACGGACGTTGCCTCAGCGCCCTCTGTGACCAGCACGCTCTCCAACGCCGGCAGATCCTCACGGACGCGCGCCAGCTCGCGCTCGCCCGCCGCATCCGTCACGCACACGCGTGCCCCCGAATCTCCCAGGATGTGGCGCAGTTCAACCTGCCGGTACTGTGTGTTCACCAGCACCGCAATCCCGCCCGCAAGGTGCGTCCCCAGGAACGCCGCGAGGAACGCCGGACTGTTCTCCAGAAAGAGCGCCACCCGATCGCCCGGCCGCAATCCCCACTCGCTCAGCGCCCCCGCCCAGCGCGCCGCCACCTCAAGAAACCCCGCGTAGGTGTGCTCCTGGCCCTCAAAGGAGAGCCACGCCTTCTCCGGCATGCGCTCGCACGCATCCAGGTACGCCTGGACAATCGATCCCGGCCCGCCTTTACTTCTCCCGGCCATGAACCGTCCCACTCTAGCAACCTGACCGTCCCGCATCGCGCGGCGCCTCTCCCCTGGTGCTGCTGCTACTATGGCCGCCGCCGAGGAACGACCGGGAGGCCACCGAGACCATGATGAAAGTCCTGTTGCGCGAACGCGATCTCTCAGACGACTACTGCCGCTTCGCGGCACAGGTTGGCTGTGATGGCTTTGATATCCACACTGAGAAGAACGTGCCGGGTGTTGCCGAGCGAGGGTATGCCGACGAAAAAGGTATGCGCGCGCTGCTGGACCGGCTGCGCCGCTTTGGCCTGGGCGTCTACCGCGTGGCGCCGCCCACGCCGCGTAAGTTCCTGCTGGGCGAATCCGGCGGCGATGCCGAACTGGATGACCTCTGCCGCACGTTGGAGGCTCTGGGCCGCGCGGGCGTGCCGTTCATGTCCACCCCTGTCCACCTGGGAATCAACCCCGGCTATCGCGGCGCGATCAAGACGCGTCAGCGCGGCGGGTACACCATGCACACCGTCACGCTGGAGGCCATGCGGCGCAGCATCGCCGCCATACCGCTGGAGCTAGAGGTGGACGTCACGGCGCACTTTGACCGCTCAGTCAAGATGTATGAGCGCCTGGTTCCCATTGCTGAGGCATACAACATCCGCCTCATCATGCACCCGTCCGATCCGCCGCTGCCGGAGACCGAGTTCTCCCCCATGCGCTGGTCGCAAATCCTGGATGCCGTGCCGAGCACCCACTCCGGCTTGCTCTACTGCATCGGCACGCGAATGGAATCCGGCGTGAACATTGTGGAAGACATCCGCGCCTTTGGCCGCCGCGGCAAGATCTTCCACACTCACTTCCGCAACGTGCGCGGCACCATCCCTACCCACGGCGGCTATGAAGAAGTCGCCCTGGCCGACGGCGACAAGAACATGTTTCTGATTGCCCAAACTCTCCGCTCCATCGGCTACGACGGCGGCCTCCAACTAGACCACATGCCTCGCTACGACGGAGACAATTCCTATCAGGGAATGGCCTCCGCCTTCGCCGTCGGCTACGCCCGCGCGCTACTGGCAGCGCTGGAGATAGCCTGACCTACCTCAATCTGGACGGTGGCTTGTCGAGTACCGCTTGGAGCTGACTGGTGACATTTTGGAGGAAGCCGTCGTTCACGGCGATCTCCCCCTTGGTCACCCGGTCTAGCTCGTTGCCCAGGATGGTATTTAGGTCCGCGCCGAGGTAGTTCCAGGCAGTGATGTACGGCTCCGGCTCCAGCATGGCCTGGCGCTGCTCCTCACCGTATGCTGCTGGGTAGCCATCACGGATGAGCAGGCGTGGATCGCTGTATACGTCCGGCCTCGCGCCGGGCGTGCTTGATCCCATGCGCTGCATTGCCAGCGCCACGCCCGCCTCTTTGTCGCAGCACCACTTGGTCAGCTCCCAGGCGTCATCCTGGTGCTTGGTGTTCTTGGTGACGGACATGGTGCCTGGCAGCCACATGCCGCCTCGCTTGCCGCTTGTTCCCTTGGGCATGCGCACCGCGCCCCAACGGAACTTGCCCGCCACGCGCAAGAGGACGGTACCCGCGGTGCCGGCGTTCACGCGCCCCAGCATCGCCGCCTTGCCATCATAGAAGGCGGTGTTGGGATCGCCCGGCGTGATCTGGGTGGTCAGGCCACCCACGCGCGTGCGCAGCGCCATGTCGTAGTGATAGGTAAGCGCCTCGCGTACCTGCGCGGTGTTGGTCGTGGCCTTCTTGCCATCTGTGGAGATGATCTCGCCACCCCATGGTCGTACGGAGCCGATCATGGTGGTCAGCTCCTTCCAGGCGGCGGCATAGCCCCACATATCTGCCTGGTCGCTGCCGGAGCTTGGCCGGTGCAGCTTCGTCGCGGCTTGCAAGAGGTCGTTGTAGTTCCAGTTGGCCGTGGGAAGCGCCACGCCGCGCGCTTCAAACGCGTCCTGGTTGTAGAAGAGGAAGAGCCGCGCAATCTGCCCCTTGAACGGCAGCACAAATAGCTTGCCATCCACGCGGAGAGATTGCACCGCAAGGTCGTAGAACTGCTTGAGGTCGTACTTGTCACGTGCCACCAGCGGATCGTGTGGCGCAAAGACATCGTTCTGTGCCAAAAAGTGGAACTGCCCCTGGTTGGTGTACGTCATTGCCACGTCACCCAGGCTGCCCGCCGCGGCCACCACAAACAGCTTGGTGGAGTAGTCCGGTGGGTTGTCGTACTGCACCTTCACATGCGGGAACTTTTGCTCAAAGGCCGGGAAGCGCGCTGCCGCCATCTCGCCCATCTCGCTATCGGTGCCGTTGAGCACGAGTGTCACTGGCTCCTTTGCCTTGCCGCCGGTTCCACCCGCGGCGGGCTTGGAGGCATCCGCGCCGCACGCTGCCAGCAGCGCGCCCGCGGGCAGCGTTGCGAGTGTGAAAGCCGTTCTGCGCGTCAAAGCCGGAATGTTCATGTGTACCTCGTGGATTCTCGTGATTTCTGGTGGCGCCAACATATCACCGATCTGCCGCGTTGCCAAGCCCAATCAAGCCAGGTCTTACCCAGCTAAGCCAGCTCGCCTTTTCATTTCGCCCAAGGTGCGGTATCGTGACGGCCACAGGGGAGACGGAACATGGCATTTACTCGGCGGAAACTTGTGGGCTTGTTGGGCAGTGGCGCGAGCGGGGCGCTTGTGACGGGCGCGCTGGCGGCGTGCGGGGTGGGAGCGCAGGCGGGCACAGAGAAGCCTCTGGACAAGAAGGTGGTGGCGAACGTGCGCTACCTCACTTGGTGGCCACTTGATCGTGCAG
>Ga0136611_10000409_pt1 | contig 27814 bp, 24 predicted proteins | sample AntDrymUQ2232306_2_FD_106645 | JGI IMG/M metagenome (GOLD analysis project Ga0136611, IMG submission 106645) | Polar desert sand microbial communities from Dry Valleys, Antarctica - metaG UQ223 (23.06) | ecosystem: Environmental > Terrestrial > Soil > Desert | place: Antarctica: Dry Valley...
CCATTCCAGTTGGGCGCGACGTCGGGACTGGGCTGACCCGGCCTACAGCCCGGGCGGCGGAGTGAGCCTGTAGCGCTCGATGAGGTCCGGCAGCCAGGCCGGCTGCTCGAACGGGAGCCCGTACCGGTCACCGAGGCCGACGATCTCCTCGGACGTCGGCGGGCGCTGGCTCGTGATGTCGACGAGGTCGCGAAAGAATCGCTCGAAGCCGGCCGGGGCGATGACCTCGATCATCCGGGCGGGCGTCGTGCCCGCATTCCACATCGCGTGGACCTCGGCCCGTGGCTTGATGATGTAGCCGCCGGCGCCCAGGACCACCTCCTGATCCTCCGACCGAAAGCCGATTTCGCCATCGAGCACGATCGAGTACTCGTCCTCCAGCGTGTGGATGTGCGGGGGCACGAGCGCACCGACCGCGAACGTGTGCTCGACCATGGACAGGGCCCCACCCGTATCGTCGCCATCGATCTTGAAGATGACGCCGACCCCCTCCGCGAGATCGCCGACCTGCCCGCCCCCGGGCTGGACCACCTTGAGTCGCGCGCCCGTCGCCGAACTGTGGATCGCCATCGGTGTTGCCTCCCGCGTTCTCGTATCAGATGAACAGACCGTATACTGAAGTCTGCAGCGCCCGGATGTCAATATCGAGTGAGCAGATGCGTATCACCAAATCACGCCCGTACAGGATGCAGCGTCGTGCAGAGCTCGTCGACCACACCCGCCAGCGCATCACGGAGGCGGCGGCCCGCCTGCACACGTCGGTCGGCCCGGCGAACACTACGGTCGCGGCGATCGCCGAGGAAGCGGGCGTCACCCGGGTCACCGTGTACCGCCACTTCTCGGACCTTGACGTCCTGTTCGAGGCGTGCCGCGCGCACTGGCTCAGCCAGAATCCCCCTCCGGATGCGGGCCGCTGGCCGGAGATCGCGGATCTAGAGGAGCGCGCCCGCTCCGCCTTGACCGAGCTCTACGCATGGTTCCGCGAGCACGCCGAGGAACTGTTCTCGATCTACCGCGACGCGAGCACGATGCCGCCGTCCGCGCAAGGGCGGCTGCGCGATGAGAATCGCCGCCTGGGTGACCTTCTGGTCATGGGACACGCGCCCGACGGCAGTCGAGGCCGGCAGGTACGGGCGGTCGCCTGCCACCTCGTCGGCTATCCGACGTGGCGCTCGCTGGTCGTCGAGCAGGAGCTCGGCGATGCGGAGGCTGTCGAGATCGGCGTCGCGCTCCTGTCGGTCGTCACCCGCGGCTAGAGCGTGACCTCGACACCGTAGCGGGCCATCAGGTCCGGCACCCAGCCCATGTCGATCGTCGTCCCGAACTCGGTGGCGAGGGCGTCCAGGCGCTCGTCGGTCATCTCGTCGCGCGCGGCGAGGTCGGCCATGCGGCGGAACATATGCTCGAAGGCGCCCGGCGTCAGCAGCTCGATGATCCGCGCGGGCTCTGGGCCGGCGTTCCAGAACGTGTGCATCAGGCCACGTGGCTTGAGGATCCAGCTCCCGGGCTCGGCCGTGAATTCGTCGTCGCCGACCCTCGCACCGATGCGGCCGTGGAGCACGTACGACCACTCGTCCGTGTCGCGGTGCGTGTGCGGCGGGACCATATAGCCGGGCTTGACGGCCATCTCCGTGATCGACAGGGCGCCAAGCGTGGTCTCCGTCGGCACCTTCACCGTGGTGTCGATGGGTCCGTCCCAGATCAGCTCGCCTGCCCCGGGCTCCACCAGGAATCGCGTTTGCTCGACGACCGTCATGAGGGAGCCTCCTTTGTTCGTTGCACAATGCTGTGCACTCATCCTGCGCGAACCATAGCGCCGGGAGCCGTCCTGGTCAATACTTTCGCTGCACATGGTTGAACAGAGGAAACCCGGTCGATCCTCAGCGGCGCGGAGGCCCTATCGAATGGGCCGGCGCCAGACCGCGGTCGAGCGGACACGCGAGCGCATCGTCGCCGCGTCGTTCGAACTCCACGCGTCGATCGGCCCGTCGCGCACGACCATCCGTGCCATCGCGGAACGCGCGGGTGTCCAACGCCACACGGTCTACGCGCACTTTCCGGACATCGAGTCGCTGTACGAGGCGTGCACCGTGCACGGCATCCGCTCGACCGCCATGCCGGAGCCGGGCGGATGGCGATCGATCGACGACCCGAACCATCGGCTGCGACACGGCCTGGCCGAGATGTTCGCCTGGTACCGGGCCAACGAGCGGATGCTCGGCAATGTCCTCTTTGATGTCGACCCGAATACGCAGGTCCCGACGTCACCGGACGCGTTCGATCTGCGAATGGGCGCGCTGCTCGACGCCCTGCTGGACGGCTTGACGATCGAGCCGGATGGCTCGCCGACAGAGCCGGATGGCTCGCCGACAGAGCCGGACCGCCCGCCGATCCTCGAGGCCGTCGTTGCCCACGCCCTCGACTTCACGACGTGGCGCTCGCTGGTGCGCGGTGGCCTGACGGACGACCAGGTCGTGACGGTCCTGATGGGCCTGGTGGGGCACACCCGCGAACGTCGCGATCGGGCAGATCGCCCACGTCATGCGACGGGCGAAGTGGCTCAGGGTCCCGCGCGGCAGGCGCTGCGGGCCGAGACCTGATGTCGGCCAGAGCCCGATCCCGTCATCTACGAACGCGCGTGATGTTGGACCATCCTTGCGCCTCAGGACGGCGCGGCCCGCAGCCCTGACCCTCCGATTCCTCAGATCGCGACCCGGTGGCGTGCGTGACCGTTCCTGCTAGAGCACCGGACGGATCCGGCGCGGGAGGCCCCGCCCGACCGGCGCCGACGAAGACTATGGGGAGTCGTATCTGACACCGGACCGGCTCCGCCGGGACTTCGGTCGCGCTCGTGGCTGGAGCTCGACCATGACCACCACCGAATGGGCTCTACTACGAGACCCACGGCAGCGGCCGGCCGCTGATCCTGCTGCACGGTGGCCTGGGGTCGGGGGAGATGTTCGGGCCGATCCTGCCGACGCTGGCTGCCGCGCACCGGGTCGTCGCGGTCGACCTGCAGGGGCACGGCCGGACGGCCGACATCGATCGCCCGCTCGACATCCGAACCATGGCCGATGACATCGCGGCGTTGTCGGGCAACTCGGGCTGGAGCGACCGGACGTCATGGGCTACTCGCTCGGTGGCGGGGTCGCGCTCCAGACACCGTTGAAGTGACGGGTTCATAGAAGCTGTATCTTGTCGATCGACGTTCCGTCGCTCCGGGTAGTCCCGTGATACCCCTGAAGGCGCCGAGCGCAGACCCGCGACCAGGGCCTACTCCGTCAGGACATGCGTCGCTTCGACACGATCGCAGTCCACGGGGTCTACAAGATGGCTGCCGCCCTCGCCAACCAGGGCAGCATCATGGAGCCCGTCTATCTGAGCACAGCTCAACACTTCGAGGACTCCGACCGACTCGAGGCCGCCCTCGCCTACCGGGAACCAGCCTGGGCCTACACCCGGATCGCCAATCCCACGACGAACTACCTCGAGGCCACGCTTGGCCCGCTCGAGGGGTACGGCTACGACGGCGAGGTCGCTGCGTGCGTGACCGCGTCCGGGATGGCGGCCTCAGTCGGGTCCCGCAGGTCGCCCGACATCGTCGTGGATCCACGGTGCTACGGAGGGACCTTCACCCTCTTCACGGAGCGGTACGAGCGTGAACGCGGAGTCATTAGTGCTAGCCTCTCAATTCAGATGGATAGAACGGCATTCAGCCAGACGGAACGACCCGACGAGCGCGATGGTGCCCTCGGGAAGTCCTTGACCGTCCTCGAGATGCTCGTCTCCGCGGCGCCGCAGGCGACGCTCGCTGCGATCGCCGACGGCGCAGGTCTTGGCAAGCCGACAACGCATCGGATCCTCCAGCAACTCGTCGCGCGCGGCTACGCCCGAACCGATGGCGACGGCTCCTACGGTCCCGGGCCGCAGATCCTTGCGCTCAGCGGCCAGGTCCTCGCGACTCTTGACTACCAGAGCCATGCGCGCGCCGCCCTATGGGAGCTTCAAACGAAGGTCCCCGAGACGATCCACCTCGCGATTCTGTCCGGGCGGGACCTGTTCTACGCCGACAAGCTCGAGGGCATGCGGCCGTACCGGATGGCGTCCAGGATCGGGATGCGACTCGAGCCCCACTCATCGGCGATCGGCAAGGCCGTACTAGCGTACCTCCCGGCCGAGGAGTGCGACGCTCTGCTCGAGGGCCGGATCCTCACCGCCCAGACCAGCCGAACGATCACCGACCGGGCCGAGCTCGCCGCCGAGCTCGCTGCCATCCGCGACTGCGGCTTCGCGGTCGACGACGAGGAGAACGAGGACGGGGTCCGGTGCGTCGGCGCGCCCGTCTTCGGAGTGACCGGCCGGGTCGTCGGCGCGATCAGCGTTTCCGCCCCCGCGTTCCAGCTGCCAATCGAGCACGTCCCGGAGACGGCACGGTCCGTGATGGAAGCGGGTGTCGAGGTGTCACGTCTGCTCGGCGCGCCGCAGGCTCCACTTGCCGAGTATCGCCGTCTCGCCCAAGACCTACCCGAGCCGGTCGTCGCGCAGCCGTCAGGCAGCAAGGGGTAGCCGAGTGCGGATCACCGATGTCGAGGTCACGATCGTTCGAATGCCTGCGATCGAGGCCATCAACGATAGTGCGCAGGACGCGGTCATCATCCAGGTCCACACCGACCAGGGGATCACGGGGCTTGGCGAGGTCGATTCGTCCCCCGAAGTGATCAAGGCGATTATCGAAGCCCCGAAGTCCCATCGGCTGTGCACGGGCCTCGCCCAGACGGTTGTCGGCGAGGACCCGCTCGCCACGGACCGGCTGTGGGAGAAGATGTATCGAGCGTCCATCTGGTTCGGGCGTCGGAGCGCAGTCGTCCACGCCATCAGTGGCATCGACATCGCGCTCTGGGACATCAAGGGCAAGGCCCTCGGAAAGCCCGTCTACGAGCTCCTCGGCGGCGCGCATCGACGCGAGATCGAGGCCTATGCGAGCGTCCTCATGCCGGACACGCCCGAGGCCGTCGCGGCCGAGGTGACCGCCCGCCGCGACCAGGGCTATTCCGCGATCAAGCTCGGCTGGGGCCCGCTCGGGATCGACATCGATGCCGACGTGGCGAGGGTACGGGCGGCGCGCGAGGCCGCCGGGCCCGGCATGGAGATCATGATCGATCTGGGGTTCTACCCCGGGCCCGACCTCGCGACGGGCTGGGACTCAGCGGCCGTCCTTGAATTCGCCCGCCGGGTCGAGCCCTACCGCCCGTTCTGGCTCGAGGAGTTCCTCCCACCCGACGACCTCAACGGATTCGCCCGCGTCGCCGCCGGGACGACGATCCGGACGGCGGGCGGCGAGAACCTGACGACGTGCCACGAGTTCGTCGATCTGATGGACCGTGGCCGCGTCTCGGTCATCCAGCCGGACGTCACCCGGTCGGGCGGCCTCACGGAGTGCCGGAAGATCGCCGCCCTCGCCGAACAGCGAGGGATACCGTGCGTCCCACACGGCTGGAGCACAGGGCTGATCAAGGCCGCGACGATGCATCTCGTGGCGGCGATACCGAACGCCCTCTATCTCGAGTACACGCTCAGCGATTCGCCGCTCAACACCGACCTGTTCCCGGAGGCCGTCGCGATTACCAACGGCATCGCGCATGTCCCGGACGCGCCCGGGCTGGGGGTGACCCTCGACCACGAAGTACTGCGGAGGTATGCGCCATAGACGACGTCGAAGTGACCAAAGCCCGGCGGGCACCGTGCGGAGAGACGCCACAGTCGGCGTCCGGCAACCGGAGGAGATGGCATCGTGAGTTTGTTACTGAACCGGCCGATCACCAGCGTGCTTGCGCTCATGTTCATGGCCGCGGGGGAACGCAGACGTCAGCCGAGACCTCCATCGTCGGGCTGCCCGGCGACATCGTCTCGACCGACCCTGCCCTCAATAGCGACGGCAACGCCTATTACGTCGCCGGCCAGGCCGTCGAGGGCCTCGTCGGGCTAAAGCCCGGGTCCCTGAGCGAGATCGTGCCTGCCCTCGCGACGGCGCTACCGGACGTATCGTCGGACGGCCTGACCTACACCTTTAAGCTCCGGACAGGGGTCAATTTCCATGACGGCACCGATTTGAACGCGGACGCGGTGAAGTACACCTACACAAGGCAGCAGAACCTACCGAAGGATCTGCAGGACAGCTACGACTACTACTACGGCAACGTCTTTGGCGACGACTGCGCTCGATGTCACGATCCAGTCACAGGTCCTCGAACTCCTTCGGGAGCTCATCGCGGGCGAGGAGACGAGCCTGGTACTCATCACCCACGACTCGGCGTCGTGGCGGGAATGACGGATCGTGTCAACGTCATGTACGCGGGCGAGGTCATCGAGACGGGGACGACCGTGGACCTCTTTGCGCGCCCGGCCCATCCCTACACGGTCGGGCTACTGCATGCCCCGGACGGATGCGGCCGTGCTGCTCATCCCGATCGAGGGGAGCCCACCGGACCTCCGCGACGAGCCGGTCGGCTGCCCGTTCGCGCCTCGCTGCGCAAGGCGACTCGACGTGTGCTGGCGCGAACGCCCACTGCTTAGGCCGCTCGAGCCGCACGCCCGCGTCGTCACGGCCGGGCCGGATGCCACGCACTGGATCGCCTGCCACAACCCGGCGACGTCGGACGAGGCGGCCGCCGGCCGGCCACGCCGCGACGATCGCGACCTCCCCCTCGTACACTCGCCCGTGGCCATGGTCGTACCGGCCTCCTCGCCGACGGCGGTGAGGTCGGTGGACCCCGATGCCCCGACGCTCGTTGAGGTAACTGATCTCGCCGTCCATTTCCCGATCCGCCGCGGGGTCGTCATCCAGCGGCACGTTGGCGACGTCCGTGCGGTCGACGGCGTGTCGTTCACGATCCGAGCCCGCGAGACTCTTGGCCCCGTCGGGGAGTCCGGCTCCGGCAAGAGAAGGACGGGGCGGGCGATCGTCCGCCTTGTCGAACCGACCGGCGGCTCGATACGGTTCGAGAGCCGCGATATGACCCATGCCTCCGAGAGAGCTGCGGGTATCGCGGCGCGGCCTCCAGATGATCTTCCAGGATCCGTACTCGAGCCTCGACCGCGGATGACGATGGAGTCGATCGTCGCGGAGCCGCTCGCGCTTCAGGGTGTCGGCCCCCGGGAGCGGCGCGAGCGGGTCACGGAGCTCCTCAGGCGGGTCGGTCTCGATCCTGCCTACGGCGACCGTTACCCGCACGAGTTCTCGGGCGGTCAGCGGCAGCGGATCGGGGTCGCTCGCGCACTCGCGCGGGCCCCCACGGATGATCGTCGCGGACGAGCCCGTGAGCGCGCTCGACGTCTCGATCCAAGCGCAGATCATCAACCTGCTCGAGCGGCTTCAGGAGAGCTGGGCCTGGCGTACCTCTTCATCGCCCATGACCTCTCGGTGGTCGAGCACATCAGCCATCGGACGGCGGTCATGTACCTTGGCCGCATCGCCGAGATGGCGCCATCTCGGTCACTCCGCGATCGGCCGCTACACCCGTATTCGATCGCGCTTTGGTCGGCCATCCCGGCGCCTCGCCCTGAGGTCGCAGCCGCGGGAAGCGGATCATCCTCCGCGGCGACATCCCAAGCCCAGTTTCGCCGCCGTCCGGCTGCCGATTTCACACCCGCTGCTGGCTGCGACAGAAGCTCGGTAATCCCGAGATCTGTACTGAGGTCGTGCCGCCGCTCCTCGAGGTGGAGGCGGATCACGCCGTCGCCTGCCATTTCGTCGCCGAGGTCGACGGCTCGGTCGAGCAGCGGCAGTTGTCAAACGGCGTCGCCATGCAGACCGCGCGGGCGAGCTCCCCGGCCACGGGAAGTTCCGTGGCCGCGCGCGCTGCGTCGAGCTCCCCGGCGGCGACCATACGCAAGGCGCTCTGATGCTTGATCTCGTCATCCGCAACGGGCTCGTCGTCGACGGCTCCGGCAGCACGCCGTTCCCGGCTGACATCGGAATCGAAGGCGACCGGATCGCCGCCGTCGGGGCGCTGTCGGACGCATCCGCGGCTCGGGTCATCGACGCCACAGGCCGGATCGTCACCCCGGGCTTCATCGACACGCATAGCCACACCGACTTCACCGTCCTCGGCAATCCGACGCAGGAGAGCACGGTCCGGCAGGGCGTGACCACCGAGGTCGTCGGCAACTGCGGCATCGGCTGCTACCCCCTGTCCGAGCTCTCCCGATCTGCCGCAGTGGACCGTCTCCGCGGACTCGCCTACGACGGGCCCGTCGAGTGGCGCTCGTTTGGGGACTTCTGGACGACGGTCGCGAGGGCCGGGACGTCGGCGAACTTCGCTTCCTTCGTCCCTCACAATGCCGTACGGGCCGCCGCGGGTGTCCGAGGCCCGGAGTTCGAGGCGGATCAGCTTCGTCGGATGGTCGCCGATGTCGAGGAGGCCATGGAGGCGGGCGCGATCGGGCTCTCCACTGGCCTCGAGTTCGAGCCGGGCCGGCTGGCGACCGCCGACGAACTCCGCGTACTCGCCCAGACCGTCGGGCGCCATCACGGCATCTACGTCAGCCACATGCGGAACCGCGACGTGGCGATCGCCGCCGCCCTCGACGAGTTCCTCGACCTGACGCGAGCCGCCGGCGGCCGCGGGCAGTGCTCGCACCTGAACGTCCGTCACAACACGGGAGCGCCGGAGGGCGCCTGGTCCCGCGCGGTGGAGCGACTCGAGCGCGAGCGGGCGGCCGGGATGGACGTCTTTGCCGACGCCACGCCGATGCGGACTGGCGACGGCACGATGGCCGCCATCCTCCCGCCGTGGCTGATGGCGGATGGCCCCGCTGTCGCCGCGGAGCGCCTCCGTGACGTCGATGTTCGGCGCCGAGCTCGCGACGATGGCGATCGCTACTGGCGTTTCATCGCCGCTGGCGAATGGCACCGCGTGCGGCTCCTGGGCAGCCCTGAGTACCCTGACTTGTGCGGCCTCACATTCCCGGAGATCGCCAAGCAGCTGGGCTGCGACGAGTGGGACGCCTTCTTCGACATCCTCGTGGCCGCAGGCGAGAACATCGAGGGACCAGGGATGATCGGCGAACTCTTCACCGAGGAGATGTCGGTCGGTCACGTGAGCCACCCGCTGTTCCTCCTTGGTGCCGACACCATGAGCGCGCGGGTAGACGGTCCGCTCAGCCTCCAGACGCGGCACCCGCTCCACTTCGCTGCCCACACCCACATTCTGGTTCACCACGTCCGCGAGGTCGGGGCGCTGTCGCTCGAGGAGGCAGTGCGCAAGATGACCTCCATGGTGGCTGACCGCTTCGGGCTCCGCGATCGTGGGCGGCTTCGGACGGGCGCCTTTGCCGATGTCGCCGTCATCGACTTCGAGGGGCTCGCCGAGGTCTCCACCATCGAACGGCCCCTCGCCTACGCTCGCGGCGTCGAGCACGTGCTCGTCAACGGCGTCGCCGTGGTCGACGACGCCGATCACACCGGCGCCCGCCCGGGCCGTTTCCTCGCGCCAAGCGGAGCTTGACGGATGCATGCGGCGGATGCGCAAATAGCTGTCCACCAGCGGATAGCGGCCTGCGGATTGCTGCCCGTTGTCGCCCTGCCGCACCCATCGCTCGGCGTGCCGCTCGCGGAGGTGCTTCGCGACACCGGACTTCCGTGCATCGAGATCACCTTCCGGACCGACGGCGCCGTCGACGCGATCGCAGCGATCCGCGCCAGCGCTCCGGAGATCCTCGTCGCTGCCGGGACGGTTACGACCGTCGCCCAGGCCCGCGACGCGATCGCAGCGGGTGCGGAGGTCGTCCTCGCTCCCGGGACGAACCCGGCGGTCGTCGAGACCGTACTCAGTGCCGGGATCCCGATGTTCCCTGGGGTCGCGACACCTTCGGAGGTCGAGGCGAACCGCGAACGCGGAATCCGGGTGATGAAGCTCTTCCCGGCAGAGGTGCTCGGCGGCGTCCGGTATCTGCGTGCCCTCCACGCACCGTATCCCGACGTCCGGTTCATCCCGACCGGCGGCGTCTCCGAGCAGAACCTGGCCGACTACCTCGCCGCCCCGAACGTCATCGCCTGTGGAGGAAGCTGGATCGCTTCAGCCGATGTCCTCGCGGCCGGGAGCTGGGTCTCGATCGCCGATACCGTCCGCCGGGCCGTCGCGATCGTCGAGCGCTCCCGAAGTGTGCCCGAGACCGTCGCATGACGTTGCCGATCCACCCTGCCGGCACGGTCGCCTGGGACCTCGTGGCGCTCGGCGAGGTGATGATCCGCCTGGATCCAGGTGAGGGTCGAATCCACACTGCGCGCCGGTTCGACGTATTCGAGGGCGGCGGCGAGTACAACGTCGCGCGCGGGCTCCGCCGCTGCTTCGGGATGCGGACCGCGATTGTCACCTCACTCGTCGACAACCCCGTCGGACGCCTCATCGAGGACCTCATCCTGCAGGGCGGCGTCGATCAGCGCTACGTCCGCTGGGTTGCCGACGACGGCGTTGGCCGAGACGTCCGGAACGGCCTGAACTTCGTCGAGCGGGGATTCGGCGTGCGGGCCGGCGTCGGCGTCTCGGACCGGGGCCACACAGCGGTCTCGTTGCTCCGGACCGGCGACGTCGACTGGTCGGCGATCTTCGCGTCGGACGGGGCGCGATGGTTCCACACGGGCGGGATCTTCGCCGCGCTTTCCAAGACGACGCCGGATGCCGCGGGAGATGCGATGGCGTGCGCCAGCGAGGCGGGCACGATCGTCAGCTACGATCTCAACTACCGGCCTTCCCTCTGGAAGGCGATCGGCGGCACTGCGGCGGCACGGCTGGTCAACCGGGAGCTCGTCCGTCATGTCGATGTCCTCTTCGGCAACGAGGAGGATTTCGCCGCAGCGCTCGGCTTCGAAGTCGATGGTCTCGACCCCGCCCTCACGTCGCTCGACCCGGCGAAGTTCGCCCGGATGGTCGAACGAGTCGTTGCCGCCTACCCGAACCTGCGCGTCGTGGCGACGACGCTCCGGAGCGCGACGTCCGCGAGTCGGAACGAGTGGGGCGCGATCGTCTGGGCCGATGGGGTGTTTCACACGACCCGCGCATGGCGCGACCTCGAGATCCTCGATCGCGTCGGTGGTGGTGACTCGTTCGCCGCGGGATTGATCTACGGCCTCCTGGCCGGCAAGTCGGCGGCCAAAGCTGCTGAGTACGGCGTCGCCCACGGCGCGCTCGCGATGACGACGCCCGGCGACACTACAATGGCGACCCTCGCCGAGGTTGAGCGGCTCATCGCCGGAAGGTCGGCCCGGATTTCTCGGTAGGGAGACGCCGGCGCCCTGAATCAGTCGCGTGGCCCGGCGTACACATGACCGGTCGTGCCCAACTCCTTGTTGATGCCATGGAGGTCCGGCGAGCGGGCAAGATTGTGGGCTAGCATGGGGAAGCGCTCCTCATGCCGCAACGCGTCGAATCCGGGGCTCGAGAGCGAGCCGCTCATAGTCGAACCCTGGCTACAGCATCAGCATCGCGACGACTATTGGAAGCATGGCTCGGTCAGCGAGGACTACGATGCCATCGAGGCCGCCACCTTCGCCGTGGGGGCTGGGCCGACGCCTACAAGAACGCCGTGCCCGAGCTCGTGGCGAAGTGCTCTGGATCGGAAGTTCGAGCATAAATTCCGGTTGCTCACGCCGCAACTCTGACCACCGACGAGGGCTCGAGCCTGGCGATGAGCCGGCGCAAGTCGGCCCGGGTGAACTTCCATTCGAAGGGCAGCGCCAGCTGCACATAGCCTGCTTGGAAGGTGAGGAGCCGCCGCTCGACCGCGGCCAGGTCAGCGAAGTCGTTGGGCGTAGGCACCTTGCGCTGGACGATGCTGAAATGGATCTCGATCTGGTTGAGCCAGCTGGCGTGGATCGGCAGGTGGATGAGGCGCAGGGTGGAGTAGGCGCTTTCGAGTCGTTCAATGACCCGGGTCGCGATGATGGTTCGACCAAGGAGGTGGAGTTGGCGAAGACCGTCCTGCTGGCGTCCTGACCGACGCCGCCGACACCGTCGCTGCAGATCATGACGGACCGCTCATTTCCCACCACTCCACGGGGCACGGCCCGATCTTGCAGTGCAGGGTTCCTTTACTATCCCTCAGGCTCGCCCTATAGTCGGCCGATCACGGACCGTCGCCCTGGCACGTTCGTTGAGCTAGAAGAAGGGGGATTGCATGACTAACGACGATCCTCAAGTCCAGCGCTTGGTGAGCGATCTTGTTGCCCGCCGGATCGATCGGCGCCAGTTCGTCCGGCTCGCCCTGGCGCTCGGCGTCTCGCTCCCCGTCGCGGGCGCCCTGCTGGCCGCCTGTGGCGGAAACGTTCCCGCCACCACCGGCGCGGTCCCGGCCAGCAGCGGCGCGGGTCCCACCGCCGCCGGCGCGGGTCCGACCGCCACCCCCGCGGCCCCCGCGGTTCCTGCCAAGCTCACGCTGCGACTGATCAGCGACATCGCAAACCTCGATCCAGCCTTCTATCCGGCGTCGGTCGACGAGGCGGTCTCCGCGGGGATCTACGAGGGTCTCGTGGCGTGGAAGCCTGGAACGTTCGAGGTCGTCAACCAGCTCGCTGCGACGTTCGAGCCGTCGGCCGACGGCCTCAGCTACGAGTTCACGCTCAAGGAGGGCATCCAGTGGCAGAAGGGCTACGGCGAGGTCACTGCCGAGGACGTCAAGTTTTCGTACGAGCGGATCGCCGGACTCACGACCCCGGCGATCGAGTCGCCCTATAAGGGTGACTGGTCGCCCCATCTCAAGGAGGTGATCGTCAAGGACAAGCTCTCGGGGACGATCGTCCTCAAGGAGCCGTTCGCAGCGCTCATGCGCTCGACCCTGCCGACGCCCTCCGGCTTCATCCTGTCGAAGAAGGCCGTCGAGGAGCGCGGCGATAAGTTCGCCACCGACCCGGTCGGCTCCGGTCCCTACGAGTTCGTCAGCTGGACGCCGAAGGAGCGGGCCATCCTCAAGCGATTCGCCGAGTACAGCGGCGCCTTCGCCGAGTACATCGGCAGTCCGTTTCCCGAGATCCACTTCCTGCCCATCGAGAACGACAGCGCTGCAGACATCGGGCTCGAGACGGGCGAGATCGATTTCGGGGCCGTCTCGGTCGCGAACATCGAGCGTTTCGAGGGGAACCCCGAGTTCGAGGTCAAGACAGCCCCGACGCTCGACTACAACTGGATCGGCATGAACCAGGAACACCCGAAGCTGAAGGACATCCGGGTACGACAGGCGATCCGGCTCGCCGTCGACGTCCCGGCCATGATCGATGCGGCCTTCGAGGGCCGGTACATGCGGGCGAACGCGATCATCCCGGAGAATATGGGTCTCGGCTACTGGGCCGATGCGCCGCAGTACGACCGGGACGTCGCGGCAGCAAAGGCGCTGCTGCAGGAGGCTGGAGTCTCGGGTCTCGAGCTCTCCTTCACGTATACCGAGGAGACGGGCTCGAAGGTCCTTGCCCAGATCGTCCAGGAGAACCTGGCCGAAGTCGGCATCACGGTCACGCTCAACATCGTCGACTCTGCCGCGTTCTACGAGCTGGGTAAGAAGCTCCGTGAGCGCGAGCTCTTCTACGTCGGCTTCGTCACGCAACCAGACCCCTCATGGTCGTTCGTGTGGTTCACCTGTAGCCAGATCGACATCTGGAACTGGCAGTACTGGTGCGGCACCGAGTTCGACCGCCTGCACTTCGCGGCCCTGAAGGAGCCGGACCAGGCGAAGCGCGGCGAGATGTACATCGAGATGCAGCGGCTCTGGGATGCGCAGGCGAATGTCGTCTGGGTGAGCTTCCCGACGAACTTCTACGGTCATCGAACGGGCATCGAGCCGGCCATCACGCCTCACGGACGTTTCCTCCCCCATGCGTTCCGGGTGGCGTAGGCGCCGCAGCGAAGCTGGCTGATGGGTCGCTATGTCGTGCAGCGGATCGCCCTGTCGGCGATCGTCGTGCTGCTATCGATGGCGTTCCTCGGCGTGTTCGCCCACCTTGTGCCCGGCGACCCCGTCACCGTCATCCTCGGTCCGCGCGCGAGCGAAGCTCTCTCGCAGACCGTGCGGGCCGAGATGGACCTCGACAAGCCTGTCCCCGTCCAGGTCTGGAACTTCGTCGTCGGTGCGCTGCAGGGCGACCTCGGCAACGACTTCGTCAGCGGGCTGCCCGTAACGACCCTGCTCGCCGCGTCGCTCCCGCACACGGTCATCCTCGCGGTGGCCAGCCTCGGCTTGGCCGTCCTTCTTGGAGTGCCGCTCGGTGTCTACGCCGCGACGCGTCCGAACGGCTGGATCGACCGCATCACCCGTGTCATCTCGGTGTCGCTCATCACGCTGCCCGCGTTCGTGGGCGGGCTGTTCCTGCTGCTGATCTTCGCCATCGGGCTCGGCGTGCTGCCGGCCATCGGGGCGGGCAACTTCTCCGACCCCGTCGACTACGCAAGACGCCTGATCCTGCCGACCGTGGCCCTCGCCGCGACCTGGATCGGATACATCGCGCGGCTCGTGCGCACCAGCATGCTCGAGGTCCTCGGGCAGAACTACATCCGCACCGCCCGTGCCGTCGGCCTGCGCGACCGCGTCATCTTCTACAAGTACGCCCTCAAGAACGCGATCATCCCGACCGTGGCGGTCCTCGGCGTCGGGCTCGGGAGCCTGCTGGGCGGTGCCGTCTTCGTCGAGGTCATTTTTAGTCGCCCTGGCCTGGGGACGCTGATCGTGGACTCCATCACGAGCCGCAACTTCCCGATCGTCCGTGGAGCCACCCTCGTCATCGCGCTGTTCTTCGTCCTGGCCAACCTCCTCGCCGACCTCTCCTACGGGTTCCTCGACCCCCGCATCCGCGTCCAGGGACAGTCGGCGTAGGTGGCGGTCGAAGCTTCCCCTGCTCCGCAGGCCTCGCGCCTCGACGGTCGCACCCTGCCGGGCGCACAGGTGCTGCGGGAGGTGGCACGCCGGCCGGCGGGGCTCTTCGGGCTCGTGGTGGTGGTCGGACTACTTGTCATCGTGATCTTCGCTCCTCAGTTGGCGCCCTACGAGGCATCGGCACAGAGGATCACCGATCGTCTGCAGGGGCCGTCGGCGAGCCATCTCCTCGGCACGGACGAGTTGGGGCGAGACCTCCTGTCGCGCCTGCTCTTCGGAACCCGGATCGCGCTCGGTGTCGCGTTCCCGGCCGTCCTGGTGGCGCTCGTGGGTGGCCTGATCGTGGGCATCATCGCGGGGTACCTCGGGGGCTGGGTCGACAAGGCGCTCGTCGTCGTCATGGACACTGTGCAGGCCTTCCCCGCTGTGATCCTCGCGCTGGCGCTTCTGGCCCTGCTCGGGCCGTCGCTCCAGAATGTGGTCATCGTCATCGCGGTTTCGTTCGCGCCCGGCTACGCCCGCGTGGCGCGAGCGCTCGTGCTCTCGACGAAGCAGAACCTCTACGTGGACGCCGAGCGCGCCCTGGGCGCGGGTGACGGGCGCATCATCGGTGTCCACATCCTGCCGAACATCGTCGCGCCGCTCTTCATCCTGCTGGCCATGGACCTGCCCGCCGCGATCACGGTGGAGGCTGGCCTCTCGTTCCTCGGCGTCGGTGTGCAGCCGCCGACGCCCTCCTGGGGGGTCATCCTCGCCGACGGCTTCGATCGGATCCGGGTCACGCCCTGGCCCGTGCTCACCGCAGGGCTGACTCTGATGATCACCACGCTCGGCTTCACGATGCTCGGGGAGACGCTGCGGGACGTCATCGACCCCCGGCTGGCCGGTATTCGCCGGTGGAACCGCGGATGACGCAGACCCACCCGTCCGGCATCGCACCCCCGCTCCTGACCGTCGAAGGGCTCGAGGTTGTCTACCACACCCGCGAGCGACCGCTGGTGGCGCTCTCGGACGTGAGCTTCGAGGTTCGGCCGGGCGAGATCCTGGGCGTCGTGGGCGAGTCAGGTTGCGGCAAGTCGACCCTCGCGGCGGCGCTCATGCGGCTGCTGCCACCGAACGGCGAGGCGACGGCTGGGACGATCCGGCTGGGCGAGCACGACATCCTGTCGTTGGGTGACGAGGCCCTGCGCGAGCTTCGTGGCCGGGAAATGGGCCTGATCTTCCAGGACCCGCTGACGAGCCTCAATCCGACCTTCTCGGTCAGGACGCAGCTCATCGACGCGCAGAAGGCCCATCGGCACCGGCGGGGCGGGAACGACGGAGACCTTCGACGCCGTGCGATCGAGCTGCTCGAGCAGACAGGCATCCCTGACCCTGCTCAGCGCATCGACGACTACCCACACCAGTTCTCGGGCGGGATGCGCCAGCGGATCATGATCGCCATGGCGCTCCTGCTGGAGCCGGCGGTGCTCATCGCGGACGAGGCGACGTCGGCGCTCGACGTCACCCTGGAGGCGCAGATCCTCGAGCTGCTCAAGCGGCTGCGTCGCGAGCGGAACACGGCGATCATCTTCATCTCGCACGACCTCGGCGTGATCGCCCAGATCTGCGACCGCGTCGTGGTCATGTACGCGGGGCGCACGGTCGAAGAGGGTGAGGTCGTCCCGCTCTTCGAGCGACCGCTCCACCCGTACACGCAGGCGCTTCTGGCCGCCGTCCCGTCGCGCAAGCAGCGCGGCGAGCGTCTCGCCACGATCCCTGGACGCGTGCCGAGCCTCTCCGACCTGCCGCCGGGCTGCAAGTTCGCCGATCGGTGTCCCTATGTCCAACAGGTCAACCGGGAGCGCGATCCCCGGTACGTCGCCATCGACGGGCGACGGGTGCGCTGCAATATCTACGATCCCGACGCCGGCTACGATCGCGCGTTCCTGCCCATGGCCGAGGCCGCGCCGTGAGGGCCGCCCCCCTGGTCGTCCTGCGCGACGTGCACACGCACTACGACGGAGTGCGCGCGGTGGACGGGGTCGACCTCACGATCGCGAAGGGGGAGATTCTCGGGCTTGTGGGCGAGTCGGGCTCGGGCAAGACGACCCTGGGGCGCACGATCCTGCGGCTCGTCCCCTCCACCAGCGGGCAGGTCGAGTTCGATGGCCAGGACATCACGCGGCTGGGCGGCGCGCATCTGCGCCGGCTCCGCCGTCGCATGCAGATGATCTTCCAGGACCCGTATTCGAGCCTGAGCCCGCGCCTGCGGGTCTCCTACCTGCTCACCGAGCCCTACCGGATCCACAACATCCCGCGCGAGGACCGCATCGGCGTGCCCGAGCTGCTCGAGATGGTGGAGCTCTCCCCGGAGCTCGCCGGCAAGTATCCGCACGAACTCTCGGGCGGTCAGGCACGCCGCGTCGGCGTCGCGCGGGCGCTCGCCCTCCAGCCCGAATTCCTCATCGCCGACGAGCCTACAGCCGGGCTCGACGTCTCAGCCGCCGCGGCCGTCCTCAACCTGATGCGAGATCTCGCCCGCCGGCTCAGCCTGACGTACCTGATCATCACCCATAACCTCAACGTCGTCGGGTACATCTCCGATCGCATCGCCGTCATGTACCTCGGCCAGCTCGCCGAGACCGGGCCCGCGGAGCGAGTCCTCGAGGCTCCGGCCCACCCATACACCCGCGCCCTGCTCGCAGCCGTCTCCGAGCCTGACCCTCGCAACCGCGGCGTCGATCGCCGCCTGCTGCTCCCGGGTGAGATCCCGAGCCCGCGAAACCCGCCGCCGGGCTGCCGCTTCAATACGCGTTGCCCTTATGCCCAATCGCGCTGTCGGGAGCAGGTGCCGGTGCTCGAGGAGACCGAGACCGGTCATCTCGTCGCCTGCCACTTCTGGCGCGAGGTGCGGGCTAGCGCCCAGGGGAGCACGGGTACGGCTGTGCGGCCGTAACGGCCATCCGGCCAAGCTGTCTGGCGTGAGAACGTGCGTCTCGCGGCCCATGCTAGTCTCGCTGCCAGCAATTCACGAAGGGAGAAGGATGGGAGAGCTGGACGGCAAGACGGCGCTCATCACGGGCGCCGCGCGCGGCTTTGGGCGTGCGGTCGCCCACCTATTCGCGCGTGAGGGCGCCGACGTGGCGATCGCCGACATCGCAGGGGAACTCTCCTCTGAGCGCGTGTCCGGCATGGCTACCGCGGATAACCTGGAGCGGACCAGAAAGGAGATCGAGGCACTCGGGCGCCGCGCTGTCGCTATCAGGGCCGACGTGACGAAGGCCGCGGACTGCGAGCGCATGGCAGCCGAGGCGCTGGAAGCGTTCGGCCGAATCGACATCCTCCACGCCAACGCGGGCGTCTTCTCCTACGGAAGGTCCTGGGAGTTGACCGAGGATGATTGGGACACTGTGGTCGGGGTGAACCTCAAGGGCATGTGGCTGACGACCAAGTACGTGGTTCCGCACATGATCGAGCGTCGCTACGGCAAGATCGTCATGACCTCGTCGCGCGACGGCCTACGGGTCGAGCCGAACTACGCCCACTACAACGCCTCGAAGGCCGGTGTAATCGCGTTCGCCAAGTCGCTGGCGATCGAGCTCGGGCCGTACACGATCAACGTCAATGCGGTCTGTCCCGGCCAGATGACCGATCGAAGCCAGCGAACGCATCCACGCGGCGTGACGTCCAACCGGTATTGGGACATGGTGACGGGGAAGGAGGGCGCGACGTACGAGGACTTCGACCTCGCCTCCGGTCGCGAGAACCTGTTCGAGGAGGGCGGTCAGATCGATTTCAGCGAGGTCGCGGAAGCGGTGCTCTGGCTGGTTTCCGATCGCTCCCACATGGTCACGGGCCACGCGCTCCCGGCCGACCGCGGCTGGATCGCCAAGCGTGGCGGGTAGTGTCGACCTCCATCGACGACCACAGGTGGCTTGAGGAAGACTCGGAGGCGACGCGAAGCTGGGAGCGGGCACAGGACGAGGAGGCTGCGCGATCCCTGCGAGGCTGGCCGGGACACGAGCGCCTCCGCGAGCAAGTGGCGCGCGCCGACGTCGCGTCGAGGGTGTTCGCGCCAACGTTCAGCGGCGGGCGGTGGTTCCGGCTCGTCGTGCTGAAGGGCGAGGCCGAGCCGGTCCTGTACGTGTCGGAGCGTCCTGACGGGCGCGATCGCGTGCTGGTCGACCCTGGCGTGCACACCCTGGACTGGTTCTATCCCTCACCGGACGGACGCCTCGTCGCCTACGGGCTCGCCGCGCGAGGGAGCGAGCAGAGCGTGCTCCATCTCGTGGACGTCGATACGGGCGACGTCCTGCCTGACCGCATCATGCACACGTCGTTCGCCGTGGTCGCGTGGCTGCCCGATTCGACCGGCTTCTACGTGAACGCGAGTCTCGGCCCCGATACCGACCAGCCGCAGAAGCACATCTTCTTCCACCGCGTCGGCGCGGAGCCGCCGACACGACCCGAGCCGGCCGTCTTCCGGGATGACGAGGACTTCGTCTTTCCGCAGGTATCGGCCGATGGGCGCTGGGTCGCCGTCGTCTCGAGCGAGGCGGAGCCGCGACCGGACTCCATCCTCGACCGCGCCGGTAACGGTGTCTGGCAGCCGTTCCTTCTCGACGTGCCTGCCGTGTTCAACGGGTTCTTCCTCGGTGAACGCTACGTGGCCATCACCACGGAGGACGCGCCTCGCGGCCGTCTCGTCTCGATCCCGCTCGGGAGCCCGAGCGACCGCTCCACCTGGACGGAGCTCGTGCCCGAGAGCGATGCCGTCCTGCGCAGCGTCACGCCCGTGGCCGACCGACTCGTGCTCGAGGAGCTGGTCGACACGAGCTCCCGACTACGCGTCGTGTTCCGCGACGGCACGGCCGAGGCCACCGTGCCGCTGCCGCAGCCGGGCACCGCCGCGCTCTCGACCTCGACCTACCGATTACCCGTCGACCCGGCCGTGGTCTCGGATGGCGACGGCTTCACGTTCGTGTCGTCGTCGTGGACGACAACACCCGTGGTGTGCCGGTACGATCTGCGCGAGCAGCGCGTCGACATCATCGAGCAGGGCCCGCCGCCGCCGTTCGACGTCGAGGCCTTCCTCGTGGAGGCGCGCCTGCCCGACGGCGTCGGTGTCACCGCCTGGGTCGTGCGCCGGCCCTCCGCGGAGCCGGCTCCAGCACCCACATTCGTGTACGGCTACGGTGGCTGGAACGTCGCGTTCGGACTCCCGGTCGGGCTGGGGTCGTTCTCGCCGTTCGTGGAGGCCGGCGGGACAATGGTGTTCGCGCACCTGCGCGGCGGCGGCGAGTACGGCATCGACCAGTGGCTCGGAGGCTTCCGCGAGACGAAGCAGCAAACCTTCGACGACCTGTACGCCGTCGTCGAGCACCTCGTCGCCGAGGGCCTGGCCGCGCGAGACAGAGTGGCGGTGGTGGGCGCCAGCAACGGGGGCCTGCTGGCGGCGGTCGCGCTCACGCAGCGCCCGGATCTCTTCGCCGCTGTCGTGTCGCTCGTGCCCCTGACCGACATGCTGAGGTTCACCCGCGACCCGTATCCTGCCGAGTTCGCGCTCGAGTATGGCGATCCCGCCGAACCCGCCGCGGCGGCGTGGCTGCGGGCCTACTCGCCGTACCACTCGATCCGCGACGGTGTCCGCTACCCGGCGACGCTCGTCGTCTCCGGCGACACGGACGTGCGCTGCCCGGCCTGGCACGGTCGGAAACTCGTCGCGCGTCTGCAGGAGGCGACCGCTTCCGACGCTCCGATCCTCTACCGGCTGCGCCGGGACTCCGGCCACCTGACCACGGGCCGCCGAGACACGCACGAGTGGCTCGGGTTCGTGATGGAGCGGCTGGGGATCGAGCCATGATCGCCCTGACGAACGCGCGGCTCATCGACGGCACCGGTGGCCCGGCGCAGGACGGGGTGACCGTGCTCATCGGCGGCGGGCGCATCACGGCGGTCGGTGACGGGCCGCCACCCGCCGAGGCGGAGACGCTCGACCTTGCGGGGCGGACACTCATGCCCGGGCTGATCGACGTACACGTACACCTGTCCTCACTCGACCGGTCGCTGGGTCCCGAGTTGCACCCGTTCGGCCTGGTGCAGGCCTCGAGGCGCATGCTGGACGGCGGCATCACGACCGTCCGCGACCTCGGCAGTTACGGCCGCTCGCTCTTCGACCTGCGGGCTGCGATCGAGCGGGGGCTCGTACCCGGCCCAAGGCTGGTGCTGTGCGGCCAGATCGTGGCCGCCAGCTCGCCGGGCGGCCGCACGTTTCCCGGCATGTACCGGGAGGCCGATGGCCCCGACGAGATGCGCAAGGCGGTGCGTGAGCAGATCCGCCAGGGCTCCCACTTCATCAAGATCATGTCGACGGGTGCGCTGACGGTCAGCGACGAGAACGTCGGGCCCACCCAGATGACCCGCCAGGAGATCGACGCGATCGTCGAGGAGGCGCACCGTCTCGGCTACAAGGTCGCCTCGCACGCTGAGGGCTCGGATGGGATCCGGCTCTCGGTCGAGGCGGGCGTCGACACGATCGAGCACGGCGAGATGGGCTTCGAGGTGCCGGACGTTCTGGCCACCATGGCCGAGCGCGGGATCATCCTCGTGCCAACCCTGTGCGTCTTCGACGCCGTGGCGCGTCCGGACGGGCCCTTCGTGCCCTGGATGCGCGAGCGCGCGGAGCGCCTGCGCGATGCTTCGCGAAAGACGATGGAGGCGGCCCTCGCGGCCGGGGTGGAGATGGCAATGGGAGCCGACGCCGGACCGCACGGAGAGAATGCCCGCGAGCTCGTCCTCATGGTCGAGGCTGGGCTGTCGGCGAGCGACGGCATCGTGGCTGCCACCTCGACCGCCGCGCGTGTCTGCGGTCTGGAGGACGACATCGGCACCGTCGAGGTGGGGAAGCGTGCCGACTTCCTCATCGTCGACGGCGACCCGCTCGACGACGTGAGGATCCTCGCCGACCACAGCCGGATCTGGCTCGTGTTCAAGGACGGGGAGCGTGTGGCCGGCGCGCGTTGATCGCCGATGACCGGCGCGACGACCTGGGCCGATCGCTACAGCAGCACTCGCGGGATGGACTCGGTCCAGCTGCGCGTGTGGTGTAGCTTGCCATTGACCTGCAGCTCGAGGTCGATGGTGACGTGGAAATGCGTGGCCGTGGCCTGGACTGAGACGTCCGAGCTGCCCTGGATGACGCCGTTCGGCCGCGTGATCGTGCTGACGTGCCGTCCACGCGCGCTGGCCGTCGCGGGGTCGGTGCGATCGACCTCCGCAGTCATCATGTAGTCGCGGCGCACGACCGTCGACGAGTTGGTGCGCTGGTCCGCGACTTCGTGGAGATTCACGCGCACGCGCCCAGTCAGGACATCGTGGACGACCTCCCAGATGGGCGGCTCGGTGCGGTCGGAGTGACGCGCCCTCGCCGCGTTCGAGGGCCGGAAGCGCGGCGGTTCGGCGCTGCCCTGCGCTGGCACGGTGGGCAGCACGAGCCGCGATGGCCGTGCCTCGCCGCGGAAGACCCGGTTGGTGGCCGGCTCGGGTGTCGGCCAGACATTCGGCCAGTCGGCGCTCGCGATGGCGACTCGTATCCGGTGCCCCGCCGGGAACACCCACGCCGTCGTGTCGATCTCGATCTCGAGTTCGTAGACCTCATCGGGCGTCAACGGCTTGGGGTCCGTCAGCGAGGCCCGCCGCGTGGCGTTCAGCATCCCCTTGGCCACGAGATGGGAGACCCCGTTCGGAGCGACGTCGGAGAGGCTCGCGGCGAAGCCGATCACCGTTGCGGTCGACGACACATGCAGGATCGCCCGTGGTCGACCGATCACGTGAAGGTCCTCGGTCAGGGGTGGGCCCGTGTAGACGAGGGAGAACGCCTCATCCGGGCGCTGGTCGCCGGGCAGCCCGAACTGGAGGCCACCCGACCACAGCCCGGCGGTGACGCCCACGGTCGGGTCATACTCGAACGCGTCTTCGCCGTTCGAGGCCGGCGCGTCGGCGAGCAAACCGGCGTCGCCGAGATGGAGCGTCAGCTCCCCGGCTCCGGGTGCCGGCCAGTCCGTTTCGGCGCGCCACGAACCCGCGGCCTCGAGCCGGTCGACCACGGGCGGCTCCGCATGCTGCTCGTACAGCACCACGGGCGGCTCATCCATGATCCCCGTCGCCCGGCCCTTGCACCAGTGATCGAGCCAGCGGACCACCTCGTGCAGGTAGTCGATGCGCGGCCCAGGGACGGCCACGTCCGGCAAGGCGTGGTTCCACGGGCCGATCAGCACCTTCTTCGGCACGTCGAGCTCCTGGTAGAGCCGCAGCGGCGGGTTCGGGTAGCCGTCGCGCCAGCCGCCGATCATGAACACCGGGCAGCGGATCCGATCGGCGGCCCCGCGAACGGACCCATGTCTCCAGTACGGCCCGTCGGTCTGATGGGAGAGCCACTTCAGGTAGTACGGCTCGTTGTGGGCGATGTGGCCTTCCCAGATCTGGGCCCAAGCCCCACCCGACCACTCCGGATACGGCGGCATGGCGTTGTAGACGGTCATGAGGTTGCCGTAGTGAGCGACGTCGTAGTACTTCCGCAGATGGCCGCCGCGGAAGTGACAGTCGTCCGTGTATCGGTCGTCGGTGAAGTACATCGGGATGATGCTCGTGAGGTGCGGCGGCGCGTGCGAGGCGACTTGGAGCGACGTGAAGCCGCCGTACGAGATGCCCATCTGGTTCACATGTCCGTCGCAGAACGGCTGCGCGGCAAGCCACTCGATGGCGTCGTAGCCGTCGAGCTGCTCCTGCAGTACATACTCGTCAGTGTTCGTGCCCTCGGAGGCGCCCGTGCCGCGGATGTCGACGCGCGCGACGATGTACCCGTGGCGCGGCAGGTACTCGTAGAGGCGACTGCCCGGGACGACCTCGTCCTTGCGATAGGGGATGTACTCCATCACCACCGGCAGCGGCTCGGGCGCGCCGTAGCCCGGGTCGGGCCGGTATAGATCGGCCGCGAGTCGAACACCGTCGCGCATCGGGATGAGGATGTTCTTCGTGACCTGGACTCCGTCGGCCCATCTCACTTCGGCGCGCCTCTTCTTACCGGATTCGGGCGGCCATCATGCCACACGGGCACGCGCGAAGGCGTACCGTTCCGGCCACGTCCTTCCAGCCCGACCGGGGGACTGGTGCCGCCCGGCCGGCGGGGTGTGGCTCTCCACCCGTTACATCGCCGTCGGATCCACGAAAGGAGTATCGGATGCGTATCGCTGTCACTGGCGGAAGCGGGAAGCTCGGAACGAGCGTCGTAGCACGGTTGCTCGACGAAGGACACGACGTCACCAATCTCGACAAGTCGGGCATCCCCTGGACAGGGTTCGCCAGAATCGATCTGACCGACTACGGCCAGGTCATCGACGCGCTGTTCGGCATCGATGACCTTGCCAGCGGCTTCGACGCCGTCGTGCACCTGGCAGCCATCCCGGCCCCTGGCATCGTCCCGGATGTCACTACGTTCCACCACAACATGCTCTCCACGTACAACGTCTTCCAGGCCGCTCGGCGGGCGGGCATCCGCACCCTCGTGTATGCCTCCAGCGAGACGGTCCTCGGCCTGCCCTTCGATATCGATCCGCCTTATATCCCCCTGGATGAGGAATACCCGGCTCGGCCGGAGACCACGTATTCCCTGGTCAAGCATCTGGAGGAGCAGATGGCGATCCAGTTCACCCGCTGGGACCCGCAGCTCAGCATCACCGCTCTGCGCTTCTCCAACGTGATGGATCCAGAAGACTATGAGGAGTTTCCCGCCTTCGACGCGGACGTCAACCTGCGCAAGTGGAACCTCTGGGGTTACATCGATGGTCGCGACGGGGCCCAGGCCGTGCTGCGGGCGCTGGAACGCGCGAAGCCGGGTTTCGAGGCGTTCATCATCGCGGCCGCCGATACGGTGATGAGCAGATCCAGCGCCGAGCTCGCCGCGGAGGTCTTCCCCAACGTCGAGTTCGTCCGAGGGGTCGGTGAGCGAGAGACACTGCTGTCGATCGACAAAGCCAGGCGGATGCTGGGCTATGCGCCCGAGCACAGTTGGCGCGACCACCCAGCGTCAGGTGGCTGAACGTCCGTCAGGCACCGCCCACGGTACACACGCCGGCCGCTCGTCGACGTGATCAGTATCCGCGAGCCCACGCACTGATCGAGTCTGGGCGGATCCTGACGATCGTCCGCAGGTCCGGCCAGCCGCGTAGGTAGTCCTCGACCTCAGCCTGCGGTAGATAGCGGCTGCTGATCCGGCGGATCTCCAGCGCGGTCGCCTCGTCATCGGCCGTCGTTAGTTCCACCCGCCCGTTCATGACGACGGCTGCGAACGGAGGTTCCGCTTCTGCGACAACGAAGGCGACGCGTGGATCACGGCTCAGATTGCGAACCCAGTCGCGCTTCTCGTGCGTCCAGATGAGGATCTCCTTTCCGTTCCAGCGATACCAGACCGGAACGACGTGCGGAGATCCGTCGCGGAACGACGTCCCGATGGACCCGAGTAGGGCGGGGGAAACGCGATCGAGAAAGGCATCGAGTTCGTCTGTTTCCATCCCGACCGTCATGCGACGCCTCTCCTGTACCACAGGCTTCCCCATTGTACGTTGATGGATCTGGCCGCGACGGTCCTACGTGGACGACGACCGCCCGGTCGCGGCGTGCCGACTCGGCCGTCGGGTCCCGGACTAGCCCCACCAGGCTGATCGTTCATCAGACGAGGTCACGTGGGAGGCGACGGCTCCACGTCTTCCCGAAGACGCGTGCATCGCCCTCGTAGGCTTCGAGGACGTTCGTCAGGTGAAACGCCTCCGAGTCGCCCGAGAGCGAGCTCGACGTCTCCACCCGCACTCGCCACTCCCCGCGCTCGAGCTGGACCGTCCAGTGGCTCTGTGCCATGGCGGAGAGCGGTTCACCCTCGACGATGGTAAAGGTGTCGATCGCTCGCTCGGCGTACAGGAGGTCTTCGCGCACGAGCCGCCGGGCTCCGAAGTGGTCGACTCCGACGACGAGCTCGTGACGGCCGGAGACGAGATCGTGGCGGATCTCACGTCCCCCGCCGCGTGGAGCGTCCACCCGCTCGATCTCGATCGGCGGCGGGAACTCCGGTCGCTCGAACGGGCGCAGGTCGTCGTCCTCCCTTCTGGGGGGCCGGACGGGCAGCTCGAGCCTGCTTGCCCCGGTCACGACCGTCAGCGTCACAGGCTCAGGCGAGGGCCAGGCCCACGGGAAGTAGGTCGGCGAGAGGGCAAGTCGGATCCGGTGGCCGGCCTGGAAGGCGTGGGCGATCGCGCCCAGGCGCAGCCGCACCTCGTAGCGGCGGCCCGGCTCGAGTGGCTCCGGCGACGCGTGGCTCTCGCGGTGGGTGAGATTGAGCAGGCCGCGCGTCACCAGGAGCGACGAGCCGTCGGGGGCGACATCGCCGAGGCGGCCCGCGACGAGGGCGAGCGGCCGGTCGGAAGCTACCGTCAGCACGGCCTCCGGGATACCGAGCAGCTCGAGCGCCTCAGTGAGCGGCTCCGAGTCGAAGCAGAGCGACAGCCCGTCCTCCTCGCGCTGGTCGGGAGGCTGGTCGCCGGGGACGCCGCTCGCGCACCACGTGCCGGCTGCGAGCCCCGCCTCCTGGGCGCCACGGATCTGGAGCGCGGCCTCCGTGCCGTCGCCGCCGAGCGTGCGCTCCCCGAGCGCCAGCGACCGCGTCACGACCCGCGGCGATGGCCACGACTCCTCGGCGACCCACCGGCCAGGGCGCTGGTCGTAGAACGTCCGCGGCTCGACCGCGTCCTGCATCCACACCCGGAGCATCGGCTCGTCCATGATCCCGGTGTCCTCGCGCTTCAGCCAGTGGTCCCACCAGCGGAGCGCGTCCTGGAGGAACCCGATCGCCGGCCCCGGCTTTCCCTGGTGGGGGTAGTTGTGCGACCACGGCCCGATGAGCCCCTTGCGCGGCCCGTCGTAGCCCGCAAGGACGCGGAAGACCGCGTTCCGGTACGCGTCCGCCCAGCCGCCGATCATGTACACGGCGCACTCGATCGCCGCGAAGTCCTCGCACACGGAGCCGTGCTCCCAGAAGCCATCCCTGCGCTGGTGTGAGAGCCAGGCCTCGACGAAGGGCGGCGTCTCGTCCAGCCGCTCGAGCCACTGCTTACGCCACCGCTCACCGACGACGGCCGGGTCAGGTGGACGCGCGTTGTACGCGAGCATCGTCGATGCCCAGGAGAGCATATCCGAGCCCAGCAGACAGCCGCCCATGTAGTGAACGTCGTCTGCGTAGCGGTCGTCGGTGGAGTCGACCGAGACGATCGCCTTGAGCGCCGGCGGCCGCAGGGCCGCCACCTGCAGGCTGTTGAAGCCACCCCACGACTTGCCGAACATCCCCACCGCGCCTGTGCACCAGGGCTGGCCGGCAAGCCACGCGATCACCTCAGCGCCGTCCTCGAGTTCCTGCGCCAAGTACTCGTCGTAGAGGATGCCGTCCGAGTCGCCGCTGCCACGGATATCAACGCGAACCGAGGCGTAACCGTGCCCGGCGAAATACGGGTGGATGGCCGCGTCGCGCTCGGCCGTCGCGTCGTTCTTGCGGTAGGGGATGTACTCGAGCAGCGCCGGTACTGGGCTCTGCTCGGCGTCCTCGGGCAACCAGATGCGCGCCGCGAGCCGCGCGCCGTCGCTCATCGGGATCCATACGTGGCTGATCTCCCGGATGTCGCGCGGGAACGAGGCTCTGATTCGCATACCTTGGTTTCTTACGGTCATTGGGACCCTGAGTTTGAGGATCGAGGGTCACCCGTGGCGGAGATATTGTCAAGAGTTGTGGATCGGCATCGCACGGCCCCTAGCGCTACGACCCGACCTGATCCTCGCCGACGAGCCGACATCCGGCCTCGATGTATCCGCCCCGGTCCTGGCTCCTGGTGAGGATCAGCTCCATCTCTGTGTAGCCGAGCGTCGGGACGTTGACGAC
>Ga0136611_10000410_pt1 | contig 27742 bp, 25 predicted proteins | sample AntDrymUQ2232306_2_FD_106645 | JGI IMG/M metagenome (GOLD analysis project Ga0136611, IMG submission 106645) | Polar desert sand microbial communities from Dry Valleys, Antarctica - metaG UQ223 (23.06) | ecosystem: Environmental > Terrestrial > Soil > Desert | place: Antarctica: Dry Valley...
GCGAGGTCGAAGCCGGGGTCGACGCCGGCTTCGAGCGGAAATTCGTGCAGCAGCGACAGGCAGAAGGCGTCGATCGTGCTGATGCCGATGTCGCCGAACGAGTCGCGGATCTCGCGCCAGCGCTGCTCGGTAATCCCGCCTTCGCGATGCCGCTGGCGCAGCGTCACCATCACGCGCTGGCGCATCTCGGCCGCGGCCTTGCGCGTGAAGGTGATCGCGAGGATGTTGCGCGGCGCCACGCCCGCTTCGAGCAGGCGCACGTAGCGATCGACCAGCACCCGGGTCTTGCCGGTGCCGGCGGAGGCTTCGAGGGCGACGTTGCGCAGCGGATCGACCGCCAGCCGCCGCGCGCGCGCGTCCGCTGTTTCCTGCGGCTCCAGCGTGGCGGCATCAAACTCAAACCGAGGCTGCTCAGCCATTGTTCTCTGAGCTTTCTGTGCCCTCTTCGGCCCTGGGATCTTCGGCGTCTTCTGCGGCCCCGCCCGGATGGCGGCAGACGGTCGTGAACGCACACATCGTGCAGAGGTTCTTGGTCTCCGGGCGCGAGGGGAAATGACCGGCGGCGATCGCATCAAGCGCCGCGACCAGCCGATGACCGGCAGACGCCGTCAACTCGTCAAACGTCTTGCCGCGTTCTTCGAGCGGCACGACCGCCTGCGGTCCTTCGAACGACAGATACATCGCCTCGCTCGCCCGAATGTCGCGGCCCTGCGCGGCCGTGAGCGAGGTGCGGACGCACGCGCTGTAGATCGGCAGCTGCAGCGCCAGCTTGCGATCCGGCACGTACTTGGTCTTGTAGTCGATCAGCCGGAACGTGCCGTCGCGGAGTAGATCGACCCGATCGATCTTCGCGCGGAGACGAACCTCGCGCACCCCGCCGTCGTCGCCGGTGAAGCTGAAAGTGCCGTCCAACTCGTACTCCATCAGCCGTTCGCGAATCTCGACGCCGCGCTCGGCCTCCATCGCGAACACGCGATCGACGATGCCGGAGCCGACGGCGGATCCGAGCAAGCGGGCGCGCTCGAGCCCCGCTTCCGACGGCGACAGCGATCGCAGTGCCGGGCCGGCAGCGTCTTCGAACAAGGCGCGCGCTTCGTGCATGTCGGCGGCGGTGATCCGGCCGCGTCCGCGCGACTGCCATTCGTGAAAGAAGGTCTCGAACAATTCGTGGAGGAACCGGCCGCGCTCGAGCGGCGATCGCGAGGTCTCGTCTTCGGGTTCCTCGGCCACTTGCAGCACGTTTGCGACGTAGAACTGGAACGGGCATTTCATGTAGCGCTCGAGCCTGCTGACGCTGACCCGCGGCAGCACCCAGGCGCCGGCCTCGCCTTCGAAGCGCCGCCGGTCACGCTGCGCGTTTGCGGCGCGGATGGCCGCCCACCGCGAGCCGGATCTGGCCGGGTCGTGCGCCAGCACTTCGTACTCGAATGTCGGCGCGTTCGCATCGGGAGCGGCGGTCTCCGATCGCAGCCCGAATGACGGCAGATCCTCGATGAACGATGAGGGTTCGACGACCGATTCGGCTTCGAGCGAGAAGGTGGAGACGCGCGTGCGAAGGCGCGCGAGACCGGCCAGATCTCGAAAGGCCGCCCGCCCCGAACGCACCTGGTCGCGCTCGTCGTCGACCGCCACCTTCTCCGGCCGCGCCGGTTCGAGCTGCGCGATCAGGCCGCGCGAGTAGAAGACATTGCGCCGCGGTCGCTCGGGCCACTCGCCTTCCACCAGGCCCATGATCTGGACATCGTCCAGATCCGCAAAGCGCGCGGCCGGCACATCGAGGATGCGGAGGCCGCCGGAGCCGGCCGCAGCCGCGAACGTCTGCGAGCCAAGCCATCGGCGGATCGCCGCGGAGAGCTCGGTGACCGTGCCGGCGGCGGAGGGATCGTGCCGGCGGTACGCCGCGGCCAGGCCATCGAGCGCATTCGTGACGGCCGCGCGGACGCGGCGGCGGCGATCGTTGTGATCGCGATCGTGACGATCGAGGAATCCACGCAACAGCTCGACCTGATCGACGATCGGCCGCAATTCGAGCAGCGGTGCGAGCGATGTCGCCGCCGCGAGTGCCGCGTGTGCCGCGGGCCGCTCCGCGCCGTTCCAGATTGGCGTGAGGGCGGCAAGGCGATCGAGGCCGCCGAGGTAACGCTGCTCCGCCATCGCCGCATCCAGTTTCGCGATCGCTGCCCGCTCGACTTCATCGCCCTCGAACGAGAATCGAAAATGCGGTGATCGCAATAGCGCAATCGTCGCGCGGCGGGTGAAGTTGGCCGCGACGCACTCGAGGACCACATCGACAGCGGCCGCGTATGGCTCCGCGGCCAGCGGCAGCGTGTCGAGGGCTTCGAACGACAGGCCGGCCCCGGCAAACACTTCGCGCGCGAGATACAGGTACGGCAAGGGGCGCGCCACGACGAGGCCGGTGCGTTCGAGAGCCGCCGCTGCCGTCGCGGCGCCGGCCTTGAGTCTTCTCGCGACCGCTTCGAGCTCGTCTTCGCGATCCCGGTAGCGGAACGCGTAGTCGTCACCCGGAACGATCAACGTTGGCCCCGCCGCGGCGCCGGAGTGTTTCGCGGACTCGTCGATCAGGTCGATCTCGACGAACGCCAGCTGCAGTCGATCGAGATAACCCGCGTCGAGCACGCCGCCGGTCGCGAGGACCACGATCTCGTCGAGGCCCGCGACCGTGGTGAACAGCGACACATCGGCCGGCCAGAATCCGTCCGGATCGAACGGGCGATCGCCGATCGCGACGACCAGTTTCTTCAGCGGACGTGGCGACGGCGCGTGCACGATTCGTGTGCGCGCCGAATGCTCATCTGCCGCATGACCGTCGTCGAGGCGCGCTTCGTAGGCGCGGAAGGCCGCGGCCAGGAATCGCGTTTGCTCCAGTAACTGCAAGGCGCCGCGATCCGATTCGGCCGCGGGCTCGAGCTCGCCGCTGAGCAGGCGATCGAAGTCATCCACCGACCGGCCAAGCCGGCGAATGTGATCGTAGAGCCCGAGCATCTCGGCGATCAGCGCCGGACGGACGTGAAATGGCGCGGCCGCGCCGGATTCTTCGGCTTCGCGGGCGCCGGCCGCCAGCATGGCTTCCCGCTCGAAGGCCGACAGCAGGCGCGGAGCCGATGGCAGGCGCGCGATCAATTCGTCGTACAGGTCCGCGCGCGGTCCGATCAACGCTGATGCGGGATGGCCGAGACGCTCGTCGAGCGTACGCGCAAGTTGTTCCGCGGCGGCGCGCGTCGGCACCAGGATAAAGGTGTCAACGGCTTGGGCGGGCTCGAGATCGCGCGCCAAGTCGACGAGGAATTGACGATAGCCGGCAAGATCGCGGGCGCGGAACAGCCGGATGCGACGCGGAGTGATCACCTGGTCGCCGGCGGCTCCATGACGGTGAGCTGATCGGCGCGCGCGCGCTGGTACAACATCAGTGCCCCTGCCGCCGCAGACGAGGCGCGTTGCGCGACGTCGATGCTGTTGGCGGAGACCGCCTCGAGGCGCAGGCGAAACGCGTTGTCAGCCAGTTGCCACGCGCTCGAGATCAGCGCGTGACCGGAGGCGAGCTCCTCGGGCGCGACCACTTTCCGGAAACTCTTGCTCGCTGCGCCCAGCCGCTTGGTCATCGCTGCAATGGTGCTCACGGCGGGGCCGCTCATCGTTTTGATCTGCTCGAGCGCCCCCAGCGATTCGCCGAACACCTTGAACGCGGTGTTGGTCGAGCGGCGGTACTTGCGGAAGACCGGCGCGCGCCGCTGCCACTGCTTGCGCGTCTCTCGACTCGCGATCGCCGCCGAGGTCTGCAGATCGATTGTCGCCAGCAGCGCCGCGACGTCGCCGGCACGCTGCCCGCCGAGGCGGCGATCCTCCTCCTTGACGTGGTCGCGCAGCCGCTCGAGGTCGGACATCTTCCCGCGGGCGGCGAGCCTGGCCGCTTCCTGGAGCGCGTGGGTGCGCAGGTCGTCGTAGGATTTCTCGACCCGCCGCTCGCGTTCGAGCTCACTCGCGGCCGTGCCGCGCATCCGGGCGGCCCACTCCGCCGGCATCAAGCCGATCGCGCGATCGATCAGGCGCATCACCGTTTGCAGCACGCCGACGCGCTCCTCGGGCGACTCGACAATCGAGGCGGCGGCCAGGAACTGCTCGACCAGCTCGGCGTCGGTGGGGGGCGGCAACGGCGGCGGCGGCGGCCCGCTCAGCGGCGCACTGGCGCTCAGTGACAAATCGAACCGCGTGATGCCCATCGAGACTCGCAGCTGGGCGATCACTTCGTCGAGCACCGCGAGCGCATCGCGGACCTCTTCGACGCGGTACCCGTAATGAGACTTGGGCCAGTCGGCCAATTTCTGACGCGCGCGCTCGGCCGTGGCGAGCCGGGCGGCGGGATCCTGGACTTTCGCGACCTCGTTGAGGGCTTTCGCCACCTCGCCGCTGAACGCCGCGAAGTCGGCATCGCCGCGAGTAGCCACATAGGCAGCCGCACGCACGGATTCCGCGTAGGCCTCGGTGCGTGGCCAGTCGACGCGGTGCGAAGGAATGGTGACGAGGTGCAGCTCGATCGGATCGCGGGTCAGATTCGTGGGCATCGAGAAGATCACGCGATTGTCGAGCCGGGCCCATTCGCCGTAGCTGGAGAGCACCCGTCCGTCGGACAGGAAGATGCGAAACAGCACCGCTGTCACCGCAGTGGCCTGGGCGGTCAACCGCTCTACCGGTGCCGCAGCAATCGGAGCAGCGCTGGATGTTTCAATCGTTTTCGGCTCAGGGCGAGTGACAGTCGCAACGGGGGGGTCGATCTCGAGTTTCAACAACACTCGTAAGTCGTCGCCGATCTGCTCGACCGTGAAGGGAATCTTGCGGGTAAGGTCAATCACCACGCGCGTAATCAACGGGTTGCGGCTGTGGATCGCGACGCGCACGCGGTCGATGCCGTCGTTGTTGATGTTGGTGATCGCGGCTGCCGCGCCTGGGGTGACGCGATCGAAATCGACTACCACGCGCGGTGGCAGGTCCTTCGATTCCTCGACCCTGCTTGCGAACAGCGGTCCGTTGGCCGAGAGCGTAATCGAGTATCCGCCATCGAACTTCGTGACGCGCACCGAACGCAGTTGCGTGGCCGCGGCGCGTGGTTCAGCCACCCTCGACGGCGTGGTTGATTGCGGCGCCTGCGACCGTCTTGGGCCGGCTGGCCGGGCGGACGCGAGGGACGGGACGAAGGCGGCAATGCAGAGCAGGCCCGCCGCCCGGTAAAACACTCGCATCATAAGTAGGTGTCAGCCAAGCTTAATGTGGAAATCCTGTTGATGAACGGTCGAAAAACTGTGGATGTCGCGACAGGAAAAAAAATGTTCCCGCGGATCTCACTGTGATGCAGACGCCGAAGCGCCGCGGATGGCCGCTTTCGCGCCCCGCTTCGCTTGATTGAATCTCGCGAAGCCATACAATCGACCTCCTAACAGTGACGATTCACCATTACGAAGAACAGATTTCCGGGCGGACGTACCAAATTGAAGTGTCGCCCGTCTCCGCGTCACGTTGGCGCGCGCAGATTGCGCGCCGACCCGGAATGCCGACATCGTTGATGCCGTTCTACGGTCAAACGCCCGATGAGGCCGCACGTGAGCTGAGTAAGTGGCTCCTGCTCGTCGCTGCGCCGACCACTGCCAATACATAATCAGGGGCGTATGAACGAGCCTCGCTTCCGCCCGCTTCTGTTGGCGGCCCTCGCGCTGTGCCTGATCGCCAGCTTCGAGCCGCTGCGTGCCCAACGTACCCAGACCGAGCTGCCTCGCGTCCACTTCGTGGCCACCGGTGGCACGATTTCGAATCGGGATGGCGGCCGCCTATCAGCGGAAGAGCTGGCGAAATCGATGCCCGGCGTCGAGCGGTTTGCGCGGCTGACCCACGAACAGTTCGCCAACGTCGCGAGCAGCGAGCTGTCGCTCGCGCAGTGGGTGGGACTGTCGAAGCGTATCAATGAGATTTACGCCTCGGACAAGGAGCTGGCGGGAATCGTCGTGACCAGCGGCACCGACACCCTCGAGGAAACGGCGTTCTTCCTGCACTTGACGGTGCGCGATCCGCGTCCCGTGGTCGTGGTCGGTTCGATGCGCAATCCAAGCACCGTCGGCTACGAAGGCGCCGCTAATCTGCTCGAAGGCGTGCGCGTCGCCGCCGAACCGGCCTCGCGCAACCAGGGCGCGCTGGTGGTGCTGAACGACGAGATCAATTCCGCGCGCAACGTCACCAAGACCGATGCGCTCCGCGTCCAGACGTTCCGCAGCCGCGAATACGGCCAGCTCGGCGTCGTGGATCGCGATCGCGTCGTTTACTTCAATCAGATCACGCAGCGCCGCAACGAGCACAGCGAGTTCGACATCACCAGGGTGACCGAGCTGCCGCGCGTCGACGTGATCATCGTGTATCAGGGCGCGTCGGGCGACCTGATCAAGGCCGCGGTGGATAACGGCGCGAAGGGCATCGTGATTGCGGTGGCCGGCGCGGGGGCCACCAGCGGCACGCAGAGCGAGGGATTGAATTACGCGGCGTCGAAGGGTGTGTTCATCGTCACCAGCACGCGCACCGGCAGCGGCCGTATTGCGCCGCCGCAACAACGCGGCGACGCGGCCTCTCCACCGAGCGCCGAGCAACTACGGCGCCGGCAATGGACGATCGCGGGCGAGGATCATGTGCCGGTGAAGGCCCGCGTGTTGCTGATGGTGGCGCTGACCAGGACCACCGATCGCAACGAGCTGCAGCGCATCTTCAGCGAATACTGACGCTGCGGAGGCGGCCGGGGTAGCCGTGTTTACGCCGCCCCCGACATTCGCCTGAAAGCCGCCGCGCACGCGCGAGAGCAGGACCTCGGGCTCGAACGGTTTCATCACGTAGTCGTCCGCTCCCATCTCGAGCACCTTGGTTTCCACCTGCGTGCTGGTTTCCGACGTCAACACCATCACCGGGATTGTGGCCAGCCGTGGGTCGGCGCGCATCATCTCGACCACCTGGAAGCCATCCATGTCGGGCATCTGTAAATCCACCAGCATCAAGTCGGGATGCTCGCGACGTGCGGTCTCCATCGCGATGGCGCCGTTCTCACAGCCGTCCGCCGGCCGTCGACAAGTCGGTGATCGAGATGATCCGGACCTACGTTGCCGACGGCGGCGCCGATCCGATCGCCGAGCTGACCGCGACGTTCTCGAGGACGGCAACGACCGGCTGCAAAAGATCAACGCTGCGCTGCTGAATGGCGACGAACCGTCTGCACGCAAGGCCGCGCACAGTCTGAAGGGAATGAGCGGGGCGATCGGCGCGACGCATCTCAGCGCGCTCAGTCACGGCGTCGAGCACGCAGAACCAGGTGCCATCGATCGCACCGCCGTGCGCCAGCTGGAAGACGAATTTCAACGCGTCTACGACGCCTTGCGCGCCGCGTAACGGGTCCGGCGGGGGCTAGATTCTGACCGGGCGCCTGCGCAGCCGCAGGTAGCCGGCGCCAAACAAGCTGAGCGACAACACCACGATAAACACTTGCGGCAGTGTCGGCACCGCGCTCGAGACGAAGGTGGAATAGGCGGCAACGCCGAAGCAGCCGTCGGGTGCCCTCGCCCGAACCGTGAACGTGTAGCTGCCGTTGGTGCCGCTTGCAAGCGGCGTCCCTGAGAGGACACCCGCCGTCGAGAGCGTCAAGCCCGGAGGCAGCGCCCCGTTCGAGATGTCAAAGGTAAACGTGGTGTCGGGTGCCGCGCCGTTACCGGCGGTAAAAGTTTGCGAGTACGCCACGCCGACGACGCCGGTAGGCAACGACGTCGGGGCGATGGTGATGACGGGGCAGCTCGGGCCGACGACGCCGCCCGTTGCGCAGCTGGTTCTGGTCAGCGTGTTCGAATCAAGTGTCACCGCGCCATTTTGGGCCAGCGCTCGCCCCTGCACGGTTGCGCCCGTGTTCAGCGTGATGCTGGTCAGCGCAAGGATATTGCCGACGAAGGTCGTGTTCGTACCCAACGTGGCGGAACTGCCCACGCGCCAGAACACGTTGCAGGCCTGCGCACCGTTGATCAGCAGGACCGATGCGCTGCTCGCGGTGATGAGCGTGCTCGCGGTGCGGAAGATAAACACCGCATTCGCGTTGCCGCCGGCGTCGAGGGTCAGGGGACCGGTGATCGCGCCCGACGAGTTGAAACAGTAAACACCGGGGCCCCGCGTGCTGTTGCCGATGTCCGTCGGCACCCCGAACGTCGTCGTGCACGGCTGCGCGAGTAATGCGTTGGCGGCGGTCGTCACCGACTGCTGTGCGAGTTCGGAGGCGGTGCCGGCGCCGTGTGACGTGCCGTTCACGATTCCCGGCGGGAACCCGGTGACCGTGCCGGTGGGGAATGAGCCAAGATCCCCGTTCAGCACGCTCGGGCCGGTATTGGTTACCGCGGAGCCGCCCAGGACCACGAACGACGTGGCGTTTCCCAGGGATGGCGCCGTTTGCGCAGTAGCGGCCATCGGCAGAAGTAAGACCGTTGCCATACAAAAGCTGGCCGTCAGGCACACGTAATTTCGCGTCATCGGATTTCGACCTCGCTCCGACTGTATCACCCAGCAGCGGAAGCACTGTCCAATCTTGAACAGTGCTTCGAGGTTTCCAGCGGCTACGTTGTGTATATATGACTCCGCACGACACGCCCGTTCTTTATTCCGTGGATCTGGGCGGATGCAGCGCGATCGCAAGCCTGCAGCCAGAGCTCGTCACTAGCGCGTTCGTTGCGGCGCTCGAAGGCGCTGGCGCGACCGTCGTGCAGTCGGTTTCGCACAATTTCCCGGGCACGGGATTGACCTGCATCCTGATCCTCGCCGAGTCGCACGCGGTCCTTCACACATGGCCTGAGACGGGCACCGTCAACATCGACATCTTCTCGTGCTCGACTCGGCTGCGAAGCTTGGCGGCCATTGCGCAACTAAAGCAGTCCTTTGGCGCAACGAGCGTCACGATCCAGGAAATCCCCCGTGCTGACGGCCATCTCGTTTCGCCGCTCGACCGCGCTTGAGTTCGTAGGACGCGCCGCGGCGTGGAGCCTCGGTCTGTTTGCCGTGCTGCGTCTCAGCTGGATCGAAACGCACGCGGTGTTGCCGGCGACGCAGTTCCAGGCGTGGCTGGCGATCGATCTGTTCGGCGCTCCGTCAAGTCCGGTTGCAGCGACCCTCGCCTGCAGCGGAACCGACGCACTGGCACTTTGTCTCGCCGCCATCCTCGCGTATCCGGCGAGGTGGCGGTCACGCTTCAGCGGCGCCGCCAGCGGGTTCCTGTTGTTGCTCGTCTTGAATACGGCGCGGATCGGTACGCTCGGCCGGGTCGCCGCTTCGCCCGGGTGGTTCCAGGCACTTCATGTCTTTGTATGGCCGACGGTTCTGACCTTCGCGATCGCGGGCTACGTCTTCTGGTGGATGCGCGCGACCGACGAGCAGCCACGCGAAGCCGTCACGACGACCTGGCAGCCGTCCTGGCGTTTCATAGGCTTCACCCTGGCCTTCCTGTTGGTCTTCGTCGTCACTGCGCCGCTCCTGCTACAGAGCACGATCGTCCTGGCACTGGCCGTCATCGTCGCCCAGCTCACGGGTGTGATGCTCAACGCGCTAGGCATGTCGTCACAGGTCATCGGCAACGTGCTGATCTCACCTGGCGGGAACTTCCTCGTGACGCAGGAGTGCATCGCGACGCCCCTCATCCCGGTGTATATCGCGGCCGTATGCGCCTACTCTTCCACCCGTCGTCAAGTCGCCGCCGGCTTGATCGCGACACTGCCGCTGTTCATGGCGCTCGGCGTCGCCAGGTTGTTGCTGGTTGCGCTGCCGCCGGCTGTCGGCTCGCCACTGTTCTTCGTCCACGCGTTCTATCAGTTGGCGCTCGCCGGGGTGGTGATCGGCATCGCCGCATCGTGGCGTCACGGCCGCGCGCGGGCGCCGCGTTACGCATTGGCAGGCATCGCGCTGGCGATCGCGTTCGTGTACTTCTTCGCGCCGTTATATGCGGCAGCCGCCAGTGACCGCGGCACGCTGATCGACGATCCGCAAGGCGCGATCGCGTTTCTACCGGTATTCCAGGCTGGATTCTACCTGGCGTTGGCGCTCGCGGCGTTTTCTTACACCAACTGGAAGCCGCTGCTGGCGGGGTTCGCGATCCTGACGCTGACGCAAGCAGTCGGCCTCTTCATCCTTCAGAGCATTGCCGAAACCGGCGCAGCGCTCGCCGTCCGCGACATTCGCGGATGGGCGATTGCCGGCCCGGTGGTGATCGCCATGGTCGTTGCCCATGTGGCGCAGCCGCGTCATTGAGGCGCTCGCTCTCGCCGCGGCCGCCACCGTGGTGACCATCGCTCTCGGCGGATCTGTGTTGCGCGCACCCTCGGAACAGCTGTTTGGCATGCCGATCGTGGGAAGGCATTACGATCCGTTCGCGGTCATGACGCAGATGATGGCGCCGCTGACCGCGGACCTCTACCTGCAGCCGGTCACCGATCTACCGGCGGCGCTGGCCTCACGCGTCGTCGGGCCTGTCGCCGCGCACAACTGGATCGTCCTCGCGAGCTTCCCATTGGCCGCCGTCATGGCGTTCCTGCTCGCGCGCTACATCGGCCTTTCGCGGACCGCCGGGGCGGTCGCAGCGATGGCCTTTGCATTCTCGCCCTTTCACATTTCGCAGGCGGCGTATCACGTCCACGTGGCGCAAACCCAGTGGCTGCCGATGTACCTGTTGGCACTTTGGTACTGCCTCGATCGCGCCACGCCCGGGGCGGTCGCATTCCTGGTCGCCGCCACGGCCGCTGTAACGCTGTCCAACTATTACGGCGGATTGATCGCGGCAGTGATCACGCCGTTCGCGGTGGGTGGACATTGGTGGACGCATCGAGTCGCTCAGACACCGCGCGCCCTGCCCATCACTCTCGCAACGCTTGGAGCGGCAGCCACATGGGCGTGCATATACGTCGTGTTCGCCGCGTCCAGAATCGCGCAGCAGCCTGCGGATCTCGCCTATCAGCGAGCCGACCTGTTTCGTTACGGCGCGCGTTGGTGGAGCTACCTCGTGCCTCCGGTTGAGCACCCGCTGTTCGGTCCAACCGCGCGGCGCATTTGGGAGGCGGCCGGCGTCCGCGACGGCCTGCTCGAGCAACAGATCACGATCGGCGCAGGGATCGCAGCGCTGGCGATCGTCGGCGCTGCAGGATGGTGGCGGCGCGATCCCTCACGGTCGGCGGCCCACCTTCCGATGCTTGCGGCCGTGGGCGTGGTCGCGTTCGCGTTCTCGTTGTCGCCGGAACGAGGTGACGGCCTGGCGATCCGGCCGGCTGCGTGGCTGTACGAAGTCGCACCGATGTTTCGGTCGTACGCGCGATTCGGCCTGGTCGTGCAGCTGGCGGCAGTATTAGTCGCCGGCATCGGCATCGATCGCCTGCTGCGCGCGGGGACGCGCCGCTCTCGGATCGCGTGCCTTGCCCTCGTCGTCCTGGTCGTCGGCGAGTACGTCGTCCGGCCCTCGGCAATGTCGCGCGATGTTCTTCCGACCGCGGCACACCGCTGGGTCGCGACACACGCGGCCGATGCACGCGTGCTCGATTGCGCGGCGCAGACGGTGGAATCCGAATCAGTGGAATGGCTGACGCGCGGACGCGTCACGCTTGCCGGTGCTGCCATTGAGAGCTGTGCCGAGGCGCAACTGCCGGAACTCCTGGCGGCAAACGGCTTCACCCACGTGATCGAACGGCAGCCCTTCGACGAACTGCGTTCGAAAGCCGGCCTGAAGATCCAGGCGCAGTTCGACGACGGCCGGCTTTATGCCGTGACCGCGGAGCCACCTGCCATTTACACCGCGACCACCGTCGGCTTTCATCGACGTGAACGTGATGAAGAATGGACATGGCGATGGATCGGCGGCGACGGAACGTGGATTATCGTCAACACCATGGGGGCGCCGCTGTCCGTCCTGCTGCACCTCGAGCTCGCGGCGTTTGGCCGCGCTCGCGACCTGGAAGTGTTCCTGGATGGACAGCGAGTTCACGCCATGCGGGTGCAACCTGCAAAGCAGCTGTACGCGATCGGCCCCCTTCAAGTCTTGCCCGGAAGCCGCGAGCTGGTTTTCCATCCGGTTGACGCACCGACAATTGCGAGCGAAGCAGTGACAACCGCGGATCAAAGACGGCTGTCCTTTGCGGTCGGCGCCTCGCGGTGGGACGTGGAAGGTCCGCGATGACACCCAACGCGTACCGGGATTTCTGGTCCGGGGTCGGCGAAAACTTTCCCGACCTCGGCGGGGCGGCCTCGACCCGCTATTACGCCGGCAACGAACAACGGCTGTTCACCGAGCACTTCCCTCCGCTCGAGGGGCTGAAGCTGCTCAAGACCGATCTGTGGGATGAGGCCAAGAACACTCGCATCCTGGCTTGGGCGAGCCGCCGCGGCGCCAAAGCGTACGGGATCGATATTTCAAAACCCACGGTCGTCCAGGCCGGAGCCGCATTCGATGCTGCGATAGCGCTACGCGCCGCCGTCGGCGATGTGCGCGAGCTGCCGTTCCAGGACGACAGCTTCGATGCGATCTACTCGATGGGGACGATCGAGCACTTTGCGGCCACGGAACAGGCCGTGGCGGAAATGGCGCGGGTGTTGAAGCCCGGCGGGCGCGCGATTATCGGCGTGCCGAATCGGCACGATCCGTTTCTCCGGCCGTTACTGGCGACCGTGCTGCAAGCCATCGGGATGTACGGCTATGGCTACGAGAAGTCGTATTCGCGTCGTGGGCTGAGGAACATGCTGCAGCGAGCCGGGCTAGTAGTGGTAGCTGAAACGGCGATCCTGTTCATCCCTGGCTGGCTGAGGATGCTCGACCTCGCCTGCCATTGCTGGTGCCGCCCGCTCGCGTCGATCACGAGCGCGTTGGTGTACCCGTTCGTGCTCGCCGACCGGTATCTGCCGCCGGTGCGACGGCACGGCTACCTGTTGGCGACCGTGGTCACCAAGCCGGAGCGTCGTCGCTAGCGACTCGAGGTCCCTCAGCCTATTTCAAGAACGGCCGCAATTCGGCCACGACCTCGTTCGGAACGTCTTCCTGCAGATTGTGACCACCGCCGAGACCCTTGCCCGATACGTTCACGCCGCGCTCTTTCCAGATACCGAGCACGTCATAGATGCGTCCCATCGGCCCCTTGAGCCCCCACAGGGTCAGCAACGGGCAGGCAATCTTCTTCGACAGGTCCGCTGCATCGTGTTCGAGATCGATCGACGCGCCGGCGCGATAGTCCTCGCACTGCGCGTGGATGTTCGCCGGATCGCTCGACGTGCGCAGGTACTCGAGCTGGATTTCATTGGTGGCGCGCGCCTTCTGCGCCTCGTACTGCACCCTGAGATCGTTCTCCGGCGCCGGCGCCGCGCGCACGTTGTTGAACCAGTGGAAGTAGGACTGGATGAAGCGGATGTCCACGTGCGTATACAGGTAATAGGTCGGTACGATATCGAGCACCGCGAGCCGGGTCACCTTGTCGGGGTGATCAAGCGCCATGCGATGGCCGACGCGGCCGCCGCGGTCGTGACCGACGACGGCGAACCGGTCGAAGCCGAAACTTTTCATCACCTCGACCTGGTCGAGCGCCATCGCGCGCTTCGAATAGTTCGCATGGTTCTCGCCGTCCGCGGGCTTGCTGCTGTCGCCGTAACCGCGCAGGTCAGGAACGATCACCGTGTAGTCCTTCGCCAGCTCCGGCGCGATCAGTCGCATCGAGACGTGCGTCTGCGGCGCGCCGTGCATCAGCAGTAGCGGCGGACCAGAGCCGGCATGCACGAGATTGATCTCGGCGCCTGAGGTCTTGACGCGCGTCGCGGAGAAACCGGGAAAGAAGCGCAACGTGTTCGCCGGCGCCGGCGACGCCTGCGACCCTGCCGCGGCGTTTGGCGTTAGTGGCACAGCGGCAATTGCCACGGCGATTTCGAGCATTTCACGTCGCGTCGGATGCTTCATATTCTCCTCTGTGCTGTCTGTGCTGCGGCCCTACTGTTCCTTCGCCGAATCGAAGCGCGCCTTCCACGCCTGGAAGGCCGGCTTCGGTCCCTGCCATTCGAGTTGATCGACCGAGTCGAACACCGCGATGTTGGTACGCAGCGTCGCGAGGTCCCGGAAGAGCAGCGCCAGCTCGCGATCTTTCTCCAGCGTGATCGACAGCGCTCCCGGCCGCGCGCAATTCACGCCCCAGCTGCGCCAGTCCGCAGGGATCTGTTCGATGTGCTTGAACTTTGCGAGCACGGCCGCCGCCGACTTCGCGCCCCACCCTGTCAATCCTGGATATCCGTCCGACGTGTCGCCAACCAGCGCGAGGTAATCCGGGATCGAAGCCGGCGCCACGCCAAATTTCGCAATCACACCCGCTTCATCGCGCGTCGTCCGCCGGAGGCGATCTTCCTGCACGATGCGGGTGCCGCTGACGCACTGCGACAGGTCCTTGTCCGGCGTGCAGATCCGCACCTGCGTGACCCTCGGGTCGGCTGCCGCCTTGACCGCCGCCGCGGCCAGCGCATCATCCGCTTCGTATTCAATCATTGGCCACACCACCACGCCGAACGCCTCGAGCGCCTGTTCGAGCAGCGGGAACTGCGACAACAGGTTGGGCTCGACGCCCTCGCCGGTCTTGTAGCCGGGATAGAGGTCGTTGCGAAACGACTCGATCACGTGATCGGTCGCGACGCCAATGTGCGTCGCCACGCCGCTGTTCAACATGCCGCGCAGCGACCCGACCACTCCCCTGACGGCCGCGACCTCGTCGCCGTTACCGTCCTTCGCTGGCGGCACCGCGTAGAAGTGGCGGAATAACTCGTACGTCCCATCGATGAGGTGAACGATCAAAAGGAACCTGCTACATTTTTACGGTTTACGAAATTACGGTTTACGAAAAAATGTAGCAGGTTCATTTATCATCTCGGGATGCCGTCCGTTCGCTTCACTCGCAATATCCAGCGTCACGTCGAATGTCCAACGATCGACGTCCCCGGCGCCACGCTGGGGGAAGTGCTGGACGCATATTTTGCTACGAATGAACGGGCCCGTGGCTACGTTCTGGAAGACGATGGCAAATTGCGCAAGCACATGGCGGTTTTCATCGACGGCCAGCAGATCGACGACCGCGAGACGTTGACCGATCGCGTTCCAGAAGGCGCCGTCATCGACGTGGTGCAATCGCTTTCCGGAGGGTGATCGGAGATGGCCCGTTGTCATGTCAGCACGCGTAAAGGCCTGTTTACTCTCGAGCGCGGCGCCGCCGGTTGGGATATTGCGCGCGCGAGTTTCGTCGGCGACAACGTCACGTTGGCAATGCACGATCCCCGAAGCGGCGATCTGATCGCGGCGCTCAATCACGGCCACTTCGGCGTCAAGCTGCATCGCTCGCGCGATGGCGGGGCGACGTGGAACGAAATCGCGGCGCCAAACTACCCCGAAAAACCCGAAGGCTACACACCGAAGATGCCGGTCGAAGGCGTTCCGGTGGTCGACTGGTCGCTCAAGCTGGTGTGGGCGCTCGAGCCCGGGGGCGCCGATCAGCCCGGCGTGATCTGGTGCGGCACGCTGCCAGGCGGTTTGTTCAAGTCGGCGGATGGCGGCGAGTCCTGGTCGCTCAATCGCGAGCTGTGGGACGATCCGCGGCGCGAACAGTGGTTTGGCGGCGGCGCCGATCAGCCGGGCATTCATTCGATCTGTGTTGACCCGCGCGATTCACAACACGTGAAGGTCGGCGTGTCGTGCGGCGGGGTGTGGACGACGCGCGATGGCGGCAGCCAGTGGTCGCTGACCGCCAAGGGAATGCGGGCGGCGTTCATGCCGCCCGACAAGCAATACGAAGAGAACGTCCAGGATCCGCACATGGTCGCGCAGTGCCGATCGAATCCGGACGTGCTCTGGGTCCAGCATCACAACGGGATCTTCAAATCGGCCGATGGAGCGGCCACATGGACCGAGCTGATCGACATCAGCCCTTCCTCTTTTGGATTCGCGGTGGCGGTCGATCCGAACGACGCGGACACCGCGTGGTTCGTGCCCGGCATCAGCGATGAGAAGCGCTGCCCGGTCGACGGGCGAGTCGTCGTCAATCGCACACGCGACGGCGGAAAGACCTTCGAGACCATCACGCGCGGCCTGCCGCAGCAGCACGCCTACGACCTGGTCTTCCGCCATGCGCTGGACGTCGATCGCGCGGGCCGGACGCTGATCTTCGGTTCCACGACTGGATCGTTGTGGGTCAGCGAGGATGCGGGCGATTCGTGGAACGCGCTGTCGTCAAACCTGCCACCGGTTTATGCGGTAACGTTTGAAGAGTCATGATTTCACTCCGTATACTCGGCTCCGCGGCCGTTGTGGCCATCGTCGCCGCCTGCAGCTCGAGCGCACCGCCCGCGCCAACTGCCACCGCCGCCGCGGCGACGAGCTCGGAGGTCGTCGGCATCGCCCCCAAGAACGCGATCGTGACGCTGTTGCCGGCGGCCGGTCCGCCTCCGATGCCGGATCAGGCGGCGGTGATGGATCAGCAGTCGAAACAGTTCATTCCGAACGTGTTGCTGGTGCGTCCCGGCCAGCCGGTCGAGTTTCGGAACAACGAGGACATGCCGCACAACGTCAGCGTCACCCGGCGTGGAAGTGGCACCGAAGTCTTCAACGTTGGCACCGAGCCTGGCGAGAAACACGTCTACAAGTTCGACCGCACTGGGCAATTTGACGTGCTGTGCGATATGCATCCCGGCATGTCGGCGATCGTGATCGCGGCGCCTGGACCGGTGACGACCATTGCGGAAGACGACGGGCGCTTCGTATTTTCGAACGTCGCCTTGGGATCGTACAAACTCAGCCTCACATTCGAAGGTCAAACTGTCGAGCAGGCGCTGGAGGTCACCGGCGAGCGGACGCAGTTCAAGCTCAGCCGATAGTCGCTCGGCTCATTTCTTGCACCTCGTCAGTCCGATGAGGGGCGTCATGCAACTAGCCGTCCGGCTCAGATTCCTCGCAATCGTGGTCGCGTTGATTGCCTGCGCACATGCACCGCAGGCTCAGGATCGCCCGGCCCTTTCACATGAGATTGCTGAGCTCTGGCAGGAGCCAACCGATCTTCTGCAGCGCGATCTGTTCCACGGGCCTGGAGGCAGCGCGCTCGCGCCACCGGCCACTGACGGGACGTTCGAGTTCCTCGCATTCAAGAAAACCGGCACCAACCCTGGTTATGATCTGAAGGACGCATCCGGGCGAGTCTGGAGCGTCAAGCTCGGCATCGAAGCGCAGCCCGAGGTGACCACCTCGCGAATTCTCTGGGCGATGGGCTATCACCAGCCGCCGCAGTACTTCGTTCATCAGTTCACGCTCAAGGGTGGAGACCCCGGCGTAAAGAGCGCGGCGCGCTTCCGCACCGAGATTGATCAATGGGAGGCCGCAGGCGACTGGTCGTGGTACGAAAATCCTTTCATGAATGCGGCGCCTTTCGGCGGGCTCGTCGTCGCCCAGTTGATTTTGAACAACTGGGATTTAAAGACGCCCAACAACCGCCTTTACCAGGCCAAGGACGGCTCGGCAGGACTGCAGCACCTGTTCATGGTGCGCGACCTCGGCGCGTCGCTCGGCCACTCGAAACAATCGCCGTTCTTCAAGTTGCTCGGCACGCCGGGCAGCCAGGGCAGTAAGAACGACATCGACGGGTTTGAGCAGCAGGGCTTCATCAAGAGGGTCGACGGCGAGAGACCCATTTTCGATTATCGCGGCGTGAACCAGGCGCTGGTCGATCGCGTGAAGGTGGCCGACGTGATCTGGGCGTGCGAGCAGCTGGCGAAATTTCCCGACGGGCACTGGCAGGCCGCGTTCAAGGCCGGCGCATTTCCGCAGGAGGACGCGGATCGCTACATCAGGAAGATCAAGGAAAAAATCGCGCAGGGCCTGGCGCTGAAGACGCCGGCTACGCGGTAGACGCGGGCCGCTGCAGCTTCAACAACGTCACCAGGTCGCGATGCGCCAGCACCGCGTCCGGCAGTTCCTGCAGCGCCGCGTGATAGCGCTGCGCGTACGGCGTGCCCGCTTCCGGCGAGACCAGGTCGCGGGCGCCGGCGACCAGCGGACCGGTTCCGGTCTCCGCCTCGGGCGTCTTCGCCGCGAGCGTTTCATCAATCCGAACGATGAGTCCCGACATCGATCGCAGCCACGCGAACGACTCGTCGTTGAACAGCACGTGCAGCAGCTGCGTCGTCTGCAACCGGCCGTTCACGCGCTCGTAATCGCCGCGCTGCCAGTCGATCAGCGTCTTGTGAAGTTGCAGCAGGAGATTGCGAAGCTCCACCAACAGCGCGCGCTCAGCATCGTTCATTCGGAATCCTGCATCGATCGTAACGCATTAGGCTTCGATCAGATGCCCGGCGCGCCGGCTCCACCGCCACACTGGACCGCTGCCTTGCAGATAGACGCCGCCGAGCCAGCGGTCGATGCCGCACAGCTGCAGCCGATCGGCCCGGCCGAGCAACACGTCCCGGCCGTGCGCGGTGAGCTCGAGTGTGCCGACAGGCATGGCGCTGCCGTTGGGGTTCGCCAGGTTGATCGTCAACAGCGGCGGCGACGATGTCGCAAGCGCGTTGGCGGCGTCGAAGAACGACAGGTCGGTGATGTAGTAGGCCGTTTCGCCGTCGTGCATGCGCGGGAACGCCTCGTGAATGTCTACCGGCCGATCGAGCGCGAGCTCCATCAGGCGCCGTTCGCTTCGCGACAGCCCGTCGGCGTCCGACGGAAATTCCTCGAGATGCCTGGACAGCGCCCTCGCAAGAAAGGGCAGTGCCGACGTATCGCCCTGCAACAGCTGCTCGATCGCGCGCGGGTCCGCGGATCGATATGCGCTCCACGCGCTCTTGGCGAGCGTCAACTGATCAGGCGTGACAGGGCGTCGCGTGTGGAACAACGCCTCGACGTCGGCCGGCATCAATTCACCGATGCCCTTGAAATGCGGGTGCCCGGGATACGAGTCAATCTGCACCATCGCCACCGGCTTCAACGGTTTACGCATGCCGAGATGCGACAGCAGTTGGATCAGGTTCAGCTGATCGAATAAATCGTGCTCGAACCACAACACCAGCTCATCGAACGTGTCCTGATCGTCAATCGCCGCCCGCCATTGCGCCAGATCGGCCGCGATTTCGTCGACTTGTTCGGGAGTTCCGGCGAGAAACGCCGCCCGCACTCGTAACAGTTCATCATCCGAGACGTTGCCGGGCACGGGTCCGTCATGTAGCGGATCGGCCCAGATCGTGGTGCGGCCGGGCACGCCGGACAATTCGATCAGTGTGGTGGCGCTATGGCCGTTGGCGACGTGCAGGATCACGGCTTCATGAAGGACTTCTCGTCGACCGCCACGTTGTTGGTGATCTTCGAGAACGTCATCGTGAAACCCGTCGCCGGGCTCGTGACCTGGATCTTGTACGGCACCTTGACGCCGTCGACTTCGCGGAAGTCCGAGACGATCGCCGTCTGTTCGATGTCGCCGACCTGCGGCAGATTCGCCTTGATGACGGTCTTCACCGGCAGGTAATTCTCCGCGTCGATGAACTGGCGAATCGAGGAGCCGACCGACGGCTCGAACGTCAGCTCGAACGCATCGCGCTCGCCCACTTTGCTCTTGCCCACCAGCTTGACGGCGGTTCCCTGGGCCTTGTAGGTGAGGAACGCATGCGGAAACGAGTTCGACTTCATGTTATCCAGCTGGTTGCCGGTGATGTCGCGATTGCCCTGCAGGCTGTCGAGCACATACCCGGTCGCGCCGTCGAACCGCTGATCGATCACCAGCGGGCCGGCGCCGAACGCCGAGAGGTCCGCCTTGATCACGGTGCGGCTCTTGTTCGGGGCCGCGTTGGTGATCTCCACCGTGCCCGGGATGTCGCCGGCGGGCGTGGTCAGCGAGATGTCGCCGGTCATCGAACGGGACTTGATCTTCTCCATCGCCGCGCGGCCGCCCATCGCGGCAATGCTTTTTTCGACGATCTCATCAGCGGTTTGCGCCGACGAGACGTGTGCACACGCGAGAGCGACCACCACGGTTGCGAAGCGCTGGATGAGGATTCTCATGAGGTGATTATGCACCCACCTGCGCTACAGTTAGCGGGTTCGCCTACGCGCCGCGCGCTCCGGCGGGACAAGTCGTTGCAATCCAGGTGAGGCATTCCATGAATCAAAAATCAGCAATATTCGGCGCCGCGTTGGTGGCGACTTTCGTAGTGGCCGGCGCCAACAGTGAGACCTCGATGGCGCAGGCTCCCGTGGCACAGGCCGCGCGCGAGGGCCGCGGCAGTGGTGACACCCCGGCGCCCGCCCGCAAGCAGGGTGAAGGCACCGGACCATACAAGAAGATGGTGATCCGTAGCGTCACCTTGATCGACGGGACCGGCGGTCCACCGCTCAGCCCGATGGACATCGTCATCGAAGGCAACAAGATCACTGCCGTGCGGCAGGGCGGATGGCCGGGGATGACGCAACCGGCAAATCGCGATCCGCGCGATGCGGACTTCGAGATCGACGGCAAGGGCATGTATGTGATGCCAGGCTTCGTTGACACGCACGTGCACGGCTCGACTCGCGGTAAGGCGCCCGATCTGAGCTACTCCTACAAGCTGTGGCTGGCGCATGGCGTGACCACGGTCCGCGGCGTGTCGCTGTCATCGGCCGAGGTCAGCAGCTCGGAGAAGAATCGCTCGGCGGCCAACGAGATCGCGGCGCCGCGGATCATCAACTACCAGACGCTGGGCGCGGGTTGGAGCAACGGCGCGGTGACCACGCCGGAGAAGGCGCGTGACTGGGTGCGCTGGGCGGCGGCAAACAACATCGACGGCATCAAGTTCTTTAATCGCGGCGACGAGACGCCCGAGATCATCACCGCGGCGATCGACGAAGCGCACAAGAACAAGATGGGCACGGTCGCGCACCTGTCGCAGAACGGCGTCGCCAACTTCAACGGCCGCAACGCCGGCGACGCGCACCTCGACACCATCACGCATTACTACGGGCACATGGAATCGCTCCTCAAGGACAGGACCATCCAGGACTTCCCGCCCAATTACGACTACAACAACGAACAGGATCGCTTCGGCGACATTGCCCGCATCTGGAACCAGACCTACGAGCCCGGATCGAAGGAATGGGTCGCGTATCTCGAGCAGCAGAAGGCGAACAAGGTCACGTTTGATCCGACCTTCAACATCTATGCGGCATCTCGCGACCTGATGCGCGCGCGCAACGCCGACTGGCACCAGAACTACACCATGCCGCAGCTGTGGAACTACTTCCAGAGCACGCGCGACAATCACGGCTCGTACTTCTACGACTGGACCACCGAGAACGAGTACCACTGGAAGATGTTTTATCAGCGCTACATGCGGCTGATGAACGACTACAAGAACATCGGCGGCCGTGTCACGGTCGGCACCGACTCAGGCTTCATCTGGAAGACCTATGGCTTTGCCTACATCGAGGAGATGGAGTTGCTGCGTGAAGCCGGCTTCTCGCCGCTCGAGATCCTCCGCTCGGCGACGATGTGGGGTGCCAAGACGCTGTATGAGCCGAAGGGTGAAGCGCCGCCGATGGGCGTGGTGCGCACCGGCATGCTCGCGGACCTGGTGATCACGACCGAGAACCCGCTCAGCAACCTGAAAACGCTGTACGGCACCGGTCACATGCGCCTGAATCCCCAGACCAACCGTCAGGAGAAGGTGGGCGGCGTGAAGTTCACAATCAAGGACGGGATCGTCTATGACGCGCAGAAACTCCTGGCTGAGGTAGCCGCGGCGGTCGCCTCCGAGAAGCGCACTGTCACTACCTCCGCCCAGCAATAGCCGGGCTTGTGAGGTACGCATTTTGCTCTCTTAGCAGACGATTCGCCGATTTGGGCGGATCGCGCTACTTAAGGGGAATGTGATGCTCAAAAGAAGTTTTCAATCGATGGCCTGCGTGCTGATGCTCGTCGGCGCGGCGGCGTGCGCCCAGACCGCTCGTGGCGTCGTGGCCGATACCAAAGACAACACCTCAGCCGTGCGTGGCGCCGCTGAAACGGTCGACGTAAAGACCGCCATCATCGCCGATAAGACGATTGACTCCGGCGCGATCGACGTTGATACCTATCAGGACAAGAAGGTCGTCGTCATTCGTGGCTCAGTGCCCAACCAGATGCAGAAGGACAAGGCGGGGATGATTGCCCGTGACAACGCCAAGGGTTACACGGTCGACAATCAGCTCGCCGTCGTTCCGAAGTAGTCACTCGACAACCGGCGCCGTTTCACGGCGCCGGTGATCGTCTTACGCCTGCGTGGGCGGTCATGGCGATCTGAACTCAGCACCGTTACGTCCGGCGCCGACGACGAACCAGCCGACGCGGCCGTGAATCAGGTAGATCCCCGCCAACAACTGGAACGCAAACCACGCACAGATCGGGCGAACCAACAGTCCGGCGGCGAGCAACGAGCCAGCGACGATCTCTACGATGGTGATCGTCCAGGCCAGTGCCTGGCCGGCCGGAAATCCTTGCGTCCCCAGGTACACGCCAAAGTCGTCCACGATGCCGAGCCACCAACGCGCGACGCCGTGGCTGATAATTACGGCTGCCGTTCCGGCGCGCAGGAGCGCTAAGGCCAGCCTCGGGTTATTCATCGAGCGAGATGGTCTCACGCGCCGGGCACGGCGCATCGTGGTGCCCTGAATTGACAGGGTTGAACCACGGGACCATGGGTACGCTAGAATAAATCTCTTCCCTAAGTGGGCCAGTAGCGCAGTTGGGAGCGCGCATCAATGGCATTGATGAGGTCACCGGTTCGATCCCGGTCTGGTCCACCATCCTTTCTTTTCCATCCGCAACCGGCCGTAAGTAACTGAAAGCCGGTGCGGTTACGGTGGTTCCAACAAAGCTTTTTCCGTCGAACGCGACTCCCTGCGGGAAAAACAGCTGCTGCAGGCGCTGTCGTTGATCGAGTGAGGCCTGCACCCAGAGGTCCGCGGTGCGCGGCAACACGCGCTCAGCGAATGCCAGGATGCCTTCCACGTCCAGTTCTTCGAGCTTCGAGGTGTGCTCGTCGATCTTGAGCAAGGTCATCTGCTCGCGCACGCGGTCCGCGTGGCGATCGTGGGTGTCGATGTCGATCGAGCGCTCGAACAGGAACGCCTCGTCGAGTCGATTCAGTTTCTGCTGAAGTTTCTTGCGGGCTTGCGCGGCACTCTCGAGGTCAGATTGAACCGCAGCCTGCGCTCCTTCCACACCTGCAAGACGGACTCCTTCAGCAGGCGCATGTAGCCCGCAGCGGGCTGCAGCAGCGCGAGTTCGTCGACGAACAGGCCTTCGAGCTTGGCTTTCGTAACGTTGACGCCGCGACAACCAGGACGGCAGTGGTAGTAGGCGTAATAGTCACTTCGTCCCTTCGACCAACTTCCGGTGAGGCCGCGTTCGCATGCGGCGCACCGCACGAACCCACGTAGTGGGAAGTCTGGTCGGCTTCGCTGCAAAGGAGCGGTGACAGGCAACCTGCCGGACAGCACAGCCTGGGCTTTGTAGAAGACCTCGTCGCTGACTAGCGGCTCGAAGTCCCCGCGCTTGTCTCGCACGCCGAAGTCCGGCACATCAATCACGCCAACGTACAGCCGATTCCGCAGCAGCATGCCGATGGCTTGCGAGCTGAGAGGTTGTCCTCTGCGATTGGTCAGCCCCCAGCGTGTCGCCTGCTGCAGCATCTGCTGCTTGGTGAACCGTCCGGTTGCGTACTCCTTGAATACCCGGCGCACGATTGGACCGCGGTCCGGATCGGCTAATAGGCTCTTGCCGGTCGCTCGCGGTGCGTTCATGTAGCCGAGCGGTGCCAGGAACGTCCACCGTCCCAAATCCAACGCCGCGCGCATTCCGGCGCGTGTGCGGTCCGAACGGACATCGTTGTCGAACTGCGCGAATGCGGCGAGCACGCCTTCCATCAGCTTGCCGGTAGAAGTGTCGTCAATCGGCTCCGTCGCGGACCGGAGTGAGATGCCGAGCGATCTCAGGTGGGAGTGCAACGCGAAGTGGTCGTACTTGTCCCGTGCGAACCGTGTGAGGTTGAACACGACGACAAAGTGAACCTTGCCCTTGTTCGTGCGGCAGTACGCCAGCAGTCGCTGCAGTTCGGTCCGGTCTGCCGTCTTCGCGCTCTCGCCTTCTTCCTTGAAGCGCTGGACGATCTCGAAGCCCTCGCGGTGGCAGTACTCTTCGCAGGCCCGAAGTTGGGTCGGCAGGCTCAGGTTGTCAGTCTGCTCTTTGGTGCTGACGCGGATGTAGATGACGGCGCCGACCATGGATCGCAGCTTAGCGCCGTTGGCGGACACCGGCAAGTCGATCGTGGTTCGCAATTCCGGCCTCGTGCGGTTCAGGTGTGCGATTCGGTGATGGGGAACATCTCGACAAGAACGTGGGCCATCGCGTGAGCATGTCGCCGGATCGCGTCGACCTGCTCGTCGGACAATTCCGAAGCCTCCTCAGCTAATAGTTCCCGGCATCGATCGAGGGTGAGCGGTTCCGAAGCGCATTCGCGTTCGATGATGTCGTCCATACGGGCCATCCAATGCACTCGTAACTGCCGACATGCTCCGGGCCATAGGCGCCCGGACCATCACGTAAGAGCCTGGCCTCCGGCTCGGTCGAGGATCCCGTCAAGGCCAAAGCCACGCCGGAGGCGTGGTCGGAGCGAAGCGGAGAGCCTTGACGGGGACGAGAGCGCGCCCACCATCGATCACGTGATGGTCCGTGTCGACGTGCACTTCGTGTCGCGCCGCTAGAGCGCAAACGTGTGTTGAAGTGGGGCTCCGTCTTCCGGGAGGCGATTCTGCGTGGACCGTTGAGGTCGCGCGGAAGAGCCAGAGGACGCAGCACGGGGCGGGTGATGCGCGGCGACGATAATCGTCGCGTTCAACGACCGTGCGGTATGAGGTCGTTGCCTATTTCCCTGAACGCGGGTTCGCGGCGAAACCTGACATGTGCTCGCGGCGATGCCATGCCTTACCGTCGAGAGGAGGCCGCCGCCTGGCCAGACGACGACACCGAAACACCGGGCGTGAGCGACCCCCCGAACGGACGTGGGGCCACGTTTCACATTCAAGAGGGGGGTCGCTCACGCCCCAGATGCTCTGTACTGACATCTGGAGAGGCGGCATAAATCGCCGCCATTCGACAAGCGGGTCCGACCATGACGCGGCCAATTCATCTTCCGCATGTGGAACGGGTTACAGGGAATCCCTGCAGTCGGCTGCCCCTATTGTGCTGATGCCATGAGGGTTGCACCGAGCGAGTTCTCATAGGGGGGCTAATGTCACCCCTGGCAGTTAGCCCCCCGTTCAGCCCCTGCCGATGGTTCAGGCAGGGCACGGCCGACCGAGGAGGGAGACAAATGGGGAGACAATTCGATCCCGGTGTGTTGTCTCCGCTCTCGTCTCCCGTCGGAGCGTTGACAGTCCCTCCCCTTCACCCCTACCCTCACCTCTATGGACTTGCACATCCCGCCAGAACTCGAAGCCAGGCTGAATCAGATTGCCGCCGAAACCGGGCGCAATGCCGATCAGGTCGCGTTGGAGTTACTTGGTGGATCGGTCGAGCACGATGAGTGGTTTCGTCGGGAAGTGGAGACGGGCCGTACCTCTGCTCGCGAAGGTCGGCTGCTGGACCATAGCGAGGTCGCCTCTCGGACCGAACAGCGCTATCGGGGCTGATGCGCGTCCGCTGGACGACGGACGCGGCCGATGACCTCCAGAGGATCTGCGATTACATCGCGGAGAGCCGGCCGGAGTCGGCCCGAAAGGTTGCAAAGACGATCGTCGAGGGTATCGGCACTCTTGAATTGTTCCCGAACCGCGGCCGCCCAGGACGGGTCGAGGCCACCCGCGAGTTCGTGTTTGCTTCCCTACCGTTCGTTGCTATCTACGAGGTGTATGGTGACGACGTGCAGGTGCTGCGTATCCTGCACGGCGCGCAACGGTGGCCACAACCCCCGGAATCGACGGAGACCGAATGACCGAACGGTCCATACAAGTCACCTATCGAAAAGGCCGCGCCTTGCGGCATACCTGCACTTGGCGCACCCAACCGGGGAGAAGAGCGCCAAGATGATGCCGTCGTCAGACGGTCTGCTAGTCGTCGACTACGGAGCCACTGGTCGTCCTGTTGGTATTGAGATCACTGCTCCGCAGTCCGTCTCCCTTGAACGGCTCAACCAGTTGCTAGCGGACCTCGGTGAAACGCCAATGGCGGAGCAAGATTACAAGCCGGTCCGCGCAGCCTGACTTCAAGCATGCGCACGTTGCGGATAGTAGGAGTCGGGTTCTTGATAACGCTGTCTGCCTGCGCCAGGCCGCCGGCGCCGCCAATCACCCAGCCGGCTGAAGCGAAGATCGCTGGCCGCTACCAATTGACTGCTCCGGGCACGACCGTTGGAACAATCACATCGATCGTTCGCTGCGCCGACGTCCTATATCTGGAGATGTGGCCAGCCGCATCCATCGTCTGAACATGTCGATCGGCCGCGTGGAGTCGCCGATCGACGACAGCACGCTCATGCAGATGGCGCTCGCAGCCGACTGCAGTCGGAATCGCGTCTGGGCTATTTCGCCGAAACCCCGTGGCCACGGGTTACGTGCGGTTGCGTGCGATCTTGCGTCTGGCTCGCCCACCCGTGAGCTGAGCATTCCCGTTCCATGCTTCCCGACGTCGGCATCCGCATCGGCCGATGTTCTGTTCGTTGGTGGCGAATGTATTGAAGGGGCGATCGACGACCGCGTCGCCCGAGCGCCGGCCGGGTCTGACTACGCTGACAAGCGGATCGGCGTTCGGGTACGGTATGAGGTGGTTGCCTATGAGGCTGAACGCTGGTTCGCAGCGAAATTTGACAACGAGTCGTTCTTGGTGCGATTCCTTACCGGCGAGAATCGTCTGCCGCCTGGTCAAACAGAGGCACCGACAAACTGGGCGTGAGCGACCCCTCAGTCCGACCGTTGGGCGACCTTGAGTGATTTTGAGAGGGGTCGCTCACGCCCAGAGTCTCTCAGTGGTTTCGGTCGCGGCGGCAAAGGACGCCGCCGTCGCGTGACAGCGGTCGGCGAGTGACAGGCACCGTTAAGTAATTGCCGTCAAATCGCTTAGGCAAAGAAAGGCTCGCGGCGTCTTGAGCAGCGCATACGGCGTCTGGTTTCCACACGGACGCTAGTTAGGGGGGAACACATGGTTCCAAGGGGCGTTCCCCCCTGTGTTCCCCTGATGAATGCGTCCACCTCACTTGATTGGCCCATGCGCGCGCCGGCCAGCCATCTCAGTTTCGCCCGCAGCGCTACGCACTCGGCTTCGGGTTTCTCAGCCTTAGCACAGGGTTTGCGGCCGCTCCAAACTTTCGACCGGGCACCGCGTCCGCAGTGATGGCGCCTTCCTTCTTCAGTTCGCGAACCACGTCGTTGATGTGCTTGGGCAACCACCATTGGGGCCGAATCGCCGCATGAAGATCCTGCCACTTCTCTGGCCGACGCGACAGACGTTCGACAACCCACTGGCGCAGCGGGCGGAGATCGGGTTCCGGCTCGATTAGAAACTGCTGGTCGGGATTATCTGGTAGTGTCCCGTCAAGTGGTGGAAATTCGTTCGCACGTTTCGTGAGTTCGTAATTCGTTACGCAATCGCTGCCAGGATCTCCTGTGCCGTCGTCGACAGCGACGGTGTGGTGAGCTGTTGCA